>LKMJ01002685.1_pt1 | contig 16422 bp, 15 predicted proteins | sample 643391 | NCBI WGS metagenome assembly LKMJ01 (sample SAMN04112250, study PRJNA286221) | soda lake metagenome | biome: soda lake; feature: Kulunda Steppe; material: water; isolation source: sample PL-Br10 brine of Picturesque Lake | place: Russia: Kulunda steppe | collected 2010-07
AGGCGGGCGACGCGCGCGGGGTCGTGGAGGACCTCGAGCGGGGTGACCCAGCCGTCCGTCTCCGGGATGGGCGTGTCCCACCACAGCGCGAGCGCCCAGCCGGTCAGCTGCGCGGGGAGTTCTGCCAGCGCAGCCGCGACCGCAGGCAGCGGCTTGCCGGTGTCGGGGTCGAACTGGAAGCCGGGGTAGAGGGTGCGGCCGTGGTGCTCGACCCCGAAGATGGATCGCTCCTGCACGCTCCAGCGGTGTGCGGTCTGCCGCCGGTTGCGTGCCGTCGAGCCTGCGAGGTCGGCGATCTCCTCGGCGGTGAGTGCGCCGTGCTCCTCGAGGAACGCGAGCCGTTCGGTCGCGTTCCTCCGGGCTTGGGCGAGCAGGCCCGGGCCGGGTACGTCCCGCTGTGGCATGAGCGCCTCGACGACCCGGTCGAAGGGCTCATCGAGGTCGAACGCGACCACGCCGGGATCGCGAGCCTGCGCGTCGGCCGCGATCGCGTCGTCCTCGGTGATGACCACGTGGACCATCGGCACCCCTTCGGAAGTGACAGTCAAAAGTCTATGGCTATACGTCATTTCTGTCACCTCCCCTCGTACGGGGATACCCCGGCCGGCCGTGCTCGTGGCCCGCCCCCCGTCCTCGCAGCGAGGCGAAGATGTACATCCGAGTGATTCGTCTCATGTACAGGAGGTGTTGTGGCCGAGGTCGGTATCGCGCAGCTGCGTCGTGAACTGAAGGACTGGCTCGACCGGCTCGCTGACGAGGGTCGCCTCAGCGAGGCGCCGGCCGCGACCCGACCGACCGCGAGGAGTCGACCGCGAGTCACGGCCGATGGGGAGGTCTCGGCACGCGTCGTAGCGGAACGGGAATCCCGGCGGTGACCGTCGCCTACTTCGACTCCAGCGCCCTGGCCAAGGCTGCGTGGGACACGTTCCGTCAGGCGCTGCGACTCGTGGAGGTGACCCCGCAGCTCGAGGAGGACGCCGCCGACGAGCACAGCCTCGCGCTGGACCACGGTGTGGATGAGCCGTTGCCCGTCGACGATGTCGAGATGTGGGCCTGTGGTGTGCGCACCTGGTTGACCGAACAGCTCGACACCGGGGTGCTGCGTTGGGGGCGACGGATCACGCTGCCTGACGGCACTACGGCGATCGACCCGTCGATCCATCCTGGACCGGCGAGCCCGTGGTGGGTAAGCCCGGTGCCGTTGGTCCGTCCGACCCCGCCGGGCCAGCGTCAGCTCCGCCGGGCCGCCCGTAGCAGGCGAGGCGGCGGTGTCGTCACCCTTGGTGGCAGCATCGAGTTCCAACCGGATCCTGCACCCGGCGGCCAGCTCATCGTGGCCTGGCGTGAGGGGTCCGAGACCGTCGTGCAGCTCGAGCAGCTCGAGTACCGGCCGTCGGCACCCCGAGCCGCCATCGAGGAGCTGGTGCTCGCGGGTCTCCATGCCGCGGCAGACGCCGGAGCCCGGGTCATCGAGCACGGGCTCGACGAACCGGGACCTCCTCCAGTCCGGGTTGCCCTGGAAGCCCCAGGACGGCGCCCTACGCCGGAACGCCACGGACATCCCGTAACCACACAGGTGCCGCGGCGGGCAGCCATCACCGGCCTTGCGCCCGGATCACTGGCGCCGTCGGCCCCGGAGTGGTCACGGATCGGTCGCCATGATCACGGCGCGGCCCCGCCGCTACAGGGGGGGGACGTCCGTGACGATCGGACCTGCAGCCCACGCCCGGTGGATGGACGCACCCCTGCGGCTGCACGGCGCATGTCAGCCCCTGTCCGGTGGATCCCCAGGTTCCTGACGGCCCCCGGGCGATGGGCAGGGCGACAGGGCAGTAGCTGGTGATGGCGGTCGGCGCGAGGAACGACGCGCTTGGTGGCTCCCTCCTCGGCTCCGGCCCCAGGATCTGACCAGTGGAGCTCCGGCACTCAGTGGTGAGCGAGGTCTTGACACCGCGGCGACAGCTGCTTAGGGTGCAACAGGCCGCAATCGATTGCGCCCTTGTCATGCTCTGTCAGGGATCGGAGGCACCGCATGACCGCGACCAGCCCGGAGTTCGCCCAGACGGGGATCGCCGCACCGGGGATCCAAGGTGTCGATTGGGAGGAGCGGGTCGACTTCCAGCGGCTGCGCGACTACCGCCTCGCCCGTGCACGGCAGGCCCTGGAGGGCAGCGAACTCGGTGCGCTCCTGGTGTTCGAGTCGAGCAACATCCGCTACCTCACCAGCACCCACATCGGCACCTGGGGCTACAACAAGACCGAGCGATGGGCGTTGCTCACCCGCACCGGTGAGCCGTGGATCTGGGACTTCGGATCGGCGGCGAAGAACCACCGGTTGCACTCACCCTGGCTGCGTCCCGAGCAGTCCCGCGGCGGCAACACCGGACTGCAGGGCGCGATGGCACCCGGCGGCGGGCTGCCCGCCGCCGCCGCGCAGGAGATCGCCGAGGTCCTGCGCGACGAAGGGGTCGCTGACCTGCCCGTCGGGGTGGACGTCACCGAGATCCCCTTCCTCCGGGCACTCGAAGGCGCAGGCATCGAGGTCCGCGACGGCCAGCAGGTCATGCTCGATGCACGCGAGATCAAGAACACCGATGAGGTGCTGCTGCTGTCCCAGGCGGCCGCGATGGTCGACGGCGTCTACCACGACATCTACGAGGCGCTGAAGCCCGGGGTGCGTGAGTCGGACATCGTGGCGTTGGCGACCAAGCGGCTGTTCGAGATGGGCTCCGAGCAGGTCGAGGCCATCAACTCCATCGCCGGGGAGCGTTGCAGTCCCCACCCGCACGTGTTCTCTGACCGCCTCATCCGGCCCGGCGATCAGGCCTACTTCGACATCATCCACGCGTTCAACGGCTATCGCACCTGCTACTACCGCACCTTCGCGGTCGGGCGGGCGACCCAGGCGCACCGCGATGCCTACACCAAGGCGCGGGACCTGATCGATGCAGCCATCGAGATGGTCAAACCCGGTGTGGGCACCGATGAGATCGCCCGCCTGTGGCCGGACGCCACGGAGTTCGGCTTCTCCTCGGAGATGGAGGCCTTCGGCCTGCAGTTCGGGCACGGCCTCGGGCTCGGCCTCCATGAACGCCCCGTGATCTCCAAGCTCAACTCCCTCACCAGTCCCGTGGAGATCAAGGAGGGCATGGTCTTCGCCCTTGAGACCTTCTGGCCCGCGGGGGATGGCCACTCGGCTGCACGTATCGAGGAAGAGGTCGTCGTGACCTCGAACGGCGCCGAGCTGCTCACGCTCTTCCCAGCGGAAGAGCTCGTCGTGACCAACCAGTACTAGGCGAGGATCCATGTCGATGACGCAGACACAGGTACCCATCCGAGAGCTGTCGGAGGACGAGCAGCTCCGACTCGCGCTCTACCGGCAGCTCGTCCGCCTCCGCGGTTTCGAGGAGCGTGCGTACCGCCTGTTCATGGAGGGGCTGGTCAAGGGCACCTCGCACCTCTCGCTGGGCATGGAGGCCATCGCCGCCGGCTTCGCCGAGGCGATGCGAGCGGACGACTACACCTTCTGCACCTACCGCGGGCATGCCCACACCCTGTCACGCGGCACACCTATGGACGGCGTGATGGGCGAGCTGCTCGGTCGCGCCAACGGTGTCTGCGGCGGCAAGGGTGGCTCGATGCACCTGACCAGCGTCGAGCACGGCGCGATGGGCTCCTACGCCATCATCGGCGCCCATCTGCCGATCGCCAACGGGGCTGCGTGGTCCGCGCAGGTCCGCGGTTCCGGTCAGGTGACGGTGTGCTTCTTCGGGGACGGCACCACCAACATCGGCGCTTTCCACGAGGCACTCAACTTCGCCAAGGTCTGGGAGCTGCCGGTGGTCTTCGTGTGCGAGAACAACCTGTACATGGAGTACACCGCCATCGGTGACGTCACCGCCGTCGAGCATCCAGCGGCTGACCGCGCATCCGCCTACGGGCTCGAGTCCATCATCGTCGATGGCAACGACCCCGATGCCGTGCACGAGGTCGCGACCACCGCGATCGACCTGGCCCGCTCCGGCGGCGGACCGTCGCTGATCGAGGCGAAGACCTACCGGCACGGTGGCCACTCGCGTGCCGACCCCGGTCAGTACCGCCCCGACGACGAGGTTGCGGCGTGGTTGGCGCGCGACCCCGTCCCGGCCTACCGGGAGCGCCTGCTCGCTGCCGGGTGGGACGAGGCCACGCTGGTCGAGGTCGAGGAGCAGGCCCAGGCGGATATCGATGCCGCCACGGAAGCGGCGCGGAGTGCGCCACCACCGGATCTACAGGCGGCCTACACCGACGTCTGGGCCGATGGAGGTGCCTCATGGCGGAACTGATCACCTACCGGGACGCGGTCGCGCGCGGCCTCTCCCAGGAGATGCGCCACGACCCGACCGTCCACTTCCTCGGGGAGGATGTCGCTGCGGCCGGTGGCGTCTTCAAGGCCACCAAGGGGCTGCTCGAGGAGTTCGGCCCGCTGCGGGTCCGCGATACACCCATCTCCGAGGAGGCGATCCTCGGCGCCGCCATGGGCGCCGCCATGACCGGCCTCAAGCCGGTCGCGGAGATCATGTTCTCCGACTTCCTGGCCACCTGCTGGGACCTCGTCGCGGTCGAGATCCCCAAGACGCGCTACATGACCGACGGTCAGATCAGCCTGCCCCTGGTGATCCGCACCGCTAACGGCGGTGGTCTGCGTTTCGGCGCGCAGCACTCCCAGGCGGTGGAGAACTGGGCCATGGCGATCCCCGGCCTGAAGGTCGTGGCGCCATCCAACCCCAAGGACGTCATCGGTCTGCTCGCAGCCGCCATCCGCGACCCCGATCCGGTGCTGTTCTTCGAGCAGAAGTCGCTCTACCCGACCAAGGGCGAGGTCCCCGAGGGTGAGATCATCGACGAGCTCGGCGTCGCGACGACGCTGCGGCAGGGCAGCGATGTGACCATCGTCGCGCTGGCGTCCATGGTGCCGCGCGCCGTGGCCGCAGCCGATGAGCTCGATGAGATCGGCATCTCCGCCGAGGTCATCGATCTGCGCAGCCTGGTGCCCCTGGACACCGCGACCATCGTGGAGTCGGTGAAGCGGACCAGCCGCCTGGTGACCGTGGAGGAGAACCCGCGGTTGTGCGGATGGGGCGCGGAGATCGTGTCGATCGTCGGTGAGGAGTGCTTCTGGCACCTCGACGGTCCGCTCACACGGGTGACCACCCCCCACATCCCACTGCCGAGCGCCGACGCCCTCGAGGATGAGTTCCTGCCGTCGGTCGAGCGCATCGTCGAAGCGGCACAGAAGGTGGTCCAGTGAGCGCCGATGCGCGCCCCTTCGCGACCTTGCCCACCGCGCTGTACATCGGTGGGCAGTGGCACGATGCGTCCGACGGCGCCCGGACCGAGGTGCTCGACCCGGCGACCGATGCGGTCATCGCCGAGGTCGCCAACGCCACGCCCGAGGACGGTCTCACGGCCGTGGACGCCGCGGCCGCTGCTGCCACGGACTGGGCGTCGACCCCTGCCCGGGAGCGGGCGGAGATCCTGCGCCGGTCCTACGAGTCGATGATCGATCATCGCGACGACCTCGCCACCCTGATCGCACTGGAGGGCGGCAAGTCCCGGCGCGATGCGGAGGGCGAGGTCAACTACGCGGCTGAGTTCTTCCGCTGGTTCGCGGAGGAAGCTGTCCGCGGTACGGGCCATGTCCAGCGGGCCCCCGGTGGCGACAAGAACATCCTCACCGTGCTGCAGCCGGTCGGCGTGTCGATCCTGATCACGCCGTGGAACTTCCCCGCGGCGATGGCGACCCGCAAGATCGGCCCCGCCCTGGCTGCGGGTTGCACCGTCGTGCTCAAGCCTGCCCCGGAGACGCCGCTGACGGCCTTGGCGGTCGCGCACCTCATGGAGGAGGCCGGGCTGCCGTCCGGCGTCGTCAACGTCGTGACATCGAGTCGTTCCGGTCCGGTGGTCAGCGCCATGATGGAGCACACGGCGACCCGCAAGATCTCCTTCACCGGGTCCACCGAGGTGGGTCGCATCCTGCTCACGCAGGCGGCCGACAAGGTGCTCAACTGCTCGATGGAGCTCGGTGGGAACGCGCCCTTCATCGTGTTCGCCGACGCCGACCTCGACGCAGCGGTCGAGGGCGCGATGATCGCCAAGATGCGCAACGCCGGGGAGTCCTGTATCGCGGCCAACCGCTTCCTCGTCGCCGAGGAGATCGTGGACGAGTTCGCCGAGCGGCTCGCGGCCCAGATGTCGGTGCTGAAGGTCGGTTCCGGCGCCGATGCCAGCAACCAGGTCGGACCCATGATCAACGGTGCCGCGTGCGCCGACATCGCGGCGATGGTGCAGCGCTCGGTGGATGCCGGGGCCAAGCTGCTGGTGGGAGGGGCGCCGCGCGAGGGTGCCGGCAACTTCTTCGAGCCGACGGTGCTGACCTCGGTGGCGGGTGATGATCCGATCCTCTCGCAGGAGATCTTCGGGCCGGTCGCACCGGTGGCGTCCTTCGCCACCGAGGACGAGGCGGTGGCGCTGGCCAACGACACACCCTTCGGTCTCGCCGCCTACGTCTTCACCGGGGACCTGGCGCGGGCGTTACGGGTCGCGGAACGGGTCGATGCCGGCATGGTCGGGGTGAACCGTGGTTTCATCTCCGACCCGGCGGCACCCTTCGGCGGGGTCAAGCAGAGTGGCCTGGGTCGTGAGGGTGGGCACGAGGGCCTGCTGGAGTTCCTCGAAGCCAAGTACATCGCTGTCGACTGGGGCGCGTGATCGCTGCTGTCGCCTTCCTCGGGCTGGGACGCATGGGGGCTCCCAGGGCGGCCAACCTCGCAGCCGCCGGGCACCAGCGCATCCTGTACAACCGCACCGCCGCCACCGCTGCCACCGCGGCGGCCCTGGCCGCCATGGGTGCGCAGGTCATCCACCGCGGCGACACCGGGACCGGTTCGCTCGTGAAGTTGGCGGTCAACCACGTCACCTACGCCCTCGGCAACGCACTGTCGGAGTCGTTGGTCCTCGCCGAACGTGCTGGCCTCGACCGCGAGTTCGTCTACGACGTCTTCGAACACCGCGCGGTCGCCGCACCGATGGTGGGTTACCGGCCTCGCGCCTACCTCGTCCCCGAGGACACACCGGCCGCCTTCGCGATGACCCTGGCCCGCAAGGATCTCGGTGTGATCACCGAGCTCGCGGCGACCGGCCGGCTCCAGCTCACGCAGGCGGAGGTGAACCTGTCGCTCTACGACAGGGCCATCGCGACCGGACCCGGCGAGGGTGACATGGCCGACACCGCCGTCTACCCGCGGCGGTCCGCTGCGCCGTCCTGAGGGCGTCGATCGTCGGCCCGCGGCGTGGTCGACCAGCCGAGGGTGGAGTGTCGCGCAACCAGTACGGGCGGCAGTGACAGCGAGGTTCCCGGCTGCTCGCGGTCGTCGATCAGCGTGACCGCGGTATCGGCGGCCATGCGGCCAAGCTCGTAGCCCGGCAGCCGGATCGTGGTGAGGGGTGGATGCGTGAACGCCGTCATCGGCGTGTCGTTGTAGCCGATGATCGCGACGTCGTCGGGGCAGGCACGACCCCGCGAGGCCAGCGCTTCCAGCGCCCCGACAGCCATGAGGTCGTTGTGTGCGAACACCGCGGACGGCGGCTCGCCATGCCGTGCGAGCAGCAGCTCCATCAGCCGACGTCCCTCTTCGAGCATCGGACGTTGGGCGGTCTCGTCCACCTCGATGGTGGGGACGTCGTGTTCCTCGAGGCGACGTCGGAATCCGGCGGCCCGTTCGCGGAACGAGGAGATGTCGTGGGGACCGCACAGTTGGGCGATCCTGCGGTGTCCGTGCGCGAGGAAGTGATCCGCAGCGAGTTGCCCGCCCCGCTCATCGTCGTGGGTGATCGCCGGGATGCCCGAGTCGGGCAGGTAGCGCACGGCGAGCACGATCGGGATCTGCTGCTGGGCCCGCCGGAGGGCACGTTCGTCCCCGTTGCGGGCCCCGGTGACGATCACGGCGTCGACACGCCGGGCGGCGAGGTTGTTGAGCACCCGGTTCATCCGGTCGGGATCGTCCCGGCTCTCTGCGATGAGCGCCATGAGGCCGCGCCCTTCGAGATGGTTCTCGATGCCTCGCACGACCGGCGCCATGAAGGGGTTCCCGAGGTCCGCAACCACGATGCCGAGGGTGTTGGTCCGCCCTCGACGTAGACCGCTGGCGATGGCATCGCCCTGGTAACCGAGGTCGTGTGCCGCAGCCCGCACGCGCTCGACCGTGTCCTCGCGCACCAGCGAGCCCTTGTCCGGATCGAGCGCCCGTGATGCGGTAGAGGTGTGGACGCCCGCTCGCGCGGCGACATCCTTGAGTGTGACTTTCGGCACGGCGGCCCCGTATGCATGGAGATGCGAACGGTAGCGGGATGCGCCCGGTTCCGGGGAGGATCCGGTCTTGACACGGGGCTACGAGCGTCATAGTGTGCAACTAATCGCAATCGATTGCGGCCTGAAGGGGGGCTCGCTTCCGACGCGAGGAAGACAGCGGCTTGGGAGAGTGCTGTGGGTGGATCGATGATCGTCTCGAGTCGCGATGTGCCGTCGGACATCGTTGCGGCACACGGCGGCTCCAGCATCGTGCAGTCGAAGCGGCTCGGGGGTGAGTCCCATCCGGTCGGTCCAGGTGATCTGATCATCAGCCCGCTGAACGGCCGACACGGCATCGCTAACGTCGGTGACACCGACCTCGACGGCGGCGGCTCCCACGCCTTCGACGCCGGCGAGGCAGAGATCTGCCTCTTCGTCATCGACGGGCAGTGGACGGTGACCATGGGTGACAACGTCGCCCGGATGGACACCGGTGTGGAGACGTTCGTCGACGGAGGGTGCACAACAGCATGACCGGATCATCTGAGTCGGAGCACGCGGGCCGGGGCGCCACCGCGACCAGTACGCCGATCATCGAAGCGCGCGGGATCGTGAAGCGCTTCGGTGGTGTCGTTGCGGTCGATGACGTCAGCCTCGCTGTGGCGCCGGGAGAGATCCATGGTCTGGTGGGTGAGAACGGTGCCGGCAAGTCCACGCTGATGCGGGTGCTCGCCGGTGTCCTCGCACCGAACGAGGGATCGGTCTTGGTCGACGGTCACGAACTCGACCCGGGCAACACCCGCGAGGCGCTCGAGGCCGGGGTGTCGCTCGTGCACCAGGAACTGAGCCTGGTGCCGGAGATGACGGTCGCAGAGAACATCCTCCTCGGTTCCACCCCCACCCGGGCCGGTTTCATCAACGGACGGCAACAGCGTCGCATCGCGGCGGAAGCGCTCGAGGAGATCGGGGTCACGGTCGACCTCGACGAGGCGATCTCTCGGCTCTCCGTGGCGCTGCGGCAGTTCGTCGAGATCGCTCGGGCGGTGGCACGCAAGCCGCAGGTCCTGATCCTCGACGAGCCGACGGCGACCCTGACGCCGGCAGAGACCGAGTACCTGCTCGACATGCTCAAGCGGCTCGCCAGCCGCGGCCTGGCTGTGGCCTACATCTCCCACCGCATCCCGGAGATCTTCGCGATCTGCGACCGGGTCACGGTCCTGCGTGACGGCTCGCTCGTGGCCAGCGAGGCCATCGGCGATCTGACGCCACAGTCGGTGGTCCAGCACATGGTCGGCCGTGACCTGCAACTCGACCTCGAGAGCCGCCGACAGGATCCCGATATCGGTGACACCGTGCTGTCGGCACGTGGCGTGCGGGCCCCCGGGGTCAACGACATCGACCTCGATGTCCGGGCCGGTGAGATCGTCGGGCTCGGGGGCCTGGTCGGTGCGGGCCGCACCGAACTGGTGCGCGCGATGATCGGCGCTGATCCCCGCTCCGGTGGCGACACCCTGATCACGCTCGGCGGCACGACGCGCCGGATCACGAGCTACCGGGCCGCGATCGCAGCCGGTGTCGCCTACATCCCGGAGGAGCGCCGCAGCGACGGTCTGGCCCTCACCATGACGGTGGTCGACAACATCATCCTGCCCAACCGTTCTGCGTTGTCCCGGGCCTTCGTGCTGCAACGTCGTCGGATCGCGGAGTTCGCGACCCGGCTGGCCACCTCCGTCAACCTGCGTCCCCCGGAGATCGAACGCGAGGTCGGTCAGTACAGCGGGGGCAACCAGCAGAAGGTGGTGCTGGCCAAGTGGCTCGGTCGTGAGCCGGATGTCATCGTGCTCGACGAACCCACCCGTGGTGTCGATGTCGGCGCCAAGGTGGAGATCCACCGGCTGATCCGGGAACTGGCGGATGGCGGGGCGGCGGTGCTGGTGGTCAGTTCCGATCTGCCCGAGCTGCTCGAACTCTCTGACACGATCCACGTCGTCCGTGATGGCCGCATCGTCGGGGTCCTGTCCGCTGCGCAGGCGGACGAGACCGCGGTCATGGCGCTGGCGTCCGGGCAGCAGGAGGTAGACGTCGCATGACCGCCGAAACCTCGGAGAAGGCCAGGACCCGGCCGCCTGTGGCACAGGTCGAGGAGGAACTGGGGAAGAAGGCCTTCAAACTGTCCGAGTGGATGGCGCAGCAGGGCATCTTCCTGTTCACCGCGGTGCTCGTGCTGTTCGCGGTGGTGTTCATCGACGGCTTCGCGAGCCTGCCGAACCTCACGGACGTGTTCAACCGTGCGGCGCCGATCGGCATCGTCGCCGCCGGCATGACCTTCGTGGTCATCAGCGGCAACTACCTGGACCTGTCCGTGGTGGCACAGGTCGCCACGGCCGCGGTCGTGCTCATCGCCGTCACCAACACCGTGGGGCTGGTGCCTGCGATCCTGTTCGCCATCGCCATCGCGTTGGTCTACGGGATCGTGAACGGGATCGCCGTCGGGGTGTTCAAGGCAAACGCGGTCATCGTCACCCTGTCGACCACCTTCATCGGCCTCGGGGTCCTGCGGTGGCTGACGGGCGGCAGCATCTACTTCGGCGACAGCGACGGCCCGATCCGCACCTTCGGCACCACCCGGATAGGCCCACTCCCGCTGGCCATGATCCTGTTCGTCGTGGTGACGCTGCTGCTGTCGTTGGTGCTCACACGGACCAACTTCGGGTTCATGGTGCGCGCCTACGGCTCGAACCGGGAGGCCACCCGACTGGCCGGGGTCAACACCCCCCTGGTGGTCATCGGTGCCTTCACCATGTCCGCGCTGGGGGCCATGCTGGGGGGCTTCGTCCTCGCGGCGTTCTCCAACACCGCGGTGTCATCGATGTCTGACGGGTACGACTTCCGCGCGTTGGCAGCCATCATCGTGGGCGGCACCTCCGTCTTCGGTGGCCGGGGCAGCGTGATGAGAACGCTGCTGGGGGTCGTGTTCGTGAGCGTGCTGACCAACATCATGGTGCTGTCAGGGTTGGGCTTCGGCTTCCAGCAGATGGCGATCGGGCTCTTGATCGTGCTGGCCGTGTCCGTGGACGCGCTGGCCAGGAAGACGAGGGTGTCATGAGCCAGACCCAGACCGAGTCGCAGCAGCCCTCCGACGAGCGGTCGGACACCGCCACGGGCGACGGGATCATCGCGCGGGTGCGCCCCATCCTCGCGCGGCGTACCGAGGGTCGTGCCATCGCCCTGCTGATGGTGGTGTGGGTCTTCACCCTGCTCTTCGAGCCCCTGGTCTGGACCTCCTACGAGGTCACGCTCGGCAGGATCGCCCTGGTCGGCCTGGTCGCGCTGGGGTTGACCGCCGTCATCCTCATGGGGGAGCTCGACCTCGCCGTGGCCAGCACCCTGGCGGTCTCCGGCGTCATCATGGCCAGCTTCGACAGCTTGGTCGTCGGGGTCCTGGCTGCGCTCGCCACCGGCCTGGTCGTCGGAGCGATCAACGCCTTCTTCGTGGTGGTAGTGGGCATCAACTCCTTCATCGCCACCCTCGGGATGCTGTTCTTCCTGCGCGGTGCGGCCTTCGTGCTCTCCGGCGAGGCGCCGGTCCGGATCGCCGACATCGATGCAGGTATCGCCTTCGGACAATCGGTCATCGGGCCGTTGACACCCAGGATGCTGATCTTCCTCGTCGCCTTCGTCGCCCTCTACATCTTCCTGTCCCACGTCCGTGTCGGTCGTGAGTTCTACGCGGTGGGCGGCAACCGTCAGGCGGCCCGTGATGCCGGCATCCCGGTGACGCGGCGGGTGTTCACGGGGTTCATGATCTCCGGTTTCATCGCATCGCTCGCCGGGGTGATCAACACCTTGGAGCGCACCGCAGCTGACCCGACCGCGGGTTCGACGGTGCTGCTGGCGAGCTTCGCAGCGGCGATCATCGGTGGCGTGCTCCTCAATGGTGGCCGTGGCTCGGTCTTCGGGACCCTGATCGGCGCCTCCGCCCTCGGGATGCTGCAGGTGGCGCTCACGCTCTCCGGGGTCCAGGTGGATGTCCAGAACATCGTCATCGGTTCGGTGCTGCTGCTCGCGGTCATCACCGATCCCAGCAGTCTCCGGGCGGCGACGGTCACCGCACGCGCCCTCGTCCGGAGTCGTTCTGAGCGACAACCGTCCGGTTGACGCTCTCCGTCCGTCGATGCCCGGCGGGCTCTCACCAGTGCGCTATGACAAGGGAGATGGAACATGCGAACGCGACGCCTCACCGGGCTCGTCGGGCTGCTGGCTGCAGGAGCACTGCTCCTCGCGGCGTGCGGTGACGACGAGTCGGATGACACCACGACCGATACCGCCGAGGACACCGCCAGCGAGGAAGACGGCGCCGATGATGGCGATGATGGCGATGATGCCGGAGCCGACGCCGGCGACACGGAGTTCGAGGTCTACGCCCTCCTGCCCCAGGGCAACGACCAGCCCTACGGCACCACCTACCTGCCTCCGATGGAGGAGGCAGCCGCCGAGCTCGGCATCTCGTTGACGATCACCAACTCGCAGTACGACGCCGACACCCAGGCCAGCGACTGCGAGGTCGCCGTCGCCGCACAGCCCGACGGCATCATCCTCTGGCCGGCCGTGGGCGACACCGTACGTCCGTGTCTCCAGGCCGCCAGCGACGCCGGCATCCCCGTGACCATCACCAACTCCGACGTCAACCCTGAGGACGAGGACCTGACCCGCGGCTACTCCGGCCCCGACACCTACGGGCAGGGCGCAGCGTCCGCGGAGATGATGTGTGAGCTCGCTGACGGTCAGGACATCGGCATCATCATGATCAACGGCCTGACCGGGAACTCGACCGCGATCAACCGTGAGAACGGCTTCGAGGAGACCGTCAACGAGCAGTGCCCGAACGTGGAGATCCTCGCCCGTCAGCCCGGCAACTGGAACGCCGACGAGTCCCAGATCGCCGCCTCGGAGATGATCACGGCCGTCGGCGCGGAGAACATCCAGGGGGTCTACGCCGCCGACGACACGATGGTGGCGGGTGCGATCGACGCCTTGGCTGGTCGGGACATCGACCCGTCCGACCTCATCATCACCTCGATCGGCAACACCTTCCTCGGCAACCCGCTGGTGCTCGACGGGTCGCTGGACGGCACCGTGTTCCAGTCGTCCTCCTGGGACGGTGAGAACGCCGTCACCCTCATCCACGAGGTGCTGACCCAGAGCCCGGGCGAGCGCATCGTACGCTTCATGCCGGACGTGAAGGTGACCGCGGAGAACGCAGAGGACCCGGACGTGGCACCTGAGTGGTGAGCATCCATCGCTCGATCCCGGGGGCCTGGCGGCGCTCGCGCCGTCCAGGCCCCCGGGATCCGTGGTGGCTGACGCCAACCTCTACAGCAGCAGACGACGGAACGAGGCGAGGGGAGAGACGGGATGGACACGACACGGCTCAGCGGGAAGCACGCCCTGATCACCGGGGCAGCACAGGGCATGGGCGCTGCGGTAGCGAAGCACTACGCGCTGCAGGGCGCGAAGGTCTGCCTCGGCGACGTGAACGTCGACGGCGTGGAGCAGGTTGCACAGGAGATCCGCGACGCCGGTGGCGAGGCGACCCACGTCCAACTCGACGTCACCAGCCAGGAGGACGCCAAGGCCGCGGTGGCCCACACCGTCGAGGCCTTCGGGAGCATCAACGTGCTGCTCAACAACGCCGGCATCAACAAGCCGCTGTTCTTCCTCGACATCACGCGGGAGAACTACGAGCGCATCACCGACGTCAACGCCTGGGGCAAGCTCAACATGATGCAGGCGGTCGCAGCCCAGATGGTCGCGCAGGGCAAGCAGGACGCGCCGTACAAGATCATCAACGTGGGCTCGATCCTCTCCCGTGATGCCTTCGACGACGTGGTCGTCTACTCGATGAGCCAGCACGCGGTGCTCGGGCTGATCAAGGGTGGGGCGAAGGCGCTGATCGAACACAACATCACGGTCAACGGCTACGGACCGGGTGTCGTACGCACGGAGATGTGGGAACAGCTCGACCGCGATCTGGTCGAGATCGGCAAGTTCAAACAGCACGGCGAGTCGATGGACAGCATCGCGGAGAACATGATCCTGATGCAGCGCTACTCGTACCCGGAGGACATCGTCGGGACCGCGTCGTTCCTGGCGAGCCCCGAGAGTGACTACATGACCGGTCAGCTGCTCATGATCGATGGCGGCATGGTCATCCAGTAGCACGCCACGACCCGCGGGCCCGCGATGACCGCCACGGCGTCGCGGGTCCGCATCATGGTCGGCGGTTCACGGCCTCGCCGGCGGTTCCCCGAGTTCCTCGAGGACATCCTCCACGTCGTCGGGCGGCGTCCCACGGCCTGCGACGACGGCGATCACCGCCGCCGCCGCCATCGCCAGCGCGGCCGTCGGGACGAAGGGGTCCAGACCGGGCAGCGCCTCAGCGAGCGCGCCGACGGCGGGCGGCCCGATCGCGATGCCCAGGCTGAAGGCCACGTTGAACAGTCCGAAGGCCCGTCCTCTGGTCGCCACGGTGGAGCTCGCCGAGGTCGCCGCCGCGACTGCCGGGAAGATCAGCCCGTAACCGGCACCGAACAGCGCGCTGCCGATCACGGCGACCAGCAGGCTCGGCGCGATGCTGAGCAGCAGCAGCGCTGTGCCGAGGACGAGCAGTCCGAGGACGAGTGGCCCGTCAGCGCCCGTGCGGTCGACCCGCCCGGCGAGGGGTGAGAGCATCAACCCCGCTGCCACGATGGCGTAGGCGGTGAACAGGCCCCCGACGGCTGAGGCCGGTGCCCCGAGGGCCTCCGCGGTCCCCGGCAGGAAACCGGCCAGCACGCCGACGGCGACGGTGAGCACCACGGTGCCCAGCAGCGCCCGTCGGATCGGTGCCAGGCGCAGCAGCGCGCGCAGTGCCTGAGGGCTCGCCGCCCGCACGGCGTGCCCGGCGGTCGCCCCACGCTGCTCGCGGGGCGCGTCATGCACGCCGATGGCGGCGACCACCGCCCCCAGCACCAGCAGGACCGCGACGCCAAGGAAGACCGCGTCGGTACCGGTGGTCTGGCGGACGACACCGGCGGTGGCCGGTGCGACCACCGCCGCTGCGCCGATGACCGCGCCAAGGCGGCCGAACGCCCGGCCTTCGGCGCCGCGCCGTGCGCGATCACCGGCGGCGGCGAACACGGCAGGCACGAGGATGCCGCCTGCGACGCCGTGGAGTACCCGCACCAGGACGAAGGTGCCCACGCTGGTGGCCCAGGCATACGCGGCGACGGTGATCGCAGCGGCCAGGAGCCCGACGATGGTCACCCGGCGCCGTCCGATGCGATCGACCAGGATGCCACCGACGATGTTGGCGGGCAGGTTGGCCGCCGAGTACGCGCCGACGGCCAGCCCGATGCCCGCCGGACCGGCTCCGAGCGAACTCACGTGGGGTGCGACCGTGGGGAGGAGGGCGAAGATGTCGACGAAGGCCAGGAACAGCACCACGCCTGGTGCGCGGAGCGAGGTGGTGGCGCGTGGAGTGCTGGTCACCGACGGTCCTGAGCGAGCCGGGTCTGGGGCGCGGTTGCACCCTGGGTCGGGCGAGGTCGCCAGGTGAGCGGGCGGTGCGACCGCTCGCAGGGTACGCCCGGGTTCGGTACGGTCGAGCCAGAGGTCGGGTATCGACCTCGACGGACCGAGGTGACGGGCGTCCGCCGGTGACGTCCTCCGGTGAACCGGGTCAGGGCCGAGAGGCAGCAGCCCTAAGCCGTTCTCGGGCGGGTGCCGATCCCGGGCGCCCGTCGCCTGGCTCCGTCGGGGTCACCCGACCTCCTTCGTGGCTGTGGCCGACCGGGTCGTCGGTCACCGGCCGCCGCTACGGTGCCGAGGTCGGTGACGGCGCGTGATCCGCGGGAGGGTGGCAGCTTGGCGTACGTATCCCTGTACCGGCGCTACCGGCCCCGCACCTTCGAGGATGTGGTCGGTCAGGATCATGTGACCCGCACGCTGGCGAACGCCCTGGAGGAGGACCGCCTCTCCCACGCGTACCTGTTCACGGGGCCACGTGGCACGGGCAAGACCTCCACCGCCCGCATCCTGGCCGCCGCGATCAA
>LKMJ01002687.1_pt1 | contig 16421 bp, 15 predicted proteins | sample 643391 | NCBI WGS metagenome assembly LKMJ01 (sample SAMN04112250, study PRJNA286221) | soda lake metagenome | biome: soda lake; feature: Kulunda Steppe; material: water; isolation source: sample PL-Br10 brine of Picturesque Lake | place: Russia: Kulunda steppe | collected 2010-07
CCTCTGTGTCTTGCACGTCGCTACTGACATATTGTGGAGAGGTCACCGTTCGATATCTGTATGCAAGTATCCTGTACCGATCGGTTCGATTCCCTGTGATTCGGTGAACTGTGAGTGCAAGAGGCGCCCTCTGTATCACAGCCCGCTTCGCTGACCCTGACAATAGCTGAGTGTCTCAACAGAAACACATAGGCTGAAACTCATCAGCTCCGATAGTCTCTCTGTGGTATTCGTTCGCGATGTCGTCCTCTGGCCTGTTCAACCGGTTTTTTATATTGCGCCCCAACGGGTGGGGCGCGAGTATTCCTCTGAAATAACGCGCCAAGAGTTGTATGATTGCACAAGAGACCTGTTTCGAAGCACTTCGCGAAGCTGAACAGCGACTGGGTGAATCGCCAACGAAAGCCCAGTACGAACAACTTGGACTGACACCGTCTGCGTCGACCATTCTTCGAGTAACGGACGGCTGGAACGCGGCCAAAGAGCAAGCTGGACTCGACACGGAGTACTCTCGCGGGCCGCGACTCGATCCACAACCAGATAACGTTACCATCCCTGACGAACTGGAGTGGAGTGAGCTCTCTGCTGACCAGCGCTGGCACTACCGTCATCGCGAGACGAACAACGAACGGACCAAAACACGTCGTGGTGCCAACCGAGCGTGGGTGTACGCATACAAACGCGACGTCGCGATGTGCATCCGGTGCGGCGAAGCTGATCCGGCCTGTCTCGACTTCCACCATCTCGACCAAGCATCTAAGGAGATGGCGATCGGTCAGATGGTCACCTACGGGTACTCACGGGAGAAGATCCGTGCTGAGATGGAAAAATGTAGTATTCTTTGTTCGAACTGCCATCGGAAGGAACACTACACTGTTCCGGCGGGTGTTGATACCTTTTCGACCTCGAAGAATGGTGAATCTCGCTCGGACTAGCTAACCGCCGTCTGGTCTTTTTGTATGTTGTTGTACTGAGTTCGAAACCCTCAAATACCAAAGACCAGTATTTGCTGGTGAAGCACTCGCGAAAGTGAGTGAATAGAGACATGTCAGTCCATTGGGGTAGCGGCCAATCCTGAAGCCTTCTGGGGGCTTCGACCCTGGTTCGAATCCAGGATGGACTATTCTTGTCGCGAACGTACCTGTGAGCGACAGAATCGTCATTGAGTGGATTCGAACTCCGGCAGACGAGTGGTAGCGAGTCTGCAGTCAGTTCGAATCCAGGATGGACTATACTTTCCTCAACTCCATACGATCCTCGTAGACACCCTCACTCTTCCTCAGGCTGAACGTTCGTTTCGATTGCAAAGTCGTCTTCGGGGAAGCCAACACACGTGAGCAACCAGCCGTCCTCGATCTGTTCTTCGTCGAGGAACTCGTTGCCATCGTGCCTGACAACCTCGTTTGCATCGCCGTCGTACCGGGCTGTGCACTGACCGCAGGTTCCGACTTCACAGGAGTATTGTAGATCCCATCCCTGGTCCAGCCCGGCGTACAGCAGTGCCTCGTCCTCGTCGACCTCGATCGTCTCGTCGAACTCCAGGTACTCTACTTCGTACACCTGCGCTTCCTCCTCAGGGTCGTCTTCCTCCTCTGGGTCGTCCTCTGTTTCCTCCTCAGGATCGTCTTCCTCGTCAGGGTCGTCTTCTGCCTCAGGCTCCTCTTCAGGGTCGTCCTCGTCGTCGAACATATCGAGACAACCCGAGATCGCTACCGTACCGACTCCTCCCATCGCGACTAACAGGCGGCGACGCTCCGGGTCAGCTTTCACACGACGACGACTTGAGCAGCTTTCCCCGTCGGAGTGGCTATCTCGTTGCTCCGAATTCTGTGGCATACAGTAAGGTATGCGACATCCTATCAAAAATACCTTACAGTGGATCGGCTGGTCACATCGTGTGACTTCATCATTTTACGATCCACCACATCGTTCCAAGAAGCAACCCGAACCCGCCGCCGGTGACGAGGGCGATGTACCGGATGTCGAGCAAGACCAGCTCGAAGGGGTTGTACACCGTAATACCGGCATTGTACATCGGCTCGATGATATCGGGGAAGAGTCCTCCGAGTACAAGCGGGACAAGCGGTACCAGGACCAACAGCGTCCCAAAAAACTGAAAATACATGAACACATCCTCGATACGGAGCTTCTTCCGTATCTCCGCTTTCGTCAACGAAGACGCCTTCTCACGGTCTCGGACCCACTTCAGCATATAGAGACCAACGACGAAGGTACTCACGTTTCCTAACAGGAGTGCGATGCCTGCAGTCATGCTCATAGACTCGGCGAAGATCGCCGTCCCCTCGATCTGTCTGATGTAGTCACGCCGGAAGTGGACTGCCGGTGCGGCCAGCGTCGAAAGTAAGAGCGTGCCGACGGTGAGTATCATCTTCGACCTGATCGACATGTGGAACGCGAGCCGCATCTCCGATCTGACATCGCTGTACGTGTTGTTCGTCACAGCGTCTGCTAGGGATGGGACGTGCTTATTTTTTCCGCAGAAGAAAATACATATGCTATTCTACACTTCGTAGCGGGCTGGACTATCCGGTCTCTGACACGCGCAATGAACCGGTTATTATCCCGGACATAACGCGATAGAGCCTGACTGTGAGGTCTCACTCGTCGTGCGCAGCGGCGCGATCGGGTGGGACATGTTATCGACTTCTGACAGTAGCGAGTTTGGCAAGCAAGCCCCGCGGAATACCTTTCGTGGATCCGTCGATGGTTGGCACAAAACAAGTTGTGACCGATTGCAGGATGTGTCTCTCACCAAATATTTGTCAAAACCATCATGCAAGATTTAGGGCGCGAATGTGGCAGAAATCGAGAGCCGACCTACGGAGATCGTGATCGGTCAATTTGTGAGAAGAGCAGTTTATATCTCTGCGAATCGTTAATTATTATTGGTGTTGTATAATGGGGGACAGAAATCATCTTCACGTGTGCCGTCATTGTGGGAACGTCATGGCAACGTCGTCCGAGACAGGACCGAAAAAATGCTTCCAGTGTGAGGGAGCGGAATTCTCTCGATACATTAGTATTCCGGAGCTACCTGACAGCGAATACAATCAGGACTGACGACAGAGCCGCAGGAAGGTGGGTTGACCTCCTCCCACGGCTGGAGCCGTGGGATTCCCACGTCGGGATTAACAGGTTCGCAGTCCGGTCGGCATGACCGGACTACTGGCGTTCACGAGAACGGAGTTCTCGTGCAGCCCATCAGAAATCTTCGATTTCTGAGGACGGGGCCAAGCCGCCGTTACTCCTATCCCGGCATGGGATTCAGAGTTACTTTGCGTGTCGGAATCAACAGCCAGCGGCCCGAAGGGGACTCCTTCAGATGTGGCGTGACCCGAATCCCGATAGTATCCGTTTACCACGTCGACGGTGGCACCGCCAATATCCGACCGGTCGTCGATACGTTGCTACCAAGCACGTATTTCAGCGTTGAGGACGTAATACATCGTGTAGTAGTTCCATGCTGCCGGTCTGGTTTCCATCGCTAATCCTTTTCACGATGCCAGCTGCTATCGTTGGCTACTTCGTTGGTCGTCTGCACATTCGGTATCTTGCATTTCACGGAGGGGAAGAAAAATATCCGGATCCGATCCCGGAAACCGTAGAGGCATATCGCGATCTCCACCACGTCGAAGAGCTACAGCGATCCTCATTTACCGCCGCGTTCGCCCTGTTTGTGACGGTCAACGTCGCGCTGTCGGTGGTCACTGTGGTGCTGCTCGTCGGCTACTTCAGCATCGGGTACTACTTCGCGACGAAAGTGATTCGCGCCCTCGCTGACGTCGACCCAGCGGACGAACCACAGATATTCGACACTGGTTGAACGACCCCGGTAGCCATCTGGTGCGCTCTCTCAACGTGGGACTTGCCCCCGCTAAAGAGTATGAGCCCTCCAACCAACCGTGGTCGTCCCACTCGAAGCACACGGGCTGAGCCATTCGGTCCGTTTTCTGGGTCACCGCCCGATTAGCGCAGAGTGTTGTGATGATAGTGTCTCGTCGGGTCAATCCGGCCGTCGATATATAAAAGACACTGCTACTAGGAACTGCCTTTTTTGAGCTATCACAGGTACTATCTGCCGTATGAGTCGGATTCGGTACGAAGTCACCTAACCGTTTGGCGGTTTCAAGCAGGGAGAGGTTCTTTGTGTCACCGCCCGGTTCGGTGACTGGCATGCATACGATTTGAAGCTCGAACCGGAACGAGCGGAGCATCGCACGAAAACGGTCGTTGTCACCGAGCACGACGCCGGTTTCGGTGAGGCTGAGATCCTCGATGAGACTGCACGGATCGGCGACTGGCACGAGTGCGGTCTCGCGTTCGAGCCCGGAGCGGAGCCGACCCGGAGCGGAGGGCGTATCGAGATCACGGCAGACCAGCTGTCCAGCGTCGCAAAGCCCGTCGAGTCGTGACGCCTCGCGTGGACGCTTCTTTCGGATTTCTGTAACCAGTGTATTAATATAGGTCTCGGCCAATCTCCGTACGCATCCGTGTTTCCGATCGAGGTCCTCGTACTGTTTCTGAGTGTCATCGTGGTTACCGCTGTTGGCCTCTCCCTCGTCTGCTGGTGGTGTCTCGGCGCCCGACGACTCCACGAGATCCGGCACCGACCTGATTGGGTTCGGGACCGCCTCCGAGCAGTCGGTCCGTTCGTCCTCCTCCTGGTGCTCGTTCTCCTCGTCAACAAGGGTTCTCAGAGCTATATTGAACGTTTCTCTCACGCGTACGGCTTCGAGGCAACTGCGACGATCTACGCCATCGAGGGCGATTTCGTGATAACGTTTCAGTCCCTGCTCCCCGACATCGTGATGCCGTACTTTTCGGCGGTGTACGTCCTCGGCTACGCGCTCCTCCTCGTGGCACCGGTCTTTCTCTATCTCTTTGCGGAACGTGCCAGTCCGCTCAAACTCCTCGTTACGGCCTACGCGATCAACTACGCCGTCGCAGTCGTGTTCTACGCCTCGATCGTTGCGTACGGTCCCCGGAACGCCGACCGGTCGAGCGATGGGTCGAGCGCGGATGCACCGTTGCTCGAACTCGTCCCGGATATCACGCATCTCACCGCGCTGTGGAACACGAACACGAACGTCTTCCCGTCGCTGCATACGTCGCTATCGGTGACCGTCTTCTTGCTCGCCGCGATGACTCGCGAGGAGTTCCGACGCTGGTTCGGGCTGTCGTCGGTGCTTGCAGCCTCGATCGTCGTCGCGACGATGGCGCTTGGGATTCACTGGCTCGTCGACGTCCTCGCGGGGATCGTCCTCGCGGTCGTTGCGGTGACTGGTGCACGAGCGGTCGTCACTCGGCCAAAGAGTCATTAGTCCACACGCAAACGGTCCAGTAACCCGACATGCTCTCCGACGGTCGACTCTACACGGGCCATCTGAAACGCATAACGCGGCGGGTCGGGGTCCATACCCATCTCAAATCGCTGTACTGGGGACTCGATATTCCACGGATCCTCTTTCGGCTCTCCCGTCAGGACTCGATCGTCCACGAGGTCGGCGGAATCGACGTCGAACTCCCCTTGGAGACGTACTGGCAGTACCAGCGCTTTCGCTGGATGCATCCCGAGATCCGACTGTTCGAGGAGCTGGTCGAGGAACTCGAACCCGGAGACGTGTTCTACGACGTCGGGGCACATCTGGGCTGGCACGCTGTCGTGGCTGCGAGTGTTCACGACGAGATCGACGTGGTCGCGTTCGAGCCGCACCCGACCACTGCTAACCGACTCCGAACGGTCGTGGAGACGACCGGCCACGACATCGATGTCCACGAGGTGGCACTCCACGAGAAAGCGAGTTCCGTCGAGTTTACCGCGGCACCTAGCTCGGCCGCCCACGTTTCCGGTGCACAGGGGGAGCGCCTATCGGATACAATCACCATCGAGACGGTCGACGGGGATAGCCTCGTCGCGTCCGGAACAGTCCCATCTCCAGATGTACTCAAGATCGACGCGGAAGGTGTCGATGCGGCTGTTCTGCGCGGGTTGCGGACGACGATCGAGCGGGATCGACCGCGGGTGATCTACTGTGAAGTCCATACCGACGGCGAGGAGATCGAGCGGTTACTCGACGAACTTGGCTACGAATTCGAGCCGTTGCGCGACGCCCGTCCGATCCTGAAAGCACTACCTGCGTGACTCACTGGCTGACGTGTCAACGCGGAACTCACTGCCCACCGCCACAGACAACGGGGCATCGGGAGGGCTCTGCAGATACAGACGCCGGTCGTATAAATGGGTACTTCCCCGTGAATATGCTTTTCAGGCCTCATACCGCACGATTATCTGCATGGCACGGAACAGCTACGAGATCACAGAGACGATCGGTGGCTTCGAAGAGGGGGTAATTCTCGACGTGACCGCGCGCTTTGGCGACTGCCATACGTACGATCTCAAACTCGAGTCGAGAGCCACGGGTCGCCGCTCGAACACCGTCGTCGTCACCGAGCACAAAGCGGGATTCAGCGAGGCCGAGATCCTCGACGAGACAGCCCGGATCGGTGACTGGCACGAGCTCGAACTATCCTTCGAGTCGGTCTCCGGATCGGGAGCGGACGGGGGGCGAGTCGAGATCACTGCCGACGAACTCCGCGAAATCGCCGACCCTGTCGAAAGCTGACGCTGTTGACGGTTGCCTTCTGTTCCCCGTGAAAAAGGTGTTGTATCGTGACCACAAACGAGGGGTATGGCCGACGATAGCGACCCTCTCGCGGATGTTCTCGACTGTCTCGAAGAGGCCCGACTCGCGTACGGGACTGTCCTCTTCGACGACGAGCTCTGGATGATCGAGTGTCTGGACCGGTCTGCCTTCGAGGATGACGACGCCGCTGAGTTGGCGCGTGCCACGGCGTACGCGAGCGTCAACGCGGATCTCGTTCCCTTCGTCATGGACCATCGAGACGACTTCTCGACAGTTGACCTGATAGCCGACGAGGAGCCGGACCGCATAACCGGTTTCGATGGGGTCGCCGACACGCTCCCCGATGCTCGTGCCTACTATTTTGTTGCCGAACTCGGCGATGGACGGTGGAACCGGGTCCGAAACGTCGTCCCGGATAGGTTTGATCAAAACGGTGTCATCAGAGCACCGGATGCGGGCCGGTTTGCAGTGGCCAAAACTCTCGTCGACGAAGCGCGTGAGCGGATCGGTGACCTTCCCGAGGGCGTCGAGGGCGAGGAGATCGACATCATCGACTGGTGACCGAGATCGTGACAGAGAACAAGCGGCTGTCCGCGTCTTCGGGCGCGGCGAGGATGTCGCGAAACGAGGAAGCGCCTAGCTCAAGAAAGTCGCCATCGGCGACTGAGGTGGCAGGGGGAGTTCACTGGTCGCTTCCTACCTTGGGTTCTTGCTGTGGCATCGGGACTAGCGGGGTGTCTTCGTCGTTGGGATCTAGTTCACCGACGATCGCACGGTTGACCGCGCCGATGCGGTTCGTAACTACAGCACGGAGATCGAGGAAGTGTTCGGCCGCCGCCGTCTCCTGCAGGACGGTCACGGGTTTGTCGGCGTCGCTTCCCGAACGGATCTCCGGATCCATCGGGATCTCTGCGAGCAGCGGGACGTCGAACTCCGCGGCGAGGTCCGCGCCGCCGCCGCTGCCGTAAAGCTCGTGTTCGTCGCCACAGGACGGACACAGAAACGAGCTCATGTTTTCGACGATCCCGAGCACTGGTGTCCCCCGATCGTGGAACATGCGGATCCCTTTACGGACATCCGAGAGCGCGATGTCCTCGGGTGTCGTCACGACAACCGCGCCAGTCACGGGGACGCTCTGGAGCAGGGTCAGCTGCTCGTCACCGGTGCCGGGAGGGAGATCGACCAGCAGATAGTCGAGTTCGCCCCACTGGGTTTCTTCGATCAGTTCCGAGAGGAGTTTGTCGACCATCGGGCCGCGCAGCATGGCGGGATCGGTGTCGTCGTCGGTGAGAAACGCCATGCTCATCAGCTTGATACCGTCGACCTCTGGGGGGAGGATCAGGTTCTCTTCAGTCAACCCTGGCTGCGCTTCGACCCCGAGCATCCCGGGCACGTTCGGGCCGTAAATATCGGCGTCCAGCAGCCCGACGCGAGCGCCGGTCTGTGCGAGCGCTGTTGCGAGATTCGTCGCAACTGTCGTCTTTCCGACGCCGCCTTTACCCGACGCTATCGGGATGACATTCCGGACGTCCGGGAGCGGACTGTCGGGATCCTCCCACGAGAGGCTCACCGACAGATCCGGTTCGAGATCGAGCTTCCGGATCTCCTCGCGGATTCGATCGCCCATCGCCGTCTCGTCGGTGGAGTATGGTGCGTTAAACGCCACGGAGACGTGGGCGACGCCGTCCTCGATGCGGACATCGTCGATCAATCCCAGCGACCCAATGTCCTGCCCGAGCGCCGGATCCTCGACCGCACGGAGCCGTTCGCGGATCTGGTCTTCGTCAACTGTCATTTGTATCACCGTCTTCGAGCACCGTAGCCAAGTCGTCGTCGGTCGCATCGATCCGGTTGAGCCTGTCCGCGAGTCGCTTGCCGTCCCCCTCGACGAACGACTGGGCTTCGTCAGCGAGCATCGAGTAGAACTCGGTGTCGGCGTGCTCGCGCATGTTCTCTGCGAGCTCCGAGATCCACCGGCCGAGATGCTCCGAGAGGAATTCGTACTGGCGTTCGAGGTAGTGTTCCGCGGCCTCGAACTCTCCGGCTTCGAGCGCTTCGATCTCCGTAGCGACGAGCAGGAAGGTGAACTCCAGCTCCGCCGCGACGTGATCGGCAGGTTCGTCGAGGTCGATGTCGACGCCTGCTTCGTTGTACTCGGCCTGTACCTGTGCAGTCGACTCGGTCATCACCTGAGTCTCACTGTCGACGTACACCGACTCGTACGGCGGTGCCTCCAGCTCGAACGGGCCGACGAACAGCCCGGCGTGGTCGAGTGTCAGCTCGTTCGCGTCCGCCGCTGCGTCGGCGAGGGGGCTGACAGCGATCGAGACATCCGATTCGTCAGTCTCCGCCAGCGCATCCAGCCCCACGTCGTCCGGCGGCTGGAACAGCGCGGCGAGTAGACTGTACGTGGTCGCCCGACGCCGCTCCGCGGCGACCGCGCTTTCCGACCGTTCGTTCATCGTTTTGCTGTGTGTCATGTGTGTAGATCAATCTGTCCGTGCCCTCCGACCGCTCGCAATAGTCCGACCCGAAAAGGGTTCAAACCGGGCCGGATTACGCCTTCTCGATGTCGACCCAGACGTCGCCGTAGAACACCGAACTCCCGCTCAGCCGGTCGTAGTCCGCGACGATGATCTCGTTGTTCGATCCACCGCGTGCTTCCTCGCCAAACTCCTCGGACGCGACCTCGCCGTAGGCCCAGTGGCCCTGCCCCCAGGTTTTGGCGACGGTCCCGGGGCGGATCCCCTCCCAGAGCTTGACTTCTACTTCAATCTCGCCAGCGGGTGACGCGATGCTGATGCGGTCACCGTCTTCGAGACCGAGCTCCTCGGCGTCCCGTGGGTTGATTTTCGCGAGGTCCTTGTGTGGTTCGTCACCCGGGTTGACGTCTTTAAACTCGTGGAGCCACGTCGTGTTCGCGGAGCGTCCTTCTCGGTTGAGCCGATCCTTGTAGTCCACGAATTTGAACGGATACTCGGACTCGTCGCCCATCCCGTACGGCTCTTCGTAGTGGGGGACGAACGCGTCGGGCGCGTCCGGATCGTCGACGCGACCCTGGTAGTTGCACGTCTCCAGCACGTCGTCGACGTCCGTATCGTGCCGGTTAGCGTGGCCTTCGAGCGCGTTCTGTAGCGTCTCCCCGTCGAACTCGAAGACCCCCGTATCGGTGGCGAACTCGCCGCCCTCCGAGGGCCAGCGGTGGCGGTACTCCCACTTCTCGGTGTGCCAGATGCCGCGTTCGCGGAACTCGACCCAGTCGTCGAACTCCTCGCCGCCGGGCCAGTCGAACTCGTTCTCGCGGTAGTCGGGATCCCAGATTGGCTGTGTGCGGACTTTGGTGGCGTTACGCGAGAACGCCTGTGCGCGAAGCTCCCGGGACTCGAAGTCGTCGCCCGATATTTCCTCACGCAGTGACTCGCCCGTCTCCGGATCCGGGTACTCGTTTTCGAAGTACTCCAGCATGTTCTCGAACCCTCTGTCGGCCAGTGCCTCGGCCAGCAGATAGGGGATCTCCGTCTCGTCGGTCTTGACGTCCCACAGCCGGCCGTTTTCGAGGACGTCCGCGGGATCGTCCGGATCGTCGGCCAGCACTGGCGTATGCAGGTTGATCGTCCGGTAGCCGGCACCGGTGCTCCGGAGCTGGCCCCATCGCTCGAACTGGTGGTGGGTCGCCGGCAGGATCAGGTCTGCGAACCAGGCCGTCTCGCTGGCATGGGTTTCGATCGTGGCGTGGAACGGTATCTTCTCTAGGGCCTCCTCCCAGCGCTGGCTTTCTGGGTTCGAGAACGCGTAGTTGTTCCAGTACGAGATCAGCACCTTGATTTCGTTTGGATCCTCGTTGATGATCCCGTCGGCAGCGTTGTTCGTGACGACACCGCCGCCCGATTCGCCGTCTTTGAGCGCCGGGAACTCCAGGCGACCGCGCTGGTCGATCTTCTCGTTGTCGATCCCCGCCTCAGCAACGTCGTCGATATACTCATCCGGGGCAGGCATGTCCTCAACGCCGGTGCCCGGTGCGTACAGCGTCCCGCCGCGGTTACCTACGGAGCCGACGAGTCCGTTGAGTGCGTGGACGGCCATTGCCGTGTAGCTACCGCGGATCTGCATACACGGACCGCCACCCAGCCACGAAATCGCGTTCGGGCCGGCCTCCGCGAATCCGATGGCGACCCGTTCGATCTGCTCTGCGGGGACGCCGGCTTCCTCGGCGGCCCATTCTGGATCCTTGTCGTACAGCTCTTCGTTCCACCACTCGACGACGCCCTGGCTGTTCTCGGATTCCCCGAACGTGTCGGGATCGACCTGTTCACCGGGGATAAAGCGGTTCTCACCGTCGGCGAAGTCGCCGACGAACTCGCGGTGCCACAGCCCTTCGCGGAGAATGACGTGGGCCATCGCCGAGGCCAGGGCGCCGTCGTGGCCCGGTTCGACAGGTAGCCACTCGTCGGATTTCGTGGCTGTCGACGAGAGCCGCGGTTCGACGACCGCGACAGTCGCCCGATCGAGCAGGTCGCCGAACTCGTTGGAGTAGTGAGAGACTTGCCGGTTCGCCGAAATAGGGTCTGCGCCCCATGCGATCACGTACTGGGCGTTCTGAACGTCGTACTGCCGGTAGGCCCACTCGCCTTCGGTGTACATCGGGCCGAACTTTTCGGCCTCCGCACAGATCGCGCTGTGGGAGATGTTGTTCGGCGACCCGATGATCTTCGGCAAGTAACTGTAGAGGATCGGCCGCAGGTAGGTATACCGCCCGCGGGTGACCATGAACTTCTCCGGTTCCTCGTTCTCCCGAAGCTCCATGATCTCGTCGGCGAGCATGTCGATCGCCTCCTCCCAGCTGATGGGCTCGAACTCCGGATCGACATCCCTTCCTTTCTCCGGGTTCGTCCGCTTCATCGGTTGTGTGACCCTGTCGGGGTCGTACAGTTGCTGAATGCCCAGATCCTGTCGCGGGCAGTCGTGGGTTCCGTGAATCTCGGAATCCGCGTGTCCCCGAGTCCTGATGACGCGGTTGGTCCGGTCATCGACGAGGATCTCCGCCGAACACCAGGACGTACAGCCCGCACAGCAACTTGGCTTCCAGTCACCAGTGTGTTCAACCAGAGCGTCACGGTAGTTATCCGCCTCGACGAGCGAGGTGAGGCTGCTGAGGCCGGTGCCCAGTCCGGCGGCGACCGCGCCAACGGCGCTCGCCTTCATGAAGTTTCTGCGCCCCAGCGGAAGGCCGGAGCTGTCGATGCCGTCGTCCGTGTCGTCCGTAGTGTCGTTCGTGCTCATTGGTCTAGTCACTCAGTCCTGGTTCGCCGGTGCCTCGCTCGTAGCTTCCGCCGTTGTAATCTCTGACGTACTTTACTTTCGGCTTCGTTCCCTCGCCTTCTTTGAGGACATCCGGATTGTACTTCCCGAGAACCTCGTTGACCTTGCTGTCGGGATCGTTCAGGTCGCCGAAGATCCGTGCCTCACAGGGACACTCCTCGACACATCGTGGGAGCTCGCCCTCGTTGAGCCGGTGGACACAGAAGTTACACTTCTCGACGACGCCCTTGTACCGGGTCGGATGTTCGTGCTCGCCGACCTCCCGGTTCGGGTTGTAGTATGCTGGGGCGTCCTCGTCGACGTCCGCCTGCTCTTTGACCTGCTTCGCCGTTGCAGTCCCGCTTTCGATGACTGCCTCGTTGCTCTCCCAGTGTGGATGGGGGTCTTCCTTGTTCAGGGTGATCTCGTCGTAGGGACAGTTCATCATGCAGGCCTTGCAGCCGATGCACTTCTCGTGATCGTGCATCGTGATCCCACCGTCTCCTTTGTACAGGGCGGATGTCGGACACCCGGTTGCACACGGGGCGTCGTCACACTGATTGCACAGCGTGGGCGTGTACTCGTAGTTGACGTTGGGGAACTCACCCTCGGTCTCGATGATTCGACTCGAGTAGGCCTGGCCCTCCTGCAAGTTGTTCTCCTGTGCACAGCCGATGTTACAGGCCCCACAGCCGGTACAGCGCTGCAGGTCGATGACCATGCTGAGGTCGACGCCCTCGTCCTGCAGGTCCGTTTCCTCCAGCTCGGCGACCAGCTGACTGTCGAGTGTTTCACTAGTCATCGTCGGATCCCTCCGGTTTCGCTGCCGCATCTGGTTCAGTCGTCATCTCCGTCTCGTGGCCCGGAACCGCGTCCAGATCGAACAGCCCACGTGCGACCGTATACAGGAGGGCGAACAGCGCCACACCCATCACGACGATCGCCAGTTCGACCGCAGACGGAGCGTACGCCGCGATTGGGAACTGGTGTCCCGGATCGTTCGTTAGCGCGACGACCTGCCCGCCCATGACGAACTCCAGCCGGCTGGCGAACATCCCGACCAGTACCAGCACGGACGCGCCAAGGACGCCGTTCATCGTTCGAGCCTTCGGAGACGCCATCAGCGCAAGCGGGATGGCGAGTCCCACGACGACACCGAGGCCGATCGTCCAGAGGCCGTGGCCACTCAGCAGCATTTCCTGATGGGCCAGCGCGAGCGCCTCGTTCGTGGCGGTGAGTCCGTAGAGGTATCGAAGCGCCGTCAGCAGCAGCACCGCGCCTGCCATCACACCGAGATACTTCGCAAGCGTCCCGGTGAGCAACTCGGTGCTCACTGCCTCCTCAGTCGACGAGGAGAACTTCCGCTCGATAATCGTGATCGCCGCGATGAGTGCGACGCCGGACAGGATCGCCGTGACCAGCAGGTACACCGACGCGAACATACCGCCGTAGTACGGGCGTACCTCTGCAGTCCCGAAGATCGCACCCAGCATGCCTCCGGCGAGGATCGGCGCGATCAGCGCGACGAGTCCAACGCCGAGTTTCACTTGCTTGCTAACTCCGGGTCGCCATTCGAGGATCGAGAACTCCGCAACCAGCGCTGCCCCGTAGATCCCATACAGCACGATCATCCACCACATCGGGGCGCTCGGGTTCGGTGACAGCAGCATCTGCGGGATCGCCCGGAGTGGCTGTCCCAGTCCCGCCATGATCACCAGGCCACCGGACGCCAGCGTGATCAGCGACAACACCACCCCGCGCTTGACGAGTGGCTCGTATTTCTCCATCCCGAAGACGCTCGCCAGCGACGTCACACCGATACAGATCCCCGTGCTCAGGAGCGCGAAGAACACGTACGTGGAGATCAGGACGCCCCACGGCACCTGATCGGTGATACCGAGCGTGACCGTCCCCTGAATGAAGGTGGTCAACACGCCGTACAGCCCGATCAGCAGGCCGAGTCCAACGGCGACTAGCCAGGCGTAGTACCGTGGTCTTGCACCTTCGAGAGCTCCCGAGAGCGTGCCGGTCGAGCCGCTCATACTGACCTCCTCGACTGGCGGTCGTGGATTAGTATTCTGCCCGTTGCTCCGGACGATTGAGCGGGGTGAGAGGGGCGGTTACAGCACGACCGTTCACTCTCGGATAGTTGTACATCACTCATGGACTTTCCCCTAGAGATCGTACGGGGACACTCACACGCTTTGACACTCATTATCTATCGCTTTATAAGTACACTCGAACACCGACGTGAACTGCCTCGGAGTCGTGTCGTTCGAGAATGCAAGACTCTCGTGAAAACGGAACTCTCTACCCGTCGAACGCCCCTACTCCGCCGCCAGAGCCAGTCACGGCGTCCAGGGATCTGCGTCCGTATCCTTGTCGTCAGTGTACGTGCGTCCAGCTGCTCCCGTCGATGGGGCGTCAGGTCGTTAGAAACCGAAGGTCGGAGTGTCAGCAGCTACCGCCAGCACCGCACGCGTCGCCGTACTTGACGCCAGTCTCTTCGGTGATCGCCTCGTTGCACTGCATCAGCATCGTGTTAAACTGGAACTGTGAGGTGTCGGCTTTCGCCGCAGAGAGTTCCTCGCCCAGCGCCGCTGCCGCCGCCAGCACGTCCTCGTCGGAGGCGCTCAACAGCACCCACCTCCCAGTGACTGCGCGAACTCGCGGCCGATCTTCTCGCTGATGACCTCGTTTGTCTCCTGAAGCAGTTCCACAAGTGCCTCCTGGGCCTCACGGTGGGCCTGGATCGTCTCGTTGTCGTTCATCTCTTCTTGAAGCTCTCGCAGCTCGCTCATCACCGACTCGTCGAACCCGCCCATCTGCATCTGTCGTTGTTTCTGCTGGTACTCCTGTAGCAACACCATTGCTTCGGAGTCTTCCTCGAGACGTTCGTTGGCGGCCATGAACTCCGCGTAGGTTTCGGAGTCTTTGATCGTCTCGACGAACGTCTGGAGCTTCCGTTCGACTGCCTCCTCGTTGGACACTTGCTGGCTCATTGAATCATCACCTCCTCTCGTTTGGCGATCTCGGACAGTCCCGTGATCTCCTCGCCGAACGCCGACAGTTCGTCGAGGCCGATTGGCTCGTCCTGTCGGAGCGGGGCGAGCATCATCGGTGTCTCGAAGCGGTCCTTGATCTCACCGAGGTACTGCTGCTGTTGGGCTCGGCGGTTGGCGAAGAAGGCGTTGTCGCCGTACTCTTCGGGCAGCAGGTAGTTGGCGACGACAAAGGCCGTCTCGATGCCAACCTGGTCTTTCAGGTCCTCGGCCGCACGGTGGGCCTCCATCATCGGCGTGTACTCGGGGTACATAACGAAGGCAAACGAGCTCTTCTCGGGGTTCTGCATCGTCTCGATGACCATGTCGTACTTGCCGCCCTTGGCTGGCGCGGCACCTTTCGTCAGCGAGCCGAGATCCATGAAGCCCTTCCAGTCGGATGGGAGCTCGAGCAGTCTGAGCGTGTGACCTGTGGGTGCGGTATCGAAGACGACGATATCGTACCCGTCCTCCTCGAAGTAGCCGACGAACTTTTCGAGCGCGGCCATCTCTTCGGCGCAGGGGGATTCGAGCTCCTCTTCGACGTTGGCGATCGCCGCGTCGACGTCGATCTGGGTGTCGTCCTTGTCGGCGTACATCTCCGTGACGTGGTCGAGGACCTGCTCGCGGTACTCCTCGAGCGCCTTCTCCTGGTCGATTCGGGCCGCATCCAGGTTCGCCTGGCTCACCGAGGTCGGTTCGTGGCCGACGGGTTCGCCGAAGATGTCCTCGAGGTGTGCTGCCGGATCGGTCGTCACGACGAGCGTCTCGTAGCCCGCCTCGGCGAGCTTTGTCGCCGATGTCGCTGCGATCGTCGACTTGCCCACGCCGCCTTTGCCGGTGAAGAACAGATAGCGCGTCTCCCCGTCGACGGGTTCGAGGTTTTCGGCGACTGCGTCGGGATCAGTTAGTGCGTCGAAGTCGACCGATGCCTCGGTGTCGATACTGGTTGCCGATCCCACGTCGACGGTGGCCTCGTTGCCGTCGTAGAGGACGCCACCCACATCAGCCAGCAGGTCGAGACCGGCGATCTCGCCGGGCTGGAGGGGATAGGTCGCTGTGGCGTCGGCATCGAATTCCTCACTGGCCCGTTCGATGACTGCCTGTTCGTCCTCGCGCTTCCCCTCGAAGAAGGGGTCCTCACAGACTGATTCGGGCAGGTATCCGTTGATGATCAGCAGCTGGGATTCGATCCCCAGCTCTCCGAGGTCCGAGGCACTCCGCTGGATCTCGTCGAGCGAGGAGTCTTCGGGCTTGCCGACGAAGGCAAAGGAGGTTTTCTCGCCGTCTTGGAGGGTGTCGATCGCCCGCTCGTAGTCCTTCTTTTTGTCCTCCATCGAGGCGGCCGGGCCAATACAGGTCGAGCCGCCCTTCTCCAGCTCTGCGTTCCAGTCGGATGGCAGCTCCATCAGCCGGA
>LKMJ01002688.1_pt1 | contig 16421 bp, 13 predicted proteins | sample 643391 | NCBI WGS metagenome assembly LKMJ01 (sample SAMN04112250, study PRJNA286221) | soda lake metagenome | biome: soda lake; feature: Kulunda Steppe; material: water; isolation source: sample PL-Br10 brine of Picturesque Lake | place: Russia: Kulunda steppe | collected 2010-07
AAATGTCAAAGAGCAAAACAACCCAAAGACCAAAAATCAAACAGCGCGCCCAACTCTGAGCACAACCGCCCGATAAACCCTCAGGATGCCCGACCAACAGAGCAATACGCCCCGCCGCCGGTGAACGCGTATCTACGGATGAGTCGGTGAGTCTGCAAGAGGTTTTTCGGTCAGCGTCACCGATTTTTCGCATCTGTCGGAAAGCTGCGCGGCAGACCGCCCGGTCGGCAGGGAAGGCGGCAGAGGGTCCCGTTTCGCGCAATTTTCGGTCCGAACGAGAGCCGACCCGGTGCGCGACCGCAACCCGCGTCGCGCGCGGGGCGGATCGCCGGGGCCTGTAGCGTTACGCGCGGTCACAAGATCGTGCCTCGCCCCGCGGGCAGGGTCGGGCTTAGCGCGCAAGCGCTTGAAATCAAGGCGTCCCGGCGCAGCATTTGACCAACTTTTCAGGGATCCGATCGGCCGACCGCGGCGTAGAAGGGGTGATGCCGGCTGAACGCCGCATCTTTACCAAGGGAGACTACCACATGAATCGTACATCCATTCTGAGCATGACCGCCGCCGCGCTTATGGCCGCGCCGGCCTTCGCCAGCAGCCATGACGCGCCGGGCAGCATCGTCGATATCGCCGTCGGCGCAGACGACTTCGAAACCCTCGTCGCCGCGCTCGAAGCGGCCGATCTGGTCGAGACGCTGCAGGGCGACGGCCCCTTCACCGTCTTCGCCCCCGTCGACGCCGCCTTCGACGCGCTGCCCGAGGGCACCGTGGAAGAGCTGCTCGCGGATCCCGAGGCGCTCGCGGAGATCCTGACCTATCACGTCGTCCCCGGCGCGGTGATGTCGGGCGACCTCGAGGACGGGATGATGGCAGAGACCGTCCAGGGCGGCTCGGTCACCATTGGCGTGAGCGATGATGGCGTCACCGTGGACGGCGCCAATGTCGTGCAGGCCGACGTGGAAGCCTCCAACGGCGTGATCCATGTCATCGACGCGGTCATCATGCCCCAGTGACCTGATCGTCCATGACGATCTTGAAGCCCCGCCCTCGTGGCGGGGCTTTTCTTTTGCACCCCGGCGATGCAGCCTGTGTGCGGCGGCGGGAGGCTGGAGATGGCGCAGGCAGCGATCGTGACGGGCGCGGCGCGGGGTATCGGGCTGGCGACGGCGCGGCTCATGATGCAACGGGGCTGGCGCGTGGCGATGATCGACCGCGACGCTCCGGCGCTGGAAGCGGCCGCCGCCGGGCAGGATGCGGCGACCGCGCTTCACTGCGATGTCAGCGTGCCCGAGCAGGTCGCGGCGATGATGACGCGGGTCGAGGCGCAGTTCGACACGCTCGACGCACTCGTCAACAATGCCGGCGTCGCGGATTTCGGACCCCTGGAGGAGACGGATTTCGCCCGCTGGCGCGAGGTCATGGCGACGAATCTCGACGGGGTTTTCCTTTGCACGCAGGCGGCCGTCCCGCTCCTGAAGCGTGCGCAGGGCGCGATCGTCAATGTCGGCTCGATCTCGGGGCTGCGGGCCTCGACGCTGCGCGTCGCCTACGGCACCTCCAAGGCCGCCGTGATGCATCTGACGCGCCAGCAGGCCGCCGAACTCGGCGAATACGGGGTGCGCGCGAACTGCGTCTGCCCGGGGCCGGTGCGCACCAAGCTCGCGATGGCCGTGCACAGCCAGGAGATCATCGACGCCTATCACGACGCCATTCCCCTCAATCGCTATGGCACGGAGCTGGAGATCGCCGAGGTGATCGCCTTCCTGTGCTCGCCCGCGGCGAGCTACGTCACCGGGCAGATCATCGCCGCCGATGGCGGCTTCGAGAGTACTGGCGTCGGGCTTCCCGCGCTGCGCAAGTGACCCGCCCCGCGGCGCGGGACGGGTCGGTTGAGGTCAGTGCAGCACCGCTTCCTGCGGCGGCTCGCGATGCGAGTTGCCGACACGGTCGCCGATGATCAGCCCGTCGGCCCCGGCCTGCACCCGCACGGTATCGCCGTCGGTGATATCGCCAGCAAGCAGCATCTCCGCGAGCGGGTCCTGCAGCGCCCGCTGGATCACCCGCTTGAGCGGGCGCGCCCCGTAGACCGGGTCGTAGCCCGCATCCGCCAGCCAGGTCCGCGCGCTCTTGTCGAGTTCGAGCACGATCTTGCGGTTGGCCAGCCGACGCAGCAGCAGCTCCACCTGGATGTCGACGATGGCGTCCATGTCGTCGCGGGTCAGCCGGTCGAACACGATCGTCTCGTCGAGCCGGTTGAGGAACTCGGGCCGGAAATGCCCGCGCACCGCCTCCATCACCTCGGCCTTGGCCTGTCCGCTATCGGCCCCGTCGGGCAGCCGCGAAAGCGCCTGGCTGCCCAGGTTCGAAGTCAGCACGATCAGCGTCTGCTTGAAATCGACATGGCGGCCATGCCCGTCCGTGAGCACCCCGTCATCGAGCACCTGCAGTAGCACGTTGAACACGTCCGGATGCGCCTTCTCGACCTCGTCGAACAGGAGCACCTGGTAGGGCCGCCGGCGCACCGCCTCGGTGAGCACGCCGCCCTCTTCGTAGCCGACATAGCCCGGCGGCGCCCCGATCAGCCGCGCGACGGAGTGCTTTTCCATGAACTCCGACATGTCAATGCGCACCATCGCCTGGTCGTCGTCGAACAGATACTCCGCCACGGCCTTGGTCAGCTCGGTCTTGCCCACGCCCGTGGGGCCGAGGAACAGGAACGAGCCGAGCGGGCGCTTCTCGTCGCTGATGCCCGCGCGCGAGCGGCGCACGGCATTGGCGACGGCCTTGACGGCCTGCCGCTGACCGATCACGCGCTTGCCGAGTTCCTCTTCCATGTGCAGCAGCTTCTCGCGCTCGCCCTGCAGCATCTTGGAGGTGGGGATGCCCGTCCAGCGTTCGATGACCTGTGCGATCTGCTCGGGGCGGACTGCCTCGGAGACGACCTCGCCGGCATCCTCGCGGCTCTCGGCCTCGGCGAGCTGACGCTCCAGATCGGGGATGATGCCGTAGGACAGCTCCCCGGCACGCGCCAGGTTGCCCTCGCGCTTGGCCTGGTCGAGCTCGGCGCGGGCGCGGTCGAGCTGTTCCTTGAGATCGCGCGCGGAGGCAAGCTTGTCACGCTCGGCCTGCCATTTGGCGGTCAGCTCGGAAGACTGCTCCTGCAGCCCCGAGAGCTCCTTTTCGAGCCGCTCGAGCCGGTCCTTCGAGGCCTGGTCGTCCTCCTTCTTGAGCGCCTCGGCCTCGATCTGCTTTTGCAGGATCTCGCGATCGAGCGCGTCGAGCTCCTCGGGCTTCGAGTCGACCTCCATGCGCAGCCGCGACGCCGCCTCGTCCATCAGGTCGATGGCCTTGTCGGGCAGGAACCGGTCGGTGATGTAGCGATGGCTCAGCGTCGCCGCCGACACAAGCGCCGTGTCCGAGATCCGCACGCCGTGATGGAGCTCGTATTTCTCCTTGATGCCGCGCAGGATCGAGATCGTGTCCTCGACGGTCGGCTCCTGCACGAAGATCGGCTGGAACCGCCGCGCAAGGGCCGCGTCCTTCTCGATATGCTTGCGGTACTCGTCGAGCGTCGTCGCGCCCACGCAGTGCAGCTCTCCGCGCGCCAGCGCCGGCTTGATCAGGTTGGCGGCATCCATCGCGCCCTCGGTCTTGCCCGCGCCGACGAGCTGATGCATCTCGTCGATGAAGAGGACGATCTCGCCGGCGGCGGCGGTGATCTCCTGCAGAATCGCCTTGAGCCGCTCCTCGAACTCGCCGCGATATTTCGACCCTGCCACCAGCGCGCCCATGTCGAGCGCCATCAGCTTCTTGTCGCGCAGGCTCTCGGGCACGTCGCCATTGACGATGCGCAGCGCGAGCCCCTCCGCGATCGCGGTCTTGCCCACACCGGCCTCGCCGATCAGCACCGGGTTGTTCTTGGTGCGCCGCGAGAGCACCTGCATGGTGCGGCGGATCTCGTCGTCGCGGCCGATGATCGGGTCGATCTTACCCTCGCGCGCGGCCTCGGTGAGGTCGTGCGCGTATTTGTTCAGCGCCTCGTAGCTGTCCTCCGCGCTCGCCGAATCGGCGGTGCGGCCCTTGCGCAGGTCGTTGATCGCCTCGTTGAGCTTCTGCGCGCTCACCGCGCCCGCCTCGAGCGCCTCGCGCGCACCCGAGCGCACCATCGCCAGCGCCGTGAGCATCCGCTCGACGGGCACGTAGCTGTCACCGGCCTTCTCGGCGAGTTTTTCCGCCTCGTCGAGCACCTTCGCGGTCTTCTGGTCGATATAGGTCTGCGAGGCATCGCCCGAGACCTGCGGCACCTTGCCAAGCGCGAGATCGACCGCCTTGGCGACCTGATCGGGCGCACCGCCAGCACGCTTGATGAGATTGGCCGCCATGCCCTGATCGTCGTCGAGCAGCGCCTTGAGCAGGTGCTCGGGCACGATCCGCTGGTGATCCTCGCGCATCGCGATGGTCTGCGCCGCCTGCAGGAAGCCGCGGGCGCGTTCGGTGAATTTCTCCAGGTTCATCATACTCTCCTTGACCCAAGCGCCCGCCCGGGCGCCCGCTTTGCGGCACACCCCTCGCGGGCCTCGCAAGGTATGTGGGAAAGCGGGGATGAGCCCGCAAGACCAGCAACCGGCATTTCCGGGTCGCCCGCACGGGATGGCCGTCCGCCGCCGGAGCGGCTATGAACTGCGCGACACCGCACCAAGCTCAAGGAAAGACGCGCATGACCGAGACCACCATCACCGCGACGCTGAGCGACACCGCGCTGTTTCGCGAGCAGGCCTTCATCGGCGGCAGCTGGACCGGCGCGGCGACGATGCCGGTGCGCAACCCCGCCGACGGCAGCACTGTCGGCCATGTCCCCCGGCTCGGCGCCGCCGAGGCCCGCGCCGCCGTGGATGCCGCCGACGCCGCCTTCCGCCCCTGGGCGCGGCTTCTGCCGCAGGAGCGCGGCGAGATCCTGCGCCGCTGGTTCCGGCTCGTGGAGGCCGCGCGCGAGGATCTCGCCCGGATCATGACGCTCGAGCAGGGCAAACCGATCTCCGAGGCCCGCGGCGAGATCGATTACGGCGCCTCGTTTCTGGAATTCTACGCCGAGGAGGCGCGCCGGCCCAATATCGAGGGCATCACCTCGCACCTGCCCGACGCCGAGGTCGAGCTGTGGCGCGAGCCGGTGGGTGTGGCCGCGCTGATCACGCCGTGGAACTTCCCCTGCGCGATGATCACCCGCAAGGCCGCCGCCGCGCTCGCCATTGGCTGCCCCGTGGTCGTGCACCCCTCGGGCGAGACCCCCTTCTCCGCGCTCGCGCTGGCCGAACTCGCCGAGCGGGCCGGCATCCCCGCCGGGGTGTTCAATGTCGTCACCGGCCAGGCGCGCGAGATCGGGCCGGAATGGACGGCGGATGCGCGCGTGCGGGCGCTCTCGTTTACCGGCTCGACCGAAGTCGGGCGGCTGCTCTATGAGCAGTCGGCGGCCAATATCAAGCGGCTGGTGATGGAGCTTGGCGGCCACGCGCCGGTGATCGTGTTCGACGACGTCAATCTCGACCAGGCCGTCGAGGAGGCGATCAAGGCCAAATACGCGACCTCCGGCCAGGACTGCCTCGCCGCGAATCGCATTTACGTGCAGGACGGGATCTACGACGAATTCTGCGCCCGCTTCACCGCGGCGAGCGAGGCGCTGACGATCGGCACCGGCATGGACGATCCCGATATCGGCCCGCTGATGAACGAGGCCGCGATGGCCAAGCAGGCCGAGCATGTCGACGACGCCGTCGCCAAGGGCGCGCGCCAGCTCACGGGCGGGCCGCGCCCCGATCTCGGCGCGCTCTTTCATGCGCCCACGGTGCTCGCCGATGTGCCCGACGCAGCGCAGATCATGCACGAGGAGACCTTCGGCCCCGTCGCGCCGATCACCTGCTTTTCCGACGAGGAGGAGGTCGTGGCGCGGGCCAACGCGCTCGAATACGGGCTCGTCGCCTATCTGCACACGCAGAACCCGCGCCGCATCTACCGCATGAGCCGGTCGCTCGAATTCGGCATGGTGGCGGTGAACCGCACCAAGATCACCGGCGCGCCGATTCCGTTCGGCGGCATGAAGCAGTCCGGCCTCGGCCGTGAGGGCGCGCGCCAGGGCATGGAGGCGTTCTCGGAAATCAAGTATGTGTGCCGCGACTGGCGCTGACCGCACTTTGTTGAAACCACGTTAAGAACTGCGACCAAAACCCCGCATAATTGGTTTTTTCGCGCTTTGAGTGTCACATGAGGCGTGCTATCGTAGCGCCTGATGTGGCGTCGGCGCGCGGCGTCCAAAGCTCAAGAAAAAAACGAGGGCAGTTCGAGTGACAGCGCAAATCCGGCGACAGTGTTTCGCAGCCTTCGGGCTATTGGCCGCGACCCTCCTTTTCGCGACGGCTCCGATGCAGGCGCAAGCCGCGCCCTACGCCGCGGTGGTAATGGATGCACGGTCGGGGGAAATCCTGCACGCGCGCAATCATGACACCCGGCTGCACCCCGCATCGCTGACCAAGATGATGACGCTCTACGTCGCCTTCGAGGCGGTCCGGGACGGCGAGATCACGCTCGACACCCGGGTCTCGGTCTCGCGCAACGCCGCAAGCGAGCCCTGCTCCTGCCTCGGGCTGCGCGCCGGCCAGAAGATCCCGCTGCGCTACCTGATCCGCGCTGCCGCTGTGCGCTCGGGCAACGACGCGGCCACCGCCATCGCCGAAGCCATCTCCGGCAGCGAATCCGCCTTCGCCGAGCGAATGACGCGCACCGCCCGCGCCATGGGGATGCGCGATACGACCTTCCGCAACGCGCACGGTCTGACCCACCCGCAGCATCTGTCCACCGCGCGCGACATGACCACTCTTGGCCGCCAGCTCTATTACGATTTTCCGCAATATTACAACATCTTCTCCCGCCGGACGACGCATGCCGGGGTGGCCGATGTCGTCAACACGAACCGGCGCTTCCTCTCCGCCTATAATGGCGCGGACGGGATCAAGACGGGCTATACCCGCGCGGCCGGCTTCAACCTCGTCGGCTCCGCCAAGCGCGGCAACACCCGCATCATCGCGACCCTCTTCGGCGGCAACAGCGTCGCGAGCCGCAACGCTCGCATGACGGAGCTGCTCGACATGGGCTTTTCCCGCGCGCCCGCCCAGGTCGCCACCCGCAAGCCGCCGCCGCCCCAGTACGGCACCCCTGACCGTCCCGAGACCGGCGGGCGCATCGTGCGCGCCAACCGCGCCGTGGAGACGAGCCTGCGCCCGCGCGCCCAGCCAGGACGGGAAGCGCCAGCCGCTCCCGCCGATGGCGCACTCGCCGATCTGCGCGGCAATATCGACGCGCTCATCGAGGAGGCCCGCACCGAACGCAGCGCCGAAGCGCCCGGGGACGATGACGCCCCGGAGATCGCCGCGCCCCCGGTTCGGCCCGACAGCGAAGACACAGCGACCGGACCCGATGCGCAGACCCGCGACGAGGTCGCCGAGGCCGCCGCCGACGCGATCGAGTCGGCCATCGAATCCGCCGACCCCGATGAGATCGACACGGCCGCGGCAGCTGGGGAACCGGGCCCGACCGACAAGGGCGACACGAACGGCGCCGTGCAGGCCGCGACCGAAGCCGCCGCGGAGGAGATGCCCGAGCCCGCGTCCCTGCAGCTGACATCCGCAGCACAGCCGGCGCCGCGCCCCGACGAACCCGTGGAGGCGGCGCTCGCCTCCTATGACAGCGAGGCGATGACCCGCTCGCGCGAGGTCGTGACCCGCACGGAGTCGGGGGACGATTCCGACTGGGCAATCATGGTCGGGCGTTACAATACGCTTTTCGCAGCCGAACGCGCCCTCACGCAGACCGCGCTGGCCGAGGTGTCGGTGCTCGACAAGGCCGAACGCCGGGTCGACCGCAGCGCGGCGGGCTTCGACGCGACCTTCGCGGGCCTGTCACAGGATGCGGCCGATCGGGCCTGCCGACGGCTCCAGGCACGCGATCTCAACTGCACCATGGTCTCCCCCTGAGGCGTGTCGCGCGCGGCTGGGAACCTGTCTCGCGCTCCGTGAGCACGCGACTTCACGAGGTTCGGGAGCAGCGCGTGGATACAGATGAACGGCGGCGCGCTCAGGGCCGCTCTTCATCGTCGCGCGGCATCGGCGCGTCGTCATAATCGGGGTTGAGAATCCGCCGCGCATCACCCTCGGGATCGTCATACTGTCCCTTGCGCAGGGTCCAGTAGAAAGCCACGAGCCCGAGTCCGCCGAGAAACAGCGATACCGGGATCAGGATGACGAGGACGTCCATGGCTGACCCTCCGGGCGGATCACTTCAGTCGAAGCGCGTTGAGTGCCACCGTAATTGATGACAGCGACATCGCCAAGGCCGCCCAGAGCGGCGTGGCGAAGCCGAACAGCGCGATCGGCACGGCGACGATATTATAGACCGTCGAGATCACGAAATTCTCGCGGATCCGGCGCGTCGCGACCCTTGCGGTCCGTAATGCCTGCCCCAGCGGCGTCATGTCCTGCCCCAGTAGCACCACATCCGACGCGACCCGCGCCGCATCGAGCGCAGAGGCCGGCGAGACCGACGCATGCGCCGCCGCCAGCGCGGCGGTATCGTTGAGCCCGTCCCCCACCATCAGGACCTTGCGCCCCTGCGCGGTAAGCTCGGCGACAAGCGCCGCCTTGTCCGCGGGCAGGGTCTCGGCGCGCCAGTCCTCGATACCGAGCCGGTCGGCGAGCGCGGCGACGGCCCCCGGCGCATCCCCCGAGATGAGCCGCACCGACAGACCCTGCCGGCGCAGTGCCGCGATCGCGGCCTCCGCGCCCGGGCGCAGCCGGTCCGTGAAGGTGAGCGCGCACGGCGCTGCCGAACCGATACGCAGATAGGCCGCGGTGAGCGCTTCCGGCTCCGCCCCGACCCACCGTGCGCGCCCGAGCTGCACACGCTGACCGTTCCAGGTCGCCTCGACGCCATAGCCCGGAACTTCCGCGACATTCTCGATCGCGGCGGGCGTCACCGTCAGGCGCGCCGCGAGCGCCCGCGCCAGCGGATGGGAGGAGGCCTGCGCCAGTGCGGCCGCAACGGCCGAGGTGTCCGCATCGAGCGTGTCGAGATTGGTGGGCTCCGGTGTGCCGAGGGTCAAGGTCCCCGTCTTGTCGAACACCACCGTATCGATCTCGGCCATGCGCTCGAGCGCGGTGCCGTTCTTGATCAGCATCCCGCCGCGAAACAGCTTGCCGCTCGCCGCCGTCGCCACAGCCGGCACGGCGAGGCCGAGCGCGCAGGGGCAGGTGATGATGAGAACCGCCGCCGCGATATTCACCGAAAGCCGCACATCGCCGCCCGACACCCACATCCATGCGATGAAGGACATGAGCGCGAGCAGGTGCACCACCGGCGAATAGGCCCGCGCCGCGCGATCGGCGAGCGAGGTGTAGCGCCCGCGCGCGTTCTCGGCGGTCGCGACGAGATCGGCCATCCGGTGCAGCGAACTGTCCTCGCCCGCCGCGGTCACGCGCAAGGTGAGCGGCCCGGTCAGGTTGACCTCACCCGCGCTCAGGGCGGTGCCCGGCCCGGCATGGGCCGGCAGACTCTCGCCCGTCAGCAGCGCGCGATCGAGCTCGCTCGTGCCCTCGGTGACGACCCCGTCGACCGGGATGCGCCCCCCCGGGCGGACCCGCACCAGATCGTCCACCGCGAGCTCGGCGACGGGCACCTCGTGCTCGCCATCGGGATCGAGCCGGCTCGCCCGCGGCACCTCGAGCGCCGCGAGCTCCTGCGCGGCCGACCGCGCCGCCGCCCGGGTGCGAAAATCGAGATATCGCCCCGCGAGCAGGAAGAAGACGAGCATCACGGCCGCGTCGAAATAGGCATGCGGGCCGGAATGAAACGTCTCGTAGACCGAGATCCCCGAGGCCAGCACGATTGCCAGCGAGATCGGCACATCCATTCCCAGCCGCCGCCCCTGCAGCGATGCCCAGGCCGAGCGGAAGAAGGGTTGACCGGCGAACACCACCGTGGGCAGGGCGATCGCGCCGGAGATCATGTGAAACATGTCGCGCGTCGCGCCCTCGGCGCCGGACCAGACCCCGACGGAGAGCAGCATGATGTTCATCATCGCGAAGCCAGCCACCCCGAGCCGGATCAGCAGGTCGCGCTCCTGGCGGTCGCCCGCGCCGCGCGACAGGGTGCCCGGGTCGAGCTCATGCGCCTCGAAACCTAGCCGGTCGAGCCGCTCGACGAGCTCGTCGGCGCCCACGCCGGGGGACACGTCGATGCTGGCGCGCTTGAGGGTCAGATTGACGCGCGCCGACTCGACCCCCGGATGATGCCCGAGGTCGCGCTCGATGCTCGCGATGCAGCCGGCGCAGTGGATCCCCGGCAGCGACAGCAGAATGCGCACCGGCGCGGCACTGTCGATTGCTGCGTCCTGCGCGGCGTCGAGCGTTGTGCTCACGGCCTAGTCCCCGACATCGAGCGCGACCTGTCGGCGAAACGCGGTGCCGTCGGCGGCGCGCGCGCGCAGATCGACGCGCCAGTTGCCCGGCGCGATATCGACAGGGGCGACATAGCCGGTCCCGCTCCGGCGCAGATCGGGGCTGACATCGTCGCGCGGATGGGTGGCATGGCCGAGCGTCGCGTCGATTTCGGCGACGTCCGCGGGCGCGCCGTTCTCATCGGTCACGGCAAGGTGAAGCTCGCCATCGCGCAGCGAGGCCGCGACGGACCAGCCGAGCGCTTCCTGCGCCGCGCGATCGACATTGAAGGTCTGGCTGCGCGCATAGCTGTCATTGGTGACCACCCCCGGGAAGGTCCCGATCGCCTGCGAGGCCATGAAGAAATTGACCGCGAAGATCACCCCGAAGAACGCGACGGCGATCCCGAGCACCTTGCGGCCTGTCAGTGGCTTGCCCCTCATTCCCCTCTCCCATTGAATACGGTGTCCACGGAAACGCGCTCGTCCCCGCTTGTCGCGGTCAGAGTGACGTCGATGCGTTCGGCGCGCGCGGCCTGCGAGTCGGCCGGCGCCGTCAGATAGACGCGCTGCGCCTCGAGCCGGTCGGCGGCGACCGTCACGCTGTTGTCCGCAACGCCCTGCACGGCGAGTTCGACATCCTCCGCGCCCTCGACCGCGAGGGTGAAGTCGCGCGGCGCCCCGTGCATGTTGCGCAGGCGCACTTCGTAGACATTGCGGATGTCGCCGTTCGACAGGGTGATATAGGTCGGGTTGCGCTCCGGCGAGACGGCCATGTCGAAATCCGCGCGCACGAACAGCGCCACCAGCAGCCCGACCCCGACCGCGGCCCACAGGCTCGAATAGAGCATGGTGCGGGGGCGGAAGACATGGCTCCAGACCGGTTTTGGCTCCGCCCCGACGCGCTCGCGCCGCTCATCCGACAGCGCCATGTAGCCGATCAGGTCGCGCGGCTTGCCGATGCGATCCATCACGTCGTTGCACGCATCGATGCACAAACCGCAGGTGATGCAGGCGAGCTGCTGGCCGTCGCGGATGTCGATGCCCATGGGGCAGACATTGACGCAGGCGCTGCAATCGATGCAGTCGCCGAGATTCTCCGCGCCGGCACCCTTGCGATGCTTGCCCCGCGGCTCGCCGCGCCAGTCGCGGTAGCCGATGGTGAGCGTATCCTCGTCCATCATCGCCGCCTGGATGCGCGGCCAGGGGCAGGCATAGATGCAGATCTGCTCGCGGAAGAACCCGCCGAAGAAGAAGGTCGTCGCGGTCAGGATCGCGATGGTGATGTACGCGGCGGGATGCGCCTCGAAGGCGACGAGATCGCGCGCCAGCGTCGGCGCATCGGTGAAATAGAACACCCAGGCCCCGCCCGTCGCCAGCGCGATGATGAGCCACGTCGTCCATTTGAGCCCGTAGAGCCGCAGCTTGCGAAGGCTCCATGGCTGGCGCCAGAGCTTGACGCGGGCGTTGCGGTCGCCCTCGATCCAGCGCTCGACGGTGATGAACAGATCGGTCCAGACCGTCTGCGGACAGGCATAGCCGCACCAGACCCGGCCGAGCGCCGAGGTGAACAGGAACAGCCCGAGCCCGGCCATGATCAGGAGCCCCGCGACGAAATAGAATTCGTGCGGCCATATCTCGACGCCGAAGAAGAAGAACCGCCGGTTGGCGATATCGACGAGCACCGCCTGATCCGGCAGATGCGGCCCCCGGTCCCAGCGCAGCCAGGGCGTGATGTAATAGATGCCCAGAAGCACCCCCATCAGCCACCATTTCATGCGCCGGAAACTGCCCTGCACGCGGCGCGGGAAGACCGGCTCGCGCGCCGCGTAGAGGGATCCGGGGGTATTGTCTGTGTCGCTCATCTCGGGCTCCGGGTGGCTGCGGCGCACCCGCACTGTGTCGTTGCGCGGGCCCGCCTCCCTGCAGGTGAGCACCGGCCACGCCATCGTCCAGCCGTCATCGCGCGGGCAGGATGACGCAGCCGCGCGCTACTGCCCGCCGCCAAGCTGGTGCACATAGGCGGCGACCGCGCGGATATCCGCGTCGCGAAGCCGGTCGGCGAAGCCCGGCATCACGCCGTAGCGGCTGTAGTAGATCGTTTCGCGCAGGGTGTCCTCGTCGCCGCCATAGAGCCAGATCGCGTCATTCAGCGCCGGCGCACCGACATCGGTGTTGCCGCCGCCCTCGTCGCCGTGGCAGCTCGCGCACTGGCTGGCATAGATCTCGGCCCCGGCCTCGGCCAGATCGGCGTCATGCGACTGTCCCGACATGTCGCGCACATACTGCACCACCTGGTCGATCTCCGCGTCATCGAGGATGCCGTCGGTGCCGTAGGCGGGCATCTGCGAGTCGCGCGCGTCGTCGTGATCCTCGTTGCGGATGCCGTAGCGCACGGTGTGATGAATGTTCTCGATGGTGCCGCCCCACAGCCAGGCATCGTTGAGAAGGCTGGGATAGCCCGAGGCCTGCACCCCGGCCGCGCCGGCGCCGTGGCACTGCGAGCACTGCGCGGCGAAGACGGAGCTTCCGGCATTCACGGCGAAGTCGCGCAGTTCGTCATCGTCGAGGATACCGGCAAGCTCGGTCTCGTTGAGCTGCTCGAACCAGGAGTCGTTGGCCTCCTCGAAGCGCGTGATCTCCTCAGCGACATTGGCCCGGGTCGAATAGCCGAGCAGCCCCGGCGTCGCCTGCGACACGAGCGGCCAGGCCGGGAACAGGATCATGTAGCCGATCGCCCAGACGATCGTGATGTAGAAGGTCCACAGCCACCAGCGCGGCATCGGGTTGTCGTATTCCTCGATCCCGTCCCAGACATGGCCCGTGGTGGGCGGCTCCTCGGCGAGCTCCTTGCGGCTCTCCGGGTATTGCCGCTCCGGCGGGGTGACCTTTTCCTTGTCGTCATCGGCCATCAGCGTGTCTCTCCCTCATGGCGCTCGGCCTCGTCATCGGCGGCGGCGGGGGTGTCCTCGTTGCGAAAGATCGCGTGCGCGCTTTCCTCGTGCACGCGCTTCGAGCCCGGGCGGAAGGCGAAGATCACCGCGCCGATGAAGAACACCATCATCAGCACGAGAAACCAGCTGCCCGACAGCACGCGCAGAAATTCGTAGGTATCCTGCATCGCGGCCTCCTAGCGGCTCGGGTCCGGGGTGAAGGTGTCGAAATCGACGAGCGTGCCGAGCATCTGCATGTAGGCGATGATGGCGTCCATTTCGGTGATGCGGTCACTCTGGCCGTCGAAGCTGCGCGCCTGCGCGCCGGGGTAGCGTTCGAGCAGGCCGTCATGGTCGGCATCGTCGGAGGCCTGCGCGCGGAAATCGGCCGCGGCGTTCTCGATCATCTCGTCCGTGTAGGGCGTGCCGACGGCGGAATAGGTGCGCAGCGTGTCCTCGATGTGTTCGGGGCTGACCTCGCGGTTCATCATGAAATCGTAGCTCGGCATGATCGACTCGGGCACCACCGATTGCGGATCGATCATGTGCTGGACATGCCAGTCATCCGAGTAACGCCCGCCGACGCGCGCGAGGTCCGGACCGATGCGCTTGGAGCCCCATTGGAACGGGTGGTCATACATCGACTCGGCGGCCAGCGAGTAGTGCCCGTAGCGCTCCACCTCGTCGCGCATCGGGCGGATCTGCTGGCTGTGGCAGACATAGCAGCCCTCGCGCACATAGATCTCGCGGCCGGTCAGCTCGAGCGGCGAGTAGGGCCGCATCCCGTCGACCTCCTCGATCGTGTTCTCGAGGTAAAAGAGCGGGACGATCTGCACGATGCCGCCGATACTGACCACCACGAGGCTGAGCACGAGCAGCAGCGTCGCGTGCGTCTCGATGCGCTTGTGCTTGTCGAGAAAGGACATGCTGCTCTCCTTACTCAGCCGGCGCCGTGGCCGCGGCTGCGGACGCTGGCGCGCGCTCGCGGGTGGCGGTGACGGTCTTCCACAGGTTGTAGCACATGATCACGCCACCGATGAGGTAGAGCACCCCGCCCAGCGCGCGCACCACATACATCGGGAACTTCGCGGCCACCGTGTCGGCGAAGGAATTCACTAGAAAGCCCTGCGCATCGACCTCGCGCCACATCAGCCCCTCCATGATGCCGGTGACCCACATCGAGGCCGCGTAGAGCACGATCCCGATCGTCGCGAGCCAGAAATGCCAGCTCACCAGCCGCACCGAGTAGAGCCCCTCGCGCTGCCACAGCTTGGGCACGAGGAAATAGAGCGCGCCGAAGGTGATCATCCCGTTCCAGCCGAGGACGCCGGAATGGACATGGCCCACCGTCCAGTCGGTGTAATGCGACAGCGAGTTGACCGTCTTGATCGACATCATCGGTCCCTCGAAGGTCGCCATGCCGTAAAACCCCACCGCGACCACGAGAAACCGCAGCACCGGGTCGGTGCGCAGCTTGTCCCACGCCCCCGACAGCGTCATCAGCCCGTTGATCATGCCCCCCCAGGACGGCATCCACAGCATGATCGAGAAGGTCATGCCCAGCGTCTGCGCCCAGTCGGGCAGCGCGGTGTAGTGGAGGTGATGCGGACCCGCCCAGATATAGAGGAAGATCAGCGCCCAGAAATGGATGATCGACAGCTTGTAGCTGTAGACCGGGCGCTCGGCCTGCTTGGGGATGAAGTAGTACATCATCCCGAGGAACCCGGCGGTGAGGAAGAAACCGACCGCGTTGTGGCCATACCACCACTGCACCATCGCGTCCTGCACGCCCGAATAGACGATCACCGACTTCGAGCCGAACACCGAGACCGGGATCGCGATGTTGTTGACGACATGCAGCATCGCGACGGTGACGATGAAGGCGAGGTAGAACCAGTTGGCGACATAGATATGCGGCTCGCGGCGCTTCAGGAGGGTGCCCATGAAAACCGCGAGATAGGCCAGCCACACCACCACGAGCCACAGATCGGCGAGCCATTCGGGCTCGGCGTATTCCTTCGATTGCGTCGCGCCGAGCACATAGCCCGAGGCCGCCATCACGATGAAGAACTGGTAGCCCCAGAACACGAACCAGGCGAGGTTGCCGCCCCAGAGCCGCGCCGCCGAGGTGCGCTGCACGACATAGAAGGACGTCGCGATCAGCGCATTGCCACCAAAGGCGAAGATCGCTGCCGAGGTGTGCACCGGGCGCAGCCGCGCAAAGTTCGCATGGCCCTGATCCCAGGTGAAGTTGAGCTGCGGAAAGGCGAGCTGGAAGGCGATCCAGGTCCCGACCAGAAAGGCCGTCACGCCCCAGAAGGCCGTCGCGATCACCCCGGCACGCACCACCCCGTCCATGTAGACGCGCTCGTCATGCACCGGGGCGGGTTCGCCGATGCGGCGCAGATACCAGACGAACAGCCCGCCCGCGACGGCCATGATCATGAACATGTGCACGAGATACGCCAGATCGCGCGCGAAATTGGCCCCGATCGCGGCCAGGAGCACCGCGAGCCCCAGCGCGACCAGCTTGAGGTAATCCGACATACTGCGCCTCTCCGTCCGCATGAAGGGGCGCAAGCCGGCCCCGCCTGGTTCTTCCCGGCCTTCTCTCCGCGATCAGCGGCAACGGCCTTGATCTGCATCAAGCATCCTCGCGTCAGAGCTTGATACGCGTCAAGCTATACCTGATGCTGGCGCCGTGCCCAATCCGAACCGGGACGACAAAACGCCACAACCCTGCCAAGGAGTTCGCGCGATGGCCTACAAGACGCTGCTGACCTTCGTGACCCACGAGACGATGATGGCGACCGCGCTGGATGCCGCCACCGCGGTCGCGCGGCGCGAGGATGCGCATCTCGAGGTGTGCTGCCTCGGGGTCGATCACACGCAGGTGGGATATTTCTATGCCGGCGCGCCGGCGATGGTCTATCAGGAAACGCTCGACCAGGCGCGCGAGGCCGCCGACGCGCTCGGCGCCGCCGCGCGCGCGCATCTCGAAAAGACCGATATCC
>LKMJ01002689.1_pt1 | contig 16420 bp, 22 predicted proteins | sample 643391 | NCBI WGS metagenome assembly LKMJ01 (sample SAMN04112250, study PRJNA286221) | soda lake metagenome | biome: soda lake; feature: Kulunda Steppe; material: water; isolation source: sample PL-Br10 brine of Picturesque Lake | place: Russia: Kulunda steppe | collected 2010-07
CCTGAAACATGCCTCACTGCGCTGTATTTGCTTGCCTAAATCCAGATGCAGATACCTAGGTACAGAAAAGGCGGTCCATCAACAGTCACCGTCCTTAGAGGCAAAGCAACCCAATTATGATATTTTGCAGTCTTGTCCATCTGATCTTTATCGCCTAGCTGGTTTGCCTGGTACCAGAAACTCCTCAACCTCTTTCTCACATCGACAACAAATTGTGACTGTGGAATCATTTGAAATGTTCTCACGCGATGCTGGGAATCACTGCTTCTTTCCAAACCATGCAAAGCATCCAAGAACTCAGCACTCCAGCTCTTCTTGTTTATAGTGCTCATCGCAATATCAGCCTTGTGGACCTTGGCAGGAGTGCTACTATTACTGCAAAGCAGAGCATTATAGAATCTCCCAGCCGCTCGGAACCAATAAAATTGCAAGGGCTCTTGGCCACACTCACGTAACACAGACCAGTTGGGAGTGGTGCGCTTTACACCTAAGATACCTTTAAGCAAGCACATGTGAACTGCTTGCAGAGGGCAGTCCATCTCAGCTCCTTGCTTCATGTACCTAGTGCCCCATATTTGACTTGCATACATGCTTGCTGGAAGTGCATAATTTTTAGCCAACCAAAGCATGCTGTGTGGTCTCTGTTAAGCGGTGCTCCAATGCAAACTGCCTGATTCTACGACAACCAGCCACGAAAGGCGTAAGCATATGCTCAGCTGCAGCAGCCATATTGTGCGTCTTGGTGAAGATCATGCCCAGGTTTTTAAAAGAATCTTTGTTGGCAAGCTGCACCGTGATGAACAATTCAGCGTCTAAGGGACATGATATTACGCCAAGAGACTGCTGCATGCAAACTATACTCGTGGCATGACCATAACTGTGCATGATCAGCAGTGCGAAGTGCATGTCGGGTTGGTGATGTGGCAGACTCACTCTTGCCGTGTGACTCTTTAGTGCTACTGTCTGGGTAAGGATCTGCCATTTTGGCCTTCAAGCAGGCTTCTGATTTATTTCATACAAGTGAAAAAGCTTTAGTGACAGCAGCGACTGGTGTATGTGCACTCACTGATGTGCTTGGGTTGCCACCTTCTTCAGGCAGGAGGTCAGTACGCTTGAGAGCGCCCATTAGCGTGGCCATTGGGACCTGAAATGAGACTTCAAAGGCAGCTTCTGCAATGCTGCTAGATCAGTGATGGCCAGCTTGTCACCTGGCACACGAGCAGTCGCCATGACAGGCGGAAGAGGCTTCTGTGGCAAAGGTGCTGCCCCTGGTGTGCTAGACTTGTTGACAGGCGCAGCTCTGAATGGCACTGGTGTGGCAGCTTAGACTTTGTGATTGACATCGCTCGTTTCTGCACGCTCAGTCATAAGTGCATGCTTGGGTGGCCATATGCAGTGGCAGGCTTCTAAAGCACTTGCAATATCAGGTGTGTATGCAGCATCAGGTGCAGCGGTAGCGGTCATGTGATTGCAGCGATTGCGTATGTGCGGTAGCAGCTGTGTTGCTCGAGTGCTTTCCCTGCAAGTCAGGTGCAGGCTTATGTGATGTATAATCAGGCCCATGGCATGTGATATGCTGTGGGTGATGGTGACCGCAAGCATCGTGCCTGGGATGCCTTGATTGTAATGTGGATGGACATGATGGGTCATTTTGCCAAAACGGCCTGCTTCAAGGATGTGTAGGCAGCGCAGGATTCCCTGTCCAATCCCTTTGAATGTAGTTTGGGTCTGTGATTTGTTTGCAGCAGACTGTGAGCTGTGCATATTACGAACCATCTGCCTCACCAGACGGCACTCATCCGTGGTATGCGAGCAGAGGCCATGCATGATGCATCTCTTGGTCCCTTGAGGCTTAGCTCTATTTGTGGCTTGTGTAAGTAGTGAGTGCTTGATGTGAGTATTGCTGGTGGTTCGCTGTGGTGCACTTCCATGCAGGTTTGGTGCCAGTGGGGCAGGGCAAGCTGTTAGACCTACCACTTTCTCAATCCTCTTTGGTATTATGGATTCCATCTAATTCAGCTGCTGCTGGTGCTGGTGCAATATGTCAGTCAAGCTCTCGACTTGCACGTCCTGATGTGCCATGTAGACCTGCAGCATGTGCTGATGCAGCTCCGGAACATGCTTCACTTTTTGCATGAGCATAAGCACAGCTCACTTTTCAGTTGATGCTTTGTGTATTTAACATACTCGTGGGCAAACGTGCTTGGGTCAACGTCACTGTTAAGTGTGAGGTCTTGTAGCTCCTGATCAGGGTCAGCATCAAGATGCGCAAAATTCTCTTTGCGCTTGGCAAAAAGGATTGCAGTCAGGGTGCCACTAGTGCCGCCAGGCACAGCTGCGAGCAGCTCTGTTAGGTGGGCTTCATACCAGTAGTATGCGGGGCTGTCATGTGGAAATGCTTGTAGGCAAAATAGATGCACAAGGTCACGCTCAGCAACTTGGCGCCTGCTCATGATATTAGTTCTCACAAACAAATTTGGGCTTCTGCTAGCCAACCTTTCAGGCCATCTCTGTCCTTTTCTTCCCTAAATACAGGTGAGGTTTCAGGAACGTGATAGTGGGCATGATGGCAAATAGCGTGTGTTGTGTCAGGGCTTGCTGTACCAGGCTTGTGGTACCAGATTCAGGTGTGGAATCTGTTGAGTGTACTCACCCTGAGGTGCGCTAATGGCAGCTAGTTACGTTCTCGCAGTGCGCGAGTTACAGAAGCACAAATCAATCTATGTGAGAAAACCCTTGGGGGTCAGACGCGGCAGCATATCCAGTCCAATCAAAAGTGAGCTGTCCAGGCTCAGAAATCAGTACACACGGTGTATTAATGTGATAATTCAGTCACACAGGTGCAAACGGAGGAAGCTTGTGCCAGCCTTAGCTCTTGTGCAAATGCTCATTCGGGTGGCCTTGCAGATCCCCAATGATCTGGTCAGCTCCGATTCCCTGGGTCCGTCCCCACCATCCTGCCACTGAGTCCTAAGCCTGCCGTTACCCAGTGGTCACAATGGCCCTCGGCCGCCTAGTGCGTTTACGGACAGGCATGCGTTGCTGTGCAAGCTTGTGCCAGTGGTTGCGCGCAGCGCCCCAGCTAATCCCCTGAACTTAGATCCACTGGCACAGCTTGTTGCAGCGTGGCTATCTTGCATCAGATGAAGTTTGTTGTGGACCTCAGGAAGAGGCAATTGGATTATTGGACACCTTATTGTAATACACATCCACGAGAGCGCAACAGCAAACGCTCCACTTACCATCAATGATGCGCCCTCCCTACCAAGAGGACCCTGGTCACACATTCGCCATACACCTTATCTAGATACATGCTCCTAGATCTTCTTCGTGGCATTATTTGCAGCGTGCACGCTTCAGACTTTATGCCCACACACTAAAAATTGAACGGTCCAACAACCCTAACCACATGCAGACCATGTTAAACCAACTACGAGCGTATGCACGAAGAAAGTCTCACTGTCAATACACAAAGTCTGAGGTGATGTGCTTCAACTATTATACCAGCAATCTGGCCCCTCTCTTTTATGATGGGGCGCAGCTCCCCTACACAGATGCCTTCAAATTACTGGGCATGGTTTGTGACAGACATATCAATTTGAATAATGCAGCTGATGCAGCGCTGCCTCCATTCATAGCTAGTACTTTCCGCATCAAACAGTTCGTATGGGAACATGACCTTACAAACAGGTTACACATCTGCATGTGGCTCATTAAAACGTACGCAATTCCTGCTGGTATGTACGCAAGCCAGGTTTGGGCCAACCCATTCTTACGACAGGGCAAAGAAATGGACAATCCTTTATAGTAATGGCTGGTGACAGTGCTCAAGAGGATTCTCATGGTCAAGGACACCTGTGTCCCCTTCATGGTGCGTCATGCACAAGTGTGGTCTAGAGCCTCTACAGTTCAACTGTATACGGGCGGCAGTGCAGCTATACAATGCTTTAACCCAAAGCAATAGCTCCACTGTGAGAATATCTTGCAAGCTGACATGCAACTGAGCTCACGGTGCGGTGATTGCTGGTTATCCCACATCCTGTCTGCCATGAATGGTCTCACTGTGAGACTCTCACACAATCCTACTTGTTCAAGGAAAGGCTGCTGAAGTGTGAGCCCATTGTTGCGGACGTCAGGGAGAGGCACTTGGATTATTGGACACCTTATCCTGATATACTTCCACGAGAGCGCAACTTGCGTTGAACAGCAAACGCTCCACTAACCATCAACTGTGTGCCCTCCCTACCAGGAGGGCCCTGGTCACACATTCGCCATACACCCTTCCTAGATCCATGCTTCTTGATCTTCCTTGTGACATTATTTGCAGCATGGCTCGCTTCAGACTTCGTGCCCACACTCTACAAATTGAAACTGTGACCTGGACTCACAATACTTCCCCTAGTTGTGACTTGTGTAATGCTCATGATGTACAGGATGAGCAACACTTCCTTTTTCACTGCACCCATCCACATGAGGTCTCTCTCCGAAGGACTTATGCTTCCCTATTTCCATCCGCAGGCTTAAACAATGCTTTCTGGGCCAGAAATACAATAATTTAAATCTATTCCTCCATGCACTGAGTTTTTTTTTATCAGCAGGCTAGCAGTCGCATTTCTTGACCGAAGGCCTTTTTCTTGTAACCCTTGTAAAGAGTCTTAAGGAACGAATACCAGCTGCATTCCCCTTTTCTTTGCCTACGAGGACTTGTCACTTGCGTTCAAGGTTTCCGGGAAAAGCCAGTTAATTATAAAAGGCATGTGTATAGTTTGGCTAACAATATGTGGCTGCATGGTGAGGACTTTAAAATCAAAATAGCAATAAACTTCCTTTTAAATAAACTTCCTTTTTTCCTACATTTATCACTTTCTTTCTATGAGCAGGCGAGTAGTGGCACTTGTCGAATGAAGGCCTCATCTTTGTAATCCTTGTAGGTCGCACATCAAGCAGGCTTCAGCAAATCCTCTCCTTACCTTGTTATAATCCTGATCCACACTGACAAGCATGACTCGCAGGAATCAGGAAGGCAAAGCCAGGGTTTACATAGGCATCTTTGATGAACGAAAAAAATTGCATGCAGGTGGATCGAGGACGAAATAATGACAAGGGAGACACCCCTTCATCATCCACCGTCATCATCCATGAGTGCAATGACAATGACTGACAGATGTAGATTTGCATGAGGAGTTACAAGATTGGATGGCTGTGCAATCAATTAGGCACATAACATGCACAGATATCACAGCTAGCTTTCTTCTTGCAGAAACATGAGCAAGCCGCAAACACAGTCCACCAGAAATTCATTCACATCAACTTGCAGCCTTAAACCCATCTCTACAACGCCGGGTGTCGTCTGCAGCTACCAAAGGACTAAACAACGAGGGCTGCGCTTCAAACCAGTTATAAAAAAAATTTGGAGCGCAGATGGGAAAATACTCATGAAGTTGACAATTTCTCCGTGGCCTAAGCCCAAGACACACAGGTTCTAGGCCCCGTGACAGATTCATCAGACCTCTTTAGAGCCAGGGGTCTAATACTAGTTTTGAGCTCATGAGCAACCTAATTGCATGTTACGTGACAAAAGCACAGCATAGAAGAATTTGCTTGATGTAATATATGCAGAGGTCGGAGTGGCAACCCAGCCAAGATTTCACCACCCCCCCATGCATGGAAGGCACCATGAATGTGCACCTGAGAGTGACCTTCCCCCTGCTGGGCTGAGGAGCGGCTAGGAGGCAGAAAGCTTACAATAAATGCTGTGACTGTGTTGACCAAGTCATACACAAGGTACAGCATGAAATGCATTCGAGCAAGTAGCCACATTGTTTGTGGATTGGATCTGAGCATGTTGCAGTTATACATGTACAGCTCGTCAAAGCGATTGCGTGTGCAGCAATCAGGAGCTCAGGAGGAGCATTGGATATGTGGATGAAGTCCTGAAGTGTATGAAGGAACGAAACACACAACTTGTGCATACTGAATATGCATGCACAGTTTGCCTGTCTCTGTGGATGGAGAGCATAAAAAGCCAGGTCACCGGCTAGAAAAATGGCACTGAGACAACTCAAAGGAAAGCTGTCTGCCATGCCATATGCACGGCGCACGGAGATAATGAAGGTCAAGCACAACTCATGAGCACTTATGAAGCTCCACACATGCTACGTTCACCAACAGCGTTCTGCTGCACTTTGCTTAAAGAATTGACAGCCGGGACTGGTGTGCACGATGCCTTGACTCAGGGAGCTGGTGGGACTAATGCAACAACCCAAGGAAAGCATGAAGGTGCACAAGACAAGAAATCTGTTGTACTTGGTCTTCTAATCAAATGCGCATTGCCGCATTGCATTCATGGCATTCGTTATCTCCGCCCAAAAAGTGAGTGCTTCCTACAACTCATTCAATCACAATTTCAAGTATCACAGCCAGCGCATGCCGATGGCACCTCAAGTGTGGGCTCAAGGCCAACTATGCGCTTATAAACATGTACAGCTAGTGCCCCTGGCTTGATGGCGATGTGGTGCAGTGCTGGCGCACGCGGCCCCCTGGGTGCGTTGCCCGCATGGCAACTTCAGCGTCTAAGTGCAGCAAGTGCTGTCTACCAGGGCAAAAAACACGGGACAAAAAAGACGGGACAAGGGCTACAAGGGCCACAAGGGCTACAAGGGGTTAGGCACCCCGGTGCCAAGCACACCCACCATCCACCACACTTGCACATGCCCCAGTGCTGTACACAAAATACGGGACTACAAGGGCTACAAGGGCTTAGGCACCCCGGTGCCAAGCACACACCCACCATCCACCACACACTTGCACATATGCCCCAGTGCTGTACACAACCTGCCTCCCCACTGCGTCAAATGCACAAAAGTGCTCTGCTCAGCCTGAGCAAGATCGCAAAGAACCCCTGTCGCCACCCGCGACGAAACAGTGCGCACTCAGGATGAAGATGATGAGGGTGCACAGGGGTCGCTGAAGGTGGAAGCCCAGGAACAGGAAATGGGCATTCCCAACTACAGAGAGCAGCAGAAGTATCGCCTTCACCTATGCCTTGAAACTCTGGAGGGCAGGAGACCATACGCTCAATGACCAAGGTTGAAAGCCCACGTATGCTCAAATGCCGCTGAAGCTCTAAACCCTGATCTGCAAGGTGCGTTTCTGCATGCGCTTCATGTGTTCATTCATTTCACCTCCTTGCCACGTGTTCTGGCCCCTTTCCCCATGTCCTCGTACCTATTGCATCAACCAAACAACTCGAAGGACCATTTTTCTACTGACCACGGTTCCTGTCAGACGCATGCGTATATTCAACATATCCCAAGGCTGTGCTTTGCTGCATAGTCGGCTGCACCTCAAATGAGGCAATGCTTGTTAGCACCTAGGCCTCAACACTCCCAGGAGCGTGGTCATTGGCCCACGAGCTTTCTCTTGTTGTGATCATACTATTCTGTGCACAAAGACGCCGTCAAGGCTGGCACTATCAGGCTCCCCTCCCCTGCAACACTCAGGAACAGCCTGTGGCGCAACTGCACGCTTCTCCTGCCTCACCCAACTTCTACTCCCTCACACATTCCCTTGTGGCTCCGTGCACTGACATGTCAAGCAGGCAGACCGCTGTTGTGCACGCCTCTACGGGTGAGGCCGGCAGGGGCACTCCAGCAGTGCGCCCCCTTAGCGGCACTCAGCAGCGTACACGCGCAGCAGCGCACACAAGTATCAGCGACAAAAAAAAGACAGCGCGTGCTGCCGGGCGCAGCAGACCTGGCTTATTTCTCTGTTGGATAGTGCGCGTGCGCAGACACCTTGTTTGCCCTCTTGGTTGACGTGGCGGGCCTAGGCGGAGGGGCTGTTGACGTGCACCTGCAGGCACATGCGCCAGGGACCAGGTGACCCAGCGCAGTGCAGTGCCACGTGACCACAGGTGACCCAGCGCAGTGCAGTGCCACGTGACCACAGGTGACCCAGCGCAGTGCAGTGCCACGTGACCACAGGTGACCTAGCGCAGTGCAGTGCCACGTGACCACAGGTGACCTAGCGCAGTGCAGTGCCATGTGACCAGGTGACCCAGCGCAGTGCAGTGCCAGGTGACAAAGTAAAGGGGAGCGATGAAGGGTGGAGCTGATGGCAGGCGATAGGCTTCACTGGGCATGGCCAGGGAGTGCAGCAGCACGGCAGCTCCAGGCTGGCACAGGCCGCTGGGCAGCGGCAGGCTGCAGCCTCTGTGCCGTACCAATCTCTCCTTGGTTTTCATCGTTAATAATCAAATAATCATTGGGGGTCTCCGTGCTATGTAATCTGTTTGCATAATAACTTGCACTTACATATAAATAAAGGGACTAAAAAATATCAGAAGGGGCTATCTGAGGCCCAAATCGGGTATGGTTTTGGCATGCTCCCAGGGCATGGTCTCTCTGACGGGGCCCTTTCAAGCTTAGTGTTAGATGGTAGCCCTGCTTGCAAGCTTTTCACAGCACTCGAGCTTGAAAGGGCCCCGTCAGGGAAACCGTGCCTAATGGGCCGCGGCGTGAACCCTACTGTTCACAGCCAGATGACACCCACTGCACCAAATTACATGAATTTTGGTGTTTGGTGCTCTTGTAATAAAGAAACATTATTGCAAAAGAACTGGAGTGAAAACACCTTGTGGTTGGTGAGTTGTCGATTTTTGGTCTAAGAAAAAGCAGCAAAAGGGGTGCCAAAATGGGTCAAAAATTGACCCCCTCCAAACCTGGGTTTCAACATCCAATATCAATTAGTGACGTAATAGAAGTATGCTGGTGGTGTTTTGGGGGTAAAAAGACCTGTGGCTGGGTCGTGTTGAGGGCATACGTGTGCTGTTTATGCCAAAATAGGCCAAAAACAGAGGCTGAGCACCCAGGCCACCAGGGGCGCCCATTTCACCCCAAATTCTACCTGTAGCCTAGTTATATGATCAAAATACAATCTACATAAAAAAGATCATGCCAGCCCTCTGAAAAATATTCAGGTTTAGTCGGGGCCAGGCTTGGGCCTGATTATGATGCTCCATGCTCATTGGGGCCAAGGGCGCTATCTGGTGTAAGTTGCACAAAGCAGAAGCATCTGGAGACAGACAGGCAGCCCAGGGGGCTATGGATCTGCCACAATTCCGATACTGCTCGCTGGGTTGAGGAGCATGAGAGGCAGCAAGTAGCAGCCATTGCAGCCTGGCCCGCGCCTCCTAGGCCTGCGGGCAGGCCCAGGAAGCTGCCTGTAGTTGAGGCAGGCACAAGAGAGAATGCCTTTGAGCCAAGGGCAGGGGGAGAGGGGCTGAGCCTATGGAGGTGTCCTCCGCAGGCAAAGGAGGTCACTTCTGAAGAGGACACAGGAATGCACAAGTAGAGGCTGCTACAATGCTGGCAGAGTGTGCCAAGTGTGAGAGAGTTTGCGTTGAACGCAATGTTATGAGGGGCCTCGCGGGCACACCAAATACTCGCGGAAAATGAATGTAGTTATTTGAGAACCCCGCGTCAAGTGGGACTCACGATACTATACGAGCGATGCGCAATGTGCGCACGCAGCAGCTGACTAGAGGTGCAGGCGGCGTCAGCCTGCTACAGCAAGCACACGCAGCAGTGGATGGCGCGCGCAAGGTGTTTGTGGCTATGGGCCACAGCCGTGCACGGGCTGCAGGGCACCTTCTCACCTGTGGGCTGGCGCCAGGCTGCAGCGGCGCGGCCCTCCCCCTGCCTGGCTGCTCCTCAGGCCTTATGGGCCGCGGCCGGCTGCCGCTCACTTGCGCGAGCAGCGCTGACACCGTAGCCTGGGCTTTGTGGCCCTCCTCATCTGCGCAGTAGGCAGTGGCAAGACCCAGCACACACGCATTTCAGCACCTAGATGGGCGCGCGCTTCCGGCCCAGAGCAGAGGACAGATCTGGCGCCGGATGCAGCAGCCCTGCTCGCCCACTGCATGCGGCGGCACGACCGGGCACATATGCAATCCAGCGCGACCGCGCGCATCCGGCCTAGGGCAAAGAGCAAATCTGGCACCAGACGTGGTGGGGTGCCTGGTGCGCATGGAGCGACCCGTACCAAGCCAGCAGCACTTGGCGCCCGGCTCCGTGCACGGACACTGCTCTCAGGGAGGAGGTGTCTCACTTGGGCGCGCTTGGGTGCTCCAGACCGCGCCTCAGGGCACAGCGAGTCACCCACAGAGCAGCTCAGGGAAACACGCGTGTGCTGGGGACGCGTGCACAATTTGCACTGTGTGGTGGGGGCGCGCGAGTGTGGGGCATGCGCCTGGGGGGAATACATGCTCTTCCCCTCAGGCCGCTCTTTCTGGTGGGCAGGGCGCAGCGGGCGCTGCAGCAGTAGCAGGAAACAAGCGGGCACACCATTGCCCCACCTGTCAAGCCGGCATCAGGGCTGGGGCATGGGAGGCTCCGCTTCCCCGTTGGGCCGCCGTCATCGGATGCGCCCGCGCGTTGAGCGTGGTGTGCGTGCCCAGCGAGGCCTGCGGGGATGCGCATGTGCCGTGGGTATTGCAGTTGGGGGCAAGGACGCGTGTGCGTGTGTGCGCGCGCATGTGTGTGGGCTTGCCTTGCAGTGCGAATGTCCCCAGGTGGGGCGCTTCCGAGCGGACCTTGCACGCCTTCATGCCCAGCAGCAGGTGCTGCTTGCCTATGGCACGCCAGCACGCTCCTTTGTGTACGGCAGCGAGGCGTGCAGCAGGGTGGACCCCCCCCTCTAAAAAAATATGCATCACAAGTGTGACCATGATGGCACCTTTTGGGTTGGAGTGTACATCTGGTGCAAGCACCGTGCAAACCCGTCTCTTCCCTGTCTTTGGGATGCCTCTGAAGGCTCCCACAGCCCCACCCACCTCCGATGCCCTCAGGGAAACCATGCAGGTCTTGGAAGGACTGCGGGTGCAGGCACATGGAAATGGCGTGCAACAGCGTTATGGAGCGGGGGCCCCCAGGCGCGCATCTGAAGCGTGTTGCGCAATCTGGGTTGCAGGTGGTGCGCGGCCATGTATGCGCGCCGCCCAGAGCAGGGGGCGTCCTGCCTCTGCCAGGTAGGTGCCTGTGCGCGCAGGCAGGCCCCTACCAGAGGGGCAGTGAGCCCAAGTGCAGACCCCTCCCAGAGGGTCAAGGAGCCCAAGTGCAGGCCCCTCCAAAAGGGGCAAGGAGCCCAAGTGCAGGCCCCTCCCAGAGGGTCAAGGAGCCTGAATCATGCGTTGTGGTACTAAATGGGATGAGGCCTTGTGTGCCCGGCGCACCCCGCTGGCCAGCGGTGCGGTGGCTTAGGCAGCTGCAGGGAGAGCCACGCGCTTCAGCTCACACTACAGCTGCACACGCGTGCACACGCACACGAACACACGCACACACACTCTGTGCACACGCGCACTCAACACCGTGCGTGACCAAGGGCAAGGGTGGCCAGGTGACACATGGAGCGTGCCTGCGCAGACGCACAGCGTGCGAGACGGGTGGTGGCACGCGGCAAATGGCGCCCTGCCTGCACGCACCAGCTGTGGCATGGAGGCTGGCATCGCCGGGAGGTGGCCGTGGCTGTGGAACTGCTCGCTCGGCATTTCAACTTTGCTGCCGACGGTGTCCAGTCCGTACGTGGGCGAGGGCCGGATGCTGCCAGTGAAGTTGGACTGCAGGGGTACGGCAAAAGAGGTCGCATTGCGCTGCTGTCAGCTGCGCGTGCACTCTGTGGCAGGCCAGGGCACGTGACGAAAGGGTGAGCCGGCTAATGCCTTTCATCGGCACCCACACCAAGCAGGCATGTGCGCCTTGCTGTGCACACACGGATGATGAAGGGCTTAGGGTGCCACAAGCTGGCCAAGCTGGGGTGCAGCATCCTGACCATGGCCGTGCCCTTACAGCTGCGCCGGGCACGACGCATCAGGGCAGCAACCCAGCAGCCTGTCACCAGGCGAACATCACATGCAGTCTGTGGTGCTTAGCTGCCACAGCTGTGCACAAGTCGCTGCTCCCGACTGCTCCCTCCCGACTGCTCCCTCATGTGTGCTCCCTCCCGTGTGCTCCCTCCCGTGCGCTCGCTGCCGTGCGTTCCAGACCCACCCACCGAGGACAGGAAGCCGGACAACTGGGTGGCCGCGCTGTCGCGGGGGGTGTCGGTGTTGAGGGACAGCGTGGCCAGCTCGGAGCTGAGGCTGTCGCGCAGCATGTCGCCCTGCGCATAGACGACAACAACACGAGCGGGGCGTGCTGGCGTGGGACTCTGCTAACTCTGCTGCCTTGGATGCGCTCACACACAGGTGCACCAGGCCCCTGCCGCGCGCGCTGGCTGCGCATCAGGCGGGCTCAGCTTGTGGCGGCACAACTGCCTGGGACAGGCACCAAGCACCAGTGACATGGAACACACGGGTGTGGCCCTCCCACGCAGTAGCCTTGGATGCGCAGCCTCTGCGCACCAGGCCCCTGCTGCATGTGCGCTGCGCTGGCTGTGCCTCAGGCAGACCCTCAGCATTCAGGCGCCTGCCCCTGGCGGGTGGTCCCAGAGGCGCAGGGCCACCACCCCGTGTGTGGCGCTGCTCTGGCAGTTACATGCACCCACTCACTCGCGCCTCCCCCTCCGTCCTCCCTCCCCCGTCTGGCCTTGACCCATGCAGCTCTGGCCTTACAGCACGCAGGGCCCCAGCACGTACCTGGCTGTAGAAATCATCCTGGTACGGGACCGCCAGCTGCCAGGGGGCTGTCGGGTGCAGGCTGCTGCCGCTTTGCAGCTCATAGCCAGGCTGCCCGCCCAGGCCGAGGTCGCTGGCCAGCGACTGATGCCCTGGCTCGCTGCCGTCAAAGCTGGGGCGGTCGAACACGGTACACCTCCCGCCCTGCTTCAGGTACGCCCAGCGCTCGGGCGTGGCTGGCCACACGGGCAGGGGCTGCAGCACGTCTTCCCTGCCCAGCGGGTGCATCGCTGCCGGGCGCGGCTGGCCATGCTCGAGGGGGAACATGGGGAAGGGCGGCAGCTGGGGCTGCGGGGGGAGGGCCTCCCCGCCCGCCGCCCACAGGTGCGGGGCAGCGGCGGCCAGCTCGGGCGGCTGCGCGCCGCCGCTGCCATGGCCCTCCAGCCGCCCGCTGTAGGTCATGGGGGGCCGGGCGGGAAATGCAGGCGGCGACGCGCCCAGCAACGTGCCGTCCGCGCTACATGCCGCCCTGCGGCGCTGCCGCGCACGCGCCTCTCTGGGCAGCCCTGCCGCTGCAGCCGCAGCCGCTGCTGCGCCCGCGCCCAGCTCGGACCCGCTGCTTGTGCTGCGTCGCTGCTTATTTTGCCCGCGCCCCAGCGCGGCCGTCCTGCTGCTGCCGCCTGCCGGCCCACCCTCGGCTGCTGGCCCTGCCCCTGGCCCAAGCCTACTGGTGTTAGCCTGCACGCATGAAGGCGCCTGGGGCTTGGGGTTGCTGTTCGCCAGCTGCTGCCTGTCCGTGCCCTCGTGCAGCACGCTTGAGCGTGGCCCCAGGCGCGACGCTGCCGCTACCTGAGCCTCCCCGCCCATAGCACCCCCTTGCAGCCCCAGGTACTCCTGCAGCAACCCACGATGCGCTGCTGCCTGCTGCTGCTGCTGCTGCTGGATGCTCTGCAGCCGTGAGATTTCTGCAGCAAGGGTGCCCATGGGCATGGGCAGGTGCTGCTGCTGCTGCTGCTGCTGCTGCTGCTGCTGCTGCTGCTGTTGCTGCCTGTTTGCTGAGCCCTGCCAGGGCAACACAAACACACACACACATTGCCAACCGTGAGCGGTCATAATTGCGCACAACTTTGACATGGGTACAGCTGGGAGTCAGCACGCATGCAGGCCCACATGTGCGTGGAAGGGCATGCTGGCTTACAATGGCGCGCATCCATGAGCAACCCACGACGTAGCACAGGGCACCAAGCCACACCAGTCGCAGCAGCCTGCACACCACACCCCCATGCCTGATGATGTCACTTGGCGGGCCACAGCTCTGGTGTCTCTCTGCATGTGCCTTCACATTTGTGGACCCGCGCAGCGCCTGACCCGCACCCTTGACCCCTGTCCCCACACGCTCCACCACACACCTGCTGCATTGCCTGCAGCGCCTGCAGCTTCAGTGCCAGCTGGGACGCCTGGAGGCTTTCAGGCAGGGGCACATGCTGCATCACTGGCATCCACTGTGGCAGCAGCAGCTGCTGCTGCTGCTGCTGCTGGGGCAAGCTTAGGTCCATCGGCTCCAGGAGCTGCGAGTGGCTGCGCGAGCGCGTCTCCAATACGGGGCCCGCCAGCAGCTGCGGCTGCGGCGCTAACTGCTGCGGCACCTCGACCTGCACGCGTGCGCATGCACACAAGAACATTGGCACCTCGGAATGGGAACTAGTGTGCGCGTCTGTATGTGTGTGTGCGTCTCTATGCGTGCATACGTTTCGTGCGCGTATCTGCGCGTATCTGCCTCCCCATGAAGGAGGTCCGTGTATCTTCTCTGTACCTGAGGTTGGCTGCGCGTGCGTTGCCCTGAGCCCTGCGCTTGGCCAGCCATCTGCTGGAGCAGCGAAAATTGAAGGTCAGCTGCAGCTAGCGGCCCCTCTGCAGCCTGCTGCTGCTGCTGCTGCTGCTGCTGCTGTGCCCCCGGAGGCTGAAGTGAGAAGGGCTTGGGTGCAGGTGGGGCGCGGCCCTTGCTCCCTGCGCCTGCAGGCTGATGGCTCTGTACCTGCTGGTCCATCAGGGTCTGCAGAACCTGCAAGGGGCGGGGAGCCAGGCGTGGTGTGTGGTGAGTGGCTCGTGGTGTGTGCCGGAGCTGCAAGCAGAATGCAGCAAATGGGCTCAATGCCTGTGCTGCTGCTGGAGGCGCACTGGCTAGGCCTTCATCCTGAAAACAACGCACATGCCTGGGGGCAACACAGAAGGAATGCTGTTCAGCGCAATGCTATTCAGCCAAGGCGGGAGGCGGGCAGATGCGGGGGATGATTCCCCCAGTCAAGCTCATAGGAGCACACATGGAGGCCGCAAGCAACACGCACGCACATGCACGTGCACGCCCACACAAGTACACATGTCGCGCGCAGGGCAGGCACCTGGACCATCTGGGCCTGGGTCAGACCCATCATGTGGGGCGCAAAGCGCTCGACGAGGCCCTTCACGCGCTCCATGAACTCCTCATCCTGCCTCTGCTTCTGCAGCTGCTGCTGCTTCTGCAGCTCTAGCAGCTGGGCTGTGAGGTTAGGGTCCAGGCTGCTCCTCAGCACAGGCTCAGGCTTCTTGGGCTCCTGAAACTCTGCAGGGGCACACGCAGCATTGGCGCACGCACACTCTGACGAGGGGGTTGGTATAACACGTGTTGGGGCGGCGGCAGCCGCTGTGCAGGGGCAACGGCAGGCAGGCTGCGCATCGCTTGGCGAGCAGCTGTCGCATGGCTGTTTGCGACCCCTCGAGCTCTGCTGCCGCACAGCCGCAGCCACAGCCGCGGGCCCCCTCCCATGGGCTTTTGCCAGTTAGAGAAAAAGATGAAAAAACTCAAGATGCAGGCTGTCCGGGTGTATAAGGTGTCCAGGTAGATAGGGGCTGTGTGCAACTGTACATGACGTCGCCGCCCTTATTGTAGGCAAGAAAGGTGGGAATAGGCAGCCAGCTGATAAGGCCAGGCATGCAGGGTTGAGGGTTGCTGGCTGCTTGGCTATTCAGCGAGTGGAAAGCGCAGCTGCAGCAGCAGCAGTGTCCAAAGCCCAGCGCAGACATCATAAGCTTGCCCTTCCGATGAACACACGTGAGCCGCGACTTCTCCAGAGCTGTGTGCAGTGGGTTTTCCTCGAGGGAAAGAATCGCGCAGCAAGCAGCTCTGGATCGCACAAACCAACCATATTTGCCTCAAAGGCCAACGGAGAACAACACCTGTGCCGCTTGTGCTACCCGGCAGCTTGGGACATAAGAAAGAACTAAAGAAAAGGGATGGTGCAGCCTGGATACCAGGCATCTGCTCAGTCAACAGCGCACACCTCCACTCCCTCACCTAATCAATGACTGACAAACGCAACCAAGCATGCCCCGATCCATTCTCACCCCACCCATGCAATAATTGCACACCTTGGGTGAGCTCCGCTTGGACCTGCTGCTGCAGCCACACGGGATCATCCTCAGGCTTGCGCAGCTCCTCTTCTGTGTGAGCAAAGAAGCAGATGCGCCGCTTGCAGTTGACGCCGTCGGTGCACATCTGCAGCAGATCGGGGAAAACATAAGCTTGGTCAACTGGTTAGCATGGTAGCTGAGAGGGGCAGCTCTGCTCAGCGTAGCCGTGTGGCTGCAAAGCTTCAGGTTTGATAGACAATACAGCTAGCTCTCTGATTGCGGAAGACTGCAGAAGACATTCCCTCGCCTGTCCTGTCTGTGCCAGCATAGGACTAGCATTGACATGGCAAAGCAGCCACATTAACAAAAGACTCTCTCTCTCTCTCTCTCTCTCTCTCTCTCTCTCTCTCTCTCTCTCTC
>LKMJ01002690.1_pt1 | contig 16419 bp, 13 predicted proteins | sample 643391 | NCBI WGS metagenome assembly LKMJ01 (sample SAMN04112250, study PRJNA286221) | soda lake metagenome | biome: soda lake; feature: Kulunda Steppe; material: water; isolation source: sample PL-Br10 brine of Picturesque Lake | place: Russia: Kulunda steppe | collected 2010-07
AAAGACGGCGTCAACACCGTCGAATGGCAGTGGTTCAACCGGCGACTCGAAACCTCGCTTGCGACTGACGGCGGCGAAGAGACCGACGATGTCGCAACCGATGGCGGCGAACCAGTCGAGAACGCCGCAGCCGACAGCCAGTCCTCGACAGCCGAAGACCCAGACGAGTAGTCGGCAACAGCGCAACTCGACAAGACTGTTTTTTTAACTTGGTGGCAGAAGCGTTCAGTTGTAAGCCTAATACAGCCACACAGCGGAGTTTGTCGAGTTAGTTGGCAAGATCTACAGCACCGAACAGGAGCACAGTTCGGGGTGGGCTGTCCAACAGCCAACAGCAATAATGGACGAAACACATCTCTGGGTGATTTCGTACAACTGGCTGGCATGTTGCCCCGCCGAATACTACATCCGAGCCGACCGCCGGCTGTTACATCACCAAGACGATGCCGGTGACGAACATCATGAGCGCGATGCCGGCCAGTACGATCCCCAAAAGGTCTCTGTCGTCCATACGCCATGTTCGAGACAGATTAGCAAAACACCGTCGGTCGACGGTCGAAACCACTAATTCGGAGCCGCCACACAGTTCGAGTGTGTCTCCCGGACTACGTGGCCAGCGAGTCGTCGTCGGACTGTACTGCATCATCGTCGCCTTTACTGGCGTTGCTGGCTATCTGGCCGCAACCGTCGTCGGTGACATTGATGCGCCGCGATTTCTGTTTCTCATCGAGTTTCCCGCAACTCCCGTTGGGCTCGGAGCCTACGGCGCGCTGACGATTGGGCTGATTCTCGGCGTGCTACTCGTCTCTGTCAAGGTCGTCTCCGACCGCGTTGATGAGGCCTCGCCCGGTCCCGACGAACCGGCTGGCGAGGAGTAATCAGTTCCATCGAAAGTGTCGAGAGCGCCTCGTCTCGACACGAGTGCTGCCAAACAGAAAGACGAACCACAGTTGGCGGCCGATTGGCCACTGTTTGTGAACTCTGCACGAGGTGTACTGCATACTCGTAGCAGAGACACGTATGGGTTGTCGAGACACGGAAACAAGCCCAAAGCAACCCAGTGTGTACGTTGTTCTCAGCGGTGATTCTCACAAACGTGGATTTATATCGCTGTCGTCATGACCAGAGGGTATGGCAGACGGGCGTGTCCTCGCGGTCGCCGGCGCGAAAGGTGGCGTCGGAAAAACAACCACGGCAGTCAATCTCGGCGTCGCGCTTGCGGGTGCGGGCCAGACGGTCGCCATCGTCGAGATGGATCTCGCGATGGCGAACGTTGTCGACTTTCTGCAGTTCGAGCCGGACCACACCCTCCACGACGTGCTTTCTGGAACCGTCACAACCACCGACGCGCTGTATGCGGTCGGCGAACGGTTCCACGTGTTGCCGGCAGGAACTGAGCTCGCGGATTTCAACGCGATCAACGTCGCCGCGCTTGCACCCGTCGTTCGGAGTCTCAGGCCGGCCTACGACTGGGTGATTCTCGACACCGCCGCCGGCGTCAGCCCCGAGACGATCTATCCGCTCCGCATTGCCGATGAGGTACTCATCGTCTCGACGCCGCGGGTGGCCTCGATTCGGGACGCAAAGAAAACAATCGAGCTGGCCGACCGTGTCAACGGCACTGTCGGCGGCGTCGTGTTCGTCCGCTCAGGCTCCGGAAAGGCGCCGCCACCGGACCGACTGGCGAGTTTTCTCGGCACAACGCTCATCGGCTCGGTTCCTAACGATCCGACCGTCGCCGAAGCCCAGGATATGAGCCAGCCGGTCTCGACGTACGCTCCCGAGAGCCCAGCCGCCAGCGCCTACCAGAAAATCGCCGACTCGCTGATTTTGTCGGCACCGGACAGCGATGACAGCGAGCACGTCTTGGGCACCGGTGGGGTGAGCGATCTCCAGAACGCCGAGAAAATCGCCGAATCAGCCGCCAACGCTGATCCCGATAATCTCGACGGTAAAACCCGGCCCCTCGAAGACGACGAGCTTTCGACCGGCGAGGCTGACGACGGTGGCTTCGAGTTCGTCAAACGAAAAGGTGACTCCTCGTAGGGACAGGCTACCACCGAAGTAGCTGACGGCTACGAGTGGGTAGACGTGTCGAGCGACTACTCCTCACGGGCGTTTTGCTGGATATCCTCGACGATCTCAGGGTTTCTGAGTGTGCTCGTATCGCCCAACTCGTCGCCGTTGGCGATGTTTTCGAGCAGCCGCCGCATGATCTTACCCGAGCGTGTCTTGGGGAGTTCGGGCGTAAAGACGACAGCCTCTGGTCGAGCAATCGGTCCAATGGCCTCCTCGACGCCGGCGATGATCCGCTCGCGGAGTTGTTCGCCCTCTTTGTAGCCGTCCTCGGTGATGACGTACGCATAGACAGCCTCGCCTTTGATCTCGTGGGTACCGCCGACAACCGCAGCCTCGGCGACGCCCTCGACGCCGACAATCGCGGACTCGATCTCCATGGTTCCGAGTCGATGCCCCGAGACGTTGAGCACGTCATCAACCCGCCCTAGGACGGTGATGTAGCCGTCGCCGTCGATTTTTGCGCCGTCTTCGGGGAAGTACACCCAATCAGCCGAGTCGTCGCTATCGGTGTTCGAATACTCCCGCCAGTATTCGTTAATAAAGCGATCATCGTTCTGATACAGGGTTCGAAGCATGCCGGGCCACGGCTTGTTGACGACGAGGTAGCCCGCCTCGCCTGCGCCGACGGGGCTGCCACGGACATCGACCACGTCCGCGCTGAGACCCGGCAGCGGGGGGCCGGCAGTGCCGGGTTTCATCTTGCCAACCGCTGGCAGCGTCGTCAGCATCATGCCGCCGGTTTCGGTCTGCCACCACGTATCGACGATTGGACAGGATTCGTCGCCGATGTGTGTGTAGTACCATTTCCAGGCTCGCGGGTTGATCGGTTCGCCCACGGTTCCAAGCAAGCGCAGGCTCGACAGGTCGTGAGTATCGGGGTACTCGGTGCCCCACTTCATAAAGGCCCGAATCGCCGTCGGGGCCGTATACAGCTGGGTTGCGTCGTACGCCTCGATAATCTCCCAGAGCCGATTGCGGTCCGGATAGTCGGGCGTTCCCTCGTACATCATCGTCGTTGTCCCGAGCGCGAGCGGTCCGTAGACGATGTAGGAATGACCTGTAATCCAGCCGATATCTGCCGCACAGAAGTAGGTGTCGTCGGGTTTGATGTCGAGCACGGCATGAGAAGTCCACGCAGCCCACGAGAGATACCCACCTGTCGTGTGTTTGACGCCCTTTGGTTGGCCGGTGGTTCCCGAGGTGTACATTAAAAAGAGCATGTCCTCGGCGTCACGGGCGACCGGCTCGACCGTCTCGTCTGCGTGTTTCTCGACGAGTGTTCCGTAGCTCTGGGTGTGTTCGGGCCAGTTGTGGACGATTTCGTCCGCTTTTGGGAGGCGTTCGACAATAACCGTCTTGACGGTGTGATCGACGTTCGCTAAGCCGTCAGTGGCCTTATCAAAGTGGTCGAGAGGGTCGCCGCGGCGGTAGTAGCCATCACAGGTAACCAGATATTCGGAGTCGGCGGCGTTCATCCGAGTCGCAAGCGCGTCTGCCGAAAAGCCCGCAAAGACAACCGAATGCGGTGCGCCGATTCGCGCACACGCAAGCATTGCAATCGGCAGCTCGGGAATCATCGGCATATATAACGTTACCACGTCGTCTTCTTCGACGCCCAACGTCCGCAACCCGGCAGCAAACTCGTTTACTTCGCGGTGGAGCTCGCTGTAGGTGTAGGTGCGGTTCTGTTCGTCGGTTGGCTCGCCAACCCACTCGATGGCTGGCTCGTCGCCACGGTCGTCGAGATGGCGGTCCAGACAGTTCGCCGACGCGTTGAGCTCGCCACCGACAAACCACTCGTAGAACGGCGGGTTACTATCGTCGAGCACTTGGTCGTAGTCGCTGCTCCACGACAGGAGATCTGCAGTACGCTCGAAACAGTCGGGCCAGTTGTCCTCGAACTGTTGGTAGATAGTGGGATCAGTGACGTTGGCCTGCTCGACGAACGATTCGGGCGGCGCAAAGGCATCCTGTTCGGCCAGCCTCGCTTCAAGGTCGACATCTGTCTCAGACATACGGTGTAACTGTCTGGATTGTCGATGATAAATGTACGCCACAACCCCGCAGCTACTGATAGATACGAGTGCTGAACAGCTGGCTTCCATCGGGCCGGTGGCTCGATGGTGTACACGCCGTTTTTGGTAGGCTGATCATACCAATGGGTTTATTGAACTTGATAGCGGTTAGTCTGTTACTACTAACGCGAATGATCGACATACAGACCGACAGAGAGCCGATACTCGTCTTTGATCCCGCGAGCGATGTTGTCGGCTCCGATCAGTCGCCCTTTTATACAGCTCTCTGGTCGACGTTCGATGTCGATCACACCGATTCCGTCGAGACACTCTGCGAAGAGACCACAACCCGCCAGTACGAGGCGGTTGTCTACCGTTGGCGCAGCGAGTCCATCGGCGATGTGACCGCGATTCTCGACACGCTGCCCGAGGCGTTTTCGCTCCCGTTTCTGGTTGCGGGACCGGATACGCCGACTGCGGTCCGGAACGTGCTTGTTACCACCGCAGACGGCTACATTCCCGCGGACGCCGGCGCGGCGGACGAACTCGAAGCCCGGATCGGTACCGAGACACCGATCACCCACACCGCCGGCGCAGAGTCGGTCGATACCGCCGCGCTTCACGGCGCGATTGTCGAGCAGATGCAGGATTCCGCCTGGGTGTTCGATGCCCAACTCCGGATTAGCTACGTCAACGACCGGGTCGTCGAGAAAATCGGCCTGACGGCGACTGATTTGATCGGCCAATCGCTGCGGGACGTGTTGATGGGCTCGCTGGTGGACGCCGAGACGTACACCGCCTTCGAGGCCGGATTGAGCGAGCTGCTGGCGGGCGACAGAGAGCAGTTCCGCACCCAGCTGACGGTCGATCCCGCCGACTCGACGGCGTACACGACGGATATGCTGATGCGGCCGTATCGCGAACCCAGCGGCGAGGTCGTCGGCATTGTCGGCGTTGGTCGAGACATCACCGAGCAGCTGGCAGAACAGCGCCGGATGGAACGCCAAAACGACCTGTTCCGGCAGGCCCAACAGCTGGCGACCATCGGTGGCTGGGCCTGGGATCTGACCGACGACTCTATCGAGCTAACTGACGAGGTGTATGCGATCTATGAGATCGACGCGGCGTTCGATGCGACGATTGCCAACATTCTCCAGTACCATCCCGACCCCAACGGGGAGGTGCGGGCCGCCTTCGACCAGCTCCGTGAGGGCGAAGCTGCCGATCTCGAAGCCCAACTCCGAACAGCAGACGGTACGAAAAAGTGGGTGCGGATTCACGGCTCGCCGAAGCGCGCCGACGGCGAGGTCGTCGAGATCATCGGCTCAGTCCAAGACATCACCGAGCGACGGCGACTCGAAACCCAGCTACGAAAGAACGTCGAGGCGCTCAGACAGCTGTATCAGCTCTCGACGGATACCACACTCTCGTTTGCCGACCGGATCGACCGCGTGTTGGCGATGACCTGCGAGCGGCTGGATCTGCAGTACGGCTTTCTGGCAACAGTGGAGGCGGGTCAAAAGGAGCTCATCGCTGCGCACGGTGATCACGAGGCGCTTGCTGTGGGCACGACCGTTCCGTTAGCCGGCTCCTACTGTGCGGAAACCATTGGTCGTGAGTCGCTGTTCGCGGTCGAAAACGCTGTGGCCGCCGGCTGGGCCGATTCGCCGCCAGTCGCCAACCACGAGCTGTGTTGTTATCTCGGTGGGAAGATAACCATCGATGGACGGCTGTACGGAACGCTCTACTTTGCAGACCACCACGCTCGACAGGCGTCGTTTACTGAGACCGAACTCGCCTTTGTCGAGGTGTTAACTAAATGGGTGAGCTACCAACTCGAACGGCGCTCGACGGAGTCGAAACTCCGTGCGCTCCAAGAGACGACACAGGCGTTTTTGACTGCCGACGACGAGCCGACAGTCGCCGAGTTGGCGATGGAGGCCGCAGACGAGATTCTCGAACTACCGCTCACAGGGCTATGGCAACACAATCCCGAAACTGACGCGCTGTTGCCAGTCGACCAAACCGACCAGTCGGACGTTTATTTCGACCACCAGCCCGTCTTTGAATCCGGCGAGGGACTGATCTGGAAGGCGTTTGCAATGAACTCGGTGGCCGTCGTCGACGATGTCCAGTCCGAACCCAGCCGGTACAACAACGACACCGACATCAAATCCGAGATTATCGTCCCGGTCCAGTCGTATGGGGTGTTGGTCACCGCAACGCTCGAACAGCGGGAGTTTTCTGATCTCGAAGTCGATCTGCTTCGCATTCTGGCAACCAGTCTCAGTGCGGCGATGGTCAGAGTCGACCGCGAGGCCCAACTCCAGCGACAGAACGAACGACTCAGCGAGTTTACCGGCTATGTCTCACACGACCTGCGAAATCCGCTGAGCGTTGCCCAGGGATACATCGATCAAGCGATCCAAACGGACGACGTCGAGGTGTTGTCGTCTGTAAAGCGCGCCCACGACCGGATGCAGACGCTGATCGACGACATGCTGTTGCTGGCGCGCAAAGGTGAGGTAATCGACCTTACAGGGCCAACACGAACGCATGTAGTCGCCGAACGTGCCTGGGAGGCTGTCGAGTCCCGTGATGCGGCATTCGCCATCAAGGGCGAGGCGGTCATCGAGGCCGACGCCCCGCGACTCCAACAGATCTTCGAGAACCTGTATCGCAACAGTATCGAACACGGCGGCCCCGATCTGACTGTTACTGTCGAGTGTTCCGACTCGCGGATCGTTATCGCCGACGACGGCTATGGCTTCGAGGGCCAGCCCCCACCGCTGGACGCCGAAACCCGCGAGTCAGAAGCCGGCCTCGGACTAGCAATCGTCGCCAAAATCGTCGACGCCCACGGCTGGGAGATCACCGCGATGGATGGCCAAGCGGGCGGTTCACGCTTCGAGATTACGGGCGTCGAGCCCGCCGAGTTGCCCATGCCGGACGAAGCTGAAACGGAGCTGCCGGAGACGACTGCTGAAAAGTAGCCGGTGCCTACTTAGCCGAAGTTCTCGACTTTCAGCTCGTCAGGATCGCCGCCGGCGTCCTCGACGGCAGTGGTCGCCGCCTCGACAAACGTCCCAAAGCCGTAGACGAAAAGCTGTTCGTCTTCTTGGCCGGTGAGCGCCTCGGCAACGCTGTCGCGTATCGCTCCGTCAGTAATCGTCACGCTCGCACCAGCCTCACGAAGTGCCGCTAGCCGCGTTTCGTGGGCTGGGTCGTCGTCCTGATAGACGATTGCGACCTCACCACCGTCGGCGAGTGCGCGCTCGCCGATGCCGACCGCCGGGCCGATTCCGGGCCCGCCGGCAAGTACGACCACTCGCGGTTCGCCCTCGTAGTAGTCCGAGCCGAACGGCCCGCTCATTTCGAGTGTGTCACCCGCCGACAGCCCGGCGAGAAACTCGCTGAACGGGCCGCTCTCATCGGGATCGACCTCGACTGTCACCTCGAACGTGCCGTCAACGTCGGGCGACGAAAGCGTGTAGAACCGTGCATACTCTTCGCCGTCGAGCACAGCCGAGAGTTTGACGAACTGGCCGGGGGCGGCCTCGAATCCTTCGGGCGTCTCGAAGTCGATTGCAACCGTCTCGGAGCCGACATCCACCGTCTGTGTAACCGTTACCGTCGCATCCATACGAGGGGTTGGATCTGGGGGCTAAAGGGTCCTTCTTTCGAGCAGCCCGTGTGAATCGGTTTCATACAGCATACAAAACGGTGAAAACTGGATATGTATACAGTCGTAACCGAATATGAACACATAATACCCAGAAATGTAGCCGGAGTGCCTTTCAGAAGCCTTTTGATTTGCCGATAGAAAGGAAGGGTCATACATGCCTGCGGACTTCAACTGGGCTGTCGGCGGCGAGGCCGGCGACGGCATCGACTCTACTGGAAAGATCTTCGCTCAGGCGCTCTCGCGGGCCGGCAGACACGTGTACACCTCGAAGGATTTCGCCTCACGTATCCGCGGCGGATACACGGCCTACAAAATCCGCACGGCCGTCGAGCCCGTCCAGAGCGTCGTCGATCGCCTAGATGTCCTGATCGCGTTGACACCCCGAACTATCGAGGAGAATCTCTCCGAACTCCACGACGGCTCAGTGATCATTTACGACGGCGAACGAACCACGATGAAAAACGCCACCATCCCCGAGGAGATGGTTGGTCTCGACGTCCCACTGAAACGGCTGGCCGAAGAGGCCGGTGGTGCGATTATGCGCAACGTCGTCGCCCTTGGCGCGGCGTGTGCGGTCGCAGAGTTCCCAATCGAGAACCTCGACAGCGCGCTCGAAAAGCGGTTCGGCTCGAAAGGCCAAAAGCTGGTCGAGAACAACATGGAGGCCGCCCGTGCGGGCCGTGAGTACGTCCGTGAGCACTACGACCACGAATACCCCTACACGCTGGAGACGACCGACGCAGATTATGTCCTAATTAACGGTGACGAAGCCATCGGCATGGGCGCGATCGCGGCTGGCTGTCGGTTTTATGCCGGCTACCCGATCACGCCTGCGACCAACGTTATGGAGTACCTAACGGGGCGAATCGAGCGCTACGGCGGCCATGTTGTCCAGGCCGAAGACGAGCTGTCGGCGATCAATATGGCACTCGGTGCGGCCCGCGCCGGCGCACGCTCGATGACCGCGACCTCAGGACCGGGAATCGACCTGATGACCGAAACCTTCGGGCTGGTGGCGACCAGCGAGACGCCACTGGTGATCTGTAATGTGATGCGCTCGGGGCCCTCGACCGGGATGCCGACCAAACAGGAACAGGGCGATCTCAACCAGATGCTGTACGGCGGCCACGGCGAGATTCCGCGCTTCGTGCTCGCACCAACAACAATCGATGAGTGTTTCTGGAAGACGGTTGAGGCGTTTAATCTGGCCGAAAAGTACCAGATTCCGGTCTACTTGACTGGCGACTTGGCACTCGCGGTGACTGAACAGACGTTCCCACCGGAGGCGTTCGATATGGAGAGCGTCGAGATCGACCGCGGCAAACTCGTCGACGACGAGACGATCGGCGAGTGGCAAAACGAAAAGGGCCAGTTCAAACCCCACGCGCTGACCGACGACGGCGTCAGTCCACGGGCGGTGCCCGGTACCGCGGAGGGCGCACATATGACGACCGGGCTTGAACACGACGAGTTGGGTCGACGAACCGAGGACGGCGAGATGCGAATCAAGCAGGTCGACAAACGGAACAAAAAAGTCGAGACCGCCCAAGCCGAAGAAGACTGGAGTCCACGCGAGTTCGGCGATGCCGACAGCGAGACGCTCGTCGTCTCGTGGGGCTCAAACGAGGGCGCGATGGTCGAAGCAATCGAGATGTTGGCCGACGACGGCCTCGACGTGCGGTTTATCTCGGTTCCCTACATTTTCCCTCGACCGGATCTCTCAGAAGAGATCAACAGCGCCGAGGAGGTGCTGGTCGTCGAGTGTAACAACACCGGCCAGTTCGCAGACCTACTCGAACACGACGCCCTTTCGCGTGTGAAACGTATCAACAAATACAACGGCGTCCGCTACAAGGCCGACGAGTTGGCAGCAGCAATCAAAGACGAACTTGCGAAAAACGAGGTGACAGCATGAGCTCAGAGGTACGATTCACGGATTTTAAATCCGACAAACAACCGACGTGGTGTCCCGGCTGCGGCGATTTCGGGACGATGAACGGCATGATGAAAGCACTCGCCAACACCGGCAACGACCCCGACAACACCTTTGTCGTGGCCGGAATCGGCTGTTCTGGTAAGATCGGGACCTACATGCACAGTTATGCGCTGCATGGAGTCCACGGTCGAGCACTACCTGTGGGAACGGGTGTCAAACTCGCGAATCCGGATCTGGAAGTGATGGTTGCAGGCGGCGACGGCGACGGTTATTCGATTGGGGTGGGTCATTTCATCCACGCCGTCCGGCGAAACGTCGATATGACCTATGTGGTTATGGACAACCGAATTTATGGGCTAACCAAGGGTCAAGCCTCGCCGACTTCGCGTGAGGACTTCGAGACCTCGACGACGCCCGAGGGACCAAAACAGCCACCCGTCAACCCTCTTGCGCTCGCGCTGTCGGCAGGCGCGACGTTTATCGCCCAGTCGTTCTCATCGGATGCATTGCGGCACGCCGAGATCGTCCAGGAGGCCATCGAACACGACGGCTTCGGCTTCGTCAACGTCTTTTCGCCCTGTGTAACGTTCAACGATGTCGATACCTACGACTACTTCCGCGATTCGCTGGTCGACGTTGCCGATACGGACCACGACCGAACTGACTACAACGACGCCAAAGAGGCGATTTTGGATATGGACAAAGAGTACCAGGGTGTGCTCTACCAGAACGAGGCGGCAACCTCCTACGAACAGGCCCACGGCCTCACCGAAAACATGGCCGAGATTCCCGACGGTGCGCCCGAGGGGGCGATGGATCTAGTCCGAGAGTTCTACTGAGCAGCCGGCTGTGTTCTCTCGGTAAAAACGTGCGTTGTCGAGTTATATTTGGAGTGTCCACTCCATCATATCGGCATCTTCCAGCCGTGCTTCAAGCACCACCGACGAGCCTGCCGACGACGTTCGAAAAACCAGCCAGCCTTCGGCTTCCTCGTCGGAATCGATCTCGTCGGTAGGTGGAAACAACGCCCCGGAGACCGGCTCGTTGATCGACGTCGAAAGGTTGTTGATTTCGTCAATGTAATCCGTTCGATAGGTGTCGTACCGTCTTCCGCCGGCCTGTAACATGAACTCCTCAAACGACGGCAATGAAAGCCTTGAGCCCGTGGGATTCGTGGCGACGAGATGGGGAAGCACAAACGTAATATTGTCACTACCACCGCCGATTTCGGCTTCATCAAGCACGACCGACCCCCCGGTCTGTGTTTCGATCTCGTCGACGGTCAACTCAAGGCCATCGTCCGTCGAAAACGTTTGGCCGAGTTGATCGTCCGAAAAGTCTGCAGCAATCTCCGTACAGCCGGCCAACGCCGTAACCGTAGCGATCCCACAGAACGTTCGTCGCTCCATACCGGCACCAGTAGCCTCAAGAAGATATTGTTTTGGGTGACTGTAGGGAACACTGCTCGACGGCTCAGAAGAGTCCGACGATGAATGCAAGCCCGACAGCGACGAGCACGACCGCTGTCAGCGTCGGTAGGTACGGCGTATACTGTTCGATCTTCTGACGGTGCTGTTGGTAGCCAGCGATTAACAGCAGTGTTGGTGCGAGAATCGCCCCGATTACTGCCAACGAGTACAACAACATGAGTTCGAGACAGAACTCGGTTCCCGCACAGATCGCTAAAATCTGAATCGGTTCTTCGTGGGCAAACCCAAGGACGAGAGCAGTTATACCGAGCGCCAACAGCCCCTGTTCGGCGTGTTCCTGAGTGGGGTGTGTGTGTCCGCCGCCGGGAAGTCGAGCGCGAATCCCGCCCAAAAATCCGGTCGAGTCGCTTGTGTGGTCGTCGTGATGGGTGTGATCATGCCCTTGGTCGTCGTGACGATGATGATCGTGATGGTCGTGGTCATCGTGACCATTCCCGTGGTCGTGCTCATGATGGTCATCTCCGTGATCGTGGTGGCCGTGGCCGCCGCTGACGTACTCGTAGACGCCGAGCGCGACCAGTAGGCTTCCGGCAAGCGGTTTCATCCACGGACCTTCAGCGAACGCCGCAAAGCTGGCAAACCAAAAGTACGCAAGCACGAGCGCGACGCTGCTGATCAGATGCCCGACGCCCAAAATCAGTGCTGCCGCCGTCCCCCGGAGCCACTTGTTGGAGTATCCCAGCGCGTAGGTCGCCGCAATTGGCCAGCCGTGATCCGGCAACACGCCGTGGATCACCCCAAGGCCCATCACGGCGGCAACGAGTCCGAGATCCATACTGGATCGTCGGCTCTGGGGGCCTAAACCGGTTGTTACTACCGAAATCGGGGTCTCGTAATAACTGATCGCTTCAAATTAGAGAACAACCACGAACAGCACGAACATACCGAGAATCGACAGCGTCAACAGCAGTTGGACGACCGAGGAGGCCAACACTCCAGCAGCGGTGTACACCGACCGCCGGGCGGCGGTCTCGACACTGGCCCCGTTTTGTATTTCGAGCAGGAAGATCGTCCCGACGATGCCGACAATAATGCCGATTGGGCCGAGCACGAACAGCAACAACAGCCCGCCAACCGTCGAGGCAACGACGATCTGGTTCGACGAACCGCTGGCTTTGGCCGCAATCGGCCCGCCGAAATACTCGAAGATCGCGGCGGCCAGCGCAGTCAGTGTCAACACCGTAATAACGATGGGACCGACTGGCTCGCTGCCGAACAGCACATACGTCCAGACGCCCGCCAGCGAGACGAGCCCCGACGGAACGAGCGGTGCGACACTGCCGACAACGCCGAGAACCAACAGCGCGAGCGCGACGATCAACACCAACTCGACCATATACGATTCTTTGGACGCGAGCGCATAAGTGCCACGTCGATCGGACAGCCAGTTCATTAGCTCGACCGGCGTGTCCGATTCGCTGCTCGCCGGATCTTTTTATATGAGTAGGCAGCACCGACCCCGTGGTTCGTCTGACTGGCCCCAACTGCCGACTGTTTTTCTGTCTGGTCGGCTGTCTCGCGCTCGTTGCTGTGGCCCCCGCAGCCGGTGCGACGCCAGTCGGCGATGCCACCCAGCAGTCCCCCACACCACTCACATCGTCCACACTTCTCACATCCCCCACCGACGCCGGCCAGATAATCGAGCTGTATCCGAACCCCACAACCGACCAGAACCGAGGCGAGTACGCACTCGTCGAGCTCGACGAGCCGGGTGAGTGGACGCTTACCGACGGCCATCACACCGCCGATTTGCCCGACAGAACCGGCACATTCGCCATCAGCCGTCATCCGAACAAAACCGCAGCCCACACCAACGAAACGGTTGTCGAAACCGACAGCCACCTCCGGTTGGCCGTCTCTGGGGATAGCCTCGAACTCCAGCGAGACAACGACACCGTCGACCGCGTCGAGTACGACCGCGCGCCCGAAAGCCACCGCTGGCAGGCCGACCGCGAGCCCAACTGGCAGCCCGACGGCTTCGAACCACGTGAGCCGAAAACGGTCGAGGATAAATCAGTCGAGGCGTTTGTCCTGCCTGATGCCAGCGATTCTCCCATCGATGGGATCGACGGTGCTAAGGACCGACTGTATCTGGCAGCCTACACCCTAGAGTCCGAACGCGTGGTCGAGCAACTCATCGACGCCCACCAGCGCGGCGTCGACGTACAGGTCCTCGTCGAGGGCGGGCCGGTCGGCGGGATGTCGTCTCGACAGGGTGACCGACTCGACGAACTCAGTGATGCCGGCGTCGATGTGCAGGTGATGACTGGCGACCAAACCCGGTTTCGCTACCACCATCCGAAGTACGCAGTCGCCGACGACCGCGCGGTTGTGCTCACCGAAAACTGGAAGCCCTCCGGCACTGGCGGAGCCGAAAACCGAGGCTGGGGCCTGCGTGTCGACTCGCCGAAGACCGCCGACGAGTTGGCAGCTGTTTTCGAGCACGATGCCAGCTGGGATGATACGGTCGAGTGGACAGACGCCAGCGAGGAGATCGACACACACGATCACGGCACCGCCACAGGTGAGTTCGACACACACCACCCACCGAAAACGACGACTGTCGAGGAGCTGACAGTGCTGGCCGCCCCGGACAACGCGCTCGACGAGTTGGTCGACGAGATCGACCGCACCGACGACCGACTGCTCGTTGTCCAACCCCGGATCAGCGACACCGAGTTTCGACTGCTGAGAGCGGCCATGCGGGCAGCCGACCGCGGCGTCGAGGTGCGGATTCTGTTGGGCAGCCAGTGGTACGACGAGGCCGACAACGAACAGCTCGCCAATGAACTCCGCGAGCGTGCTGCGGATGCCGACTCCCCACTGGAGGTTCGGCTCGCCGACGACACTGATCGGTTCGGCACAGTCCACTCGAAAGGGATCGTCGCAGACGAGACCGCGATTGTCGGCAGTCTCAACTGGAACAACAACTCGGCGAAAAACAACCGCGAAGTAGCAGTTGCCGTCGAGGATCCAGCGGTCGCCGACTACTACGCCGAGGTGTTCGACGGCGACTGGGAGGGCGGCGGAACAGAAGACGACGAGATTCCGGTCGGCATTGTTCTTGTGAGCGTCGGGGCTGCCGCCGGGACGGTGTTGCTGCTTAAACGTCGGCTTGAGTTCGCAGAAATGCGGTCGTGACCGAGCTATTCCAGCGGAGCAGCCGTCGAGAGCGCCTCGTCGAGATCGGCTTCGGCCATCTTCTCGACTAAGAGATCGATCACGGACTCACGGCGGCCTTTGACGAATTTGATCGAGCCGACGACGAGGTGGCCGCCACCGGAAACACCGGCACCGGGGAGTTCCTCGTTGAGTTCGGTGACCATCCGTGGGATGTCGAGGCGGACACCATCAGAGCGGAGGACGGCGAAATCAGGGCCGTAGCCGATGGTGATCACGGGCTCGCCCGTCTCGGTGATCTTGCGGTCATGGAGGTTGCCGGTCGTCTTTCCGGGTGCGGGATACGTAAAGCGGTGGGCGAAGTTGTCGAGATCGACCCGATAGAGGTGGGCCTCCGAATCGAGGCGTTCGTGCTCGACGTGGGGTTCGACTGCCGTCAGCTGGCGGTCGATGTCGCGGTCGGCGCGCTCGGCGAGGAACTCAATCAGGTGTTCGTGGCGTTCGCCGTCCTCGCAGCCAACATCGAGTACGTCCGTTACGAGCGTTTTGCCCTCGCTGTAGCGAAGCCAGTGGGCCGCATAATCGAGTGCCTCGCCGATGGCTTCGAGGTGCGCGCGGTCGTAGCCCGCTTCGCCGGCCAGCTCGACGTACTGGCGCATGGCGTCGGCTTTCGAGCGATCCGAAAGGCCCGCAACCGCCGGGACGTGTTCGAGATCCTCGCTGATCGAAGGGTCGATCAGCCGGGCGAGTTCGACACACATCATGCCCGTCGTGATCCGGTAATCCTCGTCGTACAGATACGGATTGACGTGGGCATCCAACAGCGGCTCGACCGCCTCGGGATCCGGGTGGTGGTGGTCGATAACCGCAATAGGGATGTCGTAGTGTGCGAGGTTCTGGTAGGCCGGCACGTCCTCCTCAGTAGAGCCGTTGTCGAGCATGAGGAGGAAAGGAAGCTTCTGGCCGTGTCGTTTCTGACCCTCTAAGGCGAAGTTGAGGTCCCGAGTCACGTCCTCCATTTCGTAATACGGTGCCTTACTGGGAAGGCGTTTAAATAGGTGCCGCGGGGACTCGGGGTCGCCGTGGACCTCGGCAATGAGGTTTTCGAGTGCCAACTGGACGGGTGCGGCTGCACACATCCCGTCGCCGTCGGCGTGGTGCCGAACACGGATCGGTCGGCCTTCAAGAACCGTTTCGCGGAGCAGTCGGGCAACACCTTTCAGTTCCTCGAAAATCGGCTCGAAAGCGGGCCACTCGATGAGTGGTTCGATCTCGGCTGGGGCGGCGCGCTCGTCGAGGGCAGCCTGGAGCGACTCGCGGGCGTCGACGGCGGTCTCGCCGTCGAGAACAGCCAGTGAGTCGACTTCGATCTGTCGGGCATCGTGGTGGGACTCGACACGCCCGTTCACGCGGACGATGTCATCGATTTCGGCGTCGGGGTAGGCCCGAACGCCCGCCTCTTCGAACGCCGCCGCACTGATAATGGCAGTGCCGTCGTTGATGTGGAAAATCGTCGGCCCGCCGGTCTGTTTGATCTGGACGACTGAGCCCTCGATGGTGGCCTCGCTGCCGGTTTCGAGATCGGTGATTTGGGTGATGTCGGGTTCGTGGTCGACGATTTCAGTGCGGTAGTCCTCGATGGCGGGTACATCGAAGGCGATATCGCCGTTTGCTTTCAGCTCTTCGAGCTCGACGACCAGTCGGTCGCCAACGCTGTAGGTGCGGTCGAGATTCGATTCGTGGACCAAACCGGATACGGAGTCAGAAATGTCGACGAACACGCCGTAGGCAACAACACCGTTGACTACTGCGTGATAGTTGGCACCCTCGGTAACGTCTGTCAGCGTGCAGTCGGGTGCGAGATCGTAAACGACGGGACGCGAATCATCCCGCTCGCCGGACTCCCCGGCGGTATCGTCGGTCATACTCGCCCTTTGGGGGACCGACGTGTTAAGCTTGTTATCTTCGGCTGGCCCCACCAATCGGTCGATATTCCGGAACGCGTATATGGTCGCCGACCCGAAATCCGACAATGCGGCTCTTCAGATCGAGCGAGATCCTCGGTATCGCCCGCGAGACGCTGGAGTTCGCTCT
>LKMJ01002691.1_pt1 | contig 16414 bp, 28 predicted proteins | sample 643391 | NCBI WGS metagenome assembly LKMJ01 (sample SAMN04112250, study PRJNA286221) | soda lake metagenome | biome: soda lake; feature: Kulunda Steppe; material: water; isolation source: sample PL-Br10 brine of Picturesque Lake | place: Russia: Kulunda steppe | collected 2010-07
ACACACACACACACACACACACCCCGTAACACCTAGTAGCAAAACACAATCACTTGCCTGGCCACATCTTCGGCTAAGAGACCACGATACTTGTGGATGGCATTCGCTTTGTATGCGACCGCTACAGCTTGCTGCTGGCTGGCTCCGATATAAAGCTTGCATTTTTCTTACTTTTGTTTCTTAACCTCAAGTTAACTAAAGGTCGTGAGACAACACACGTATTAAATTAGGAATGTTTGTAACGACAAGACATGAAACACGTAAGAAATGATGGGCAAGGTTCACAAACATCTCCCAATGTGCATGCCTGTGTTTACTATTCCCTATTGGATTTTGAGAGGTCACAACTTGTGAGCACCTTCCAATATGTATCTGTCCTGTTTTTGGACTTGCTCTTAAAAACAAGTAGGCACGGTCGAACTTCTTGACTGAGGCCTTCTAACCTTGTAATATGACCCTAAAATTTAATCTTACATGCGCGACATGCGCGTCCAGTCGCTTTTGCCCTTTGCAATTGCAGACCCTCCACCTGGATCTCCTCTCTCTGAACTATTATTAAACTACTAGTAGTAGAAATGGTAGACGGCCTCCCACCTTTCTTCAAGGATACTTGCGTCAACCATATGTCTGTGCATTTAATGCCATTCCCATATCCTTTCATTCAAAATCATCAAACACAGACTCCTTAAACTACTGCTGATTAAAAAGAAACCCATCATGACATGATGTCCGCAGACATGAAACAGTCTATTTCATCAGCCTCGCTCACACATCAGGAGATTGTAGTTCAGTTAAGCACTGCCCGTTCACTTCATGTGTAAGCAAGTCTCCACAGCCACCATGCAGAACCAGCAATGCAAGGAAAATCAAATTAGTTAATAACGTAGTCCGATCAGACTCAATGGTCCCAACAAGAACCAATAAAGCACGTACATGATGTCTAGCAGCATCGAAAAAAACAATGACCTATTTACACATGATTATCGTGGTTTTGACAGTCTTGTGCTGCTGCTCACACACGTGCACACAGCTGCACATGTCATAAATAACTTTCCATACCGGCACACGCAAGACTGTTCTGCAACTGCATCCTTGGCATGGCACGTCTGTTTCTCCCCACTCCCAAACTCACGTCACAAATGCTAGGGAAGCAGATATGGCACCAGCAGCTTGTACATATTCTATCTTGTACCAATGTGCTACAGCACATATTGCAGCACACAAGTGACATACAGGTTGGCATACACATCCCCAAACCAACTGCTGCCCCATATGTACGTGTGCATGTACCTCCTTGCGGCAGGCCTGATTACAGCAGCGCACAGCAGCAATTTAAGCTCGTGGGCTTCAGGTTGTGACAACCAATTCAAGGATTGCAGTGAAATCAACTCGCGTCAACCCAAGGTTCAATGTAATTGATGTACCTGGGCAAAGGAGCGCGTAGCTGTTTGCGGCTGCGCACTTGCATCAAGGTGGCATGTTGCCGCCAAGGGAGGCAGGGCTGAAGAACAGGGTCTTGGCTGCTGGCGAGGCTTGCAGCTTCTTCAGCATGATCTCGGCGTCCAGCCTCTACAAGCGCGCAGATTGCTCAGGCTCAAAATCGCAGCGCAGCTCAGGCTGCTCACACACATGTCTAACGTAGGGCCGCAGCTGTGCCCCTGCTGAGAGTGGCCAATGACAAGGCTGCTAACAAACAAGTCTAGCGTGGGGGCGCAGCTTGAGAGTGGCCAATGAATACACGTCGGCATAACCCGAGCCTGTGTGAGCTGAACGTTCCGTGTCAGTGTACAATCCATGCGCTCTACCCCCTCTGCTGTCTCATGCGCGCGCACACTCAGTCCCAAGTACACACACATACACGTGCATGCACGCACGCACACGCACACGCACACGCACACGCACAAACACAGCTCGGCCCACCTGCAAATAGCCATTCAGGTCGTCCACGTCGCACTTCAATGCTGTCTCAAGCTCCTCAATGGCATTTTGGGTGCGGCCCAACTGCATACCAGGCATGAGACAGGTAGGGATGAGTGCCCTCAACTTACTCAGCCCCTCCCTAGAGGCTTCTGGTAGGCTCCGCCTGCCTTGGTGGACCCTGAGCTGCACATGCACTGCACCAGGTAGCCCCCAGCACAGCAGGGCATGCACATGCACATGCACATGCACATGCACTGCACCAGGTAGCCCCCAGCACAGCAGAGGATGCAGAGGCTCCTGAGAGGGCCAAGGCAGCACTGCCCAGCAACCCACCCCAAATTCATCCTCCAGCAGTAGGTGGGCGGCATGCAGATGTGAACCTTTGCCGGCAGGCACATCTTGTCCAGCGAGTAGAGCACCGTGCATGCACAGCGCACGCTCAGCAAGGAGAACGCAGTGCACCCATGCGGCTGACTCCACTGGCAATCCGAGGACGGATCGGGCCAGGTGGAGGGGAATATTACAAGGTGGAGACGCACAAAGAGAATCAATGTTGTGGCATCAATCGGCTGACCTTTTTAGCGTAACAAGGCGCAGCGGAATGATCCTGCAGCAGCAGAGGTTCAGCCCCGCGAAAGCTGAGGCTTCAGTAATGCACAGCGGAGGGTGCGCTCAGGAGCACAGGAAAGGGACCCCATGCACATCGTTGCCCACGCCCCAACCAGATGTGTTACTAGGCAGTGGGCGGACGGCAGGCAGGCACAGCAGGGCACACGCAGCGGGCGGACACACAGGCAAGCAGAGTGCACGACGCTGCCGACTGCGCTCTCAGCAAGCCCACTCCAGTAGTCCTGCAACCCAACCTAAGCTTTCCTGGCTGCCCAACCCATCCATTATGCAGCCAAGCGCGCTTCCAGGCACCATGCAGCCCAGCCCACACTCCCAGCGACCCTGCTTGGTAGGCTCTCCCCCTCCCTCTCCCCAGGCCCCCCACCTTGGCCAGCGTCCGGCCATGCTCCACCCGGTGTATGAGGCACAGAGGGGAGATGGAGCACGCCGCCTCAAAGTGCGCCAGGGCCGCAGGGTATGTGCCCTGCATCAGGGCCGCACCGTACAGCAGGCGCACCAGCGTGCGGGCCACGGCGTTCAGCCCCGCCATCTCTGCGCGTGTGCAGGGGCGGGTGCAAGGTGCGTGAGAGGCACGGGGCATCGCGTCCAGCCCTGCCAGGTCTGCGTGCGAGGCCACTGTGGGTCTCTGGTGTGCTTTTTTCAAAAGCACAAACGCTGCAAGGGCATGGAGTTGATGCACAAGGCACACCAGAGCGGGGCTGCAAGCCGCCCACCTGCGCCCAGCACAATATGTGGCGCATGCGCTGCAGCCCTGTGGCTTTCAGCACCCCTACTCTGTCGGGAATCACAACCTTGGTGGGAGTCACAACCTTGGTGGGGATGGGCACACCAGGCTCATCGTGCAACAGGCAGAAGCATCTCAGCGGGGATGGGGCAGAGGCTGATGGAGGCAAGGACGCGCACGCACACGCTCAGCAACCCCCATGTGGCAGGCTAAGGCAAGCACCAGAGTGTGTGCGCCGGCAGGCGCAGGGGCGCACATGCTCAGCACCCACTGCGTGACAGGCATGCATGGGGGCAGGGCGGGCTGACAAGCACAAGGGCGCACACGCTCAGCGCCCACCATAGTGCCACCGCCCCATGAGGTGGTGCGCATAGTCGTTGTTGGGCTCCAAGGCAAGTGCGGTCTTGGCGTCCTCGCATGACGTGGCTGCAAGCTGCACCTGCGCATCGCGAGACAGGCAGGCGTGGCTCGGCACGCAACACACCCCATTGACTCTAAGCCGAGCGCTGCTCCCCATGTCGTGAGCCCTGAGCGTGTGGCGCGCGCGTGCTGTGTGTGTGTGTTTGTGTGTGTTCCCGATCGTAAGCCCCGAGCACGCGGTTTCCAAGGGCCCATGAGTTTCTCTGTCTTTGGCGCATGGTGTGTGCGCAGATGGCGCCCTTGGGTGTGCACCAGGAGCCGGGGAGGCTGGGCTCTACAGCGGGAGCGCCAGAGATGGTGCATGCTGTAGGGCAGAGGCTGCCTCGGTGCGAGAGCCTCTGTGGGCGCCACAGTGAGAGCCGCAGGGAGCGCCGGAGATGGCGGGCTTCCGGGAGATCCGAGACAGCCACAGTGGGCGCCTGAGCTGGCGTGCCTTTGCGCACAGAGGCTGCTTTGTGGTACTTTGTCTGACTCAGAGACCCTCAGAATCTCAGGGTGAAGAGCGCGGGCCGCGCTCCACCCCACTTACCCACACAAGCATGTATGGAAACCTGCATGCACCTGTGCATGAACTTGGCGAAGCCCCCCGCTCACCCTGCCCGTTGCCTGGCTGTGTATGCTTAACTTTGCAAGCAGGCTCACACCCACACCCACCCACCCGCACCAACCCAGACGCCTGCGTGCAAACACACAAACACAAACACTTATCACACCTGCACACGCCCCCCTCCCCACCTTTGTCCGGTTGTCACACAGCAGTGCCATGCGACCCCTGCTGATGCAGCGCGCAATGTATCCGTGGGAGCGCTCCGGGGCCTGCTCAATCGCTTGGCTGGACAGCTCAATGGCCCTGCATGCCAGGCACGTGCAGGCCCAGTGAATTGCATGCACTTGCACTCTACCCAGGTCGAGGCTGCAGGCCGTGGGCCCTGCACACCGCCAGAGGCACAATGCAGACCAGTGGCTACAGCTGCAGGGGGCACATGCAGTGAGAGACACATGCAGCAAGAGATACATGCAGCAAGAGACACATGCAGCAAGAGACGCATGCAGCGAGAGACACATGCAGTGAGAGACACATGCAGTGAGAGACACATGCAGCAAGAGACACATGCAGCAAGAGACACATGCAGTGAGAGACACATGCAGTGAGAGACACATGCAGCAAGAGACGCATGCAGCAAGAGACACATGCAGCAAGAGACGCATGCAGCGAGAGACACGTGCAGCGAAAGACACATGCAGCGAAAGACACATGCAGCGAAAGACACATGCAGACCAGTGGCCAGCAGCGAGCGCATGTCCCTTGCTGCAGCGCTGTCGCAATGCACGATTGCTCTGTTTTGCAGGGGCACGCTGTTGCATTGTGTTGCATAAGCACTGCACAGGTGGCGTGCCAGCAGCGCCTTTTGCAAACATGCCGTCTAGGCCTTCAAAGCCTGCGAAATGCCTACAGAAAGCCTGTGGCTATCCATAAGCTTCCATTCCATATGTACAGCGTTGCAGCTAGATGCCCACCTCTGCCTAGCCACTATCAGTACCACGCATGTACCTTGCTCGTTTCATGCTGACTGACGCTGCCTGAGCCATATGACGCAAACGCAGCAGCAGGAGCAAGATCGTGACCTCACAGCAGTAGCAACACCACCTTGAGATCTACCACCACCACTACCTTCACCTCCACCGCCACCATCACCACATTCACCTCCACCACGTTTCCCTCCCCACTCACCAACACAGCATCAGCGGCAGCAGCAGACCCTGCCGCCCCAGAGCCCTGCTGCCGCAGCACCTCCTGTTCGCCACCTACTCCCCAGCCGAGCGCACGGTGCCAGGCACACGCGCCTGTTCCCCACCACTCACTCGGCATTTTACTGAATCTTCAGGGCCCGGCCAGAGGGTTGCAGGCACCACCCCGCCTCCCTTTCGGACCACAGGCACCCCTCTGCCCCCCTTCATTCAGGACCGCAGGCACCCCTCTGCCCCCCTTCATTCAGGGCCGCAGGCACCCCTCTGCCCCCCACCACATACTCGGCGCCCAGGCCTTGGTCCAGGAGTACCCCGCCACTCACTTGGTGTTGTACTCCATCTTCAGGTCCTGCTCCTGGCACTCCTCTAAATAGGACGCGTCAGACCACTGCTTGGCCTCCAGGGACAGCCACTCCAGCTGGCGTGGGTCTGCCTCGTATGCTTGCCTGAACAAGACGGCTGCACCTGCGAGCAGCATCACCCCCACATGCGCTCGCACAAGGAGCCAGGGAGGCGCCATTGCATCGTGCGAGAGAGGGTGGAGGTGTGGGGGGGAAGGAGAGGTGCGTGCGGTTGTGCACACGGTGTGCCTGCCGTGGCGCTAGCGTCACACAGCTGAGTATTGGCGGCCCATGGCTCAGGGCCTGGGATGGGTAGACAGGGGCTGCATCCATCTGTGCCTGCTTCCCACACAAGCATCCCCACATTGTGCTGTGCTCACTCCCCCCTCTACCGCCCCTCCTGTTCCCGTGTCCGCCTCTTCCCTGCCCTTGTGGGAGGCTAAATGTGACGTAGCATGGACTGAATGAGCGCAGGAAGGCTACAGGAAGGGGAGGGTGTCCAGCCCACCCAATGGGTCAAAAGGCTGAGAGGGCACAAGAAGGCCTGTGGGCACACATGTTGCTCTGCGGGCAAAGCGAACTCTCTTGTGTGGCTCTCTGTATTAGCGAACTCTCTTGTGTGGCTCTGTATTCACGCACAGCTGCGTGGGCATCAAGGCGTGCAACACGCAAGCAGTCACTGCAGTAAACCCTCCAGACTTGCTAGGAGTTGCGTCCAAACAAACCAGGGAGGGCGTGCCTTGGGTGGTGTGGGTGGTGGCGTTCCTAGGGTGGTGGCGCACAGCGGCGTGAAGAAGCGCACGAGCCTGCGCCACTGTGCTGACCCACGCACATGCAAGCCTGCAGGTACCCACGCACCTCCAGCCACATGCACCCACCCATCCACGCGCTTGTCCCCGCCCCCCTCCGGCCAAAAATGCATGTGCGCCTGAGCCGCAGCCGCCTACAAGCTCCCTTACCTAGCGGGTCGCGCTCGCGCTCCTTGGCGAGCGCCGCTGCGTGCAGGCGCTGTGCATGCCGGCTTGGGCGGGGGCCTGCAAAGCCGGTCCCGTGCTCCCCGCTCCCATCCTTGCCAGACCTGGCAGGCAGAAGAGGTGGAGCAAGGGGCGCTTGGCAGACCTGGCTCCCATGCTTTTTGGCAGACCTGCCTCTCATCCTTGCCAGATCTGGCAGAAACAGAGATGGAGCAAGGGGCGCTTGGCGGAGTTGTCCCTGGCAGGCACGATGCAGCATGTGGGGCTTGGGAGATGGTGCAAACACGCAGGAAGAGGACGGCAGGTGGGGCTTGGAAGGCAGTGCACGCGCGTGCAGAGGCAGGCCAACAGGCATCCACTTGGTGCTCTGTGGCACAGTACGGAGGCCTTTGCTGTTAGGAGTAGGGATGGAGTTGTTGGTTGCTTGTTGGTGCGAGCCCTGCAGGCACAAAGTAGAGACTGCCCAGCAGGGAGCGCCGCCACAATATGGTGCATGTGTTCAGAGGCAGGCCAGCACGCGGGGGCCACAGCTCCATCCGGGCCTGTGTGCACAGAAGCACCCGCACGCAGGGCATGCAAAAGAGCACATGGGCATACATGGACAGACCAGCAGGCAGGGCCAGGAGAGAGCTCAGTGCGTGCATGCCTCAGCGAGCAGAGAGGCAGCATGCAGCAGGAAGCGCCGCAGCGCATCCCCTCTGCTCGCTGCAAGGGCGCCAAGCAGCAGCACCCTGGCGCGCGGCGCTGCACCTCCGGCATGGCGCGCCGTGCTGCACATGCCGCACGAACCACGTGCGCACCTCTGCCGGCGGTGGAAGTGGAATGGATTCCACCAGGTGCCCCCCCGGTGCTCGTCGGCGTGCTGGATGGCGTTGTGGTGCGTGGCGAGCAGGTGCGCGAGAGGCGGGCGCAGGAGGTGGGCCAGGCCATGCAGGACCGTCAGTATGGGCCGGCTCACCTCCCCAGGGTCCAGGCCAGACTGCGACCACACAAAGCAAACAGTGGGCAGCGTGGCGTGCCAGTGTGCCTGGTTGGAAGATGTGCTACGTTGGAGGATGTGCAGCTATAATGCGCCTCCCTCCCGCGTGTGTTCTCCCTCCCGCGCATGTACTCCCTCCCGCGCATGTACGGGGGTATGTGTGAGCGTGCACAGGTCCGTCAGTGCACAGAGGTCCGTCAGTGCACAGAGGTCCGTCAGTGCACAGCCGCCCAAGCTGCGCTGGGGGTGCAGCAGATTCAAGTGCGCACAGGATCTGCCGGGCTGCTGGGTGTGTGGGCAAGCAAACCATACAAACGCCGCCTGAAATCCAAACCAAATCAACAGGCGCTCAGCGTTACCGGTCACTGCTGTCTGCCACTGCTTCAACACCCCTGCGTCCCTTTGCCCCCGATTCTCCACTCCCGCATTGACCTGCTCCTGCTCCAGCCCTCAAGCAAGAGCAGCTCCTCGAACCCACTTGCTAAGACTGCTGCAGGGCTGCACCACTAGTGGGCCTATCCAAAAGGCTGCACCACTAGTGGGCCTTAGGATAAAGACCCGCCGCCAGTTATCTGGTATGCAGAGACTGACTGCGACCCTTGATGATCTCCACTCCCGCATCGACCTGCTGCTGCTCCAGCCCTCAAGCAAGAGCAACTGTCCCTGCTCACCTGCAAGAACTGCTGGATCTGGCGGGCCGGGTTGTAAATGCCCCCATGGAAGTGGCGGTACATGCGCCCACGTATGGTGAAGTCCTCCACCTGAGGGATGGGCATGGGCTGAGTCCCGTTGGGGTTGCTGGGGTCCAGCTGGGGTGATGGAGTGAGCGCGCAGCTGCCTGGTCCCTCACAGAAAGTCCTGCAGGGAACAGGCAAACAAGGCATGCGCATTCCTGCCTTGTACGCTCACTGAGAAGCACATGCCTTGCGCTTCCTGACATGGTACTGATGCCTTCCAACACGCAAGAGCGAAAAGGGCCTGGTGTCTTACTAATGCAGCATGGGAAGCTGCTTTGGCTTATGGGGCGGTACTGTTTGCTGCGTGGGGCAGTTTTGCTACTGTTTCACTTGGATATATTGGTCACATTGGAGGTCCCTCAGCAGGTGCTGCAGGCCTCAAACAACAGACACAAACGTGCACTAGCTGAACACTAGGGAAAGCAGCCCGTCGTTGATCCATGGATGCATGTTGTTGACCCATGCAAGAACTGCGTGTATGTCTGTGTGATTGTGCTTGCGCATGTGCGTTTGCGTGCATGCATTAATGTGCAAACATGTGTGTATGTTTGCATGCGAACGTGCATGTGTGCGCATGCATTCGTGGGGGCGCAAGAATGCGCATATGTTCATGAGGGTGCAGGCACAAGTATGAACATGGATGTACATAGCTATGCATGCCAGTGTGCATCTGTGTGCATTTCTCCGTGCATGATGTGTTTTTAAAGAATACTGCATGCACACGGCAGGCATTATGCAGCCTTCATTCGGTCGCACCCTTCAAATTGGGTGAAATGAGCATTACAGCTTCCTACCAATGTTACCACTTACTGAGTAGACAGGATACTAGCTGAGAACTCACTTAGAGGGGGCATTGTCCAGAATGGAGGGCAGCCACCGGGGGGTCAGAGGGGCCGCTGAGTTGGACAGTGAGCACACCAGCCAAGGGCTGCCTGTTGGGCTTGGCCTGCCTGCACTCATGAAATGAGGTTTCAAGGGGTTCTCCTTAGTCTACCACATCGTCTTTACAGGGCACTGACGCCAGCACGATGCTGATCCACTCCCTCCTTTTAGACGCGTTACATGCTTTCACTAGTTCGATTTCTTTGAGTTGGAGTTCGCGACGGAGCTTATTACAAGTAATACTAATTGGAGTGAGATTACAAATTGAGGTCCGATTGATCAAACTTTCACAGGTGATCTTCCTAGCTTCCTTGGATGCTCCCGTCGGCCTGCTTTGTCCCTCGGATCAAGCCATACTCCATCAGCCCACTGTCGAATGCCTGCAGTAAACAGGTGAACAGGCATGGAGCCGGGGCCTGAGGCCTCTACCCAAATCAGGGCACCGCCCCAAAAAAGAGTATGCCTGAAGCAGAACACACTGCAGCAAATTAGGGCTCAACAACAGAAAGTACTTGGAGGACACAGTAGCCCTGAAGCTAGTCAAGCTGGTTGCTATACACGGCCAGCGGTTGAGTTGCAAAGTACTAAGGTCAACTTGACCTAACAGAGCCGCTATATTTGTTGGTTGAGAACTATTTCCATCCCGGAGTGAGCTACCACTTGTTCAGCATGGGTAGATGCATTTGCTTTCAACCCCCTATCTAACTAATACAATTAACAGAAACATCCCAAATGCCGTGACCAGGCAACAAGAGGACGACCCGTCACTTCAAGCTGAACACTTCAAGGCTTCTAGTGCAACCATCTGAACCAAGCCTGAAAGCTTAAGCCTTCCAGTTTGAGCACCCTTCTGTGTGAAGGCTTACGCACCTGGTGCATGCGGACAATGGTCACAATCTCTCGGAGGGTCTTGTACCAGATCCTGGGCCCCTTACTGATCACGATCCATGGGTCTACAATGCCCACCCAAATGGAGTGCAGCCAGCTTGGTAGCGTCTGAGGAGTCCAATCCTCGCCCAAAATGCCCTCCATCTTGCCGGTGCCCTGCAGAGCCACACCAGAAAGCGACACAGGGTCAGAGGCACTCAGCAGAATAAGTGGTGGAGCTTGGCTCCACATGGTTGCACACATTTCAATGCTTGCAATAGAGGTGTACAGGAGAACATTTCACAAAATTGGGCAGAGCTTGACCCCAGCCCAGGCCCCAAAACTTGTTGCCACGACCCATGCCTTGAGCTCTATCAAGCAACCCTAACAGAGTCTGGTTAGGCATATAAAAATGACAGCTATTGTTCTCCATAACAAACACATGCATACAGGCTGCTCACTTTCATCAGTCGCTCAAATTCCTGGATGGAGATGAAGTATGGGTGCGCCCACTCGTCGTAAAGGAACTGCAAGTCTGCCTTTTCCTTGTCAGTGAATGGCTTGTCAGGCGTCTCTTCTCGTTGGCACCAGCACGCGATGACGAGGGTGCCACCTGCATATGGTAGCACATCAGCCTTAAGTTAGTGTATGACCGTGGAAGATGTACAATTTCCAGTTCCAGAAACAGGTACACAATGAGTCAATTAAAAGTGGCCAAGCACACTCTAAGAAAAACACTGTAAACGGCATCAAATTCTGCCTGTACCTCGTCAAAGTAGCCGGTCCCCTTCTCTTGCTTAGGACACAACAAATTTTGAGCCACCTGGCTAGTGAGCAACTGCATGACCGATTATGATGGAGCTTGTACCTGGTTTGAGCACGCGGACCATCTCTTCAACATATTTCTTCTTGTCTGGCATGTGCTCGCCACTCTCACAAGCCCACACCACATCATAGCTGTTGTCCGGAATCGTCATTGCTAGCGCATCCATAACCTGTAAATGCGAGGGGGGTTGGGGGTTAACAGTAACAGTCAGCCCCAGATTGGTTTATGAACATGCCGGCACAGGTTGTGGAGCACGTACTAAGTGGGCTGCATCGGAAGACCCACCTTCTGTCATGAAAAATGCTTGGACAATGAGGATGACGAAAGCACTGTGCACTATGCTACAGGAGGGAAAAAGAGACTTGATGCTAGCACAGATGCGCCGTACAAGGTATGAGAAGAGGTGGCTCACCTCAAAGCTTGCATTGGGTACGCCTTGCTCCTTGGCTAGCTCCGTACCACGCTCCACTTGCTTTGGTGATAAAGTAATGCCTGTGCACTCACGCACGCACCCATGTGTGTTTGTGTATGAATGTGTGTCTGTATGTGCGCGTGTCGATATGTGCGAGTGTGTGCATGTGTGCGTGCATGCGTGTGTGTGTGTGCATGTGTTTGTCCATGTGCGTGTGTGTGTGTGTGTGTGTTTTGGCGCTTGCATGCATGCATGCATGCAGAGTTGGCTATCCTGGCAGTATGCATGTACATGAGCATGAACACAACAAATCTTTCACGTGCATTTGTGTAAACAGTCTCTACCGATCCTGAGCACTCACCGACTCAGGTGGGATCTTTAGATCTGTTACTTATTTGGTGAGTGCTCTTGTGCTCTTGCCAAACAGGGGTTTGGGACCCAGTCCCCAGTGCATTTGGTTGCATTGTGCAAAGAAATAGCTCCTCCTTCAAACATCAAATCAGTATTCAGATTGCCTTTGCAATTGGGTGTGTCATGTCAGCACCTACCTTTCACCTGCGTCCCCGGGAACTTCTTGGCAAGATGCCTGCTGGTCCCTCCAAAGCCACAGCCCACGTCCAAGATGGACCCAGGATTGGGCGGGGCACCCGAGAAGCGCAGCATCTCGTCGATAAAGTCGTACTTGGCTTGCTTGAAATTCTTTTTGGTGTAACCCGCAGCGCGCTCTGCCTCGCTGTAAACGCCCAAGTGTATGTGCTCGCCCCAGTAGTACTCCAAGATTCCTTCCTCCGTCCACGCATCGTATCTGGGGGGAGAAGAGGGAGACGGGGCAGCGGAAACGAGTGGCCCTTGTGTGCCGTGCCTCAGAGGGATGGCTTGCACCACCCTTTGGGACCCCGCTTGCACAGCTAGGCTGATCAGAAGGCAATGCAAACAAAACTCTGCCAGCAGCAGGGATAAACCACAAAGGCACAAGCAAACTCACTCTTGTCCCACATTGTTGTTGTATGTGCGGGAGCCTTTGTTGAACACTTTGAGCAGCCCAAATATGGTGAGGCCCAGCGCGGCCGCAGCTGTGGCGAGACCAGCAGGATTAGTTGCTGCCAGCTCTGCTAGTGGGTTGCCACTGCTGGATGCGGCTTGAGGGTAGGCCCCTGCATCTGCCACCTGATACACCTCATGCACGCTGGCCCGGCTGGCACTTGTGGAGGGAGCATCCAAATCAAGGACTGCCTCAGAGGGATCCTGCCTTTGGGCTCTTGCACGTTGTAACCTGCCGCTGCGCCTACTGCTCAGGGGAAATGGCCTACCCTGCGGTTGGGTCCTGTCCACCCGGCCAACCCTGCTGATAGCCTTTTCCAACGACGACGAAAGCAACATATTCTCAGAAAGTTTGTAAATGCTGAAGGTAGTTGGAGAGACGCAGTACTCAGGTGTTGTACATAGGCTTCGAAGAGCGAATGTCACGAGAGCGATTTGTGACAAATTCTGAATCAGGCTTGTGGAGACAACTCGTGTTTGCATGCAACTAACAGTAACCTTTTGGGGGAGCGGGAGTTGCTTACAAAATACTCAAAGTACGTTCATCAAAAATGAAACTGAAGGGCTGCATGACTTAGTCCGTTGACGAAAAGTTTTGGTTGATGAGGGATCAGGCCCGTCCCTTCTCGGCGGGTCCGGCTCTGCGTGGAAAGGGCAAACTTGGGCTCGATGATGATGGGGATAGCATCGTGTCAGCAGAGTCTCTTGGCCCCGCAAAGCCTGTAGTCAAGCATGCTTGGGCGACAGGGTCAGACAAGAATGTTGATAAGGTGAGTAGAGCAGGATATGTGTTGTAAGGTGGGTTTGTTATTTTGGTTGGGTAGCCCGCTGTCTACTGTCTCGGTCAACCTTTGGCGCAGTGAGCAACAGGGGACATGTGTGCAACACAGGAAGGTTATTTTCTTAGACCTTTCCTTTGACATCTTCTTAAACATGTATGGAGGAATTCCATCAGGATCATGTTCATGGTTGTCTGGTTGAGCGGGCTTTAGTCAAAAGTCACGCAAGGATCGTAACACCACGCATCGTCATGCACCACCTCCCTCATCCCACCTTCTACATTTAATATTATCTTCTGGTTTCTACAACCTGTTCTCATCATTTCAAAATGCAAAAATTTGGCACCTCCTGACCCGGACTGTTTGGCAGGGTGTTTTTAAAGGCCTGGACAATCTCGCGCAATAACTACACACGCACATGCGTGCACACAAATGTACAGATACGTACAGCACAAGTATGCGCATGAACCAAACATAGAGTATGCCATAAGCGCCAAGCAGGCACGTACGTGAACGCAGGAGCGTTCTGCTCTTTGGCATAGTCCGTTGCATGTCAACCATGACACCGTCCGTCCCATGACTGATGCACTTATGCACTTTGGCGCTTTCCACTCTCCACTGCAGGTCAACTATGACACCTTCCATCGCATGCTTGATGAGTACCGTGAGGCCAAGAGGCGTGAGGGGCAACTGGAACTCAAGGCTAAGCAGTGAGTAAATGGCATGCACAGGCAGCTGCAACTTGTCGCCTTGTACAATTCCTCACCAGCAATCCAGCAGGGTGTATCTGGCTTGCATCTGAGAAGGCAACTAATCTGTGAGCGGCGTGTCACGCAAATGTATGTGTAAACATGCACACGGAAGTACACTAGAAGCACCGGGAGGAGCAGCGGTCCCCTGTGGATCCTTGCATCATCATGCTGAGCGGCGATGTCTGAGCCGTTCATGCGCACCCCTCAGGCTGATGCGATTGTGTGTATGTGTGCGCGTGTGTGTGCACATTTGCAGGCTGGCCGCACAGCTGGCTCGAACAGAGGAGGCAGCCAAGCGTGCCCTGGTGCAGACAGATGTGACTGCCAAGGGAGGGGCTGCGCAGAAGCTGCTGGATGCTGAGCGCGCCCTGTTCAAGATGCGTGACGAAAATGTGGAGCTGCGGGGCAAGCTGTCAAGGTGCGTGATGGGCGTGCTTATGAGCATAGGCGGCACATATGCTTATGAGCATAGGAGGCACATTTGCTTATGAGCATAGGAGGCACATTTGCTTATGAGCGTAGGAGGCATATTTGCTTATGAGCATATGCTTTTGAGCATAAGAGGCACGTATGCTTGCCAGAGCATGCGTGCACCCAGGTGGTACTGCAGCATGGGTAGGAGGATGTCCTATTGGGCATGCAGGACGTGTGCACAGAGGGCACCAGCATGCGCTGCAGCTGTGCACACCAGCTGTGCACACCAGCTGTGCACAGCTGTGCCAGCGTGCGCCGTAGCTTCCATGTGCTCTCTTTCCCTGCTAGACACCACAACACTGATGGCGTTGCTCAAGTCAGTCTCTGGATAGTACAGTACAATCAGACAGTTCCTTAACCAAAAAGAGGCCTGGTGTTGTGCCCAGGAAGGCCAAAGCACGCACGGGTGTTGGTGCCTTCTGAGGTCCAGTGTTGTGCCCAGGAAGGGCAAAGCGTGCGCGGGTGTAGGGGCCCTTCCTGGTGCCTGACTGCGGTGCTTGGGCTTTTGCTGCAGGGCCACCAAACGTGCAAGCGACCTCAAGCTGGTGCATGACGAGAACAAGAAGCGCCTGGATGAGGCGCTAAGGGACCAGCGGCTGATGGCGCGCAAGGTGGGGCAGGCACGAAGCCAATGGTCTGTGCTGCGCTGCAGGGCAGTGGGGGCAGTTGCGAGGCTACCTGGGTTCAGCCAGGGCTTTGACCTTCAGACAGCGGTGCCCGTGTATTTGTGTGTGCGCATGCGTGTGTTTGTGTGTGTTTGCATGTGCATGTGCATGCGTGCGCTTGTACATTTGTGCAAAGGTGCGTGTGCATGTGCAGGCGGGCGCGAGTGTACGTGCGCATGTGATTAGATGCCAATATGCTGCAGTGCTGATTGGGAAGCCCCTGTTGTGCCATCCTACACGAGCACCAAGCGCGCAGGCTGCCTGTGCGCTGCCTGCAGCAGCCCTGCAGGCTTGCAAGGCATGTCATCTGGCCGCTTGACCCGCCTGCCTACTCAAGCCGCCCCACGCAGCCTGCTGCTGCGCACTGACACGATGGCAGTGCTCGGCAGCTCAGAACTCGCACCTCACTTCAACTCAGTGAGGCTCCTCGGCGGTGTCAGGGCTCCTCCTCGGTGTCCGCTGGCGTTGCGCGCCATCAGCCGCCCCATGCCCAGCACCTCAGAGCACCCTGGGCCAGCAGGGGGTGTGCGCGGCCTTGGACAGGGCCACAGGCAGTGCTGCCTGCACCTGCGCGTCAGCAAGCTCTCCCTGCGCTTCTGCTGAGGGGGCGGTCCATCGATGCATGGTGTGGCCGCAACACCCAGCATCAGGCTCTCCCAGCGCGTCCAGTTGATGGGAGAATCGCCGCCCCCGCTGGTGGATGTCGCGCCTGCAGGTCGGCGAGCTAGAGCGCAAGAACAAGCTGCTGAGCTTGCGCCCCGAGGACAAGTACTGGAGCGAAGAAGCTGGGCGCAGGTGGGGATCGTGTAGATGCTTTTGGGTGCACCGCCTCCCCTCCCCGTTGCGTTCCTTCACGGCTGCTGGCTGTGCTGCTCTTGCACTGCCCGTTCAGCGGCGGTTCTGCTGCAGCAACAGCCCCCCCCGCGGCCAGGCAGCCAGGCCTTGCCATGCCATGTCCTTAATGCCATTTCCTTAATGCCATTTCCTTAATGGCAGGGCATGCATGCGGCTGCAAGCCGCTGCTGGATGGGGTCTAGGGTGGCGGCCCTCCGCGCCTTGCTCCCGCAGCGTGCCGCCTCGGTGCTCACCTCAATGTCACGAGAATGTGCACAAACAAAGGCGCGCGCACAGACACAACCAAACACACGCAACCAAACACACGCAACCAAACACACGCACACACACACGCACGCACACGCACACACACACACACACACACACACACACACACACACACACACA
>LKMJ01002692.1_pt1 | contig 16412 bp, 13 predicted proteins | sample 643391 | NCBI WGS metagenome assembly LKMJ01 (sample SAMN04112250, study PRJNA286221) | soda lake metagenome | biome: soda lake; feature: Kulunda Steppe; material: water; isolation source: sample PL-Br10 brine of Picturesque Lake | place: Russia: Kulunda steppe | collected 2010-07
CCAGCCGATCACCTCGGCGGTATCACCCTCTGGGTCGGCAAAATCTTCGGGCGGCTCGGCAGCACACTCCTCAATATGATCTGGGACCGTCTGGTTGGCAGTCTCCTGTGCACCGCTGTCGGCGGTCACAGAGACTGCACCAACAGTGGCGACCAGACAGAGGGTGGCTGCGAGAACCAGTACTCTAACTGAACGCATTCTCATCACCGTGTGGTCGGAGAGTAGAAATATAAGGATTCGGTCGCTGTTTCTCGCCGAGAATCACTCCTTCTCGCCGGCACCGACTGCGGATTCGCCGACTGGTTCGTGGCCCTCGATGAGCTCCTGTCCACCCATGTACGGCTGGAGTGGTTCGGGAACCGTCACCGTCCCGTCCTCGTTCTGGTAGTACTCGAGCAGTGCAACGAGCACACGAGGGAGCGCGAGCCCGGAGGCGTTCAGCGTGTGGAGATACTCGGCAGACTCGTGGCGCTCGGGGCGGTACCGAAGGCCGATTCGGCGGGACTGGAATGTCTCGAAGTTCGACGCGCTGGAGACCTCAAGCCACCGTCCGCCACGGTCGGGGCCGTGTTCCATATCGTCTGCGGGTGCCCACACCTCGATGTCGTAGGTCCGTGCGGAGGCGAAAGTGAGATCGCCGCCACAGAGCAAGACCACGCGGTAGGGGAGTCCGAGCCGTTCGAGCACTTCTTCGGCCTCGACGACCAATTCATCCAGCCGCTCGTCGCTGTTTTCTGGTGCGACGAAGTTGACGAGTTCGACCTTGTTGAACTGGTGGACACGTGCGAGCCCGCGTGTCTCGGTGCCATGTTCGCCAGCCTCTCGCCGGAAGTTCGGCGTGTACGCCTGGTGTTTCAGCGGCAGGTCGTCGGCATACAGGATATCATCGGCGTACATGTTCGTCACGGGCACCTCCGCGGTCGGGCAGAGCCAGAGATCGTCCTCATCATAGGGCTCGTCGTTGTGCCCGCCGATGCGGTAGGCGTCGTCGGCGAATTTGGGGAGCTGGCTCGTCCCCGTCATCGACTGACTATTGACCGGGATCGGCGGAAACACCTCTGTATAGCCCTGTTCGCGGTGGAGATCACGCATGAACTGGATGAGTGCATGTTCCAGCCGGGCGGCGTCGCCTTTCAGAAAGTAGAAGCCGCCGCCGGCAACTTTCGCCCCGCGCTCGAAATCAAGAATATCCAGCTCCTCACCCAGATCGTAGTGGGGAACGATTTCTTCGGGAAGCTCCCGAAGCTCGTCGAAGCCGACACGGCGAACCTCTTCGTTGTCGAGTTCGGTCTCGCCAGGTGGGACATCCTCCTGTGGGATGTTCGGGATTTCCAGCATGCGCTGTTCGAGCTCCTCGTCGAGTTCGTCTGCTCGATCTTCGATCTCTTCCAGTTCGTCTTTGAGCTCCTGGGAGCGCTGGATCGCCTCCTCGGCCTCTTCGTCTTTGCCCTCGCGTTTGAGCTTGCCGATGCGGTTGCTGACCTGATTGCGCTCGTGACGCAGGTCGTCACCGCGGGATTTGTGCTCGCGCCACTGTTCGTCGAGTTCGAGAATTTCGTCGAGATCCACGTCCTCGATTCCCCGCAGGTCGAGTGCCTCCCGGACCTCCTCGGGATTTTCGCGGACGTACTGCCTGCTTAGCATGTCGATGAGTTCGTGTGGCGGGTGGAAAACCGTTTTTGTTCCATGATACCACCTCTGTCTGTTACTCTCTTGCAGGTGAGAGACTCCCAGTGCTGGCTGACTTCCTCACGCACGATTATTGGATATATAGACTATATAGATCTCTATTTCCGAATGATTGTCCACAGAAGATCGGAATAATTATTATAAAATGGGTTTTTATGCCTGCAGAACCTAACACCTCTTGCAATGAAAGCAACCAACTACGAGCTCACTGATTCCGTCGCAGGTTTCGAGGAAGGCGACGTTTTAGATGTGACAGCACGGTTTGGCGACTGGCATCAGTACCAGCTCAAACTCGAACACGAGCCAGCCTCACCGACCTCCCGAACGGTCGTCGTGACCGATCCGGAGGCAGGCTTCAGCGAGGCGGAGATCCTCGACCCGACAGCCCGCATCGGTGACTGGCACGAGTACGATCTGAAGTTCGATCCTGTCGGCTCTTCGGAGAAAGAGAGCTCCGGTCGTATTACGCTGACGATGGACGAGCTCGAAGCAGTCGCAAAGCCTGTTGACGCAAGCGCCTGAGATCACTCACAATTTTTTCGCGTGCTATGACGCAGTAGTGGTAACGCTTTGCTGTTACTCTGCAGGTGTGATGTCGATATCCTTTTTATCGGCAATTGTCGAGAGGAGCTGGCTGGCCTGATCGCGGTCGAGGTCGCCGATGAGACATTCGACAAAGCCCTGGAGCAGCTCCGGTCGAATCCGGAGGTCGACGTAGTTCACCTGCCCATCGATAACGACGAAATCGACATCCCACTCCCCTTGATCGGGATCGACCATGCGAACGTCAACCCAGTCGTCATCTGGCTCCTCGGGCTCGGTGAATGTTTCTTCGGACATAGAGGTATAGAGAAGTGGTACGTCGATATAACTGTTTTCTTGCGTGATTGAGTTGTATTTAGTAAAGAAGTAACTACTTTTTTGGGTAGAAATGGGAGGTCCCGAAGATGATGTCGATGTTCTGCGTTGTGGAGAGACGAGATCGCAGACGACCGAGACCGCAAAAACAGCAATGAAACCCACTGCTGAGCGGAAAATAGCTTGATTTGAACTAACTTGGCTCAACCAAGTTGATTGAGCCAAGTTAATCCGAGTCAGTTTGGAGTCGAATAGCTGGGGAGAGGGAGAAAAGATCTCGAAGTGAACGAATTTGATAGAACCACAGAACAGCAAGAAAGCCACTCGACTGAGACTACCGTAACCACAAACAGCAAGAAAGCCCCGAGGCGCTAACCGGCTACGACTCGCTGCGCTCCTCACCCTTCGGGTTGCGGTGCTTGCGTCGTCTCGCTCGGTCCATCCCGGACGAAGCAAGCACCGCAGTCCGAAGGGTGAGGAGCGCAGCAAGGCCCGGATGGTCGAGCGACCTGGGGCTTTCTTGCTGTTCGTAGTTGTCTCAACGATAGTGATCCGCTCGTCCTGATTCCAATGACCAAAACAGAAAACCCATCCCCTCGAACTGGACCAGTACAATTTTGACTGGGCCACCCGTGAGTATCCACATGGATTACCTGGAAGTCGAGGGTGCCCGCGAGTACGTGGCACGCCTCCAGCACGGCAACGACTGGCGTGGCCAGATCGAAGCCTTCGCCGCCGAAGAGGGGATCGACGCCGCCTTCTTCATGGGACTTGGCGCGGTCAAAGACGCTGAACTCCTCTTCTACGATCAGGACGACCAGGAGTACGACGCGATCACGTTCGACGAACCGTTCGAGATGACACCTGCTATCGGCAACATCTCGTTGCTCGACGACGAGCCATTCGCCCATACCCACGTCGTTCTCTCACGAGAAGACGGGAGCACCGTAGCGGGCCATCTCGACACCGCAACGACGTTCGCGGGCGAACTGTACGTCCGGGAGTTCGAGACGACGCTGGAGCGAGAACACGACGAGGTCACCGATCTGGATCTATGGCCACTGTGATGAGAGGACGTGACGAGACAGTATGAGACAGGAAGACGAACGCTACTTCAAACGGCTGGAAGACGAACTGGACAAGGCATTCGAAGTGGCAAATACAGCCCGTGAGCGCGGCGGCGACCCCGAACCGGAAGTCGAAATTCCCGTCGCGAAGGATATGGCCGACCGCGTCGAGAACATCCTCGGGATCGACGGCGTCGCCGAACGCGTCCGCGAACTCGAAGGCGAGATGTCCCGCGAGGAGGCAGCACTCGAACTCGTCGACGACTTCGTGGAGGGAAATGTCGGTGACTACGAATCCCGCGCGGGCAAGATCGAAGGTGCAGTCCGAACCGCCGTTGCGCTGCTGACCGAGGGGGTCGTCGCAGCCCCAATCGAGGGGATCGACCGGGTGGAGATTCTCGAAAACGACGACGGAACCGAGTTCATCAACATCTACTACGCCGGCCCGATCCGTTCCGCAGGTGGAACTGCACAGGCACTGTCGGTGCTCGTCGCCGACTACGGACGGACACTGCTCGGTATCGACGAGTACAAACCACGCGACGACGAGGTCAACCGCTACGCCGAGGAGGTCGCGCTGTACGACGACGAGACCGGGCTCCAGTACGCTCCCAAGGAGAAGGAGGCGAAGTTCATCGCCAAACACATGCCGATCATGCTCGACGGGGAGGCAACCGGCGACGAGGAGGTCTCCGGATTCCGGGATCTCGAACGCGTCGACACCAACTCCGCACGCGGCGGGATGTGTCTGGTCTTCGGCGAGGGGATTGCACTCAAAGCACCCAAGATCCAGCGTTACACCCGCAGCCTCGACGAGGTCGAATGGCCGTGGCTGCAGGATCTCATCGACGGCAACTACGGCGATGGAGACGACACCAGCGAGAGCGACGCCGACAGTGACGAGACAGACGCTGATAGCGAAACAGCTGACGATGAGGACGAAACAGACGATTACGACGCCGAATCAGAAGAAAATGATAGAATGGACGGCCCGCCACGCGCCGAAAAATCCAAGAAGTTCCTGCAGGATCTGATCGCCGGCCGGCCCGTCTTCTCACATCCAAGCGAGGCCGGCGGGTTCCGACTCCGGTATGGTCGTGCACGCAACCACGGCCACGCCACCGCAGGGATCCATCCCGCGACGATGCATCTCGTCGACGACTTCCTCGCGCCGGGAACGCAGGCCAAAACCGAGCGACCCGGCAAGGCGGCCGGAATCGTCCCCGTCGATTCGATCGAAGGGCCGACAGTCAGGCTGGCAAACGGCGACGTCCGGAAGATAAGCGACATCGACGAAGCACTCGAACTCCGTAACGGTGTCGAGCGGATCATCGATCTCGGCGAGTATCTCGTCAACTACGGCGAGTTCGTCGAGAACAACCACCCACTCGCCCCCGCCTCCTACGTCTTCGAGTGGTGGGTGCAGGATTTCGAGGCCGCGGGCGCACCAGTCCAGGCGATGCAAGACGGCGTGGACGTAAATCTCGAACACCCGACTTCCGAGACGGCGCTTTCCTGGGCCGAGGAGTACGACGCACCGCTGCATCCGGAGTACAGCTATCTCTACCACGACGTAAGCGTCGAACAGCTGGAGGAGCTCGCGGAAGCGATCGAAGCTGGCGAGATCGTCGCGACAGATGGCGCGACCAAATCACGAGGTGCAATCGGAACAGGAAAAGAGGAGTCGCTGCTCGTCGAGCGGACTGAGACCGTGCAGGCGACGCTCGAAGCGCTGCTGGTCGAACACAGTCAGGGCGAGCGCATCGAAATCCCCGTCTGGCGACCGCTCTGTCGGACGCTTGGCTTCGACGAAAACCTGCAGCGAAGCTGGGAGCTCGCCGATCTGAGCGAGGAAGCCAGAACCTACGACGACGGCGAGAATGCAATTCGGGCGGTCAACGAGATTGCACCGTTCGAGGTGCGCGAGCGTGCACCAACCCGGATCGGCAACCGAATGGGCCGTCCTGAAAAATCCGAGCAACGAGAGCTCTCACCGGCCGTCCACACGCTGTTTCCGATCGGCGAGGCCGGTGGTAATCAGCGGTCGGTCGGTGATGCAGCGGAACACGGCGACGCCGTCCAGGGAACACAGGGCGATGTCGATGTCGAGGTCAGCCGCCGGGAGTGTGTGAGCTGTGGCACCGAGACACATCAGGGGCGCTGTCCGGAGTGTGGCGACGTTGCCGAGGTGCTGTATATCTGCCCAGACTGTGACAGTCGGGTCGAACCCGACGAATCGGGCCGCGCCGAGTGTTCACACTGTGAGATTCTCGCAGAACCAACCCAGGAGAAGACGATTGATGTCCACGAGGAGTATCGTAACTCGCTTGCAAACGTTGGTGAGCGCCCCTCCGCGTTCGACAAACTCAAAGCCGTCAAGGGGCTGACCTCCGAGGAGAAGATTCCCGAGCCGCTCGAAAAGGGAATTCTTCGGGCGAAACACGGCGTCTCGGCGTTCAAAGACGGTACTGTCCGGTACGACATGACCGATCTGCCCGTCACGGCTGTTCGTCCCTCGGAACTGGACGTGACTGTCGAGGATTTCCGGGAGCTTGGCTACACCGAGGATATTCGCGGCGATCCGCTTCGACACGAAGACCAGCTCGTCGAACTCAAAGTACAGGATGTTGTGCTGTCGGATGGCGCAGCGGAGCATATGCTCCGGACCGCTGATTTCGTTGACGACCTGCTGACCCAGTACTACGGACTCGAACCCTACTACGAACTCGACAGTCGCGAGGAGCTGATCGGCGAGCTCGTCTTCGGGATGGCTCCGCACACGAGCGCGGCAACTGTCGGAAGAGTGATTGGTTTCACATCGGCCGCAGTTGGATATGCGCATCCGTACTTTCATGCCGCAAAACGGCGGAACTGCTTCCATCCGGAGACCGAGATTCAGTACGAAGACGGCGAAACCATTCGGAAGAGTAGCATCGAAGCGTTCGTCGAGCGACGACTCGACTCGCCCCGGACAGACGAGTTCGGCGTCCAGATTCAAGAGCTGGACGAAACCGTTCGAGTCCCATCACTCGCTGAAGACGGTTCCTGGACACGACAAGCTGTTTCTGCAGTCTCAAAACATCCCGCACCAGATCACCTCGTCGAGATCGAGACACGTCAAGGGCAGACGCTTACAGTGACACCAGATCACTCGATGGTTCGCTGGGCGGATGGGATCGAGACAGTGCCAGCCAGTGAGATTGGCGAAGGAGATCGTTTGCCCGTAGCTGGGAACACAGCAGACAGTCACACAGCCAGTGCGGACAGCCACAAACCTGCCGCTGTCGATGGCGGTGAGCCAAAACTTGATATAGTAGACCGAGTCGAAATTGTCCCGTCAGATGTGGAACACACGTACTGTCTCACCGTCGACGGGACGCATAGACTCGTCGCGAACGACATCGCGGTCGGACAATGTGACGGTGACGAGGACTGTGTTATGTTGCTGTTAGACGGGCTGTTGAACTTCAGCCGGAAGTTCCTGCCCGATCAACGTGGTGGGAGCGTCGCGGCGGACTCACGGCTCGTTGCGGTCGATCCCGAGGGGAACACCCGGTTTCTGACCTTCGAGGAGTTCTGGAACGAACTCGACGCGCCAATCGAATGCGATGGCAAGTTCCGGAAACGAACCTGCGCTATGGAGGGTTGGCAAACCTACGCGTTCGACGAGAGCCACGAGGCCTCTCTCCAGCCCATCGAGAAGGCCATCCGGTACGAGGCCGACGATGACGAGCAACTGCTCCGGGTCGAGACACAGTTTGGCCGGACGCTCGAAATCACGGCAGATCACAGCCTGTTCCGGTACAACGACGGGATCGAAGAGGTCGCAGGTGCTGATCTCTCCGACGGTGATCTCGTCGTCGCACCACGCGAACTACCGTGCAACGAACAGTCGTCTACGATCGACGTGCCGGCGTGTCTTGACGACCCATATGTCGTCATCGACGACCACGTCGAGGATCTCCTGACGACTGCCTGGGAGACGACCAGAAACGGAAGTCCGACACACAAGGCGTTTCGATCGGGACTGGCGTACCGACTCGAACGGAGCAAGATCGACCTCGATCGGTTCGAGACGATACTTGACCACGCCGGATTCGAGGTGCCGGCAGCTGTCAGTATCGGGCTTCCGGGTTCGGAAGACGGTATCAGCCGACAGATCGAGCTCGACGAGGAGTTTGCCTGGCTGCTCGGTCTGTTTGTCGCCGAAGGATCGCTCTCCAGTTTCTGCCCGACAATCCACAACAGCGACAAGGCGGTGATCGAGGAGGCGGTTGAGAAAGGTGAGCACGCGCTCGGGTTTGAGCCGCGGACACGCTGGTCGAACCGGGCCTACGAACTTCGGTTCCCGGCTGTGTTCCGCGAGGTGCTGTACGAACTTGGATTCAAAGAGCGTGAGGAGTACACGTCGAGTGAGAAAGTCGTGCCCGAGTGCATACTGAACGCACCTCGGGAGATCGTCCTCGCCTTCCTCCGTGGATTCATCACGGGAGACGGGAGTATGTCGGCGGATGGAAACGTAACCTCGATCGGTTTCCACACAACCAGCGAAGATGTCAAAGACGGGATCGTCTACCTGCTCCACCGACTCGGAATCGTGGCAAACATCTCCCGACGCGAACGCGACGAAAGCAGACAGCCGATCTACACTGTTACCGTCTCCGGTGGTGCCGAGGATAACCCGCTCCAGCGAATTCTCGACGGCGAGCAGCCATACAGCCCGAAGAGTCTGGTCGTATCGATCCCCGACGCGCTGTGGGAGATTCGCGAGATGGATATCAAGGAGATCAAACAACTCGTTCCGAAGTACCTGAAACGTCGTGAGAACATCTCACTGGCGAAGTTGCGGGAGATCGTCGAGGAACTAGAGCAGCGAGAGTTGCCGACGGCGGCCGAGGAACCGCTTTCCGAGCTCCGAACGCTTGCCGATAGCGATCTCTCATACCTGCGCATCAAAGAGATCGAACACGTCGAATACGACGGCTATCTGTATGATCTACAGGTCGGCGGCGAGCCGATATTCACCGCGAACTGGCTGTACGCGCACAACTCGATGGACGCACCCTTGGTGATGTCCTCACGGATCGACCCGGCCGAGATCGACGACGAGGCCCACAACGTCGACATCATGCGCCAGTACCCTCGCGAGTTCTACGAGAAGACGAGAGAGCTCGCAGAGACTGGCGAGGTCGAGGAGATCATGACCATCGCCGAGGAGACGCTCGGGACAGATCAGGAGTACACTGGCTTCGATCACACGCACGATACGTCAGATATCGCGGCAGGGCCAGATCTCTCGGCGTACAAGACGCTTGGCTCGATGCAGGAGAAGATGGACGCACAGCTCGAACTCTCCCGGAAGCTCCGCGCGGTCGACGAGTCTGACGTGGCCGAGCGGATCATCGAGTTCCACTTCCTGCCCGACCTACTTGGCAACCTCAAGGCCTTCTCCAGCCAGGAGTTCCGGTGTCTGGGCTGTGGGGAGAAATACCGCCGTGCGCCGCTGTCGGGTGACTGTCGGGAGTGTGGCGGCGACATCAATCTCACCGTCCACGAAGGCTCCGTCAACAAGTACATGGACACCGCGATCCACGTCGCCGAGGAGTTCGGGGCCGACGACTACACGAAACAGCGCCTGGAGATCCTCGAAAAACGGATCGAGCGGATCTTCGAAAACGACAACAATAAACAGTCTGGCATTGCGGATTTCATGTAGCGGAGCCAGGGTTGGTAGCGACCGCTAGTTCCCGGTAGCCACATTTCGCTCGCGCAAGATTGCACTCCGGAGCGTCGGCATGTAGTTGACCAGATCAGTCGTTGTCAAAACTCCGACAATATTGCCGTCGTCGACGACAGGCAGCCGACGGACGGAGCGCTGTTTCATCAGCTTTGCTGCCTCGTGGATGCACTCTGTACTCTCCGTCGTGATCACTGGTGAACTCATAAACTCCCCCGCCGGCACTGACCTGGTATCGTCTCCAGCCGCAATCTGTTCCATGACATCCGATTCGGTCACGATCCCGAGCAGGTTTGCCGACTCATCGGCCACGATCGCGGAACCGATATCGTACCCCGCGAACAGTTTAGCAATCTCTGTAACTGTCGCCTCCTCGGTAATCGTCTGGACTGACGGAGTCATAACGTCGCCGACTGTTTGATCAATCATGATATTTTTTCGCTGTACTGTGGCTTAACATTGCCGCCTAAGATCTGTGCGAGTTCAGCCTATTTATGCAACTGTTTAAAATTTGTTACTTGCTCTTTTTTCACGAATGATCATATTTACAAATACTTAATTATCGAGCTACGGAATCAGTAGACAGCGATCTGTGAGTAGAGATGAGTGAGCACTGGGAAAAATACTCTGTGACGATCAACGGCCATCTCGAAGCGAATCTCAAAGTAACACCAGCCGAAAGCGACGACGGCATCGCAATCGTCGAGCACGTGCTGCCACCGAAAAAGCTTGCCTCACCGCTTCATCGACACAGCCGTGAAGACGAAATTTCGTACATCCTCCAGGGAACCATGGGTGTCCAGGAAGGCGAGGAAACCTTCACCGTCCAGGCCGGCGAGTTTGCGATCAAAGAGCGGGACATCTGGCATACGTTCTGGAATCCAGGAACCGAGCCGTTGCGGTTTCTCGAAATTATCACCCCCGGAGAGTTTGCGAAATACTTCCAGGAGCTCGCTGCGTTACTTCCCGAACAGGGAGCACCCAACGAAGAAACGATGGCACGTATCGACGACCTGGGTGAGGAGTACGGGTTCGAGTCGAAACCAGAAAGCGTTCCCGAGCTTATCGAGCGCCACGATCTGGAGCGGTGATGGTCAGTTCGTCTCCGAGATGACCTCGCCAGCCCGAAGCCCCGCCGCTCGCTCGACATAGCGTTCGGCAGTTCCGAACAGCCGACTCTCTTCGTCGAGATCCTCCTTGATCGTCTCCGCAGGCGCGCCAGCAGCCATCGTCAGCGACTCGATGGTCTGTCCTTCCAAGACGAGTGCGTTGGCAGCGACGGCGCTGTACGGTTCGAGCGCAGCTTCGTCGAGAACCGTCGATCCCATCCCGACCAGCGAGTGCTCGCCGATTCTCGCGTTGTGGATGACGGCGTTGTGTCCGACGGCCGCGTTTGCTTCGAGGAGAACCTGTGGTGTTGTGCCATCGGCGTGAATGGTAACATTATCCTGTACGTTGGCGTTCGCTTCGAGAACGATTGCGCCGCCGTCAGCACGGAGCACTGCACCCGGTAGCACTGTTGCATCCTCGCCGATGGTCACGTCACCGATGATCGTGGCTTCTGGATCGACGTAGGCAGAGTCGGCGATTTCGGGTGCTTTGTTTTCGTAGCTTCTGATCATGTGGTGAAATCGGAGTGTGTGGTGAAAATGGTGGTGTTGGGCTCGTATCGAACTGAGTGAAACAGGTCCTATCAAAGAATGCATAGAACGGTTCGTATAGATGACGCAAGTTTTGTACGAGAAACCGGTCTAGTCAAGAAGTGCTGACAGCAGCACAGCCCTGTCACAGATTCGGCTGGGGCCGGATTTCTCCGCTCAAAACTCTGACCGCCATTTTTTTAATATTGTGAAATTATTCCGGAATGTGACCTTTCAATTACGTGAACAGGAAAACGGTCGGTTTCGGGTGAGTATTCGGGTGTTCGTTCCAGCGGTTGTTACCCTTCTTTTGAGCTGGTATACACTGGCGTTTGTAGCCGGTTCGATAGATAATTTCACCAGTGGTGGTGTGATTAGCAGTCTGTTGATTCAACTTCTTTTTCGGTGGCTGCCAGTACTACTGGTAGCTGTTTGGCTTGTGCTCGCGCTCGATACACAACCGCTTCGAGCGTATGGGTTCGACCTCAGTCGGCGCTGGGTGAGGGATCTGTTCGTCGGTGTACTGCTCTCTCTCGCAGCATTTGGCCTCGCATGGGCTGTCGGCTATCAACGAGGGACCATCGCGCTCGAAAGCGAATTTCAGCCACAGTTTGAGACGACATTATTTTGGTTCGTCATCGCAATTGCCATGATCCATTTTTTGATTCAGAATGTCTACGAGGAGTTTATTTATCGCGGTCTCATGATACGGGGTTTTACCGAAGGTGCCCGAGACAGTGGGTTGTCTATCCGAATGGCTGTCCTCGTGGCGACAGTGAGTAGTTTGCTGCTATTTGGCTTGTACCACGTACCCAGGGGATTCATATTCGTCGTTGATTCGATATTCGTCGGGATTGCGTTTGCAGTGCCATATTTGTTGACCGGAAGTCTTGCACTGTCAATCGGCGTCCACTTTGGGCGTTTCAGTACGAATCTTTGGTCGTTGGAGACGGGTACGGCGGATCGAGTCTGCTGGAAAATGTCGGATTAATCACAATCCAAACCGAAGGGTTCGCGGTGTTCGCCGTGGTGTGGATCGTCGTTGCCGTCATTCTGGTAAGCGGATGGGTTAGGGTGACCCAGGGTGAGTTGTGTATTGCAAAAAACGTGTACAAGTCCAACCAGTAACCGCCCTGGGATCGAGTTTCTCGGCATCGTTCTCTCCCTAGCACGCCAACTAGTGACAATATCACTATCCCGATGGTTGGTAACGAAAACCAGCCGCCTCTCTACTCCTGACGTTTCACTTCGTGCCGGCCAAACCCGTACCGGAGCCGGTTCGCAAGCCGCCGTGAGAACCGATCCGACCGGCTGCCGAAGCGTTCTGCGAGCGCCTGGTAGATCAGCGGCAGCGGCACCTCCTGTTCGAGACTCTCCTGGACGGTCCAGGTTCCCGTCGAGCCACCGGCGACGTGGTCGGCAACGTCACCGAGATCAGTTCCTTCCTCCCGGAAGGCCTCCTCACAGAGTTCGAGCAGCCAGGAGCGAATAACCGCGCCGTTGTTCCAGGTCCGGGCGACCGCCTCCAGATCGAGATCGTATCTGCCTTCGTGGAGCAGTTCGAATCCTTCGCCGTAGGCCTGCATCAGTGCGTACTCGACGCCGTTGTGGACCATCTTCACGTAGTGACCCGATCCGCTCGGTCCCATCCGGTCGTGGCCCGCAGGGCCGGTCGCGACGGCGTCGAAGACTGGCGTACACTCTTCGTAGGCCCATTCGGGGCCGCCGATCATCAGCGAGAAGCCAAGCTCCGCCCCCGCCGGGCCGCCGCTCGTTCCGCAGTCGAGATAGGCTGCGTCAGTCGATTCTGACCGCCGAACCGAGTCCTCGAAGTAGGAGTTTCCGCCGTCGATGACGATGTCGTCTTCGTCGAGCTGTTCGTCGAGTTCATCGAGCGCTGCGTCGACCGGCTCACCGGCAGGCACCATCAGCCAGATTCGTTTCTCTTCACCGAGTGTCGAGGCTAGTTCCTCAAGAGAGTCAGCAGGCGTTGCACCCTCTTCTGCGAGCGCTGCCGTGGCTTCCTCGTCGACATCGTAGGCGACGATCTCGTGGCCAGCGTCGAGCGAGCGTCGGGCGACGATCTGTCCCATCCGGCCCAGTCCGACAATACCGAGTTCCATACCTGCAGGTGACCGGGCAGGCACCTATTGATTGCGTTTCTAGGTCATCTTCTCTTCACGGATCGCACTTAGAATCTCCGAGCGGCGTTTCTTGATGATCTTCGCGGCTTCTTTGAGATACTGATCCGGCTCCTCGTCCTCGGCGAGATCCTTCTCGTCTTCGAGGAAATGTTCGGTTTCGAGCATCAACGCCCCGAGTGCGAAGGCGACGATCGCCTCGTCGTCGTTCGGGTTGATATCTGCCTGTGCGAGCCATTCCTCCTGGAACTGGTCGATGTGTTTGATTAGAAAGTCCAGCTCGTTTTCGACGTGACCGCGGATCTCGTCGGGGAGTTCGATATCGATCATTGCTCGTACCCAGGTGGGCGAGACAAAAATAGTTGATTGCCGCTATGCGAACTCCTCGTCCCGAGCCTCACGCTCCTCGGACTCATCAGCGCCACCGTAAAACCGCTCTGCATCCTCGATCGACTCGGTTTCGAGGAGTCGCTCGATCCGTCGTTCGAAGGTCGCGTCGTCGATCTCTCCGTTGGCATACTGCTCGCGGACAGTCGCAAGCTCCCCGTCGATGTCGCTCTGTTCGGATTGTTCGGTCTCCTCGGGGCGTGAGTCGTACCACGCCGCGAGCGTCGCCACGAACGGAAGCACGCCACCGAATCCGATGATGAAAATGACCCAGAAGTAGGGCCAGCCAACCGCGAGCAGTCCAAAAGCGAGGGTGAGTGTCACCAGTGTGACGCCCGACGTAACGACACTGACCAGCGGCGTACTGTAACCGTCGATCTCACCCTGTTCAACCATGGTTGGATATACGCTCGCACCGAAAAATAACTGGCGCAAAGCAGCCATGAACTGTTCCGCTGCAGGAACTATCTGCAGACGGACTCTTGTTGTAGGCAGCGATACACAGCATTTCGTGAAGACTACCCACCGCCAGACCAAATTAGTTGAGTTCGGCCTGGAGATCGAGTAGCTCGTGGTAGCGGTTCCGGATCGTCACTTCGGAGATATCAGCGACGTCGCTGACCTGACTCTGGGTGACTTTCTCGTTTGTGAGCAGCGAGGCGGCGTAGATCGCTGCCGCTGCCAGTCCAACAGGGGATTTGCCGCTCATTACCTCGGTGCCTTTGGCGGCATCGAGCAGCTCGCGTGCCTGCCGTTCGACCTCATCAGAGAGATCGAGCTCGGAGGTAAACCGCGGGATGTAGCTTTTCGGATCCGCTGGCTTTACTTCGAGGCCAAGCTCCCGGATGATGTACCGGTAGGTGCGGGTAAGCTCCATCCGGTCGACACGGGAGACACGCTCGATCTCGTCGAGCGAACGTGGGTTACCTGCCTGCCGTGCTGCGGCGTACAGCGACGCGGTCGCGACGCCTTCGATCGATCGTCCTGGAAGAAGATCTTCTTCCAGTGCACGTCGATAGATGACACTCGCTGTCTCGCGGACGTTCTCTGGGAGTCCGAGTGCGGAGGCCATCCGGTCAATCTCGCCGAGTGCCTGCTTGAGGTTGCGCTCTTTGGAGTCGCGCGTACGAAAGCGCTCGTTCCAGGTGCGCAGCCGTTGCATCTTCTCGCGCTGTCGGCTGGAGAGGGCGTTACCGTATGCGTCTTTGTCCTGCCAGCCGATGTTCGTCGACAGTCCCTTGTCGTGCATCATCTTCGTCGTCGGGGCACCGACACGGGACTTCGAATCCTGCTCGCTCGCGTCGAACGCCCGCCACTCCGGCCCGGGGTCGATTTCGTCTTCCTCGACAACGAGCCCACAGTCACCACAGACTGTCTCGCCGTGCTCCGCATCGTTGACCAGTCCACCGCCACACTCCGGACAGAGATCCGACTGTTCGTACTCGGCCTGTTTCTCGTCTGTCTGTTCGTGTGTCCGTTCGCGTGGTCCGGTTCGTTGTGATTCGCTCATGATAGGTAATCTCTGTTTGCCGTGGGGGAAATGTATAAAATCCTTGTGCCGGCTTTGTTGATTATTAGTTAGTTCCGAAAGTATATAAATATTTCGATAATGGAGTACCTAAATAGGCGTTTGAGCGGCTGTCGTGGCGTTTCGACCGGATATGCTGGTTTTACTGCTTCCAAAGGGTATATATTCGTTGGGGTGGCAGCCGTTCGCACGGTTGTCGATGGCTACTGGGTTGTTTCCAGCTTGGTATGCTGTAATTATGTTTTATTATACGAAGCACAACTCTCGCTCTGGCAGTACTTTCACCGGCTGGATATGTCAGGATTGATACCTGCCGCGCTGTTCGATCTCACGGAGCGTATCGATGACAGCACTGTCGCCAACCGCAGAATAGGCATCGACTGCCGCCCGTCGCAGTTGTTCACCATCAGCGTCAGTGCCGGTGAGACTCCCGCCGAGGACGTGGAGATCCATCGCGTGATCTTCCGGATCGTCGCTGTGGTAGCCAAGTCCAAAATCGATGAGAAAGACGTTGTCCTCGTCGACACGAACGTTCCGGGTCGTCGGATCGCCGTGGACGAAGCCAGCATCGTGAAGCGCTGCGAGCTGGCGTGCAACAGTTCGGACACGTGATTCAGTCACTGCATCGCGCAGATCCGCGTCTCCAACGTGTTGCAGTGTCAGCGTAGCCTCGCGGGTATCGACATCACGGACAACGGGGGTCGGAACACCACTTCGGCGAGCTAGACTGGTCAGTCTGGCCTCGCTCCGCGTGCGCTCGCGTCTAAGACGCTTGTCTAGTTTGGGATGCCGGTAGGCCCGCTCGTGTCGCTGTTTGTGGACTGTACTCCCTTCGAAGGAGACGAGTGATTCTGCACCCTGCAGGAAGAAATCTGTCCGTCGACGCGTTCCACCCTCGTTGTCCCGCCACGTCACCGGCACCTCGTCGGGCCGAAAATCGGAGTCGATGCCCGAGTCTGCAATTGAGATGGTGTCGCCTGCGGCGTACATCTTCGCCCCAAGAACGGCGATCATTCCGGCGTTATCCCTGAGAAAGCGGTTTTCTGGTGCGAAAAAGGAGGCGTTGCGCTGGCTGCACATCGTCGCGAGCATCTCCCGGAGACGTTCGTTCTGGCCAACACCACCACCTAACACGAGTTCGTCGCTGCCAGTCAACGCGAGCGCGCGCTCGGAGACTTCGGTCAACATCCCAAAGATCGTCTCCTGAAGGCCACAGCAGATATCCTCGACAGGGGTGCCGTCGTCGTAGGCCTGTTTTGCGGCGGACATGATCCCCGAAAACGAGAAATCCATCCCCTTGACGACGTAGGGGAGATCGATGTACTCGCCGTCTTTGGCCGCTTCCTCGACTTTCGGGCCGCCGGG
>LKMJ01002693.1_pt1 | contig 16405 bp, 12 predicted proteins | sample 643391 | NCBI WGS metagenome assembly LKMJ01 (sample SAMN04112250, study PRJNA286221) | soda lake metagenome | biome: soda lake; feature: Kulunda Steppe; material: water; isolation source: sample PL-Br10 brine of Picturesque Lake | place: Russia: Kulunda steppe | collected 2010-07
TCGGTACTTTGTCCGGTGTATCAGGGGTCACTGCCTCGATTTGAACACAAAAGACGAGGAATCGATGGAGAACACCAAGAAGCCCATTGAGACTCACAACCCCATTCTCGGTATTCTCCTTGCACCAAGTTTTGTAAGCCATGAGTTGCCGGCCACCGATTATGTTGAGGTTCTTTATTTCTTCTTTATTATACTCTATCTCTTCTTTTTCCTCAGCCTCTCCTTTTAGCTCACACCAGACAACGAACAGATTCAGTGCATCTTCAATCGTCTCTCTCGTATCGTATCTGGCGTCTTCTTTCCGCTCTTCAAGATACAGGTCCATCGCATCTCTTGGAGTGATTGTTTCAAGGTTCTTCTCTGTCATTGAAAAAATATATGCTACACTGAAATAAAAGGGTCTGCCCTCAGAGCAATCGACACTCACCTCCGTCTATTCGGTCTTGTGAGTCCTATTTCGTGGCGAATGTCTCAACCATCGTTATTTCAATTACTGCGATGGTCTTCCTTATTCGGTATGAGTAGAATCAAGATACCAACACGAAATACGTAGATACAGAATCACGTGATGAACATTCCAGAAGAACTCACCTGTTTGTTTTCGGCGGAAGTGGAAGCCAAAGACGACTCGTACGTCATCGAAATTCCGAAGAACGAAATCGAAAACGGGGACGTAAATCCAGCCCATGATCACCAAGTTGCAGTGGTGTCACTCTCCACAGACTCCAATGACACAACCGAACACCGCTCGGAGACGAGTCAAGCTTCGGAGCAACCGCCAGTAACCGAAGGGGAAACACGAATCATCGAGATCGATGACCTTGGTGATCAAGGAGACGGGCTCACTCGTGTCGAACGAGGCTACGTTATCATTGTCGCCAACACTGAGAAAGGAGAACGAGTCCGGATCAAAATCGACACGGTCCGAGAAAACGTCGCGTTCGCAAACGTCGTCGAGCGAATCAGCTACTACGACTAACGCTGAGTCTTACCCTAAGAGACCCAGATCATCGAGTCGTTCGACGATATTCTCAACTGCAGCAATCGCATCCTCTGCGAATTTCCCGCCCGTAATCACGATTTTGCCACTTCCAAACAGCAGGATCACAACTTTTGGTTCGTCCATTCGATAGACGAGGCCTGGGAACTGTTCGGGTTCGTACTCAACGTTTTCCAATCCAAACCCGATTGCAAGCGCATTCAAATTCAGGTTGTGGCCGAGATCGGCACTTGAGACGATGTTCTGGACGATAATCTCTGGGGAATCAGCGACTGGAATCCCTAATCCACGAAGCTTCTCAAAGATTATCTCGAGGGCTTTGTGAACGTCATCAACACTCGCTGCGCCGGTGCAGACGATTTTACCGGAGCGGAAAATCAGGGCTGCAGCTTTTGGATCCTGCGTCCGGTCGACGAGTCCTGGAAAGTTGTCTGGATTGAACTCGGCACCAGGAATGTCGTCGACGAGTGTTTCTAAATCGAGTTCCTGATCGATTGCTGTTGATGCGACGACGTTCTGAATTTCGATTGTTTCTGTAGGTGCGTTCATAAACTAAATCAGACTAATTAGATAACCAATAGGGGAGATAATAAAAGGAGAAGAAGATGAGTAGTAAGCTCGATTGGCACTCGTGGTCGACTATCTGAATCCTAGTAAGGTATCCTAGACCGCTTGATAGTCGAGATACCGGTCATGTGAAATGGACACGTCAACCTCTGCCAGTGATTTGAGTCCTTGTTATTTAAACTGCCAATTTCCGGCATAATAATCTGTGTTATTTGTTAACAAGAAAAAAGACCGTAGTTCGCGTACTGAACGGCATGGCTCAAATTAATAATCCAACTAAAACACAGTCAGAGAACCTCTTCAAGTTGATTCGAAGTTTCGAATCATTCGAAAAGTATCTCGCCTGTGCCGTCTCAATGCGCGTGGTTAGCTACTGTACATCCCCACAAATGCTGCTTGAGTTGTTCAAACAGTACGAACTCAACAAGCTCGAAGTTATCGTCGGAGAAAAAACAGACTTCCGCGAAGAAATCACATCACTGAGCGTTGCCAAACAACTCGAACAGTTGAAACGAGACAGGAAATTGCGGATCTATCTCGCACCAGACCGAGACCTCCATTCTAAGCTCTACATTATTGAGACCGCTGACGACGACACTATCATCCTGAATGGCTCACCGAACTTCACCAAGACTGCGTGGTCTGGTCACTACCAAATTAATTGCATCGATGAATTCGTCGTAGACAAGGGTTCTGACCGGTACCAAGCAGCACTCGACACGTATCACCAGCATCGTGAGTACTGTAACGATGAACCCTTCTTGCAGGATCTCACCGAAAAACTCGAAGCAAGTGACGAGCCAGACAACGACGTGATCGACCAGTGGCTTGCAGTGAACGAGGAATCAGACACCAATGAGGTGCGGCAATTCCACGAAGAAGTCACTCAACACCTCGGAGACATGGGGTCGGAGATTGAAGCTACGGAGACAATACGAGAATCTCTTCAAGAATACGAAGACCGAACCAAGGACAAAATGAAGGATGACTTCCGCAACTTCGATATCACATTAACAGACACCACATTCCAAACAAGCCTTGGAGAATACGGGCGCGCAATCAGTGCCACGTATGACATCCCGAAAATGTGGGTTAGCAACAACGAAGTTCATCTTATCACACCGAACGGTAGATACATTTCACTAACCGAACCACTCCCCGATCCCGAACTCGTCCGGGAAGGACTCCACAATATACACGCCTACCTCCAAACTATCGACAACCACGCACAGTCAGACGATACAACGGCTGCCCAAGCACACTTCTACGAAGCGCTACTCTACTTTTTCTGGACACCATTCATCAACCAGTACGCGAGTGCATTTAGAGCCGGACAGATCGGCGGTGTCGAAAAAAGCCTCCCCTTCCTGTACATCCACGGCGAACCAAACTCGGGAAAAGGAACGTTTCTAGAGTTCGCCCTTCGACTCATCTCTGACAACACCGTAACGAAACCAATCGACGGAGCCAAAATATCCAGTAGCACACCAGATGCAGCCCGCGAACCAATGACTGCTTTTCCAGTTGCCTTAGATGATGTCGAGCGTGAGAAATTCAACCGACTGGGCGGGCTTCGAAATTACTGGGAAGAATGGAACGGGCACCTCTTTCCAGCCATCATCATGACCAGCAACGAAAACAAGCCAAAAGACTGGTACATGAAACGAGCGAAAATGGTGCATTTCAAACTCATGTTCCCCACGATCACAGAAGCCTGGTTAGAGACCCAAGAGATCATAGAAACCGAAAATGACCTTTTTAAATGGTTCTCCCACCGTTTCCTTGAGAAACAAATCAACATCACTGACCTGAAAGACACACACACTGACCGAGACGATTTACTCGCCCCCGTACGAGAAACGTTCAAAGAACTCTACGATTACTGCGGCGAAAACCCACCGGACTACTTCCCAAAACGACCCGCAGAATGGGAATACGATATCGGGCGTACCCGATGGCAGAAAGGTTACGAAAACGACTACTTCACTATCACACGTCAGAACGACCAAATCGTCGCCTCCTTTGACGATACCTTCGCAGGCTACGAAATCGACAACCGATTCAAACAAAACCTCCCACAACACATCCGAGCTAATCGGAGTGGGTCCGATATCTGGATCACATCCGATAGCGAGTTCGAAGAGTGGTTCGGCGTCAATGCTACCGAAACAGACCAAAATCTAATTACCCGACTCCAGTCCTGGATTACTACCTGATCAAGAACTGTAAACAAAAACAGTTCTATCAGTATTCATAAGTGCAGAGAACTCGTTGTACTGTCTTTGATCACGACAGACCCAACACATCATCTGATTCATCAAGTATTCCTGATTTTTCCATCGATTTTATTACACCACCGACCCGGTTTGAGATGCGTTTACCCGTCCGTTCAAATCCGAGAAGTCTGGAAGTCTGAGAGACGAGGTCATCGTGAGCTGTTGCGTACTGATTTTCTAGTACTCGTAGTACAGCTGCCTCTATTTCACTCTCGGAAATCCATTCGATATTGGCGGCCTCGCCGTTACGCTTTCGGACCGGTACAGACGCTTGGTTTGGTACAGAATAGAAGTCTCCATCTTGTTGTACTGTTCCGCGTCGTACCGCGTTTGAAATTCCTTTTTTAATGGTCAGTTTGACTTTCTTTCCGCGGCGTTCAACATCCGAGTTATCGATGATCCGTTTTTCCAGTAGTTCTCGATGTATTGGACCCTCAGATTTCACAATCACTTTTACTGCCCGCGCAGTGGCACTAACATCATAGTCGCTCAAATTAACATACGGAACACTAGTTGCGGTTCGATATAGGTCAGACAAATCGTCCAGTGATAAATTAGGTTCCTCAACATGGAGTTCTTCAATAGTGATCTTCTCACTATACTTGTCAGCCTCTATTGCATCGTCGTCGGCACCGTTCGAAGCAGTTGAATCAGAAATATTTAGTGCCCCTTGCTCAACTGCATTTTCAACTGTTTTGAGGAGCCGTTGTTGTGTTTTCTCTCGGTTTCTATACCAATCTGTCGACCAGATGCGGTGAATATCCCACCCACGGTCCTCTAAGATTGCTTCTCGCTGTCGATCACGAGCACGAGCAACCGGTGACGAATGATAAGACGCACCATCACACTCAATTCCAAGCACATATCGACCAGGCCTCTCAGGGTCAGGGATCGCCAGATCAATACGGAATCCGGCACAACCGACTTGCGGATGTACCTCATACCCGTTGTCTTGGAGGAAATTAATCACACCCCGCTCAAATGGTGAGTCAGGATCTTCGCCAACATCGGTTAGCGTCTGTAGGTTTCGGTTTTCTGCGTAATCAAGAAACACTTTCAAACTCTTGATGCCGCGCGCATTTGTCGAACTCATATCGATTGCATCGGCTTTAAAATTCGAGAAAACAACACATCGCTCTCTAGCACGCGTAATCAGAACATTGAGACGTCGCCACCCGCCTGTGTTGTTGAGCGGACCTAAGTTGTGATTGAAATTCCCGTTTGCATCATATCCATATCCGACACTGATGAAGATCACATCGCGCTCGTCACCCTGGATCCGTTCCAGATTCTTCACGAAGAAATGCTCGTCCCGATCACGCGAAAAGTACTCGTCGACTTCTGGATTCTCCTTTCGAAGTCGTTCAATCTCATCACGAACCGCTTCCTGTTGGGATTGACTAAACGTACCGATACCGAGGCTCTTCGCTGGCGTCTCACGGTAGTGATCAACAGCTGCTTGTGCAACTGCCCGCGCTTCCTCCCGATTGACGCTACTACCACCTCTGTCGTATATCGTATCGGGTAAGTGATTGAGCGACAGTCCGAGTTCCTCGGTATCCTGAACTGGTGACGGATACACAAGCAATTCGTTATCATAGAACTCCTGATTAGATACTGCAATGAGAGACTCGTGTCTGCTCCGATAATGCCATTTCAGCCGTTTTGTAGGGAACGACGAGCGACACAAATCAAGAATACTCTCCACATCCTGAACGTCAAACTCCCATTTCTCCTCTTCATCACGATGGTCAACAACTTGGTCAAAGAAGCTAGTCGGCGGTAGTTGTTTTGTATCTCCGAACAACACTAACTGGTTGCCACGCATTATCGCCCCCAGTGCATCCTGCGGGCGAACCTGACTCGCTTCATCGAAAATGACGACGTCAAAGTCCATCGTTTCAGGATCCAAGTATTTTGCAGCACTCAACGGGCTCATCATGAAACACGGTTTCAACTGCTGAATGAGCCCACCCGCTTCCTGAAGTAGCACCCGAATCGGCTTGTGCATTCGTTGTTTTCCGAACTCGTGGAGAAGGTTCCCTGCTTGACTTGACTTCGAAGCGCCTTGCATCAATTGCGGAGTTCGGCCGACGAGACTCGCTAAGACACGCTTCCGGTTGAGTTTCAAACTCTTCTTATCGAGTTTTTGGAACTCTTCAATTCGGTCTTCGTGGACATTCCTGTCGAACTGTAAGAGAGCCTCACGGTCCTGAAACGCTGCAACGATGAGTGAATCAGCAAGCGACCCTTCGAAACACGGAACAACATCTTCCGGCTCCAGTGTTCCATCGGTTACAAACTCAACGAGCGGTGCTGCAACGGTTTCCAACAACTGTTCCCGTGTCTGATCAAACCGAGCCCACTCATCAAGTCGATCCATCGATGACTGCCACTGCAACAGCTTCGACTCGATTTGATCCAACCGTGCTTCGCTCATTTCAGTGCTAAACACACTCTCTGAATCAATACCGAGCGCCTCAGCAAGTGACTGAAACGACTGCTGGAACTCATTGATTTGGTACCGCAATTCCTCAATTTCTGTTCGCAGCTCGTCATCATTCTGGCCCTTTGCAAGGTACGCAATCGAATCCTCTGTGAATACATCAGTTATTAACCTCTGTCTGAAGTCTACGATCCACAGAGAGAACTGACGCAATTTTTCGGCATCACTGTCAACCCCATCCCACAGCGACCCAAACAACTCACGTCCGTGCTGCTCCGCCTCATTAAGATCTCTCTGTTTTTGCTGTAATTTGATGAGTTCCTCAAGATCGTCAATGACTTGTTCCGAGTCACCCGGTGTATCATCTCCGTACAGTGTTGAAATCTGAGGCTTAAGCCGATACCAATCTGGTCGGATCCATCTCAACATTGATTCACTGAGTCGACGATATTCCGTGAGTAATTCCGGAATCTCAGTGTCGATACGGCTCACATTCGTTCGGCGACCGACATCCGACTGGAGTTGCTGTGTTTCTTTAAGCAACTTAAGGAGGTTGTCGGCACGCGCCGGTCGCTGATTCCACACCGAATTCTGGAGCAGATCCGCGTCTATAGTTTCTCCCTCATCAAGCAATTCCGCAGCCTCAAGAACCGTTTGCAGTGCCCCAATAGATTCCGCTTCAGAGATACCATATCCATCCTCTAACCCTGTCTTCTCTATCTGCAATCGTTGCAGAGAGTTGAGAGTCGCGTCAATGAAACCTGTGATCTCTTTACGATCCTGTGGCAGCAATTGACCAGGATGACACCCTTGCCACGGATGTACAGCGACAGGAGTAACAGTCTCTAGTTGACTCCGTATCGTTCTGAGCACAGACAACGCAGCTTGTTTTTCATCAGGTGTCACCTGCGTTACATTCTCAATTTGCACCCTCGGAAAATCAACATTCTTAGACTCAAAATGCTGGAGTGCTTCTTCTTTGTCCCCAAACAATAAGAACGGATTCCGTTCAAGACCACCATACGGTGATCGGAGCGCTTCCGCATACGCATCAAGCTCCCGACGATTCTGTTCAAGACGCTGGAACGTGTTTCGTGGTGACTCAGCAGTATATCCTCCCACTTTTGCAAGTCGTTCAAGTTCATCCAGAAAGTCGGATTTACTGGCTTTGTCACTGTGGAGCTGCAACGCAAAATCACCAATATTCACTGCATCCATCCGTTCTTTAACAACTTCGAGAGCAGCAAGTTTCTCGGACACAAATAGCACCGTTTTATCTTCAGCAAGCAACTCCGCGATCATATTTACAATCGTTTGAGACTTCCCGGTACCGGGCGGTCCCTCTATAACCATGTTCCGACCTCGTTTCACATCTTCAATCGCGGCGATCTGACTCGGGTCCGCGTCCAATACATGGTGTACATCCATTGAGGACAGCTCACGATCAATATCCTCCGGGTTGAACGCTGCAGGTTCTGTCGTCGACGCGTTCGGATCTAACAATGATCGAATCAGTTTGTGATCTGCCGGTGACTGACCATTTTCCCACCCCTCTGGGTCAAGATCTTGGTACATTACAAACTTCGTATAATCAAAAAATCCTAGATGTATCTCTGGTGTAACTCTCCACCCAGTCAGTTCATCACATTGTTTTTCGACTGCCTGCAAATAGTTCCGTACATCAGCTTTCGATTCAGGACGCTCGAAATCTGGTAGTTCAAATCCTTGCTCAGATAATTTAAGCTCAAGCGAAAGATTATCTGTGACTTCTGCTTCAGTCCATGATAATTTAAATGCAGACTGCGCACCATCCCGTTCAAGAGAAACTGGAATCAACAGCAGCGGTGCCCGATTCGGGTCCTCGTGTGCTTGAGCCTCTGTCCATTCTAAGAATCCAACAGCTAAATGAAGTGCATTATACCCTGCATCCTCAATTAATGCTCCAGCGCGATTATCAATATTATACAATCGCTTCTGCAAATTGGACTCTCCATGAGGTGTCTGCAAGTACGTGTCTGTGTGACGATTGACCCCATCCGCATTAATTTCTGGAAGGTCCCAGAGATCATCCATTGCCTCAATATTCTCTTCACCTGAATTATCAGACGGGTCCTCATCTGGGAGGAAGGCCATCGTTTTTCCATTAAAAACCAAAATATCGAAGACCTCTGATGGAACTTCGTCAATAACCGAAACAGTACTCTTTTTATATTGTTTAAAATTCAGAAGCTTATTCCGAAGAGACATATCGAGAAGGCTCTCCCGAGCACTCTCAAGCTGTTCCTCAACTTGATCCATATCGGTTATAAGAAATAAATTGGGTAACAATAAAGACTACTGTGTACTTATTTACGGAGTATTCTACAAACACGTTCCCCAATTAGCAGACGTTCAAAAAGTGTTTAACTAAGAGACTAATAGCGAACCGTGGATTGTCCGGGTTCGAAACCTAGAACGCTCGCACGGCGTCGCCTGATAGAGTTATTACATCAAAATCATACCAGCTAGTCAGAGTTTGGATTTAATGGAACAGTTGTATTTGCTTCTGTAATATGTATTAAGTCGTCAAATTCCGTGACCGAGATGTTGTTTGGGTAGTCCGGAAGTTCATCCATCACGGTTTCGTATAATGGCATCCCTGACACTGAAGGGAGCGCAATTGTGCCCGTGTCACCTTTGGATGCAGAGAGGAATCGAATATCCATGTTCAAATACTCGTTCGCATACGTAGCGATATCAACACCACCAGCACTGTAATCTCCGTTCAAAACGTGTGTTAACCCGAATGAATACCGGGGGTTTGTTTCCGTGTCATCATACTCACGATATTTTTGCACTTGTGCTTCGTACGCTTCAATTTGCTCCTCTGTAATGTCTTCCCCGGGCATATATCTCACATCGAACCCGAGTTTATCAAAAAACAATTCTGTATCAGGTTCCGGAGGCATATCATCGAATAATTGGTAGACGAGAGTGTTCACTCGAGGATACGTGTGATCTGTCCAACAAAACGAAATAGCGACCTCAGACCATAACGGAACCATTGACTCAAAAAACGATTCGATTTCCGTAACCGTTTCAGAAGTTGGATCATAAATAAACACGTGCTGGTATCGACCATTTCTCGTTGTTTGACTGAACTCTACTTCTTGTTCAGCAAGCACGGTGTCATATAATTCATCCCACAAATACATCCATCGATACAACGCTACTTTGTCAGGAGACTGATTCGCATAGTATTTCCGTGATGGTTGCCCACTAAAAGAAACCACAATGTGATCTGCCTGTGCTGCTAACTCTCCTGCATTCTCAGGCGTTAAGTCTGGTATTTCCAAATCCGGATCCGTCTGAATTGCTGTAATGTCTCGTGGCATATTTTGCTTCAATACTTGATGCTAATGAGTGATTGACCACGTCAACTACTGGTGAACTGACGGTCATTGATTATGTACTCAAAGAAATCATAAGACTCTGTCTACCAATACACACTGTACTTATTGAGTCCGGCGAAGCAATCGCTTGCCCTGCTCCACCACCAGCCAGCTTCCGGTACCGGTACAGCCGAAACCAGGACGGTCGATTCGTCGTCTACAGTGGCACTGAAGCTGTCGGAGCATATCCCAGAGTGTCCAATACAGTAGCGCTATGAACAGTAAACTACTGCGCCTCACTTTGCAGCACTATGTGTTGTTTCTTTGAGGACTCCGCTTCTTGACTCAACAACAGAACTTGGATCCGCATTCGTTGATACGTTTGGTGCATGGACACAGAGATTGTAGTCTCCGCTGGTGCTTATTTCGGTGAACCACTCGTAGTTGGTTCAATCCATAGTTGATACCGGGTGATAAAATTCTGTACTATCAATTATATATCCCTGGCTTACAAACTTATTAGTAATGCACACATACAGGTTACAAGACCATTCTCAATGGTGCTTCAGTGCGGATGGTGCGTTACGTCCACCTACAATCAACGATGATGTTCTCTTTGTCGGTAGCCGTGACAATCATCTCTATGCGGTCGACACTACCTCTGGAAATCAACTGTGGCAGTTCGAAGCCAACCATACAGTATACTCACCGGCAGTTACCAACACAACCGTCTACGCCGGATGTTACAACAATTCTTTGTTCGCAATTGAGAAAAGCTCTGGAGAGCCACGATGGGAAACGAATGTCAACAGCACAGTGTTTCCTCCAGTAGTACATGGTGACCACGTTTACGCCGGGAGCTACAACGGTCAGCTCTACTGTTTCGATGCAGCCACAGGAGATATTGATTGGAGTTTCTGCGGTAACGGACCAATATCGGTGAAAACTGATCCAGTTGTAGCCGGCAACCTCGTCTGTGCTGGCAGCGATGACGAAAGTTTGTACATGGTTGCCAGGTCTGATGGCAGAGAAAAATGGAGTCTTGGAATGGGCGGACCAGTTCGCACAATAGCACAACTGCATGGTCTAGTTTATGCTGGTGCCACCAACGGTGCCATCCAAGCTTTTGACACAACGTCTGGCGTGACCGCATGGATACAACAGTATGAAGACGCTATTCGGACGTTACAACCCAGAAATGAACACGTCATCATCGGCTCCGCCGGAGATTCCGTTTTTGCTATCATGGCCGAGGACGGAACCCCTCTGTGGGAGTGCAACACAGAAGCGACTGTACAATCAGTAGCGGCCGGCGACAAATTCGTGTACGCAGCGATAAACGACAAGACTATTGCCGTTATCAATCACCAAGGAGAATTCAGTTTTGTTATCGATACTCCAAAGCCAATCGAGTCTCTCCATGTAGCGGCTGACACACTATACGCAACCGACGAAACTGGGACTCTCCATTCAATTCCACTCTCCACCTTCGACGAACGGTCCCCTCAGACAGACGTAACTGAAGATACAGCAAGCTTCTCTGGATACTCACTCACAACAGACGCATATACACCCGAAACTGATGGGTTCTACATCGTGCTTGATCCTGGCGCTGATCTTACTACCTATACCACGAAGCTGAACCAAATTAAGACCGCAACCAAACACGTGGTTCTGATCGTGGATGGAAACAACACATCCATTTCCACTAAACAACTGGTTATTGAAGCAAAAAAGAATATAAACCGCGTCACAGTCAAGGATCGTCGACGCAAGGCTTTAGAAACCGATTTACGTCATCTTTCTTGCAAGGCCGCGACTCACAGCCGCAAACATATCGACGGCACAAAACCACTCCCTGACTGGGTAACACGGTCCCACTACTTTCGCCAGCTCACACCACCCGAAAATCACTCACACTGTCCTCGCCTCTTCGTCCTCAGTTTCCAACAGTATTACGGAATGAAACGAAGTGACGGTAAAGGTTCATGGCGTCTTTATCAATTTGCTAAAAAAAGCGATACTGAACAGGGGATACCTCATAGTGGGAATTTCATTTACGGGATGACAGATCTTATCAGCAGGCGCGTGCTGCGAGCGGCCACGACCTATGACTCGATAATCCCTGTTCCTGGTCATGCGGGAGGGATCTCAAAACCACTTGACCTGACGACTAAAGTCATCTATGAAAGTACGCCGATTAATCGACGGCATGTGTTGACTCGGACAAACACGGTCGCCCAACAAAAGTCAGTTAACGGCAGGAAGGCCCGATACGATAACGTCGAAAACAGCTTCGAGGTCAATGCGGATGTAGACGGGGAACGTGTGTTGGTTATTGATGATATCTGTACCAGTGGAGCCTCGCTGAGTTATGCCGCGAAAGCACTGTTTGAGGCTGGCGCAACCGAAGTTGTCGGTGTTGTCTATGGAATCACGGTCAGTCATTCTCGAATAAATGAGATTGAGGGTCCTGGAGCCACAATAACGGATATGCAATTGGTGTACGGCGGAGGATCTGCATGACTGTAGCTTTGAATTTGATCGCAAAGACTGTCGCTCTAACTGAGTTACCTGGTATCGCAGACGGAAGAGCCAGGCAACTCATTGAAGCATTTGGATCTCCGGAGGCAGTGTACAACGCTTCTTTTGATTCATTGAGTGAATATCACTATATTAACGACACAACCTATGAGAAACTCAGTAAGCTTGATTCAGTGATCGAAGAGCTGGAAGAGCGATACGCAACCTGTCAAGATCAAGGCATCGGACTAATTCCATTCTTTGATGACCGCTACCCAGACCGTCTCAACGCCGTTTCAGGACCACTTCTTTTGTACGCTCGGGGGAAGATCAGTCTCATCCATCACAAAGACAGTGTCGGGTTTACTGGAACACGTAAAGCAAGCGCTGAAGCTGTTGAGTGGACAAAAGAGACTAGTAGAACACTCGCAGAGTCCGGCCGGGTTGTGATTAGTGGAGGTGCTAATGGTATCGACACAGCAGCACATCAAGGAGCACTTGAAGCAGAGGGCGACACCATCGTGATTCTCGGTACTGGCATCAATGTACCATATCCAAAAGGAAACAACACGTTGTTCGAACACATCGTTGACAAAGGTGGACTACTATTATCTCAGCGAGAACCACATGCTGGCCCTTCAAGAGCCGGGTTCTTGAATCGGAACCAAACATTAACTGGGTTGAGTCAAGCGGTCACTGTCGTCGCAACTGACGGGAGTGGTGGGACGATGTCGACATACAAAAATGCGTGTACACAGGATCGGTCCGTGTTTTGTCCAGACCCAGAATTAGGCTTGGAGCCAACTACTGGCATTGAACAGATACTCCGCGAGAATGGAGCCACTCCTGTGGTGAGAGCCGAAGAAATCCTTGCGTATCAAAACCGCGAAATGGATGCCGAAAACGACACAGTGGACAACTCAGAAAAAAATACTGGCGAAGGATCAAGCGATCAATTCTCTATCGATGATTTTAATCACTAATTCAACGATCAAAGAACCACAGCAGATTAGTATGAGTGGTCTGCTGATTCAGATCGTTTGTTGGCTACGTAGCCCCAGGATGAACAGATACCTATTGACAATGTCCTAGTAATCGGCCATACATAACCGGAAATCTTGTCAACACAAATACCTATATTCTGTTATATATTGGTCGACTGAATATAAAAAAAGAGTCCGTGACGAGGTTACCGTTTTATTTGGTCTTGTGGCGGCAACAAGGCTTTATCGGCAAGTTCGTCTCTGAACGTCTTTATTTGCTCACGAATACCATCGAGATCACTCTCAGAATCCTCTACAGCGTGTTGTAGCTGGACTAATGAAGTCCGCACGTTGTAATTATACTCCCCGTCATCCAATAGATTCTCTTCTGCAATATTGAGAGGAGATCCAATATAGTCGAGTTGGGTTTCGGTTTTTGTTTCGACACGGTGTCGAAGTTTCTTCGAGTTGTTCACTCAATTCCTGTATACACTCACTCGTCCAGTAAGATCCGCTTCAGATCCCTCTACAACGTGTTGCAGTTGGAGCAAATCCGTTCGTACGCAGTGATTGATTGACGCATATTGTTCAAAATGTTCTTTGAACATTTCGTGGTCATCTCGCATGTCCTCAGCAGTGCCGACTGGAATCTAGAAAACACCGGGTAAATTATCGAATGCATCGTCTGCACATTGGATCTCATCCCATCTGGCCGTCCTCGTTGAGTCCAGAACGTCGTTGTGTCGTTCCGGATTAACGTACTTGATTTTGTCGCTGAGGACACTGAGTGCTCCATCAATGTCATCGTTCCACCAGAGTCGGTTCAATCCAGCGGAGGGATGTGTTGAGGTTGATATCTCGTTAATCATCTACAACCGAACTCAAGTTGGATCAGTTAAATAGTTCCGCGAGGATCATATCATTGTTTTATTAGATGCTAGTTAGTATCCATCCGATATGCGGAATGAGCAGTCTGAAAACTGTAGTTATGTGTGGTCTGGAAATAATGTAAAAGATGGCCACGAACGTAATCGGAGTTGTTGTTCCCGAACTACACCCTCTGACGCTAGTCTGTGTGCATGGCATATTCCTCCGGATCAAACGTCTCTCAAAACTGTCGAAACACTTCGAGAAGCTTTGAACAGTTCTAGCTCAAGCCAAGACGTAAGCCCATATAGAGAAGTGTTGGACGGGGCGACCCTGAAAGGGCAAATAATCGACGGTTCTATGGCATTTAATAATGTAGCCCTCCGAGATGCTCAGTTCGAGGATATTCGTCTCAGTGAGGCAAATTTGGAGGAGAGCGATCTCACCGGTACACAACTCCTGTCAGTCGACCTTTCTGGTGCTAATCTCAGGAAAGCTAACCTGTCGCATGTCTCGCTTGAGGATGTTACTTTTTCAGATGCTGATCTCCGGCATGTAGATCTCTCTAATAGTCACTTGTCTAATGTTGATTTCCAAGGTGCGGACCTCCAAGATGTTGACTTTGAAAATACTGTTCTTGAGGAAGTTACTCTATCAGATGCTAATCTTCAAAGAGCCAACCTTACTAATGCCACAATCATTGGTAAGGGTCCTCAGGATGCAGACTTTTCTGAAGCCAATTTACAAAACGCAGACATATCTGATAGCAATTTATCTGATGCGTGTCTCATTAATGCAGATCTCCGGAACGCGGATCTCACGGGTGTCTCGCTTCAGTGGACCGATTTCACTGACGCGAACCTTTGGAAATGTGATTTGAGCGGTGTATCCGCTGAATATGCAGACTTCTCGCAATCTGATTGTCGACATGCTGATTTTTCTGATGCTGAATTAGCTCATGCTCACTTAAATAACGCAGATCTTAGAGGTACTGTGTTTACTAACACAGGTCTCTTTCAAGCAACATTTGAACAAACAAGACTCAACTCTGCGACAACATTCAGTAAAAGCGTTAAATACGATTCTATTGATAAATCATTTCCTATTGACTCAAAAAATGAAGATCTTATAAGTAAATCTGCATGGACTCATTGGAAAATTCACAGTCTCCTAACAGACCACGGTCTCTACAATCAATCGACCACGCAAAAACACCATCTAGAAGAGGCCCGACTCAAAAAATTACAGATGCGTTCAAAATTACACAAACTTGATTTAATAAACAGAGATATTAATTCAATCATATATTACCTTTCTCAATTCATTAAGTTTAGTAGGTATTCAATCACACACAAAGCGCTTTACATTGGAGAACATCCAAAACAATTAGGTGTATATTCGATATTCGTTGTCCTTCTCGCAGCAGTTTTGTATCCCGTATTTGGACTCCAACAGAATGGTTTACTTTATCAATACCGACTGACAACCCCATCAATCGACTCCGTTTTACTTCCAATTATGTACAGCATCGAACATTTCCTTGCAGGTCTCGTTTTCTTACCCTCATTATTCGTTGATTATATGCTCCCAACTAGTGTTTCATCCAACATGTTAACCACTGGTGCAGAACCCGTTGGAGCTAGTTATATTATCCAATTAGTCGAATGGAGCCTAGGAATTCTCATCTCAATAATTCTTGGTATGCTCCTCCTCCAACGGTTCATAATATACAACCGAAAACGTACTGGATCCGACTCGTACGGTGGTATCCTCAGCTGGTTCTATGGTAAATAAAGTAAACCTCGATAGAAAATGTATACAAAAACACACTCGGCGTGACCTCCGCGAGATTACTTTTCTGACTCGTACATAAATGGTGGAAGATACTCCCAGATGTATGTCGAAGAAGCCATCAGGACGATAGTAAGCATACCGAGGGCCGTCCAGAGTGGACCAGTTTCACCGGTGGCAATCGTAAGTACTGCCCACCCAATACCGGCAAAGACAGTGAGTTTCTGAAACCGGATTATTTGTCGCTGTTGGTCAACTATATTTCCTTGTCGCTGTTCCAGTTGTGCCTGTGTTGAGGTCTCTGCAGTTGCTGAGAACGTCTCCTCTCGGCGAGTCGAAAGGCCCGCATGGAGCAATGCTTCAGTTGCCTCACTAATAGATAGGTTGTGAGCCTCCGCATACTCAGTGATCTCGGATTCGATATCTCGATCCACCCGAGTGTTCTCTGATTCCTGCGACACACGTTCAGTAAGGACTGTGCATTCATCAATCCGCTGAATGAATTATCTATTGCTCACCACGTACCCATCAGGACCTCTGGGTCCTGCCGCCGTACTCCACTCCCAACTTCAACTCACAGA
>LKMJ01002695.1_pt1 | contig 16399 bp, 19 predicted proteins | sample 643391 | NCBI WGS metagenome assembly LKMJ01 (sample SAMN04112250, study PRJNA286221) | soda lake metagenome | biome: soda lake; feature: Kulunda Steppe; material: water; isolation source: sample PL-Br10 brine of Picturesque Lake | place: Russia: Kulunda steppe | collected 2010-07
CGGAATACAGGTGCATCGCCCTCCGTAACATTCACCGAACTAACCATAGAATCTTTACCGATAGCATTATCGCTATCTTCAGATCCATCCCACAAACTAAAGTGTGTTACTTCCCCCCATTCTTCTAATGCCTCATCAAACACAAAATCGTTTGAGTTTTGGAAATTGCCCGGTGATGTCTCTTCCCAATCTGACGAAACTGTACTTTCATACCGTGAATAGCCATCTGCACCATCATCAGGATCTAACTCATTCTCTTCAGCATCATCTCCCGGCTCTCCATCATGAAGAGCAACATAAATAGTTGTTAGCGCAGAATCAAAATCTTCACCCTCTGCTATCCATCCCGAAACTTGACTTTTAATGTAATTTGTAGCATCCATACTTTAAGTACCTCCAAACCGCCGTCCAAATGTCTTACCAAATGGTCCTGCAAGATTTTCATCCAGTTCGCCTTCAAAATCTAACGAATATTTAGAATCTCCCAAAACAGAAATAATTTTATTTGAATTTGCTAATAATTCTAATATAAACTGCAAACAACCAACTGAAGACCACTTCATATCCGCAATTACATCTTCAAAAATAAATTCGTAATCAACATTTGCCCTTTCAGATATTTCTTTATTTGATTTTGAATCAATATTAAAATTATATTCAAGTAAAGATTCAGATGTAATAAGTTTATTCACTTCCTCATCTAAAACCAAACTATATTCTAACTCACCGTCAATAAATGATGTAACTGTAAACAAATTACCATTGACAAATAAAACATAATTTACTTCTCCAGAATTTAATTTATTTACTCCCGTTCTGGCATCAGTAAAGTGTTTGGGATATGGAAGTGCTTTTGATGTAATAGTTCCTTCACGAATGTTTTCTAAACTGCCATCCTCGGGGACAGAAACATTTTCAACGGAAAGAAAGTATTCTTTTTTATCATAATGAAAATAATTATCTGAAGCGTCATTAGAAATTAATTCTTTAGTTTCAGAACGCTGCTTTTCAACATTTAATCTTTCGGGATGTGTCTGTTCCAAAAGAGTAAACTCAATCTCAATTTCTTTACCTTCATCAGATCCCGATAGAATAATGTTAGTATCTTCTCCAATTAAATCTATCTCGTCTGTTTCTTCTCCCTTAGAAATAGTTACTTCTTGAATAGAAGAAACGGGGACATCTCCAATATAATGAGTCATGGTTCACTCTCCGAATAATATTTGGGCCACGGAAAATACCGACCAACGATCTCTACAGAATTAACAATTCTACTTGAACCATCATCAGTAAAATTAACATCCTCAACGAGAACATAACCTTTATATCTCTTATAGTCAATATCGTTATCAAACTTACTATTTTTACGCAGAGATTTTAACTCTTTTTTCTGCTTATCTAACGGAAGATGTTGATTGTGTGCTTCAGAATTAACAAATCCAGAAATACTCAATTCCAAAACTACATTTTCGTGTTTAACCGGAACATTATCTATTGGATCATCATAAGATTTCAACGGCCGGATTTCATCGACTTCAGCATCAACTAACGGAGTGATTTCTGAAACAATGGGTAACTCAACATCTCCTATGAACATTATTTCTGTACGAAAGTTCGTTGTCTCCGCCCGAAATGATACACATAACGTGCATAGTCATCAACTGTTATTTCATCGGGAACTACTCCGACATATACTTCATACTGATTATCAATGATTAGATTCTCTATCCCAAAAACAGAGCCATCGTTGAAAAAATCACCGTCATTACTTGGTTTTACAACAATAATATCATTGTTATTATCGTCTGCATAATGACTATAATAATCACTTACAGTTTCCTCTGTAAAATTCGCAGATGGAGCGAATTCAAACTCCGTCTCTTCATCAAATTGATACCGGACAACAGAGAATCCGCGATAAACAGACGAATCATTCTCATTAACAAAACGAACTGTTATTTCATCATTCTCGTTGGTATGTCCATATCCATCATTAAACGAAAGTTGAGTAGAACCGATCTCACTCCACGTTCCATCATAATATTCTAGAGTCGCTTCAGTCTCATTATACGTATTTCTGATGAGAGAGTTAGAAATATACGAACCATTATCTACAACTCTACTGTCAGAATATAGTCTCTCATCATCTGAATTGAACAGACGACAAATGGCGACTTGTTGAGATTCGTGTCTTTCTTCTAACTCGTCATACTCAAAAATAGTCTTCTCGGTAAACGTATAGAGATCAACGTCTCCATCTGCTGTAGAAAGTGTATAACTTGGACTATAATCAACTATCTCAACTTCAGAAGGAAACGCGACGTATGACTCTACCGGAGTAGCATCATCATCAAATGCTGCGTTACGCAAAGAATCGGGTGTAGCTTTTACCGCTGAACGATAATCATTTCCATCTAGGAAACGAACTTCAATATTGCCTTCACGCATTTCCAAACTCGGAAACGTGGTAACATTCGCTGATTCAACTAACGCATATCCGCTATCGCCAGCAGATTGGAACGGAAATTCGGTCCCATGTCGAGAAACCATTGAAAGAACAGCATCTTCTTGTTCAACAAAAGACTCATCTTTTTCGTGAATCTTCTCGTTAAGAATGAGAGAATACGAACCCGCTTCCAAATCAGCAGTCAACTCAAAAACTTGTGGAGGTTCATCAACAAAATTCCTCTCAACCACATCTTTTGATATAGAAGTATCTTTCTCTGTAAGATATGGCACATCAATATCACCAAACCAAACCATCAATTACATCCTCCGATCCATTTCTTTTTGTTGTTTTTCTTGATTCTTCTTCTCTTCTTTCGCTTCTTCCGTGAGAATACGTGAGAATTCAAGATATTTTTCGTATTCAAAATCCAATAAGTCTTCGTGGCCGATTCCATATTCCTTCATCAAACGATGTTCTGCATATGTACTGTAATTATCTTTGCCACGAATGGATTTCTTGATTCTACGTAATCTCTCTTCTGCTGATAACGGAAGAAGTTCCTTTTTTAAATCTCGCTTTACGTCTGAGCGGCTTGCCGATTCATCTCTTCCTCGCTCAATACTGTGCCGATCCCTAACTCGTTGAAAAAATCGGAAGCAGTACCGCCGATTTCATCTTCAGCAGCTTGTTTAATATGCTTGAATTCTAGTGCGGGGAAGTCTTCAATATCATCAATATCAAGGACTTCATCACACGCAAGCGAAATAGTTTGAACCGTTTCAAGTAGAGAGCGTTCCCACATTACATTTTGTAACGCAGACATTCCACCCGAATCGAGAATCGCTTGGATGATTTCACTCTCTTCTTCGAGAGAATCCATCTCCCGTAGATCTTCTTCGTCAACATACTTCATAATCATGTCCATCTGCATATTCTGAACATGACGAACTGTACGGAGAGACGGATTACCCGTCATCTCATATTCTTTACCACCTAACTCAAACGTTTCAGACATATTTTATTGCTTAACTCCACGTAATATCGGCAGCAGGATCACTTGAAACACTATCACTAATGAGGTCAGTCGGACTCATCTCAAACGGCAGTTCGGGGAACTGAACACCACTAATGGTGAACGTCGTACCATCAATATCGAATTCAAAGTCTTGTGGCGTGTAATCCCGAACCTTACTTGCCATATCGAAATCACTATATGTTAACGTAACGTCAACAGTAATTTCACGGTCAACGGGAACAAGAGATGAAATAAGCGTATCTCGATCGGCATCGGGATCTTTCACAACCGCAATGTCGTTTGAAATACTGAATTCTAACGACTCAACTGCACCATCAAGCGGTTCTCCACCATACGTGATATTACCCAAATCAGCATACTTGAATGGTTCAGTCGTATCTTCAGCAGCGTGAGAACCATCCGTGTCAACGTAATCATCTACAACCCAATCAGTTCCGTCAGCAAAGATAAACGAACCATCAACCTCAAACGTCGCATCTTCATCAACGGAAACCGTTACCTCTTCTCCAACGCCCCCGAGAAGACGTTGGAATTCATCATTATCTTCGTCAATATGACCAACCTGAATCGACGGAACATCATCAGACGTTCCACCAATCTCACCTGTCCAAAACTGAAGAAGTTCAAAATCATTCTGTGGATGATAGGTAATATCCGATTCCCACATCTCAGAATGTTTGACATTAATCTTCTTGGACAGTTTGTTGGCCGCATCATACTCAGGAAGATAATCAATCGTCTCTTGCTCTACACCCTGAGTCGGACTCCAACTTGTTCCGAGTCCGAACCATTCATAATCAAAGTCTTCAGGAAGTTCAGTTGCGAAATCGGTTTCTTCACCGTATTCCACAGGCTGCGCCCCTCTGACCACATTATCTCCGGGCATTATTTACTCACCTCTTTATCAATAATCGTATTCATAATAACTCAATTAATTTTAATGGTTTCCACGAGAAAATCCTTATAGCGAGAATACCGAAGATGTCCTTCGGTTTCTCCGGACTCGTTCACTTCAGCAGAACCATCTAAACTGTTGAAGGTCCAATCGCCAAAATACTCTTCACCATTGGAATCTAAGGAATCCCAATATTCGGGTATAGCGTCGTCCACATCACCCGTTAAATCATATACATCATTAGAAGAATCAGCAAAAACAACAACCCGGAGTACAACTTCTCGTAATTTCACATCCAAATCTACGGATAACTCCGAGTCTTCAGATGAAACAATATCTACAATAGCGCGTGGAAATTCATCATTTACAGATGACGGTGGTGATCTAGGCCAAACATTCGGTACTCCATATTCAGAACTTTCAGACCAACCATTGACATTATCTCGACAAAGACGAACCGCGCCTTGAATAAGCCGAGTGTCAGAATTGTCTAATTCAACATCAGACATATTCAATCAACCCTAAAGTTCTGAATCATATCTTGTAGTTCTTCTATCATGTTACCCCTATAAGAATCCGAATGTTGCCTTGCACGAGATTTCACACCATGAAGTATTCCTTGTGCGGGGAAATCAGCACCAGTTGCGTTAATCATCTGTGTGTTCGGGAGCATTACATATTTAGCGTGGTCTGCCTCATTGAGAATCCAAACTTCGTTGTAATCAATAGGCATGATGTACCACGAATTTTGATACTCTCCGCTGTCAACGGGGGAAGTATCTTCCAAATCTTCTTTAACTTCTTCTGCCGTTTTACGCAAAGCGTTATTCGTTCTACGTCGTACAGAAGTATCTATCTCTGTCAAACGATTTTGAATATCTCCCGGCGTGTCGCCCACATACTCTACGTCGAATGACGACATCAGACTCCCACCATCTTATAAACGTAGATATATGGTCTTCCTTGACCAATCTGATTCGTACTGATTCGGTCTACAATCCATTCGTAATTCATAGGCTCGTACTCTACCTTATCGCCATTCTGAGCAATACTATCTGTACTATACATGATTGCTTCAGTATCATCATCGAACCCATAGTCTTCCATCATCTCAGCAGATGGAGTAGTATAGAGACGGACCGTATGCGAATCAGAAACTCCTTCAATCCCCGAGGAATCTATAAAAATTGGGTCATCGGGGTCATCCGGATCTTCATTATCCATTGGAGTGATAATGACTTCTTCCCCAAATTCCGAAATCATTGCCTTTGCACCGGATTCAACAAACGTCATTGTTGAACCCAAAACTTATGTAAGTCAATCTTGCGATTCACTCCATCGTGTTTGACGGTAACAACCTCATTCGGAATTTCCGGTGGACGAGAACCATCAACTTGACGAAGTGCCATATTAGTACGTTGTTCTAATTGACTCCGATATTGACTTGCATCAATATATGTCTCAATCTCCCTATCACGAAGGCGTGTAAAGGTCAACCACGCACCAAATGACAATTCAGCAGTCCACGCTATTGCAGCATTATCAAACGCACTTTGGTCACTTTCTTCTAAATTCCTCGCAACGTCATTCAAAAGTGGAGTGACAAAACGTTCTGCTGTCTGAGCAATCGTATCGTCCGGAATCTTACTCGCATCTAATCCTGCTAATGCCTTCCGAACTTCATCTACTAACTCTTCATCAGTCAACGAAATCTCAAGTTCTACAGTCATAAACAGAATTAGATATAAGAATTATTTACTCAACGATCTTGATAACGGCCTCTGGCTCCTCAACGTGCCAGTTCCGCATCGTCCACCATTGAACGACATTGGCCTGTCGCTTGGGGTCTTCGTATTCTTCGGTTGCAATGTCCTGCTTCACAACCTCAACACCGTATTGGTTGCTATCAATGAAGTACCCTTCAGCAGAATCACTCGGCATAAGACCGGAATTGTCTTCCATAACATCCATGCCAGCGAAACGACCAATCGCACCCTCTCGTGTCATCTCGTCACCGAGATCGGAAGCACGCTGGTAGTTGTCGCTGTTGGAAATAACACGCTCGCCCTCAGTATTAAGGACGAGCATATCCGGATTATACTGATCGTCTTTCATCAGCTTCTTTGCGTACTTAGCAAGCGCGAATCCGAATTCGTCAGCATCACCAACATCAGAAACAGCAACCGGACTCTCCGGGTGCTGATTATCAGCATTACTGATATGTTCGAAAGCCTGCATATTGATATACTCGTTGAAACGACGGGCCGCTTTCTCAGTCTGACGTGCAATAACATCAAAGACGGAGAATTCCGTCGCTTCCCATGTAATCTTCACCTCGAAACCGTGCTTCTCAACAGTCACTTTCTGCGTATCGATATCTTCCTCGGTACGCGGGAATTCGCCACCCTCTGCAACACGACCGGGCATGGACATGACGGCCTCATCCTGAGGCAGTTCCCACGTCCGACTGGGGTGGTCTTCAGGCATCTGAATCGTCTCAAAAGCCTCATTCCAAATAAGCGGGTAATCCCGCTCTTCGTTAATAACGCGACGAATCCGCTGTTCCGTCAGAACATCCGTAGTAGTAACATTTACCATATATAATCACCTAAATTAAAACCTTATATTTTACTTCAAGATGAGGTACAGGTCATTAGCCTCATCAGCAGTCTTCACAACCGGGTGGTCGCCCGCTGCATCAACTTCGTACCCACCCGCGCCATCTGCCTGAACACGGTCGCCGGGGGAAGCATCTTCAACTTCAACAGCAACCGGAAGTCGGTCAACGTGGACAGAGTAATAATTATCATCTCCACGCTCGTCCGTCAGACGAACGGTATCAGACTCATCAGCAACGCCGAGAACGATACCAAGAACCTCGTCTCCGGCTTCATAATCGGAGCCCTCCATCGGCTCGATATATCCTTCTTCATTGATATCAACCGGCGTTCCACCCTCAATAAACTCAGCTTCGGGGTCTGCCGGAAGAGGGAGGGTTCGACCCGCCTCAAATCCGGTATCGCCAGCATCAAGATTCTGTTCAGCAAGTTCCGCAGGACTAGTAGCACTAGGCATAATTAAATCACCTTATAAATTCTTTACGCGAAAACGCTCTCTTCTTCGTCGCGCTTCCGGACTTCTCCAAGCCCTTCCTCTTCGATATCATCCGCAAGTTCCTCCCAAACTCCACCACGTCGGCGGAACTGGTCAGAAGCGACCTTCGCCTTCTTAGAAAGTTCCTCAGTCTCGGTTTCGTCTCCACCGTCTCCGCCATCAACAGGAGACTGGAAACCAGCACCCGGATCGCCGGAGTTTGGCGCGGGGGCCGAAGACTCTTCAAGAGCCTCATACTTCTCTTGAAGCTCTTCAAACTCAAATCGGTCTAAGAAATCGTCCTCGTCAAGAACATCGTTGTTCTTGGCAAGTTCCTCAGCGTAGGTCGCCGCGACCTCATTAATATTCTCGTTCAAAGTATCAATCTTCTCTTCTTTATCTTCAACCTCAGACTGAAGCTCTTCAATCTCCGACTCCTTATCTTCAAGAGTCTCCTGAAGCTCTTCAACTTCGGTTTCAGTCTGTTCAATATTCGATTCAACTGCAATCGTCAGTTCCTCAGCTTCAGCATCAGCAGTAAGAGCCTCTGCCTCAAGTCGCTCAAGAACTTCCTCACTAATTCCATCAGTCATAGTTTGTATTACCTATTAACAAAAACCGCAAATCCCACTTCATCATCCTCGCTTAACACTCAGACGGACTCATCTAGTGGGTCTACCGAAATATCTTATTTAACGGACTATTCCGCTCGGTCGATTCCGAATATTCCTTATCCTTATATCGTTTATCCAATTCCGAGTATAACATCTCCATCTCATCATCACCCATCGATTTATAAATACATTGAGCAAGTGATGCATAATCTGTATCCCGTGATGGATTAAACGCATCTACGAGAGACAGACATTCAGACTTCGTTAACTCAGAATACGAAGACATTTGAGAAGCGGTTCTCAATTCTTCGCGGGAATATTCATCAGTATTATGGTCGCTCATTTCTTCTTCCACATCAGCGTCAAATTCTTCATTTAATAACCTCCCGGCCATTGCAAAAACACTTTCATACGTGGATTGTGGAACATCCGCTTGCTGTCCACGACCCCCACGAACAGCAACTAATGCATTTCTGTTGAGATTATCAGTCCCCGGATTAACAACCGGGAACAGTCTCAAACCCCGAATATCATCAGCATCCGGATCTCCAAGAAGACTGTAAGATGCAATATCTTCTTTTTGATTTTCGGTTAAATCATCGACAGAATTTGCATCAATATCAAGTGCATCAGTATAGAAATCAAGAGTATCGGCGGGGACGCCATCCCATGCAACTTCTTCCGTTCCACCATAATCAGGCCGGCGTGCTTCGGAAAGTTGCATTTCCTCTACTTCAAAGTTGCCATCTTCCATTTCATCGCCATCCGTTTCTCTCAATCCTTGTAAGAATTTATCGTGAGTTTCACACGGCATATACCATGTCTCACCATCTACATCACGGGTATGAGTGCCTTCACATCCGAAACGATCAGCAGCACCTTCAGCACCTTCTCTATCATCATACATCCACCGTGCATAGTCTACATTTTCTTGCAACTCTTCTATCGAATCCTCATCCATGATGGATTGGTATTCCAAAACAGAGTCATCATCTTCTCCAAAGGATGCTTGTAGCTCTTCAACCGATAACTCATCTGTCTCACCAAGAGTCAGTTCATTAGAACCAGCAGCACCACGGCGAACTACAGAAAGGTTATCGAAGTCGCGGATTGATTCGGGGACTTTTACTCCTTGGATTTCTTCATGTGCTTTACTATGCTTGATTCGTGGACTGACTTCTAACCAATCCCGTGCAATTTTTTCTGCTAACTCATCATCATCAATTGCACCACGATAAATAACACCACGTCCCTCTTCATACTTCGCTTCATCAACTTCACCTATCTTCATATAGGCATCTTGATTTTCGTGGTTGACAACAATATCCTTTCCTGCAAGAGTCTCTGCCGCCTCTTCAAGAACTTCAGGACGCCAAAGTTTCGGTTCTCCCGACGCAGACCCCACGGTTATATCATTATCGCCTATCGCTAAACCATAGATTGGATATAAACCATCATCATTTAATTCATCTTCTAGAAAACCACGATTGCCTGTATTTTCTACCATATTATCCTCTCACCAAATTAGATTGTATTTCTTGAACAGCAGCGTTTTCCTCTACTGTTTCGCCACCTCCATCTCTATCTTCTGTACTAGCTGGTGGACGGGAGTAGTTGGTGCCATCTGGTCCAACATTATTCTCGTCGGAGTTGTTACCGTTAGGAATGTCACCTTCATCTACATTATCTTCGGGGACTTCATCATCTTTCTTCGCTTCATCCACGAGATTGAGTGTACTTGGATCTTCGCCCACCACAAGACCATTTACTTCATCCGCATCGTATCCCAACTCTTCTGCTTTTTCTTCAATAACGGGAGTCCATTCTTTTTCAATCTCATTTCTCGCCTCTTTCACCTGCTTTTCAAGACGTGCAGACTGAGAACGAGAAATGAATTGGTTAACGTCAGAAGTGAAGGCTCCTAACGAATAGAGTGGCATTGGCATCTCGGAAATAATCCAATTGAGATCCCAATCAAGAAATTCGGTAATTGGTGCAACTTCACCTTCAACAGTATCAACACTCAAGTCTCCTTGAACACCTTGTTTCATCCCCGGTTCAAATTCAGACTGAGAATGTTCATTCATGAAGGAACCAATTTCTTCAGGTTCCCACGGATTATCTTCAGAGCCGAATTTGAAGAGTTGGAATGGTTGTGAGACAGACTCAATTGCCTTATCGTTATCGTCTAACTTCTTCAGCAAACTATTAAGTCTGTCTTCAACTGCTGCAATACGGGACTCACCAAAAATACTTCCAATGTCGGAGTCTCTATCAAGTTTTAAAACTTCGTCGCGCGTGAATGGAATGTAATATCCTTGATCACGTCCTGTGATTACATCATCAATCTGAACGTATGCAGCAACATCGCCATTGTCTTTTTCATAAAAATCACGTTCATCAATAAGACCTTGAATGATACCAGAAGCATCTCGACTATGTTGCTCGGAATCGTAATCCGGTGGAAGGAGAACACTCTGTCCCGGTTTCGTGAAAGCACGAACCGTTTCAGGTTTCATCAGTTTGAAACCATACAAGTTACCATCTTCATCGGTAACTTTCTCACAGAAAACAGTCCCCTTAACCTCTCTCTGAATCTGTGCCTTCTTTAGAAGGAAAGAAAAGTCCTTGTCAATTTCACCACCGACAATAGATGAATGTTCTAACCAATCTTCTAACTCTTTTTTCAGTTCTTCATTTTCGGTGTCAATATAATAACCGGGACCAACAACCTCCGAAGCAAAACTCCGAATTGGGTCACGGATGATGGATACCTCTTTATAAATCTCCCAATAGCGATCCAAGTCTTCTTTTTCGGGATAGTGTTTATCCACTTTGCCCGAACGGACAACACGGTTGTAGCGCGTGGACCTTCCTTGTCGGAAACCATCAACTGAACGAGCCTCTGGCTGACCAGAAGCACGTTGTAACTCTTCTACAACTGTCTTGCTATAATCTTGAATCGTATCTCGGATACCCATATTTCACCTACTCAAAACTGTAAGCGCGTCGTTTATTTCGTTCACTTACGTCATAATCATTTGAACTGTTGAAAGAATAGAACTTCTTTTGCCTCTCAACATATCTATCTCCGGACTTTGCTGCGATTGCCAACGCGAGAGAGTCGGCCATGTCATCATGATCTTCGCCGGGTGCATAGATTTTCATATTCCCTCTCTGAGTATTTTCATACTCAATAGTCCGAAGTTGAGAAAGTAAATCTTCTCTATCGGGAATATTCAATTCTCCCTTCTGCATCTTGTTCTTTGTTTGGTTGTAAATAGACTCCTTACTACGGATTGTAGTCCGGAATCCCTCGACTTGTTTAAACTCTCTTTCAAATCTATGCACAGTACCTTCGCCAAGACCATTTTCTTCAATATAGACAGAAATATAATTTCTATCTCGTGAATTTATCTTAGAACGGATCTCACGTTCAAGCTCCGGAATCTCACATTCATCAATTGTCTGTATATCAAAGACATTATCTTCATCATCCACAGACGTTAACACCGCTTGGTCATCTCCGGTTGTTGCCGGATCAACGCCCATATACGCAGTCCGACCAACTCTATCGGGATAGACTACATTTTGAGGCAGTTCTTCATCACGCGCCCATTCAAGCGAAGCATTGATATCTCGGTTCTTGAAGAACGCATTCTTCTTATCTGTGAATTGACCAAGAACCTCCCGTTCAAACTCCATCTGCGTCATGTCTTGACGCCATTCCTTAATCTGCCAAGATGGAATATCAGGATTCTCCATCGAAGTAACTTGCTTTGTTAACCACATATCAGAAACTTCTGAATTATCGTGGTCGGGATTGAAACGAGTATATAAATAACCCTCTTTACCCCACGGAGTTGAAGCGATCATCATCCTTCCTTCCTTTGTCGCCTGCATGGGGGAGATGACTGACGTAAAAATATGACGGTCAATAAATGCCGCCTCGTCAATATAAGCAGAATTGATAGTCAATCCGCGAATTGTCTCTTCAAGTGCGGGGAGTGCCATAATCCGACTCCCGTTTTTTCCAATAATACGAGACTTTGTAATATCTTCAAGCCCGTAATCATTGGGATTATCAATCCACTCTTGAATTTCCGCTTTTAACTTTCGGAGGAAGTTTTGTGCCTGTCGTGCGGTTGGAGCGACGAGTAGTATTTCTCTACCCGGATACATCGTAAATTCGTGTATCGCCAACCACGACATAATTGTAGTCTTACCACATTGCCGACCCGAGACAAACGCAATCCGTTCTTTATTTGAATCTAAAATCTCTTGCTGATACGGATACGGAGAAACGTCTAAGATTTTCTCTATAAAGAGTGCAGGTGACTCTCTTAATTTCTGTTGTAACTCAGGCGTAATATCCATAACCAAACCTCAAATAGACTATTCTAAATTAGTCTTCGTAAATCGAATCAAACAACGTCATATTTCCTTCAGTCTCGGCATCCATCAACCAATGTTGTGGTTGCGATTGGACCTTACACGCAGAAGCACGAACAAACTTCGGGTCCATTGGTGCTATTTCTGCATTATATGTTTCAAGAGCGACATTCTGAAATTCATCGAGGATTACAACATCCTTCCGAAGTCCCCGAATATTTCCTCTCTCAAGACCGTAATAACTTCCAAAATCGAACGTTGGATGTTCACCAAACAATCTCTGATATTCTTTCTTCAAACGAGAAGACATTGTTTTTGTCGAAGACAAGAATAGTATATCAAAGCCAGCCTCTGAAAATCGTCTTGCCTCACACAACATCAGCGTCGATTTACCCGAACATCGTTCTCCACGGAACAATTTTGCTTCAGACCACCAATCGCTCAGAAACTCTTTCTGATAATCTCTCGGTTCAAGATTCGGGAATTCTTTATCCATCTTCCATCTCCTTAGAGAGACTTTCAATCAGAGTTTCCGCTGCTTCTTCTGTTTTATCATTGTCGCGGTCCATAATGCCAAGGTCCTTGATCGTCATCCTGCTCTCACGAGAAAGACGGTCCTTAGTAATCATCACAGTATTTTCTTCTTCTTGAGTAATCATACCATGATCTTCATGGAATCCAATATCCTTCTCTTGCGTAAGACCTTTCTTCGCAATGTACTCATCAGCACGACGGCGTTGATGTAAGTCAACCGCGACTTGTCTTACCTTTTCTAAGATGGAGATATCGTCTTTATCGTAATAAGACTTCTCAATCAAGTCGTCCGTAATAGCATCAATCCACTCTTGGTCGGGTTCTGGAAGAGACTTGTAATAACCACCACGGTCTGTATAAAGTCCGTGTTTGTAATTGGGCTTCCAATCACGCTCGGAGTCACCAGAATTCGTGTGGTAGCCACACTTACCATCAACTTGTGTAGCAGGACGATCACAATGACCATCCTTCGTGGTTAACGGATGACCACAAATCTCTTCCTCATCAGACATTGTTTAGTGTCTTCCGGACTCGTGAACATCAAGAGATGTAATGTGGTCGTAAGCGATAACGTGTTTCTCTTCGTCTTTGTCAATCAAAACATGACAATCACGAAGTTCGGTATCGTGTAGATGAAGTTCAAAGGTTTCTCCGTCGCACGTATAAACCATCACTTCGCCACACGCATCGAGATAACTTTCAATACAGTCTTTATTCATCGTTAGTAATTAAGGATTCGCTGACGGCTTCTTCAAAGTATTTTTCTTCGTTGAACTTAAAATCTCCATTATCAGAATGTGTCTTTATATAAGAGAAGAATGTGTCTTGATCAACTTCAACATCTTCTCTTTCTAGATTTTCTAAAACGCGAGATGCCATTCGCATAATACGAGATTTTTCAACTGGACGACGCTTTGCCCCATCAACATCACCACACTCACAATACGATTTCTTTACGGAAGGATGACCAGAATCTCCCGAATCATCAAACCAATCGAAATCCACATGGGACTCGTATTCAACGTGACGGGTTACAGTATCCGGCAGCGTGTGGTGGGGAGAGCTATAAGTCTTTAAACGTCTATAACAGTTTTTACAAATCGAAGTATTATCTTCAATCTTGTTATAAAATACAGAATTTTTGTCCAGTTGTTTGTTCATAATTATACTATACCCTACTTATCGCAATACACTCGCGCTCTTCTATAATCTTCTTCCCTATGATGAGGTCCAAAAATAGACACCACGAGTGGGGCTTGCAACGTTCAGATTATTTCGTTTCTTTTGTTATGTAACCTTTGGAGGTGCTTACTTATAAACCTTTCGTTTCAAACTTACTTTGATATAAAACCACAAGAAATAAATTTTATTTTTTCAGAGTTGACCGCCATTAATCCGTATCGGCTCAACATCTTCCATCACTTTATCTTCGGTGGTGAACCAAAAGATACCACAAGAACCACCGGATGCTCCTTGCGACTCAGCAAACGTGGAAGGTGGTGATGGCGAACCAGTCATTACAACAGGAATTTCATCACCCACTCGTTCAATCAAAGTCTTATGATAATGAGAACGGAGAAGGATATCAAAGCCATAGGCCATATAATCGTCTTTTACCCGATTCTCACCACTACTCGTTCCAACATGATTCAAATACTTTTGACCATGACGAGCGAGATAATCCCATCCACGAACGGTGAATTGAACAACACCAGCGGGACCGGCCTTGTCGATATTCACGTTATCAGCGTCCGAATAGTGAAGTGCTGTCTCAATAAAATCGTACAGCATCATATCAAAGTTCGTTGTGCTTTCTTGATCGAGACGGCCATGATTTCCGGGGACGCATTGAACGTCTACGTGTTCAAATTCTTCGGAGAGTTTAAGGATTTGTTCAATATAAGTATTGCCCGCTTTACGAAGTTGGTGACGGACGTTATCTTCTTGTTCGTGTCGTTGAGATGCAAAAATTCCTTCTCCATCAACGTGATCTCCGTTTAAAACGAAAACAACATCTTCAACATCACCACGTCGATTCGCATGAGAAATCCCCTTATCTACATATTCACGAATTGCTTCTCTCGCTTCTTCTGCGCCATAGTAATCCACATCATATCGGTCCTGAACAACTGAACCAACGTGAGCATCCGAATGGGGAAGAACGAGTGTAGAACCCGAATCAGACCGAGTATATCGTGTTGTAACAGGCTGAGTGTTGTTGAGTGCTTCCTTAACCTCTTTCTCCAACTCAGTCAGCGTGTTGTGTGTCTCTTTCGTTGCCTGCGCTCTGTCATAGGAGTTAATTCGTTTCGGTTCTTCGTTTCTTTTTGTCTCATTCTCGCCGCTGTGTTCTCCTTCGTGCCATACATCGTCGCTTGTCATATAAAATTCATATCCGTGATCTTCTTCCAACGCTTTCATCCTGTAGCGACAAGCTCTCCGAGAAATACCCAATTCATCAGCAATATTTTTTCTAGAATTAGGTAAACAATCGAGAACTGCCTGTTGTTTTGGGGTTACGTTGTCCCTAATATTAGATTCGGGTTCTGACATTAATACCTTATACGGCCTTTAACATTTAAAAGAGTTTCGTTTTTTAACTCCAATTCCGCACTTCAACCCGATAAGCGTTCGTCTGAAACGAGCCATTGATCTAACCACCATGTAAGGGAGTCTTTTCTTCAACCCCACAAGGGCTCGTCTGAAACTCGACTGACGCCGGACACTATTACAAGGTGGATTACCTTCAACCCCATTAGGGTTCGTCTGAAACAGTATTGTGATATTGAGGACCGTTAAGAGCTTCTTCCTTCAACCCCATACGGGTTCGTCTGAGACATGATGAATTGATTAGGACCGACTATTTAGACGACACCTCCAACCCCACAAGGGTTCGTCTGAAATCATGCGAAAATTAACCATTTCCCGTCAACTCCCAATAACAGTCTTCTTTATAAGCCCGATGGAATATGAATGGGTTTTCTTTTTCCATTTTTCGGATCGTTGGTGTACAATCCTGTAATATGGCGGGGTGTTCCATCTTACCGTGAAGTGTTCGCTCCGTCCACAAAATGTGGCTACGCGGTGTATAATTTCCGAGGCCGCGTCGGTCAAAAGACCTGTGCCTCAACCGCTGTACGTGTGCTACTAACGCGGGGTGTGCGCTTTTGACGCCTCTTTTCTCCTATTCCAACGAAGACCGTGGGGTACGCCCCATGCATCCAAGCAAGGCCGTTCTATTGAACTTGGCGGAGGTGGAACTTACACGCCGTAAAATCAACGACGTGAATCCGGTGAAGTGCCGGATATCGGAAAGTGACATATAGCCACTTCCGACTTCAACCTAACATATGGCGGGGTTAGTAATAAGGCTTTCGTTTAGAAGC
>LKMJ01002697.1_pt1 | contig 16398 bp, 14 predicted proteins | sample 643391 | NCBI WGS metagenome assembly LKMJ01 (sample SAMN04112250, study PRJNA286221) | soda lake metagenome | biome: soda lake; feature: Kulunda Steppe; material: water; isolation source: sample PL-Br10 brine of Picturesque Lake | place: Russia: Kulunda steppe | collected 2010-07
ACGAGAGACGGTGAGGGGCTTGCTCTGGTGCGAATCCACCACAAGCAAGAGCAAGCGCTTCGTGAACCGCGATTTCAATGCAGCGATGAACATCAGTCGGTGTTTTACAGGAGTGCGTCCGAAACAATCCGAAGAGGCGGATGTCTCAGTAAGACGATAGGTGTTCGAATAGCAGACAGTATGTTGCCGGAACGGAAGGTGGTAGATGACGAAGGATACTTCTTTCCTTGGAGTCGAAACCTAAATCGGGAGAAACATGCTGAGAGGTAGGCAAGGACGCCTCTTATACGCAAATGGTTCGGGTGTAACAGAATTCATTTGCACAAGTATACACTTGTGTCGGTGTTTATGTAAAAAAAGAGTGACTCTCCTTACACCCGTGGAACATGATGGTGGGCGTACTCACGGAAGTTTTCATCTCAAGCGGTACATTGGTCAGACCAATAACTGTTCGGCATCGGAAGAGGAATCACATTTACGAACAACTACAGTATGTGCTACGATGTCATGAACACCTCTCTTGTTTTCATTATATACGGCGTGTAATGTGAGGGCAGACACAATGAGCGCAAACACTGCTAAAGCCTCTATGTTTTCTGTAGCACTGCAACTTGCGAGGAACACGTGGCCAATCACATAGTCCAAAGTCACAAATCTCGTGACGAGCTGCCTAGGTTCGGGTGAGTTACCGGTGGTGGCATCCGCGATGAGGAGTCCGACGATAACTTGACCCATGGACGCTTCCATCTTCAGTTGGCAGCCGAGCGCTGCTATACTCGGCACAAATATTATGATGGTATATTCTGCCAAAGAAGCTGGTGTGTAAGCCGTACATACAGTTCCGTATTCTTCATCGGACAGCAGAAACAAGCCAACAATCGTATAGTATAGCAAGTATGCTGCGACATCCAACACTATTGCACAGGCTCGTCTTCCCAGATGAGCCCTGTGGAAGGTAAGTTGGGGGATATTAGAATCCATTATGGTGGATGAATGACATACATACGAAAAGTATGTAATAAAGGCTTCAATTTTTATTTACAAGGAAAGTTCCGGGATTCTTTGTTTTCCTTATACCGATACCGGATTAGTTCCGAGATTTGTACAACCCTGCTGCCCTGATCCGACGGACATTGTCACATACGAGGAAGGCAGGAAGCAAGGGTATAAAAGCCTGATTTCTGGCGTGTGATGTAATCTAAGAAGGCGCGATCGATCTGCTGCCGTGTATAATAATATGTTTAGGGTTGGCCATATCCGTATATTTACCCGTGTATACGGGCATTTCTAACTACGGGAACCCGTATATACGGGCAAAATATACGGATATGGCCAACCCTATGCATGTCATCTGCAGGATATCGTCATCAGCTCCGTGTCTCTTTGAAACGAAAAGAATGATTTCGAACGAACGTTTATCCATCCTAGGGGCGGCAACGGCAGCCCATGCCCTGCAGCAAAATGAGCGGCCTGCACTGCAGCTGGGTGAGCGCCGCCAGAGGCGACAGGTCCATCGCGTTGGACATGAAACTACAGTCCAGGCATTGCAGCTGGGTGAGCAGCGCCAGCGGCGACAAGTCCGTCACGTTGGACATGGAACTACAGCTCAGGTACTTCAGTTCAGTGAGCGCTGCCAGAGGCGACAGGTCCTTCACGCTCTGCATGTGACCGCAGTCCAGGAACTGCAGTTCAGTGAGCGCTGCCAGAGGCGACAGGTCCTTCACGCTCTGCATGTGACTGCATAACAGGAACTGCAGCTGGGTGAGAGTTGCCAGCGGCGACAGGTCCGTCACCTTCGTCATCCAACTACAGTCCAGGTCATGCAGCTGGGTGAGCGCCGCCACCGGCGACAAATCCGTCACTTTGTCCATGGAACTGCAGTTCAGGTGATGCAGCTGGGTGAGCGCTGCCAACGGCGACAAATCCGTCACTTTGTCCATGGAACTGCAGTTCAGGTGCTGCAGCTGGGTGAGCGCCGCCAGCGGCGACAGGACCTTCACGCTGGACATACTACTGCAGTCCAGGTGCTGCAGCTGGGTGAGCGCCGCCAGCGGCGACAGGACCGTCACGCTGGACATGGAACTGCAATCCAGGTGCTGCAGCTGGGTGAGCGCCGCCAGCGGCGACAGGTCCGTCGCTCTCCTCATGTAACTACATTCCAGGTGCTGCAGCTGGGTGAGCGCCGTCAGCGGCGACAAGTCTGTCACGTTGTACATTGATCTACACTCCAGGTGCTGCAGCTGAGTGAGCGTCGTCAGCGGCGACAGGTCCGTCGCTCTCCTCATGGAACTACATTCCAGGTGCTGCAGCTGGGTGAGCGCTGCCAGCGGCGACAGATCCGTCACTTTGTACATACTACTGCAGTTCAGGTGCTGCAGCTGGGTGAGCGCCGCCAGCGGCGACAGGTCCGTCACTTTGTCCATGGAACTGCAGTTCAGGTGCTGCAGGTGGATGAGCTCCGTCAGCGGTGATAGGTCCGTCACGTCCATGGAACTGCAGTTCAGGTGATGCAGCTGGGTGAGCGCCGCCAGCGGCGACAGGTCCTTCACGCTCTGCATGTCATTGCATTCCAGGTGCTGCAGCTGGGTGAGAGTTCCCAGCGTCGACAGGTCCGTCACCTTCGTCATCCAACTACAGTACAGGTGCTGCAGTTGAGTGAGCGCCGCCACCGGCGACATGTCCGTCACTTTGTACATACTACTGCAGTTCAGGTGCTGCAGTTGAGTGAGCGCCGCCAGCGGCGACAGGTCCGTCACTTTGTCCATGGAACTGCAGTTCAGGTGATGCAGCTGGGTGAGCGCCGCCAGCGGCGACAGGTCCGTCGCTCTCCTCATGGAACTACATTCCAGGTGCTGCAGCTGGGTGAGAGCCGTCAGCGGCGACAGGTCCTTAATTACGTTGTACGAATGCACACATGCAAGTTTGGAAAGTCGGAGACCTTTGACGATCAGGCGGTTCAGCTTCGTTATCTCAGCTTGCAGTTCATCGTTGTTTTTAGGTACAGGTAAGGTGATGGATGTGCACGCATGCAGGAAATCGTGACGCATTCTTCTGCAAGTGGACGCCAGAGCCGACGCTTGCCTGTTTTCTCGCATTGCGGGATGCGTGAAGAGAACATGTCCTGGGATATCCAGGATATGCATGACCGCTTGCGTGCAAAGCTCGTCTGCGATATATAATATCCTTTGTTACAGTGCAGACCATCATCAATTTTTTTGTCTGTCCGGTGCGGATATTACTCGAACGCGGGGCGATATCAGACGTAAATGTCCAGGATCTCGAAGGAATGACGCCGCTGCATTTTGCCTCCATAGTAGCTTTTACCATCGGATCTCGCACGACCTTGTTGGAACACGGAGCCGACCCGCGCATACCAAATATCCACAATAGAACGCCCGCTGACTACTATACGGAATCCTGCCAGCTGTATGCCGAAGCCATTTCAATGGTAGAACGAGGCGAAACGCTTCCTGCTGTATCCCCTTTTCTCACGAGAGAGGAGGTGTAATATTTACCAACATCACAAAGGGGGCAAGCGATTGTGTTTGGCCTGACAGTGCTGCCTCATTGCATCCACTGACGCAAAATACCGAACTGGCACTGTATCGCCTGTTCGCAGCTCCACGCAAATGGGACACGTGATTGTTTCATCCTTCTGCTTCAGTTTGTTCTTGTTCCTCTGTTCCGCCTTTCTTGTCATCTTTCTCCTTTTCCTCGTGCGCCATCTGTATCAGCTCCTCTTCGTACCGTTGGATTTCTTGCTCTAGGATGGTTTCCATGTTGTCTTTGAACCACTGCGGATCCCATACCGGATGGCGTTCTTCCTTTGGTCCCTTGGTCTTGCGAAGGATCGTGGTGCACAAACGCTCCGCTACGGTGTCCATCGCCCCTTTTATTATAGCATACAACGGTCCTGAAGTACAGTTCTTGGCCTGAACAAGGTACGCATAGGCCTGTCGTGATCACTCAAGTGGGCCATCAGCTACGGCTAATTTCATCTACGAAACGGGCGAAATAAAAAAGGGTTGAGCGGCGACGGTATGCTTTTTTTTTTCCTGCACTTCTCCAGAGGAGAGGATTCGATCGTTGTTTCGTTCGCGACGATGCCGGTGAAAAACATTCCGACGATACACACGTCCTGGTGGGAATGGATCGCGCACGGCGCGATGTTTTCGACTTGGTGCTTCCTGGTGATATTCGGCAACGTGATGGAGGCGCAACAAATGCGGGACGACGTGTCCCTCGTGTGCGGCGATGATGTGTATTACGGCGAGAACGACGGTTATGGCGGTGAGAGCGGAGACGCGCAACGCTGCCCGTCCGGCCTAAGAGAGTTCAGCGCGGACGGAGTGTGCTGCCTTGCCGAGAACAGCGCGGACTACCAGAACGTGTACAACATCTTGAGCGTCGCCGGAGGTACGCTGGGTTCCGTGCACTTGGCGTACGCGTTCAAGACGGGCGTCGACTTAGCTTTCCGCGAGATCGGTGGCGTACTCTTCGTGTTCCAGTCGCTGATCAGCGGATCGTCGCTGTTGGTGTGCTTCGTGGGCGTCGCCTACGTTTATCAGCACCTGGCGTATCACGTGTTTTTCTGCGGGTACGAGAGCCGCGTCTGTGACCACCCTCCTCCAGAAGAGGGAATCATCCGCAACATCTTTTACAGCCTCCTCGCGCTCGCGGCTCCAATCATGTTCGTCCAGATCTGTCGCATCGCCGCTCTGGCTACCGTGTTCGCGAACTCGAGAAAGAGGACGCTCGGCGACGTCATGGACCTCGAGACCCGGCTCGACGTCTTCTCCGACCACATCGAGGGCACGTTCAACGAGCACGTCGTTTCGAAGTACCGTAACCTGAAGTGCTTCATCAAGCTGTGGATGGACCGCAACGACGAGGACGTCGGCGGTTACTTGACGGACAAGGCCAAAGCCATTATGCGCGACATTTTATCCGCGGCTCACGAAGGGAGGAACACAAGGAGCAGAAAGAATATGACTACCCCGGCGCGACACGAGTCGATTGCGGCGGGACACGAAGGAGACGTCCAGGAGATCACGTTCGCGGACTTTCGGGACTTCGTCAGAGCCCGTGTAGGACAAGGAAAAAAAGACGAGGCGGAGACGCGAGCCGTCGCCAAGCAGGTTTGGGACTTCTTAATGAAGTACGAGAAACGTTGTTGCTTTGGCGGCGACGACGACCGAGAAGGCGATGGCGATGGCGAAGATGGCAGCGAAGAAAACGATAAGGTGTCGATTGTATTATTCCACTCGTCGTCGCCACCGTTTACGGACGAAGAATCGCCCGAAACGCCCGAAACGAAGCATAAGCTAACGCTGGGAGGCCTCGAGGAGATGCTGTACGAACTCTTCTTTCGACGGAAGGAGCTCATTCACTCCATTTACACCGACCACAGCGTCATCACGTTCCTGTCCCACGTGGTGGTCGCTCTGTTAGTGCCCGCGTCGTTGATCGCGGTTTCGCGCATTTGGGGGTACCAGAACGCGTTCGGCACGGGCGTAGACCTGTTCAAGACGTACATTCTCGCGGCGTCTTACATCCTGACCGGCTACAAAGACAACGTCGCTTTCATGATATCCATGCTCACCGACCGGCCATTTAATCTCGGAGACGTTCTCTTGATCGACGGCGAAACGTACAAGGTGCGTCGTTTCAGTCTGACGCACGTGTACATGGACGGTGGTCATCACATCAGTGTGCCGCTCGTGAGCTTCGCTTCCGGCAACACGATCAACCTGTCCAAGGAGGGCATCACGGATTCTATCCGAATTGCAGTGCCTCTAACGTTGAGTTCGGATAAGCTAGACCGCGAGAAAATGTACGCCATCCTTCGTTCATACCAGGCGTCGAACGAGAGGGACGTGCAACGGAGCAGCTTACGTTGTGGATGGGTGGCGGCGGAGGGCGGTTCCGGCGCCAAAGTCATGCAGTGCAACTGGCGCTACAACTTCCGGATCTTCGACAGGTCTCGCCTGAACTGGGCGCGCACGAACATCCGGCACCACGTGTTGGAGGCGTTGCAGGAAGACATCGGCCGCGCTTACTTGCAGATCCACGTGGCCGGGGGAGGGGGATTGAACGAGCTGGGCGAGTCGTACCTACGCCACCGTCGAGATTGAGCGCGTGTGCATTACATACCGCTTTGCTCATGCCTTTCTCCACACTCGAATGAAACCCGTTTTCGATTTTTTTTAGCGATAGGGAGAAAGAATCATCGAGTAGACACGCGCTCGCCGGACGCCATAAGTAGTTTTTTCGCGAATCTACGGCACGTTCAACAAAATTCATTTGCCAGACTATAACCGATGGGCTTATTGTCTTTCACGGTTGTTCAAATGTTCCGTGAGAATGATCGCCCGTTGAGGGTTCGAGATAAAACAAATCGTATGATTGATGTCATGCCATTAGGGTGGTGGCGAGTGCTGCTGGCAGAAGGGAGGTCAGGGGCATTCTATACTTGTGCAAATGAATTCTGTTACACCCAAACCATTTGCGTATAAGATCACCACGTTCTCTGCGTCTTTCTTGCACCACCTCATACACGTATGGTTGGCCGATTCCGTATATTTTGACGACCAGGGTATAAAGCTAAACCGTTATCTTTAAGCCGAGATATCCGAAACATACGGAATTGGCCAACCCTACATACACGATGACCGATGACGGAAGAGAGACTGTCTCAGAATCTTCCTGAGGGAGTGTAGAACTGTACATAAGACCATAGTGTAACAAAATTCAACGTGTCGAGTATAGCCATGGGAAAACTAGCGTGGCGTCTGCGCAGTCGCTCAGACGCGCCAAACATATTGGTATTTGACGGTGGTTTTCTGACAGGGGTGGAAGTGAGAAGAATGATTGCCGCGGTTCTCGGTCTCAACATCACGCACCAACGGCATGCAGCAGCTCCTCCGAACGATTTATACTTGGCGGTCATGGGATCGAATCAAACCGTTCTGGACGACGACGTTTTGTACGCCAACACCCGTTTGGTGGCGAGCGTGAGACCGGCTCGATTTTCCGAGCTACCTCCGCTCTTGGGTATACAACATTCACATCATATTCCGCGGTAAAGTCGTCGAGAAAAAGCCTGCGCGCATAAAAACAGGCAGCCGAGCGCACTACTCGCGTACGACCTCATAAGACGACGACAGCGAGCAGAGTGAGTCTTCACTCACGTCGACTGACCTTTGACGAACGGGGTCAGGTCAGTTAGGCCAGGCAGCAGATGACACAAGACAAAGGCATGTCGACATCGTATTTAGAGCCGCTGAGAAAAGACGCGGAGAAAAAGATAACCGCGGTATTACCTCTTTTAAAAACCGTGTCCCATCGGTTACAAGCCCACCAGATCGAAGGCGTCAGATGGATGCTGGGGGTGGAGGCCGGCGCTTCGCCTTTCGGACACGTGAGCGGCATTCTTGCGGACGACATGGGACTCGGTAAGACGTACCAGATCGCCGGCCTTTTTTTTTCACGTCCCGTCAGCACGCTGGTCGTCACGACCAATTCGACGGTCATGCAATGGCGCGACGCTTTCGCGAACGTCGCCCGGAAACGTCCCACTCTGTTGATCCACGGGAAAACATGTAGCCTTCCTACATCTTTCGAGGAGAGCGCCGGCCTCGTCGCCGTCACGACGTACGGCGCCATCCACTCGCATGCGAGGAAAGACGTCTGCCCGTTCATGTCCAATAACGTCGAATACGATTCTGCTTCAAAGGCTGTGAGCCCTCCGTCGTCGAGCTGCGTGATGGACAGGCACTGGGACCGCGTAATATTGGACGAAGCGCACCAAATCCGTAACAGAAAAACGGGAACCTTTAAAGCGATGGCCAAACTGCACGCTACGCACCGCTGGGCGTTGACGGGAACGCCTATCAACAATCGCATCAACGACCTCCTGGCTCTGGGCGAGTGGACGCGCTTGCCCTTGTTAGACAGGGGCGTCGCGGAACGTCATATTTTGCGCCGCGTGTTATCCGATACGGGCGTCGTCGTCGAGATCAAACCCAACGCAGATTCTAATCTCATCGCGGAACAACCAGGAAACGACGACGACCGAGACGAAGAAGATGGCAACAGGGGAGACATAATGATCGACGACGCTAACGTGCACGAGTGGCACGGAGGAAAAGAAAAAAAGGACGTTCGAGAAGAGCACGGATCTACTCGATCGGAGCCTACCCCTAGTCCATCAATCGAATCGGCGGCGGTACCCGTAGTTGCGCTACCCTCTCTGACGACGCGCATCGTCAAGCTAGAATTCGCGCACGCGCACGAGCGAGAGACGTACGCGACCCTTTCCCGTTCTTACGAACGCCGCGCCGAAGACGTGCTGGCTTCCGGCTCTCGGAACAACGTCGCCATGGAGGGGCTCCTGCGCCTTAGACAGGCGGCAGTACATACCGCCATTTGCGTACGCGGGATGCAGAAAAAGAGGTTGTGTAACCCGTTGTCCATGTCGCCGAGCGACCTCCGGTTCTTGAGGTCCGGCCTCGCCACTTCGGCGGTTATGGGACCGAGCACCAAGTTCGAGTACGTCGTCGACCGCGTGCTGCGCTTCTGCGAAGAAGCTGCCGACTCGAAGACGCTCGTGTTCTGCGAATGGGTCACCGAGATGGTCATGCTGGCCACGAAGATCGAGAGCACGATTGGAAAAGGCGCGGTTTGTTGTTACAATGGAAAGTTGTCGATGATGAACCGGGCGTTGATCGTGCGCAAGTTCGAGACGGACCCGGTCTTGCGCGTGATGCTGGTGCAGATCAAGACAGGCGGCACGGGGCTGAACCTCCAGATGGCGTCCAACGTGATCATCACGTCTCCGAACTGGAACCCCTGCAGCGAGATGCAGGCGGTATGTAGGGCGCACCGTCAGGGGCAGACCAGGGCGGTGACGTGCGAGAGGATCGTGATGAAGGATACCGTCGAAGAAAAATGCTTAGCCGTGCAGCAGCGCAAGCTGAAACGGGTGCACGATCTGTTCAGGGAACCCGCGGTTTTACACAGGCTGGGCTACTGTAAGTCCGCTCGATGACGGACGAGACTCGTCTCGTTCATTACCTATTTTTTTCGAATTGCCGTCGCGAAAAGCGACTTTTTTTTTTCTGGCGACGGGCCTTTTTTTCAAACCTAAGAAATAAGCATATAAACGATATCTATACTCTACACCGTTAAAAGATAACACATGATAAGCAGCAGGAACGGTCGATCGGAAAGATCTGATGGATATCAAGATTATCGTCAGGTAAACCGAGGGAGCGATGAAGACGGTCGTACACACCGTCATCTTCCACTCGGCGTATCCAGACCCCATCCTCCGCATATGCAGAATGTGCGGCATACACTTCACCGGCAACAACCCACAGCTGTTATGGCACCGCCGACGACGACGATAACCGAGCACGAAGACGACGACAGAGAGCACTCGGCAATGATGTCGCCGTCTGAACAATCTTCCGCGATTGTGCTCGTCGACCAACCCACGGACGTTCTTCTTGACGAGTTCAAGAGCCAAGTGCGAACTTGGATGGAGCTCGACAACATCATTAAGAATTTGCAAACAGCTTTAAGGGACCGCAGGTTATACAAAAAGCACCTGACCACAAAGATTGTCGATTTCATGAACAGGTACAACATAGAGGATCTAGACACGCGGGAGGGTAGCCTGCGCTCGCGCGTGACGTACGCGAAATCGCCCCTGTCACAGAAGGCCATACGCGACGGTATAGCCAACTACTTTGCAAACAACACGGCCATAGGCACACAAGTCACGGACGCGATATTTAACAGCAACCGAGAGAGGATCGAGCGCGTGTCCTTACGACGCGTGCCCTCGAGGCGATGATCCGTGATTTTTTCTGTCAAGAAAGACGGTTGGGTAATATCCTCTAGCGAAAATGATGACAAACGAGAACGGATCGCTTCGTCAGCACTCCAAATAATGCAGGAGCACGAAGCGCGCCCTCGCGACGTACTTTTGCGTCACGACATCTATGGCTCGAAGAGAAAGAGAAGTAGGCGACGCGCTCCACCGTCGAGCGCGTCGCCGTTCGGAGTCGTCATCGCGCGTCGTCGAAAGAGCCGCGCATACTCTTTTCTTGATGTGGTCGAGCGACTCTTCGTGGAGGTCCCTGAGGTTGCTGTCTCCGACGGCAGATGAACGTATGGCGGATATCGCAGCGTCCAGCGCGCCTTCGCGCATCTTTCTAATGTGCGCCAGCACCTTCTTCAGCAGCCACATACTGGTGACAACGTCGTCGCCGTCGCGAACATACGTCTCGACCGAAGAGGCGGCTTTGGTCAGCTCGCCCTCTTCGAGGTCCATAATAAGACGGTACAACGTCGGAAATCCTTGTGCGGACAGAGCCGCGTCATTGGTCTGCCTGTTGGTCAGCCCCCACACGCTCTCCGTATCTGCCATCACGGCTTCGAGAGCATCCAAAAGGCGCGCCAACGCGTAGGGAAGCGTGATGCGCGACGACGTTGGGGGAATCGCAAATGAAGCGGACAATTCGGTCTTGACGACGCGGCGCGCCAGCCTGTATCCATCGTCCGTGCGCCACTGTTGGCTTTCAGCCTGGTCGATATGCAACAACACCGCGGCAATAAACCCAGCGTCCACGCGCCGACGCGCGTCCACGTACACTTCAGCGAGTGCCTGACCAATGGGAACCGGCGGAACGCTTGGAACGCTTTGACCGACGAAGCAGAAATTCTCGCCGTTTTGGCTTCTTCTCAAGCCGTCACTAGATCCTCGTGTAGCAGATTCTCGAGAAGAGGGCGTACATGACCATGGCAAGGTACATAGCAGGTCGAACGTGGTCTTTTGCGTCGGAGCAGATGTCGACGGCTGCTTATGCGACGAACCATCATCAAAAGATCTTCCACCGCCGCCGCCTTCTTTCTTCTTCTTTGGCGTCGAAAAGCAGCTGGCCATCGGGGACACGCTCGGCGTAGAGACGTAAGAAGATCCCGCCGTAACAGGCGTGGTCGTTGATGCGTGCAGCCTTTCGAACTCGCGAACGTTGATGCCCTCCCAAAACTCGCGGGCCGCACCCTTGAGGGTCAGGGAAGCTACATCCATCGATCCCTTCAAATCCCTGACCATCTGCACGTACTTGACGAACTCGCGGCGTAACACCGAGACCGAGCAGTCGATGATGAAGAGATCGACCGATTCCAGATAGGCGGCGCACATGTCTTCGGCGCTCCACCCCTTTCTTTCGACGGCCGATACGAAGTCGTTGTTGCAAACGGCGTCAAGAAACTTGGACTGTCCCAGCGAAATGTGGGGGGTGTGCTGGATGCACGTCACCAATTGACAAACGGCTTCGTTGAGCGGACGTACGAACTTGACCGCTTCATCGGACAACACGCGGCTCTCTAACGCGACCTCATCGAGTGGACATGGTACGATGCCGACCGACGCAGCAGCAGCTGATACGACATCCTGCAAACTGCCGCTCGCGCTCACGTTCTTGGGCGTGGGAACGCCGGACGATCCTCCGTGTATAGAAGAGGAAGATGCGGTGGATTCTTTCGTCGAAGCGCCTTGGCACAGGACGCTGGCGCGCATGTTAATGCCGCAGCTCACGACGTATTGGAACACGCTCCAATGCAGATAGCCGTACGTGTCACAAACGCGGTTCAAAAAAGACTCGACAAAGGGCGTGTCGATGTTGGTGGGGGAGAACACGCTCTCGAGGGCTCCCCTGAGTTCTGAGGAACACAGCGCGCGCAGCGCGTCAGCCACGGATTCGTTATCGTCGTCGTCCTCTCTCGGTGTGAGGGGAGGTGGAGCTGTGCTGGTGGTCAGCGTGTCCCTCTCGGCTGTTTCGACTGCTTCCAGCGCGAAAGTGGGCATGGTCTTCAGGGAGTCTACGTGCGTGATGTCGTTGTCGTGCATCATCGTCATCACGCTGTGTCGTAGTCCTGATGTTGTGGCATAAACTAGACTGCCTTTCGCTGTTCAGAACACGTTGTCTGGAGGCACGCTCTCTGAATTATATCAGAGATGCTCTGTTGGTTATTATTATTGTTTTTTGTAATCGACCACGACGATGACTTATGAACCTCTTTCCGGATTAGGTCGGGTAATGCCGCAATGTCGCGAACGTCGCAATGCCGCAAAGAAAAGGAGTCTTCGAAATTTGTAATTAGAGAAAAGCGAAAATCAGTCGGTGGGAAAAAGAAAAGAAAAGATAAGCAAAGCAAAGCAAAGCAAAGCAAAGCAAAGGCGAGCAGCAAGCGCAGCATCGCCACTCGGGCTCGGCTCGGCTCGGCTCTCTCTTCTACCTGCCTCGCCCTTTATAATTAGGGTTGTGCGCATGCGACGCCATGAGGAGGAGCAGCTGCTTCTTCGGTCCACGACTAACGCTGCGCAGCAAACGCAGTGCGAGGCGTCCATCCTGCTCAGGACCGCCGATGACATACTGTACGACGTGCTGTTCGCGCAGCTCCGCATATATGACATGCACCTCCTCTCGATCGTCATCGAGTCTATGTTCCGCATGATTAAGAAGAAGGGCGTTTCCACCGCTGACGCCTTCTTCGACGTCAGAAGGAGCCGCATCGAAAAGCCTACGCGCTATCTGACGACTTCCATCCAGTCAATCTATCACACGGAAGGGTTGCACCGTCTGGCTAAGGACCTGCAGCAAGTACTGTCACCGCGATCTCCGGTGGACAGCCGATGGAAGAGCATCGTCGGTCTCTACAGCGCCAAACGTGAACTCGCGGCTTTTTACAAAGCCGCCGAGCTGAAGAGGGCGACCAATGCCAAGAGGGGGATCAAGGTCCCAGAGACTGCGCTGAACGTGCACCTCGTGAAAGCGCTGGAACTGTTCCCCCGTCAATCTAAGGCACACCCCGACCTCTTCCACCTGGACGTCCTTATGCGCGTTGTCTTCACCGTCAAAAACGCGGAACCACAGAAAGTTGAAGATCTGGAGCAGACCATTCACGACGCGTGGTCTCTCGAGCTCTGCGGTCGAGAAAGCGGCGAAAAAGAAGATGTGCAACATCACGAGGAGGGTACCACCAAGAACGACCCGCTCCTCCTGAAGGTCCGCACGGAAGATAACAGCTGCGATAACGCTCAGCAAACGCCGCAGCACGCTCCTGCCCAGGCTACACCCCCTCCCGACAACATCCCTTTGACGCCGACCGTGTCGGATATCTCGAGTCCGGCGTTTCAGGAGATCGGGCAGAAAGGGAAGGATGAGCAGGAGCAGGAGCAGAAGCAGGAGCAGAAGCAGAAGCAGGAACAGAAGCAGGAGCAGGAGCAGGAGCAGAAGCAGAAGCAGGAACAGAAGCAGGAGCAGAATCAAGCGGTACAAGGGGGCCATGTGCGATATACCACGTCGCAGCAAGATCAGCACGAACAGCCTTTACCAGCTTCGGGTTACGCCGGCTCATATGACGTGTCTTCTCCTCCTTTTTACCCCGTGTCGCCTTCGCCAAGCGTAACGGTGGGATCGGTGCCGCCGTCTTCCACAGGAACAGCGGGAGCTTTCTTCTTTCAGCCTCCTCCCTATTACCCTCACGGAACGCAGACTCCGTGTATTCCACCCTCCCCGCCATCTATCATTCCTCCGTACTTCACCCACAACGCCTGTTTCCCTCCTTATGGTGGCGGTTTTATGGGACCATCATCTCATGGAATGTTTTACGGAGGCGGAGGTTGTTTCGCCGACGGTTATTACCCGATGCTTCACGAGAACGACTATTATTACTATCACGGCGGCGAGGAGCAAGAGGATGAAGGTTGGGAAGATGCTGCTGCTGCGGATGGTACCATCGATCCACACGCTTCATCCCTGGCGAGTCGGCAAGTGGTGCACCTGGACCGCGTCACCAACATTAACGCCAACAAGGCCGCCTCTGGAGTTGTAGACGGAAAAAACGAAGAAGAAGTCGCGTCGTCCCCCATGAGGGTCAAAACGCCCCGCCCAAGCAAGCGGGTCGACGAGCTTGTGATGCCAACGTCATCCTCCGCCATGTCATCGGGCACGACGCTGTCTGCCGGATACCTCGAAAACGAGAGCGCCTTCACGACGCCGCAACGAAATGTGTCTCCTGCTGATCGTCCTATTGCGCGCGATGTCGACGACGTGGTGTGGGAAGAGACGCGCCGCGCCTCTCGTTGTGCCAAAATGGCTCCCGACGTCTTGTTCAAGGACGGCGGAGCGTCGACGAATCGCGATGGCTTGGAATGGAAGGCTGTCAAAGCTGCATCGAAAGCTGTAAGGGACGCCGTGCACAAGGGAGACTTTCGAGAGATCGACATCTTCTTGTCGGATCGTTGGAATCTCGCTGACCTTTTGCAGATGGCCGTCAACAAGCACGCTCCCGTCGTCGCCCGAAGTGTCAAAGGAGGGAAGGAAGAGAACAAAAGCGGCGTCGCCCCCCCCTCGTCCCTTCGTTCGTCGTCGTCCCCTCTGACTCTCACTGAGCTATTGCTGGACACCGACGACGCCACTCGATCTTCGAAGGAAGACGCCATACTGGATCTCAAGTATGGAGGCGAAACGCGAGCGAGTTACACGTTCCGCGATCTGTCCGAAGCCGCCAGCGTCGCGAAGATCGTCGCCATGCACATCGACGTATTCGCTCAGGTGATTGCCATCAAGTGCCCGGCGCTGTGGAAGGCGTACCTCGTGGACGCGATTTACGGCAACCGTAAGGTTTTGGGACGCGACAGGCGCGAGATGAAGAGGAAAGCCTTTCGAGATTTGATCAGCCGCAAGAAAGACACCGCGACGAACCAGCAGCTAGGCTAGGCTAGCCCTAGATACCATAGACACTGACCGTAACACCATGTGTTCCGCGTGTTCCACTTTCGCGTCCTTGCTGAGATTCAGATCGACGTCTCCTGCGTTGATCCTGCGGCGTATGCAACCGTTCATGTCTTCCCCTGCCCACGAATATCCCAGTACGATCCACTACCGACCTGCCCATTTCGCCTGTCTCAGATAAGTAGGGTTGGCCGAAACCGTATGGGCCACGCGGCCGTAATAGAGATACTGTGCGCGCGCTTTATATATCCGCACTGAGTGCGGCATTGTAGTCCAGAACGCGTGTCCTGCGGAACATACACTGAGCGCGTGATTGTAAAAAATTGACACACATACAGTTGGCTGAAACCGTATATATACAAATATACGCCGTATATACGGAATTGGCCAACCCTAATCATGTGTGAGCGCCCCTCCATGTCGTGCGTTGTGAACGACATCACCCAAGCCATCTCCGGTGGCGCAAACATATATGAAGTACAGCGGACGATCGCCGGGGTGTACGAAACGGACGAATACCTTGACATCACCTTTGAGCTGGAAAAGGAGGAGCTCCGAGCAATTTTGGGAGCCATGTGCTCCCTCGTGCAACTTGTTGTGGCCAGGCGGACGCCGGCCGATGATGAGAAGGCAAACATGCTGTTCTGGACTGCGCTGAACCTGGCGTACGCCCGAGATGACGAGGAGGAGATGGAGCGCGTCATCAGGAGCGTGACACAGCCTTGTTCAGGTTGGATAACGGGTCCGCCTGATGGGTGGGTGCTGAAGCGGCACCATTTTGACGACCGGGTGGCATTCGGTGCTCTGAACAGCACGAGCCTGCTGCACAGCATGTTTGTGTGTCTGCCCCGTGAGGCTGCGACTAAGTACATCATTCGCACCATACAGGGGTGCGACCATTCCAGCAGGCAGGTGATGCGTGAATTTGGCGGCAGCGACTACTGGCAATACTCATACAACGCGGATTGCTTTGGTTTGCTCTCCAGGCTGCGGGGGCTTCCCGGGTTCGACTTCCAGGCGGCGCTGACCGAGCTGGTGTCAGGCCCAGTTCCATCCGTCACGTTGGCCATGGCGCTGACCCATGCGGTTTCAGTCCCCGAGTTATAGTCCGGCAACTGAATTTTGTTACACCTTGTTTCGCACCGGATCAACGTGCCGTAGCCTCGCGAAAAACTACTTATGGCGTCAGGCGAGCGCGTGTCTACTCGATGATTCTTTTTCCATATCGCTAAAAAAATCGAAAAACGGGTTTCATTCGAGTGATCCCGTCTTTCACCTCGCCATGGTGCGGATCAGGCAGTTTTCGACCAGGGTAGTACAATAGTTCCGGGGAGTTATCAAATAGTTCGTGACTTTTCCAAAGGGCGGTACCCGCCAAAAATTTACAGAAATCGTTAATTGACTTGTTTTTACGATTTCCCCGGAACTATTGTACTACCCTGGTGTTCGAATAGCAGCTTGAAAAAAAGTCCTAGACAGTATGTTGCCGGAACGGAAGGTGTAGATGACGAAGGATACTTCATTCCTTGGAGTCGAAACCAAAATCGGGAGAAACATGCTGAGAGGTAAGAAAGGACGCCTCTTATAC
>LKMJ01002699.1_pt1 | contig 16395 bp, 23 predicted proteins | sample 643391 | NCBI WGS metagenome assembly LKMJ01 (sample SAMN04112250, study PRJNA286221) | soda lake metagenome | biome: soda lake; feature: Kulunda Steppe; material: water; isolation source: sample PL-Br10 brine of Picturesque Lake | place: Russia: Kulunda steppe | collected 2010-07
CCATCACCAGCCACAGCTTACCAGCCCAGACAGACTCGCCCCGAGAACCTCCCTTGGCAGCGTCGTACCACCCATCTCATTGAGATCAAGTACTGTGAAGACACTCGCCCTGAGCAGCAGCTCCAAGATGCCCATGCTCAGCATGATTGCCTTAGGCACAGTATTGCAAGAGACATGTTCTTCATATCATTCTCCTAGGTGTAGGGGGTGCTATTTACATTCATGACACTTTGGTTCCTCTGAAGAGTCTCGGCCTTGATTATGAAGAGTCAAGAAACTTGCTCTCAAGCTTCATGCTCATTCTGTGCACTGTGCTCATAAGCTTATACAGACCAGACGTTCTCTTGAGCATTCTCCTAACCTTCAAACTAATCAGGAGAGGGCTGCTGGCTTGTCTGCCCGCAACCCTCCTGATCCTCACTAACTACTTTCATCTTTTCTGGTGAAGGGGCTTTTTGTCCTTAGTGGCCCCTTTACCTTACTTGATGTGAGGAGCATTTTTGCTGCTTGCGTACTCATTCTTTTCTTCCTTCTGCAAGGTTGGCAAGGTTCAACGTAACAAATTGTAAAAAAAGAGCCTAGACTAGCCCTGTTATGCTCTGGATGATTTGAGTGCATCGTATTTACCTTTCTTGATGCTATGATAATCCTTTCGTTATTTACTTTGAAGTGTCAACACGACTATTATAGGTTCCCACTAGCCCTTATAGGACAGGGTGAAAATGATCTGCTCACATCCCTGTGCTAAATAGCAGTAGCTGTTTTGGCTATTTACGCGCTTTCATTGTGCTTTAAGTCGCACATTGCAATACGTGGCTTCAAAAAAGTGCACTTCCCATGTGGAATGACTTCCAGTGTCCATCTGGGTCAACAGATTGACCTTCATATTTGTGGTAGTACGAACGCACTTCCAAGTGCTGCTGCATGCACAAAACATGCTTTTCATCTGAAACGGCAATGAAAGAAAGAAAAGAAAGACTGCGCCTTCAGCAAAACCCCTGTCTGCATCAATTAAGGAAGAGGTTTACATTTAGTGCATACATTAAGTTAAACTTTGCCATCAAACTAGAAGGAGGATTGTCAGTGGGAGGCAGGAGGGTTCTGAAAAGAGCCATGTACTCTACGGTCACTCGGTGTTATTTGTCAACCATCAGCTCATATTTTAAATAAATATGATACTTATGAATTTTGTTACGTATTGAATTGAATGAGTGTTCAGGTAAAGAGTTAGGTTTTTTACTTACACCGATTTAGGCCAAGTTCACTGAGGGATAGTATGACATTTATAAATGGTGCCCATCACTCAATCAGGATGCTTTGTAGGCTCACTTTGTGGCATTTCTGTGCAAGGGCGTGTCTCAATCTGATATGCTGTCTGGTTGCTCTTGATAGTTGTTGCTCTGGTCGTGTGTCATCACAAAATTTGACTTCACGAGGTGCACATCTCAGCGTGAAGGGTGTAAAGCCTGGATGTCATTTGTGTCCAATCTGCCTTTGCAAGTATAGAAATAGCGCTGAATCTAGAGCATGAAGTTCATCGACTGAGGTTTGGTAGAAGCCAACGGAGTGAAGTCCTGTTGGCTACATGTGCCCGCAAAGCCAGACTTTGTTGAGCCATCCGTGCTTTGCTTCCTTATATTTAAAGCACATATCACAGAAGTTAAAATCGCGTCAAATGCAGAAACATCACTCCATTCTTTCCAATGCGCAGCGTAGTGCACCAACCATAAGCTGTAAGCTATCAAGAAATTATCTTTATTCTCCTTCATATCATATCACAACTACATGCCATGGTTTGTTCCCAAACCCACCAGAAGCAAGTTTAATTCTCTTTGGATGGTGGTGAGCTGTCTGGTCTGGTATTCACGCCTCTCCCTTTATTTGTACCACCAAGGGGTGACCTGATGGCACACTATCTGTTATTTACTTGTTTCTCCTTCATCCTCATGCAGCACACTGAATTCTCAAAATGAACCATGAATAAAGCAAAAAGTATGCACCAGCAGGGATGCCAGTGGTGGCATGCTAAGGGGGATAATCCCATAACTGGTGTAAATGGAGATCTCATACTCCCTAAGGGGAGAAACATGGGAATTCTGAAGAGAAGTCCCAAAATCAAGCTTAATCGTCTGGGAACCAACCAAATCTTGCAAGCAACAAAATTCAACTTGAAACTCAAGGCAGCCTGACCCAGATTGTGCCAGGGCAGAACAAGAGCTAAATAATTTGGACGTTTCCTTTGAGGGTCCCTACATGTATGTAATAAATGTGTTTCTAGGAAAAGAAAGTTGCAGTCTAATGGTGATTGATATGTGAATTTTTTATCCGAGAGTCAAAAAAGCCAATCCTCTGAGAAGGCAATTGTCACATTCTGTTTCGTTTTTTCACTGGGCAGAAACCAAGGCAGTCCACCATCACCTGATGCCCAATATTCAGGTTTTCATCTTGGAAATTTGTCCAAATGGGACTGCTTAGCTGAAGCAGCACTGCAACAAGGGGCGTGCATAGAACAAAAACCAACAACAGCAACATAGTACAAAAATTTGCCTTGGGAATAGTCCCAAAGTGCAATGCAAAGGGTGGATTGGTCTCCAGATCGTTGCGATCTCAATCAAGGTTTGTCACATCAACGGCACCAGGTCTGTCGCAAGGACTCGAGGCACCCCAATCCTATCTCAAACCCTGCACTATTTCGGCTTTGCTCTTGCTCCTGCCCCCTGTGCATGCAAATCCTTGGTGCCAAGGAGTGGTCCTAGCTGTGTGCGTCCTTCCTGCCCACAGACCACCAGGTGCAAACCATGAATCCGGGGCACTTTGATTGCACTGAGGTCATCCTTGAGATAAGATGAAACGTGCATAGGAAAGGTCCCTTTCAAGAACCAAAAACGGGTGCCCTTTCAGCAAAAAGCGGTTGGGCGGAGAACAATCTCAGCAACTGAAATTGCGACGCACTCCTCTCATCAGGCACCAGTTTTTATTTTGTAAACACCCCCCCTCTTCTGACTGCAACTCAAAAAAGCGGGACTAGGCTTTCGCGCCGTCCCAGACACTACCCAGGTCCCTCACCCAGGTCGCACCACAGGCCCAGCAGCCTACCAGCACATTTACCTGGTAACAGCAAGGTGGGATATCTGTGCATGTGTTTGTGCAGTTCAATTGCTCGTGCACGGGGGGGCAGCAGTGGGAACGCCTACCCCGGCAGTTGAGCAGCTGGGAGGAAGTGCCCCTTCGCTCGCGCCTTGGCATACCCAACGTCAGCTACTCAAGTCACCTTCCGGCTGGCCCTATGGCCTGTGTCGTTCTCCGGCCTTGTGCCGCGGCGTTGTGGATGGCCATCAAATGGCCGTCAAAAGCGAGCAAGTCATGCCTGCCTAAACCTTGCCCTGTGCTCCTGGCCGCTGGCCGGGGCCTGGGCAGGCACGTTGCTCTTGTTCTGCTTAAGGGCTGAAGTGGCAGCCAGGTGGGGCAAGGGGAAATCCCACTGCCGGGATTCTTCTTCTGACCGCCTGCCCGAGTATGTCTTCCCCCACGAACGTGCGCGCACAGGCGTTCACCCCGACACACCATGGCCCCCGGACTTGGCATCGGTAGCAGCGCTGGCGAGACCAGCGTGGAGTGCCTGCCTCCCCTGACTCGCCACAGCCTCGACAACAGCCCCATGATGATGTGCCCCGAGGGGATGGGCGTGTCTGCGGCCCTGGGCAAGGCTGCCTCGTTGGGCCAGCAGCGTGCGCGACGCAGCATCGACGCTGTCAAGGTAGGTGGGGGGCTTGGGAGTCTTGAGGTGATGCAAGCCAGCCTGTTTTGGTTGGACCTGGGTGGCGGTGGATCCAATCAGAGGAGGTTCGCCATGAATTCATGCTCTGCCCAATTATCTCTCGTTCCCCCCCCTGCCCCTCGCCTCATTGCGGCCTGTGCAGGCAGATGCTGTGGTGGAGGCGCAGGACGCTCTCGTCCCCGTCGACCCGCGCATCACCAAGGACTGCTGGCAGTACAAGGCCACCCGCAACGTTGCTGCTGCAGCTGTCCTGCATGACCTAAAGGCCGAGCACATCCCGAGTGGTAGGTGTGCTGTGTTGCCCTGTCAATGCAGTGTGCGTGTGCATGAATGGCGCACGCGAAGAGGCACTAGCACGTACATGCACACGCACATACACACAGATGAACACGCACAGACACAGGCGTACACATACACACATAAACACACGACGCACACACGCACCTGAGTAAGGCTTCGCCTGCTTGCAGGCTGCTGCCCCTTCATTGTTTCTGCATCTCTAAGGCTCACTGCTGTACGGGCCGGGCCCCAAACTGAAACATGCAGGCGGGCCTCGTGGTGTGGAGCAGAAGGCTTGCAAGGAGATTGCTCGCCACCGCTTTGATGACACCTTTTACATTGTGGACCTGGGTAACACGACCCGCCTGTACAAGGTGTGCACTCACTGCTTGTGGGTATTAAGGCCATGATAACTGTTTTTATAAAATACCTGCGCGCTGACAGCCAACCCTGCAACTCTCGTGCTTGGCTGCTGTGCCTGCCCTCTCACACGCCCCACCTTCCTGCACCTCATCAAAGTGCTCCAAGCCCCCACCAGACGCTGCGCCCAAACGTTGCCCAGCATTGCTTGCACACATGGCCTTCTGCACACCTCCAGCCCGAAACAGGCGCGGGGTCCCAAGTTGCCCTGCTGATGCACTAACCCGCAAGGTGCATTGAATGCACCCTCTGACGCAGGCAGACGCGCTCTGCCTCACAGTCACATGTCGCCTCGGCCTCCCCCACCCTCCCAACGCCCGCCCAAGGGCGAGCATGCCTTCACCCCTCGCTAGCCGTGCGCCAAGCAGTTGGCGACTCGCGGGCACCGCACTGTTGCCATGACATGTGACTGTGGGCACGACGTGAGCCCGTGCGCGCACCTGTGATGCTGGAGCAGAAGAAGGAGCGGCAGGGCTTGCTCCGCTCTCCTCATCCACCATCACCTGTGCTGCTGCCACCTGCCCTTTGATCGGTAACCTGGATGTGTGTTTGGGGCGTTGTGCTGGTTGTCTGCATGCCAGGTTGCTTTGCGTCACATGTCTTGCATGCCTCGTGCGGGCTGTCCACAGGAATGAGTGTGGCATCCAACATCCACACGTACCTCACAAACCACCCACCAGACATGCACACACACACATACACACACACTTGAACTCAATGATTTCGTGCCTCTGCAGCTCGGCAGCTACTCGTACTCAACATCACGTGCACCGCGCGCGCACGCACACACACACACACGCAAGAGTTTGTCTAGCTTTCACTCGTAGCAGGGGGATGAGGCGTGTCAACGTATCCATCTTTAACCCGCGCGGCCCGGCCACTTGACGCGCGCCTAAAAATTGCGTGGCCTCCCCCGGCGGCAACTGCCCTCCCCCCAGGGGCAGTTGACGGCAGCCCACTCCAGTAGGAACTAACGCCTCCCCCCCCTCTACGCCCGCCATGTCTTGCAGGCCTGGAAGGCGGCCATGCCTGCCGTGAAGCCCTACTATGCAGTCAAGTGCAACCCGGAGCCTGGGCTGCTGCGCCTGCTCATGGTGCGAGCTTGCGTGTTTGTGCCTCCAGATGGTGATTTGGGAGGGGTCACCTGGGAGTCCTGAACTGCCAGTTCTGGGCACGCGCGGTTGCGCCCAGGGTGGGCCGTTGTAGAAGGGGTGGTGTCCACCTCCCACATTGCTCTTGGAGAAGTGCATGATTCCTAGACTGGGCATGCGCAGTTGCGCTCAGGGTAGGCAGTTGCAGAAAGGGTGGCGTCCACCTCCCGCATTGCTCTTGTTTTGGAGAAGTGCATGATTTCTAGACTGGGCACGCTGCTGCAGCTGCTGCTGCCTGGTTCCGCTGAGCCAGCCTGTTGCGCAGACAGTTGAGCAGGCCACCAACTTAGGCTGAGCAGGACCAACTTGCCTGGAGCAGGGGGGATCATGCTGCGGCCAAGGCAGGGTGAGCGGGACACTCTGTCTGCTTGCCCCTCGTGCTGTGCAGGCCCTGGGCACAGGCTTTGACTGTGCCTCCAAGGGTGAGCTGAAGATGATGCTGAAGCTGGGCGTGCATCCCTCCAACATCATCTTTGCGCACCCCTGCAAGCGCCCCTCCGACATCCAGTTTGCCAAGGTGGGTGTGCGCATGCAACCACTTGTGCCTTGTTCGCGCGCTTTGCAGAATAGTCAGGGCTGGGACTGTACCTCTGCTGCTTCTCACCAGGAGCACGCCGTGTCGTGCGCCTTCTCACATGGCACCCTGCCAGTGAGAGGATTCCTTGGAAGGCCTTGCACTGACTGGCAAGGGCATGACATGGGGCACTGCCACGCTGATGAATGTTGTGGGTATGAATGGAACATGTCTCTCGGCTGCCCCGTTCAGGAGCACGGCGTGGAGTACACTACTTTTGACACGGAGAGCGAGCTGCACAAGGTGGCAGCGCTCCACCCTGGCTTCAAGCTGGTGCTGCGCATCCGTGCTGACGACCCTGGTGCACGCGTGCCGCTGGGCATCAAGTACGGCGCAGGTATGCAGACAGGGCTGTGCGTCTGCATGTGTTGCTGCTGTGTCATCAGGGTGTGTGTAGTCCTGGTTCCTGTGTGCATTGTGGGCATTCCTGTGTTGCTGCTGTGTCATCAGGGTGTGTGCATTGTGTGCATTCCTGTGTTGCTGCTGTGTCATCAGGGTGTGTGCATTGTGTGCATTCCTGTGTTGCTGCTGTGTCATCAGGGTGTGCATTGTGTGCATTCCTGTGTTGCTGCTGTGTCATCAGGGTGTGTGCATTGTGTGCATTCCTGTGTTGCTTCTGTATCTTCAGGGTGTGTGCATTCCTGGTTCCGTCCCCTGTGGCATGCAGGGCTGCATGTGGACGCTTGTGAATGGTAGTCTCATTCGGCTTCATTTCTGCTGGCTTACCCATGCACAGAGGCTCTGCAAAGAGAGAGGCATGCCTCGCGCGCCAAGTTTTAAAGAGTAGCCCCCTGCCTTTTCTGTGTCGCAGATGTGGCCGACGCTCCTAAGCTGCTGAATGTGGCGCACTCCCTGGGCCTCAACGTCGTGGGCGTGTCGTTCCATGTGGGGTCGGCCTGCAAGGACCTCGCCACCTTCACAGGCGCCATCGAGAGCGCGCGCGAGGTGCGTGAGAGCGCACTGGCGCCATAGAGAGCGTGCGCGAGGTGTGAGAGCGCACTGGCGCCAAAGAGAGCGCGCGCGAGGTGCGCGAGAGCGCACAGGCGCCATAGAGAGCGTGCGCGAGGTGTGAGAGCGCACTGGCGCCAAAGAGAGCGTGCGCGAGGTGTGAGAGCGCACTGGCGCCAAAGAGAGCGTGCGCGAGGTGTGAGAGCGCACTGGCGCCATAGAGAGCGTGCGCGAGGTGTGAGAGCGAGGCATTGCGCCATCGAGAGCGTGCGCGAGGTGTGAGAGCGAGGCATTGCGCCAGCGCGTCCCCCTTGGCTGTACGGGCGCGGAGTTCCTGTTGAGAGGATCAAATCGCCACAGGCTGGAGGCGCTGCAGCCTCGGCAGCTGATGCCCTGGGGCGGAGGGGGCAGTTCATGTCACACATGCATACAAAACATGGAAATTCTCTTATGATTGAAGCATGAGCATAGGGGCCCTGGCATGCGCTGTGTACCCTGTCCTCCGTGGCCCCGCCTTCGTTTGCTGGCTGCTTGGACAGCCCTCTGACCCATATGCTTGGGTGGTGCGCGCGCCGCAAGCACACAGCTGTCTCGCGCGTGACTACCAACCAATTAGTCAAGCTTTCAGGGTTGGAAGATGTTTAGATCTTTCCCTTGACCTGCACCCTGACTGCACACCAGCACGCAGGGGTCCTGCAGATGGTGTTGTGGGTAGTCCAGGGGTTGTGGGGAAACGTACACAGAATTTCTGGCACCGTTTTGGTATTCATGTAGTAAAACATGCATCTCCTGCTATTTTGGCACAGAGTAGGCTATTTTAATCCTTGCACTTTGTAAATGCTGTATATTCACGCTTGCAGCTTGCCACACCCTAAACGTTCCTAAATGATATGGTGACGAGTGTGACCATTGCATACCTGCAGATCTTTGACCTAGCTGAAGGCCTGGGCTACAACATGGAGCTGCTGGACGTGGGGGGCGGCTTCACCGGCCACTTCGACGCATGCGGCAACGTGATGTTCGGCGAGATTGCCAACACCATCAACAAGGCGGTCGCGCACTGCTTCCCGCCAGAGCGCGGCGTGCGCGTGATCGCCGAGCCCGGCCGCTACTTTGCAGGTGGGGGGCGGGGCAGGGCAGCTGGGGCGGGGTAAATTGTGCTTGCACTCTAGCTGTGTTTGTTGTGTGTGCGTGTGCCTGTGAGTACGCCCCCTCATCCATAAGGATGCAGGTCCGGCATGCAAGGATGCACCGTCCCTGCTGACATGTGGCTGGCTGCAGCACCTCGGAAGCCTTATGAGCTGCATCCATGCCCCTCATGTTCCCCAACCCGCCAGCCCTTGGGTATTGCTGTTGCGCTGCCGCCACAGCCCGCCTTGCAGACAAGCATGAAAGGGCATATGGATGGGTGCGCGAACCAACCCTCCCGAGGGTCAGGCCAATGAGGTCGGGGGTGGTCAGGGTTAATAAGCCGACGCCGCGGTGAGGAGAGGCTGTCTCGCCCGCCCGGAGGTAGCCTTCAACCATGCTGAAGCATGCAGAACCATGAAGACCCAGAAGCCTCGCATGGACCCGATGATTCAATGCCGGCCGTGTGTCATGTGTGGTGCCCCCATGCAGAGACGTCAGCCTCGCTGCTCACGCCCATCTACGGCCACCGCGACCGCATGGACACGGCGACGGGCATACTCAAGAAGGACTACTGGATCACGGATGGCTTGTACGGCTCGTTCAACTGCATCCTGTACGACGGCCAGAACCCGCAATATCAGGTGCGCGGGCCACACAGTTAGGCATTGCCCAGGCACACGGAGGACAGGATGACCTAGCAGTCATCATACCAAGTGCTTTGATCTGAGCATCCACCCCTTGGGCTGACAGCAAGCTTGCCAGAGCTCCGCCACAGGTTGCTGAGGAGCCCAAGCACTGTGTAACGCCTGTCCGCCCTTCCACTTGGTGTGCTCACACGTGTGGGCGCATGCAGCATATGCACGGAGCATGCGCGCACCGAACATCTGGACACCCCGTGCCCTGTCCTCTCCACCTGCCGCACGGAAGCCTGTGCCGCAGCATGCAATGCTTGATGTGTGCAAAAGACGGAGTGGCGCTGATGAGTGCCTGGGGGGGCTGTTGTCGTGATGCAGGTGGTGCGCACGCCGCTGCTGCCTGAGCCCACCTGCACCACCACCTTTAAGTCCACGCTGTGGGGGCCCACCTGTGACAGCGCGGACTGCGTGTACAAGGTGCGCGCACTGGCCGGGGCCGTGGTGGGTGTGGCGGAGGGCATAGAGCGAGCAGAGGTGTGTGTATGTGCGCGCTTGCGTGTCGAGCCCTCCACGCCACTCCCGTGCTTTTCCTGCGCCCAGGTGTCCTCTTGCATGTGCAGGTCGGTACACTGAGTCACCCTGTGTGCGCTGCCGGGGATGTGTCGGGTGCAGTGGGCTTACAAAAAGGTTGGGTGCATGATTGCTTGCGGGCTGTCAGCGAGTGCGCAGCCGCGCCCGTGTGGATGCCTGCATTTGTGTGTGTGCAAAGGCTTGCATAGCCTCTGGTGCTTGCCGCAGCTCAGCCCGGGCACGTGTGGATGTGCATGTGCAGGACCACGACTTGCCCCAGCTGCGCAACGGGGACTGGCTCATGTTCACAAATGCGGGCGCCTACACCGTGGCGGGGGCCTGCGACTTCAATGGCATCGAGTTCACCACGCCCGCTACGGTGCGCGTGCATGCCGTGGCCATGTCTGTGGCAGGGGCTTGGTCCGGCAGCGCGTCGGGTCAAGGCACGCGGGCCTGCTCAGCACACACAGCGCACGGCAGCTTGCACAGTGGTGGAGTGTCCGCCTGCTGTCACCCTAATGGTGTAGTGGCCGCCTGCTGTCACCCTAATGGTGTAGTGGCCGCCTGCTGTCACCCTAATGGTGTAGTGGCCACCTGCTGTCACCCTAATGGTGTAGTGGAGCTCATGCTCAGCAAGAGCTCGGAGGCTTGGCGTGGTCACCAGGCCATGCCCATATGTGCACGCTGGTGCTCGCGCGCACACGCACACATGTATTCACATGCGCACGTTGAAACGCACGCAGACACCCACATGGATTGAGCAGGGGTGCTCCTCGAGCACTGCTGCTGCGTACTAGGGAAGGCCTGCCGCGGTGGTGATGTCCGTTGCTCAATGCAAGCAACCCCTGTGTTGCATCTTGCAGGTGTACGTGTACAGCGACAGTGCTGTGGACGCGGTGGAGGCCGGCGGGGAGGCAGCTGGGGCCATGGAGGTGTCTGAGGACGAGGAGGAGGAGGAGGAGGCAGCGGTCATGGCCTGATTTGACCTTGTTAACCAAGGAAGGTTGTGGGCGCCACTGCCCAGGGACAAGCAGGAGTGGATGTGCTGTGAGACTGCCCATGGCCAGCCTGCAGTTGGGGGGTGGGGCCCTGGCTGCGCTGTGTGCCGCGCTACAGCGCCACAGGCGCGCTGCGTCCCACTCAAGAACCATGAACCCCGCCCGCATTGCGCCTGTGCAAGCCAGCGCACGTACAAGCTCGCACAGGGGGAATTCAATGTGCCGTTAGCTGTGGAGAGGTAGTGCTTAGACGTAGACGCTGACATCCCTTTTTTTGTGTGCACAGAGGCCTATTTAGGGGCCTGCTGTGGTAGAGCTCAGGTGTTTTTTCGGGGGTGCCAGGGCAGCAGCCCAGAGCAGAGCAAGCGCCGCTCCTGCCTTGCGTCGTGGTGGTCAAGGCGTGTGTCATGCGAGCTGTGGCTCTTGCCCTGCGTGCACAAGCTCTCGCCCCGCACACCCTTGTGCGCTTCTAGGAGGGTCAGCCGCAGTGGTCAGCCCCCATGTGGGTAGCTCGCAGTCCAACAGCGTGCATGCGCCCTGGCAAGGCGTTTGACGGTGCTGTGCGCCTTTTGGTCCTGCCTGTGTACAGAAGGGTCTGCTTGTGTGGAAACCCCCCAGGGCAAGAGGCCCAGCATGGCTAAGCCTGAGGGTGTGGCACTGGGCGTCCATTTATCAATGTACTTGCTACCGCGAACAACGCATGCTGGCATGCGCTACATGCTGTTTTCAAGGGCACATACACACTTGCTAGTATGACAATTTCATTCATGTGATCAGCCAGGTGCGCACCTGTGTGTGTGGAGCTGTGCTGAAATTGTATTACAGTATCCAAGTCTTTTGCCCTGCCTGCCTACGATGCCACCATTGGCATCTTTTTGTAGCTGTGTGTGTTTGCATGTGCGTGTGTGTGTGTGTGTGTGCATGTGCATGTGCGTGCGTGCACGTCCGCGAATGTGCGCATGTGTGTACCTGCGTATGTGTTCTTGTGCCAACTGTGCTCAGCATAGCTGCCAGGTCCTTTGTACATCCTTACTAAATAAAGTACGCTGTTTCCCATGTTGGACGCAGCTGGTGTTACATGAGTGCTTAGCATGTGCTGAGAGACAGATCATGGCTTGCATGTGAGATGGCTGTGGGTTGGCTGTGTATCAAACCATTCCCATGGTCCATTCGCAAAGGCCTAGGAGGAACACCTTGTTGTACACCTCGTATTGAGTGCTTATTCTTGCTGTAGAGCCGGACCCTCCAAAGAACTACCGCGCATGGCTCATGGCTTGCGTTTATGGCCTTCATATTGCTTTCATCCGGAAGCCCATATTGCGGCTTGACCTTTCTCCTTGGTGCCTGAGCTGGTTTTCCCCGTGCAGCTTCCCATATTCTTTACCCATCCTCCTAACACTGTGTTGATGTGAAATGTAATAACGTCTATCGCATGAGGTGCCAACCTGAAAGCACGCGCTTATAAGCCTGGGGCTATTTAGTCCAAGGTGCGAAAATTGAAGCAATTGATCCAATGCCAATCATGCAAATTAGGATTGCACGTCAGCCTAAATGTTGGTTATGGATGGACAGGATATATGGTGAAGGGGCTTTCCTTCCCAAGTGGCCCCTTTTCCTTACTTGATGTGAGAAGCTTTTTGCTGCTTGCGTAGTTTTTCTTTTCTTAGGCTAGGAGCTGTATGGATATGATAGGAAAGGCTACGTGATGGTCATCGCTAGCCAAGAATACATGATGCAGGTTCTGAAACTTGATGACGAAGCTTGTTGTGCTGCTGGAATAGGAAATCGTAGACAGGCTAGGCTTGTTAGGCCAAAACAATGCTACACCATAACAGCAGCTCCAATGGCAAGAATGTTTCTGGTAAAAGACAGACGTCGATACTTAACAGTTGAGTTCAAGAACTTTGCGGACCTCCATCATCTCAACACTTCTAGGTTTCTAGGTTCAAATCAACATGGTAGGGTAAGCAAAATGCTCCAGCCTGGTCCAGTCACCAGTTCGTCGCACAAGTAGGATTCAGTCCCCCTCCTACAGTCCTCCTTGTCTGATGGAGGGGGTTTGCCTGGTGCTTGCACCAGATGTACAGTCGGCCGTCACACGATGCCGTCCTTCTGTAACCAGGCTCGGCCAACCTGGGGTATGAACTTCCACCCTCCTCACTAGGGTTGGTCCTGCCGCCTCATCCTCTGCATTCCTTGCCCCATTCCTTAATTCATTCCTTACTGCCTTAAAAACAGGGGTATCCCTGTTGGTGGTCTTTTTTCTAAGTGTCTCTTCTTCAGTCTTGTGCCTTTGGCATATTGCTAATGTGCCAAGGGCAAGCCTGTAACACAAATCATAAGTGTTGACTAGTCCAAAGTAGTAACTTGACACGACAGAAGCTATTGTTACTTTACTTCAACTTATTTCGACAGGCACAGCTTCATTATGCATCGCATCTTTTGCTCCCCTCATCTGGCATGTACCCTATCTGGTACGCATAATGCTAAGCTGCCCCTGTGCAATACAACCAGTGTTAAGGCTTGCCATGCCGTTCCCAAGAACGCTGGGGTCTGCCTGGTGCTTGCACCAAGTACGTACCGTGTATAGTGACTGTGTACCCCCCCCCCTATACCACATGTCACCAGGGGGCAGTGAGTTTCATGCAAAAGAATGCCAAAAAACAATGTAGGCAACAAGAACTATTTTCGCAGGGCTACTCTCCCTACATCAATTAAGGAAAAGGGGCTTCCAAGGACACCATCTGACCCCTCCATCAAGGCTTATGCCTGCTTGCGTGAATTTCCTTCTCTCTGGATACAACTAGTATATCACGACGATTTGTAGTCAGCGATGTGGCTTGTGTTTCTGAGATGGTCATTCAATAGTGACGGTGATTTGGTGCGACAAGCATTTGCTTGCATAGTACGTGACTCTTACACTGTCAGCTGTAGCTGTACTGCAAACAAGGAAAGTGCCTTGCCAACTGACTCAACCAACGTCCCTGTCCAATGGAGCACAAGGACTGGCAAAGCACTAATCTTGTGTGACAGTCCAGTGCAGCAGTCCAGTATGGCAGACCAGAGTTTCTAAGCCTGGCAGCAGCCACAAGCTGGGACTGCACAAGCTGCATGAGCAGCTGCCTGCCAGCGGCCACAAGCTGAGACAGCGCAAGCTGCATGGGAAGAACCTTGGCTAAGCCAGCAGGCACAAGCTGATGGCTTTGGCCTGCCACAGAGCCATGGGGTCTGTGAGGCGGACAAGGGAGGGGCTGCTGGTGCTGGCCCCACTCACACGCATCACCTGCGGGGCGGGTCGGGTCACGGGGTACTTTGTTTTGCGGCTGGGGGCGTGTGCACCGGTACAATTGAGCTCGCCTGTGCTCAAGCATGGGCAAGGGTGCCCCCGCGCCCCAGCTGCGTCTCTGGCGAGGGGGTATGTTCAAGCAATGGCCATACGTAGGGCAAAAGCTGCTCCATCACCAACCACTCTGAGTCAGGCAGACAGACCCATGCTTGCTCGCTCATCGCATCGCCTGACAAGCGCGCGCGGCCGAGCGGCAGTGCGCACCGTGTAAGCAGGCCCGTGGTACTGAGCCCAGCGCATCTCAGCAGGTGACACCTCAAAGGCGTCTTTGCTGTGCCATGCGCTCGTCTTGACTTCCACGTAGGTGAGCACAGAGTGCGAGTTGGGGTCCCTGGTGGAATCGGGGGCAGCCAGAAGGGATGAGGCACCCGCAAGGCACGGGCGTAAGGGGGGAGAGCGTGGCGCAAACAGGCACAAAGAAGGGGAGAGCATGGCGCAGACAGGCGCGAAGAGGGGGGAGAGCGGCGCCAGAGGGAGTGAGAGAGGAGTGTGGCATAAACATCCGCAAAACAGTGGTGTGCGTGTGTGTGAAGTATGTTGATTTGTGCACGTGTCTGCAAAAGAGTGTGAGGCAAATAGCAGGCGCAAAGGAGAGGTGGGTTAAACAGCAGGCGCAAGGGTGGAGTGCAGCTAAAAAAAACAGGAGCAAAGGAGGAGTGTGGCTCAAACAACAGGCGCAAAGGAGTGCATGCGTGTTTCTGCGAGGAGTGCTGCACAAAAAAGCGCAAAGGAGCGAGGCGCAAGAAAGCACAACTGAGCAGCAAAGCAAGGCAGGTGGAGATTGCTGCCTGTGTGCCTGCCTGCATGTGATACCCGGCCGCAGCTCCCTTGTGCTCCTGTGCTGCGGCAGACTCAAGGCTAGAAAGTCAGTGCTAGCCAACTTCTAGTCCCATACAAGTGGGACGAGGCAGTGTACTGATGCGTTAGGGGAGTTCCGTGGCTGGCGGGGTCAGTTGGATGGGGGTGATCGCCCCACCCCCACTCCTTTGCACTGACGCTCATGCACGCACAGGTGCACACACACGCGCACGCACAAACGCTCACACACACGTGCCTGAGGACAATGTCGTACGGAAGCCCGGTCTCCCGTTCTTGATTCACCCACACCACCTCCGTGCGCCGCAGCAGCTCCTCCCAAGACTTCTCCGCGCCAGCTGCTGCTGCTGGCGCTGCAGGGGGCGGCAGCCGCCCTCGCTGCTGCTGCTGCTGCTGCTCCAGGATGTACTGGAAAGCAAGCTCCTCTCCCCACCGTCCCACCAGCTCACGCTGCGGCGCAGGACGGGCAGGGCAGGGCAGGGCAGAGCAAGTGCATGCGTTGCAGTGCGCAGGGCCCACACATGTGGCGGCTTACACGCACACATACACACATACATACATGTGGCGGCTTGCACACCTGCGCAGGATGCAGGGAGTGCGTGCGTTGCAGTGCGCAGGATGCAGGGAGTGCATGCGTTGCAGTGCGCAGGATGCAGGGAGTGCATGCGTTGCAGTGCGCAGGATGCAGGGAGTGCATGCGTTGCAGTGCGCAGGATGCAGGGAGTGCGTGCGTGCTCCTGCTGCTTCTGCCGCCTGCGACCAGACCCAGCAACCACTGAGCCAGCGTGCCGGCCGGAGGGCACGCGCTGCACAGGGACTGCCTGCACACCTGAGCAAAGCAGCCCATGAGGACGGCGCAGTGCCAGGCAACAGAGGGTGCCTTTCCTGTCACAAGCTGCACAGGAGCCTCAAGCACCTTGATGGGCACCCATCCCAGGTTTGGTCTAACCTGCTGTTCAATCGCAATCGTCCCACGAGGGCGTCACAGTGCCAGCCAGGCAATCAAGGGGTGTGAAGCGTCTGTGTGGAGCAGCCGCCTCCTGGTCGGCACTGGCGCAGCGCAGGGGCATTTGACAGTTGCCCAGGAGCGAGCCCATCCCTGTACCACGCCCTGCACCCGCCCACCCACCTGCTGCTGCTGCTGCTGCTGCTCTGTAGACGGCTGCAGCCCCCTGCTGGCCATCTGCGCAAAGCGCTGCGACGTGGCTTGCAGCTGCACGGCAAGGCAGGCGCAGCAGGCCGTCAACACACTAACACACACATGCCACATGTCACATGTGAGTAACCAGAGCAACTCGGGCACGGAGGATATGGGACCATTGCAGCAGCACAGGGCCAGCTGCAGTGTGCGATGAGCGCAGGTTACAGGGCCAGCTGCAGCGTGTGCAATGAGCGCAGATCACAGGGTCAGCTGCAGTGTGCGATGAGCGCAGATCCCAGGGTCAGCTGCAGTGTGCAATGCGCAGGTCACAGGGCCAGCTGCAGCGTGCGATGAGTGCAGATCCCAGGGTCAGCTGCAGTGTGCGATGAGCGCAGGTCACAGGGTCAGCTGCAGTGTGCGATGAGCGCAGGTCACAGGGCGCAGCTGCAGTGTGCGATGAGCGCAGGTCACAGGACCAGCTGCAGTGTGCGATGAGTGCAGGTCACAGGGCGCAGCTGCAGTGTGCGATGAGCGCAGGTCACAGGACCAGCTGCAGCGTGCGATGAGTGCAGGTCCCAGGGTTAGCTGCAGTGTGCAATGCGCAGGTC
>LKMJ01002700.1_pt1 | contig 16394 bp, 19 predicted proteins | sample 643391 | NCBI WGS metagenome assembly LKMJ01 (sample SAMN04112250, study PRJNA286221) | soda lake metagenome | biome: soda lake; feature: Kulunda Steppe; material: water; isolation source: sample PL-Br10 brine of Picturesque Lake | place: Russia: Kulunda steppe | collected 2010-07
GCGGTTCACCTGTTCGTGAGTATGACCAGTTTATCATCCCGGTCATGTGCCGTTCAGTCGTTTCATCGCGTTTGTCGGTCGTGAATGCTGCTGTTGATCGTTCGATGCGGTGGTCTGCTTGCGGATCCGGGACAATGTCTCGGGTTGCGTCTGGGATTGCGCTGTGGACTTCGACTGGTTCTGATGGGTTCTGCTCAGGGTTGACTGTGTATTCGCCGTGGTATGTCATTCGGGCGATGTATTGTGATTTCCCCATTGATGGTGGGTAGTAAGCGGACTGGTTTTCGAGGCGTTGTTTGATGTGATTGTAAAGTGTTTCACTGGCAACTCGGAGTTCGATCCGGTAAGCTGGCTCGGCGAGCACTTCGATTGGTTGGCGTTGTCGGCCAACCCAGTCACCGCCTTGTGTGCCGTCAGGGTCAATCGCGTTCATTTTCCCGCTTGTTTCTCCGCCGATTCTGATTTGTGATCTCCCGGTTACACTCTCTTTTGCATCGCTGTTTGTTGTAAGGTAGTTTTGCGGGACCGGCATTGATCGGACTTCGTTCACTGGTGAAATTGCTATGTCGGCTGTTTCACGGGTGAAGTGGTCGTAGTACGTATTTCGCTCGTAGCCGAGGATCCCGGCGATGAGCCCTGCAACGGTTGTTCTGGGGATGAGCTCGCATGTTTCGTATGCTGTTGTTGTTTCCGGTTTTCTGAAATGCCCCCAGCTGGATTCGATGGTGAATGACAGGCAGGTATCTGGCATCACTGGGTCATCAGGAACATCTGGTGGTGTTCGTTCGATTGGTTCTGTGTCTTGATTACTTGCCGGTTGATCAGGTACGTTTTCGATAGCTTCTGTTAATGTTGATTGCGTCATTGGTACATAATCCCTTTCCTGTGTGTATCTTGCTTCAATTTTGTTACCGCCGGGTTCTGCTTCACTCCCCGTTGTTTCCGTTGTGATTGTGGTTACCAGTTGATGTCTGGTGTTGGCATTGCACCGATTTCGATCGGTGACGTGTCAACGCCTGCGTCGTCAGTAAGGATATCTGGGACAGCATCAGAGTCGATGACTTCACCGCGGTATGACGGGGTGAATCGGTACGCCATGTTGTGGTGAATGGTGTCTATACGGTCGCTGTGTGCGTCAAGAATTTCGACGAGTGGTGTGATATTCAACACGATGTCGTCGGTGTGTCTGATTTCGTTCTGGGTTTTGCTGTTTTCACTGTCGAATTCGATTTCGTTTTCGAGACGACCGATGTGGGCGAGCCCGTCACTGTACTGGATACGGAAGTAAAACTGTGGTAGGTGACCGATTTTCGAGTTGGTGATGGTCTGGTGTTTGAATGACCGCCAGATGATCTGATCAAGGAGTTTGATGTCATCTTCTACGACACGGTTTTTCTGGGCCTGATTAGCGTTCACGATGCCGTTAGCGCCAAAGAACCCGTACCGGATGTGTTTATTGTCGAGTCCGTATCCGCCACTTTCTTTACCTTTTTTTGTTGCGATGACGCTGGTGAGTTCTTCTGCTTCTGTGGCTTCAAACACTTGGTTGTACGTCTTTGCGTTGTTGATCTGGACAGCTCCAGTGATTTGTCCTGGTAGTGCATCAACGATTTGTGATGGGAGGTCTTTCCCCGGATCGACGGAGAGTGGTGCGCCGAACAGTCTGGCATCGATACAGGCATCGAGGAATGCTTTGGCGAGTTCTTGCCCGTCTTTTGTTTCGAAATCAATGTCTGATTCCCTTGCGACGCGATCGAGGAGATCTTCCCGTTCCGGTTTGCTTCCATCGTCGTTTCTGGCATTCGCCATGTAAATGACTTCACCTTCAGCGTCGAATTGGTCACGGATGAATCGCTTAACACGAGCTGACGTTGCGACACCTTGATTCGTTTCTTTGTCAATCCGTGGTCTGTTATCGCCTGCTTGCGGATCCCCGTTGTGATTGGAGTTCTGTACGTCGTATCCGATGATCAGTTCTGCGTTGGCGCTTAGTTTTTTGTCAAGATTTCGTGTCATGAGTTGTAATGTGATGTGTTGAATTGATGTCTGTTGGTAGTTGGTTGCTGTTTACTGTTCTCCGTCGGTTGTTGTGTCGGATTGTTGTGTGTTGGATTCGGTTTCTTCGTCTGATTCGCTGTCTTCTTCACTGTCGGTGCTGTGTGGTGTTTGATCTGTGATTCCGTAACTGACACCGAGCGCGTACCAGAATTTCAACTCTCTTGCTGTGAGGTTGTAGTCGTTCGGATCGCGTTCAGCGAGAGCTGTGACTGCTTCTTCGACAGTTTCAGTGTAGAAGATTTGTTTCCGCTCATCAGCAGTATGAGCGTACGTCACTATCTTGTCGAGTGCTTTGGTTGCGACTCGTTGCAGGATGTGCGGGTTCATATCGGGTGCGTCGTACTGTGCGGCGAGTGTTTGACCTAAGTCAAGGTAGCCGTCTTGATAGCCGCTGACACGCCCGACGAGAACACCGACGAGGAATGCACTTCGCCGTTCTGGGTGATCGAGGGCTGGTGCAGTATCAAGGAAGTTATCGAGTTTTTCACGACGTGATAGGTCGCTACTTTCGGCTTGATCGTCGCTCACGGGATTTTCAATGAACCTTTCAAATTTAAATCCTTCACTTTCACAATTTTCATTAGTGTTTTCACTCGTTGTAGACTGGCGGGTTTTGAGTGTTCCCTGCTTGTGAAGAACTGTGAACAGTGCAAACTGTGAGATGAGTGTCTCAGCAAAGTCGAAATTAACACCATTTGACTGTTCACCGTCAGCAGTGTAAGTGAATTTCTCACCATCAATCTCTCGCCATTTCTTCTCAAACGCACGGTACAGGTAATCGTCGGTGACTGACCCTAGACCAAGCGCAGCCTCGCGGATAACACTGAAGATTGGTTCTGAATCCTCAGATAAAACATCCCGTTTCGCTTGGTCATCATCCATGCCGGCTGTTACCCAGGATTTCGGGACAGCATTCTTACCAAACCACGGCCCACTGACTCGCTCAGTAATGAATTCAGGGTTATCAAGCCAATTCGATGACTCATCAGATGTCGGCAGAGCGTCATTATACACCCAACTGTCAGCGAAGTCTGTGTACGCTTGGATGAGTTGATCATACCCTGATAAAGAGATTCCAAACTCCGAGTCCAAGACGACATACGTTGTGGCGTGCGGTTTCTTAAGCAAGGCTTGATAGATCGATACGTTCACATCGTTTTCTCGTGTACGTCTAAGCGTCTTCACCAGTGGCACCGGCTTATCACTAGTGTACACATCGTAGAGAATCGCGTACAATACCCGTGCCCGTTCCGGTGTAAGGAAATCAAAGTACGGCAATGTGTACAAAGACATGTCACCACCGTACAGGCGTGAACATGCGTGAACGAACTGGCGAGAATTCTCAATGAATCCAGCTGCTGTCAGCGATACGGCATGGTTCCGCCATGCTGCATCTTGTTTAAATCGCCAGAACAAACCTTCCTGTTTTGCCCCGGATCGGAACAGTGGACCGTTGTACCCGCCAACAACCGCACCGTCAACATCACCAAGGATTCCGCACGGCATGTCAGGACTCACATCTTCCTTTCCATCACTCCCAGCAGTGTAATTCTCTTGCTTGTGCACACGTGTTGCGTGTCGAATTGCTTCAATCTCACCAGGCCATTTGAATTCTCCATCGGTCTCTGTTCTGAATCTGACGGTTACAAATCCGTACGTTGTGTCATCAGCAATATCGGTCAGTTGTGACTCGATTTTATTGTACAGGTCTGACCCTTCTTCAAGGTCAAAGCTGAATGTAGCGAACTTCTCAAGCACATCGCCATCCGAACACTCCTTGATTGCCTCACTAACGAGTAATTCGGATGTCTCAAGTTCGTCATCATCTGTATTCACTCCTTGACAAACCCAGTCAAAACAACTCGACATATCTTTATCCATCACATCCCCAGCAGCCCGACCATCAATCCTGATTCTGTCCGTGAGGCTATTATCGTGCTTATTTCCGGCGTGGTATGCCGAGTGATACAATTTCGTAAGTAACTCTGTCCTGAATTGCTTCCGGTCAACACCAGTGAATGAAGGCTCATCACCTGACACATCAAGATCAACCGTTACAACAAGCGGATCTTCATCATCACTGGTGGCTGATGCAACCGTTTTCAATGTCTGCCCGATCGTGAGATCATTCACGACATCCATCTCGTCTCCAATGTCATTTCCAAGTGTTGTGATTGGGATGTCTGCGCCAATGCAAAATAACACGCCGTACGTATACATCACATCGAACGGCGTTCCGAGGGGTCTGTCAAGAAATGCGTTGCAGTTTTCAAACTCTTCAATCGGGATTTGACTTGGTTCACGGAGGATATCTGTTGTTAGTGTCATGAGTGGACGAATAGTGAGCCGAGACCGAGCGAATTTCGTTCGCCGAGACCGACATCGAGCGCGAAGTTCAGTATCTCACGGTGTGTTTCATCTCGCACCTCGTATGGGAACTGCCACTTTGTCAGTACGACCGGTTCCTCTCTCCCTTCACTTACTTGAAGTGGAATTGAGTATTCCTTTTCGATATTCCACCCGTTGAAGAGAGGATATGAAAGTTCATTGGGGGACGTTGTGACGTCGTCATTGAACAGTCTGTATTTCCAGTCGAGATTGCCTGTTATTTGCGTGACGAACGGATCAAGCGTGTGTTTTGGTTTCCAGAATACCGATGTGTCACTCTCACCGTTGCGTGCTTTCTCGTTTTCGATTCCGTATTCATCGAGCTTCCACGGTGGAATCCGGCATTGTACGCCCGTTTTCGTTGTGATCACACCACGATTTCCAGGTGGTCCAACATCAGGATCTTGGATTTCCATGTCACCAACCTCGAACGACATCTGCCCAATATCCAGTTGCGGGTTCTCTTTCAGATGACTTGCGATATGACCAAGCATCTCCCGTTCAACCGCGGTGAATACAATCGCTTTTTCGTCTCCTTCTTCTATGTCACCCTCCCATGGGAATGGGAGTGTGTAGCAGAACCCGTTGTGCTGGTCTTTGTCGTGACGTTTTTCGTATTTTGTTCCCTGAAGACACCGCCAGATACGCCCGTTGATCTTCTTGTGACAAGCGTTATCATGAACTGAGTCGTAACGGGATACTAATGGTATCCTAAGTCTCATACACATCTGTTACCACTTTACTAATTTAAACCCAACGCTTACACAGATTTCATAACAAGGGCTTGTTGCAGTGAAAACACACCCTCGGTGTGCGGATACTTAAACCACCGCTGAAACACTCAGTTATTCTACGCACAATTGTTGAAACTGTTGAACCTGGTCGTGAGGTCACACTCACACTCACTGGGGAGCTTGATGACGGAACGAATTTCACTGGAGATACGACAGTCCGTGTCTTAGACCCAGACCGTTCAGGCCCACCATCGAACTGATTTAGAATTCACTTCAATTCGCTCAAAGAAAGATAGTTTACGCGGGTTCTTCTTCTAATTCTGCTAATTCTTCGTCAACATCTACGTCATCATCACGAACAACCTCCCCATTTACGTCTTCTTCATTTTCCATCTCTTCTTTCAGTGTTTCTAACTCTGATTCGACGCCAGCTTCAGCGGTAACTTCATCCAATTCACGTTCAAGATCACTCTTATCACTCAACGAATTCTCAATCACACCTTCTTCTTGCAATTCATCCATTGCCTCTGACCGGGCCTCCATGTCTTCAACTTCTTCTTCAACCCTGTTAATAGATTGATGAACGTTATCTAACTGGTCTCCAGCACCAGTAACAGCCTCAGAAACCCGGACTTCGGCTTCAGCAGCCGAGTGACGTGCTTTCATCGTCTCTTTCTTTGTCCGGAACTCCCCGATTTGTTGCTGCAACTCTTCTTTCTGATCAACAAGCCCATCCTGCTTTTGCTGAAGGGAATCGATTTGTTGTTTTAGATCCTCAATTTCGCTCATCCGGCCTTTCTTCTTTTGTAAGGCCTTTCGAGCGAGATCGTCACGATCCTGTTCAACAGCCAGTCGTGCTTTTTCATTGTATTCTTCGATCTCACCTTCAAGATCTTCTTTCCGCATCTCCAACCGTTTTTTCTGTGTTGTCAGGTCAGCAATCCCCTGCTTTACGTTCTCTAACTCATCCTTCAGTTGTTCATAGGAGTAATCGAGTGTTTGGTGCGGATCTTCAGCTCTGTTCAACACGGAATTGATTTTTGACTTGACGATGAACGCAGCCCGACCTAAGATACCCATACTAGTGTAAAACGGTGCGGTTTTCAAAAACGCATGGATTTCTACAGCTTAACCAAAGCCTGCTAGGTTCCTCTTTTGATCATGTCGGAAACGCGGTCTTCGTTCTGTCCCCCCGCACTGTTACGTAATGAGTATTCCCGCAACCCACATCTCCGAATCCGAATACCCTGGACGGTCAATGGAGGTATTGAGGCATCAAGTCATGCAAGTTCTTTCCGTGTTTCAGTAACGACACGGTGAGGGTTCTGATGGATGAGTTCAAGGATTTCGTGTTGCCGACTGGACTGGTAATGATCGTTTTTCTCAACAATACAAAGGAATGCGAACACTTCGAGATCGTCAATCCAGGCAAGCACCGCACGGTACTCTCGCCGATCGACGTGAAAGTACAACTCCGGGAAACACTTTCCATTCTCTTCAATCACGTTGTAGAACCGTTGCTTGGCACCGTGTAACGAATTTTTCCACTGCAACGTATCGTTTTTCTGCTCAATCAACGCTTCGAACCGTTCAGCGACTCCATCACTGTGGTTATCGGCAACTTGGGTTTTGTCGTCGTCCGTGAACTGGATCTCGATGGACATGTTTTGTCAGGCACCCATGGCTATACATGGATTTGTCACTCCACCCTAAACAGTACTTGTATTCTCCCACCGCCCACCCGTCAATCAAATCCTATCGACACGGTATTCATAGTTTTTAAATAGGATTGTGGAATACAATTCTCCAATGACCACTGCAGTTTCACAGTTACACAATTCAATTCTAATCGTTCAGGAGGCACTGCGCGATTTCTTACCCAACCTTGCACAAGGACGACCGATCCCACGAAATTATGGTGACGGTGATATTGAGGGTATTGACCCTGAACCGTTACTTGAGGTCTTTGAACGAGTTGAAGAGCTAACCGGATTACCTGCTGAGTTAGCCGTCCCGGTCATGTTATTTCCTATAGCAATCGGACTCACAAGTATGATGGTGTACGTCGAGCACAAGTTCGTTGCGGACCACCCGACAGGGGTGATTGAGGTCACCCATCCGAGTATGCAGCACGAGAATTCGGTGCTACGGATGCGACGGACAGTTAACGATAATATTGATTCAGGCGTTGCAACACTTCGATTTGAGTTGGCAGAGTTAACGCAAGAAGAAGCGAAGGAGACTGCTTATGAAGTCATCACAGAAAATACGCGGACGATCCAAGACCAGTATGAATCGTTGGATATTGACCAGTACCGCTTCGTGGTAACTCATAGTACGTTGGAACCGGACTGGTATATTCACATGCCAGAATCTGTTTTGGATCAATTGTCGCGTGAGCCGCATGCATCGAGAGAGATGCTGATTAGTATGCTTGACGACGATATTGAAGCTGACGCGTGGACGCAACGCAGCACACCACCTGAATCACAGGAAGAGGGTGAAAAGCAACACAGCCCAACCTGGGAAGTAGACGGGTAACTTCGGTCTTTCTGTCGCTTAGTGGTCAACCGTGCAGTGGTGTCGTGGTTGATTGATCTGGTTGAGTGTCGATTGAGAGTGTTGGGACGTGACTTGCTATCGATGTCTGGCTTCCACCACCGTTGTTACTTGGTTTTACACGTTTCATATCTTCTGCGTCGGTTGTCGCGTTTGTCGTTGTTTCGACAGTGACTGCTTGACCAGCTGTTGTCATGGTGATATCACCATGAATTCCAGTCCAGTAGGTTTCGGTGTCTTGCGCTGCAATCCTGTCAAGCACCCGGTCGTGCGGATGACCGAACGGTGAGTCATACGCACTGGAAATGACTGTGAGCTCCGGTTGAACGACATCCATGAACGGTTCTGTGCTTGATGTGTGTGATCCGTGATGGCCGGCATGGTAGATTTCAGCGTCGAGGGCATCACCGTATTCATCAATGAGACGCATCTCACCTGCTTGTTCAATATCACCAGTTGTGAGGTACTGGACGCCACCATATTCGATCATAAGTGCAACGCTGTTGTAGTGAAGATCATCACGGTCGCTGTCTGCTGGCGGGTTGAGTACATCAATAGTAACGTTGTCGTCTTCGACAGGGATTCCGTCAGTTTCATCCACAATGTACAAGTCTTTATCGTGCTGTTCGACAGCGTCAAGGTATTTGGCGTATGTTTGCGTGTCGTGTTCGAACCCAGAGTCGTAGAGTGCCCCAATACCATCTCGCTCAGTTGTGTAGTGTTCGATGATGTCAGCGTGCCCACCGATGTGATCGGCATGTGCGTGTGTTGCAATGAGGTGGTCTATCCGATCGATTCCATGCCGGTCAAGATAATCAATGACAACTTCACCGTCGTCTTGCCAGTGCCCAGTATCGACGAGTAATGTTTCGCCGTCGGGTGTGACGACGAGCGTGGCATCTGCCTGCCCGACATCGATATGGTGAATAGTGAGGTCATCAGTTGCGTGGATGTATCTGTTCTCGTTGTCAACAATTTCTACATCGTTGTACCCTTCGCCATTGTTTTGACCGAGTGTGAAGCCAGCGTACCCAACGCTCACGCAGATAAGAGCAACAATGACCACCCCGGCAACCTTTCGACTCATGTGTAGTGGTGTTTTTCACAGAGGGTCTTTGATGTTATGAATCTCTGAAATTAGTATTGGTTGACTGATGGTATGCAAAGTGAGTAATGGGTGGTGGCTGGCAAGGGTTTTTCCTGCATGGGTGAAAATTTTTCACTGGAAATGCTACAAGATGGCCTCGGTTACCCATTCAAAGGCAGTGAGCGATTTGCTAAACATCTTCTCGGTGGCGTTCTCGTCTTTTTCGGATGGTTACTCATCCCGTTATTCTTCCTCGCAGGGTACTACATGTCGGCGTTGAATGCTGTTGCTCGCGGAGATGATGAGCCACCATCGTTTGGTGATTGGGGGAAATATTTCGTTGATGGGTTGAAAGCATTCGGAGTGAGTATCGTTTACTCATTCATTCCAGTTGTGTTCGTTGTGGTTGGTCTGCTTGCTACTGGAGTATCAGTTGAGACGGGTGGCGGTGCTGGTGTGTTCGTTGGAATGGCACTCCCGCTGATGGGTGCGATGGTTGTACTCAACTTTTTAGTGTCGTATTTCCTCCCTGGGGCGATCACTCATGTTGCCGTAACTGGAAGGTTCGGATCAGCGTTTAGTGTTAGTGAACTGAAGTCCCTGTGGTTTAGTCAAACCTACTTGGTCGCAGCTGTCGTGTATTTTGTCGGTGCTATCATCCTCACGATCGGGTTCTGGATAGGGTCTGTGCTGACGCTCGGCATCGGTTTCATCTTGTACCCGTTCTTCATGTTCTACCTGTATCTTTTCGGCGCATACGTGTTCGGTTCGGCGTACCGTGAGGTATTTACTCTCGGGTCTGACACACCAACCGAAAGTAGTGATAGTGGTGACGGTGAGTGGAGTTCTTCTCCTGACCACTACTAACCGCCGTTTTCTGTTCCCGTTGCGTGTTTACAGAGATTCGAGGAGAAAGCCCACGATCTTCAGTCGTGTGGAGGAGGTCAAGCGGTGAGGTGCCGTGCCGTGGGGATCCCATCCCCTTCACGGCTGTATCTCGTTGAGGAAGTTGAGCAAATCGATGGAGGCACGAAAATTTAACTGATGGTATACAGGTGATTCTTGATCGGTTAGATCAACTAACTGAGTTAGTTGGCAATCGAGTAGAAACTACGATAGATGGATCAGTGAATGACATGAGTGCTAACGAATGGTGGTGTGTGGTTGGTCATTCGTTATCGAAGGCTGATGCCGGCTTCAGCGAGCCAGTCATCTGCTCGAATCGCTCCAACGATTTGTTCAGGTTCATCAGGTGATTTCGTGGCGCTACCAGGAAGAATTTCTGCCCCGGCATCGGTCTTGAATGTTGAGATTGATGCGTTACCGGTACCAGATTTTGCGCCCGGGTTAACTATGCCGTGGTATTCGGTTCCGTATGCGGAGAGTGTGTACCGCCAGTACCCCGATTCCCGGTCGTCCCATTCTCGTTTGGTGACTGTGAATGGCCGGTCACGGCCGTTTAGGTAAACCGTGTCACCTTTTCTGAGTGAGAGGAATAGCCCAGCGATCCACTCTTCTGGTTGGAGGTCTGGGTATTCTGGGATCTGTTCGTCCATGTTTTCGTCTGAGTCCGATGATTCGTTGTTGTGTTTCATAACGACCACTTGTGTAACTGCGTTCCTGCACCCCTGATACTGGGGCACCACCACTAGACAGGCGGATTCGGTGGGTGGTGGTATTTTGTAGTGAGTGAATTCCCATGTATTTGTTTTCCTTCCCCACTCTTATTTGTGTGTATTTTGGTCACGTTCACCTGCCATAGAACGTTGAGTTTTCGTTGGATTCGGGTGTGGTCATTTTTGCTGGCAAGTGAAGGTGTTGGTGTGGTAAGTGTTATAAATAAATTTCAGAATATTCAGTTTATTCTGCAAAATAGTCACTATATATTCATAATTTACTTTTATTCTATAGACAGATATTTTATGCAACAGTGAATAACCTTCCATGTGCAACCAGAAGTAGCAAGCGATGATCAAGTGTCGCGTGGTGATGACAGCACCCATCACTCAAAAGGATGTTTCAAACACCTTTTCAAAGAGTTGGGGGAACCTGCTGTGAAATTCGAGCTTGTTGATGCAGAACCAGTAATTATCGATGCCAATACAGAATTCGAAAATACATTCAACTATCCGGGTGAATCACCCATCGGTGAGAAATTAAATGACTTAATTGTTCCACCAGGTGAGAAAGAAAAAGCGAAACAATTCGATGACCGCACAAAGGATGGGAAGTCAAACGCAGCTGTTGTTGAACGACTAACTACCACGGGAAAGAAACGATTTATTTATCGTGGCGTTCCGTACCGTTCAAAATACGGATTTGCGATTTATACTGATGTGACTGAGAAACTCAATCGTGAACGGCACTTGAATGTCCTTCACCGGGTTATGCGCCACAACCTCAGAAATAATATCTCAGTCATCATTGGCCACGCATCGAATATCATTGATGGACCTGGTGAAGATGAAGACATCACCCGTGAAAGTGCAAAACAGATCAAAAAGAAAGGGCAAGAAATTGTGCAGTTGATTGAAGAAGCAAAGACCATTCAGGATGTGCTTCAGACTGAAACAATGTTGTCACCAACCCGCTTACAAAGCATTGTTGATGATGTGACTGAAGATTGCAAGGCAACGTTTAGTACGTGTTCCATTGAACAGGATGGATCTCTTGACTATGTTGTAAAAGGTAATAACAAACTCCAAATCGCAATACGTAGTATTGTTGATAATGCAATTCGTCATAATGACTCTTCGTTGCCTCGCGTAACGATCTCGGCTGAACGCATTGATTCGTCAATGATTGAACTGACCGTCAGCGATAACGGGCCGGGAATCCCGGAAATGGAACAAGATGTCATTACGAATGGGGGAGAAATAACAGCCCTTCACCATGGAAGTGGGTTAGGGTTGTGGCTAGTGAAATGGATTATCGAATCCCACGGCGGAAAGTTACTGATTGAAACACCGCCCAGTGGTGGAACAACGGTTCGGGTTCAACTGCAATCCCATGACACCCAGGGGTGATCATCCGTCATATCACTAGACATCACTTGGATAACTCCGAGTTAAACAGGAGAGATCCTACCTGATTGTAATAGATTGCCTGCAGCATTTGTTCATATAATTACTTCCAAGTTCAATTTCCATACATTCAAATGTACATAGGGATTATGCAGTTATATGACAACCCACAACAACTGGTACAAACTGCAGCGATCGTGTTCACACTTCTCACCACAATCCATTCCGATTATAGGTACGCTTGGATATTTGTCTCGAATTAATACCGTACTCAACCAACCGCTCCTAACCGGGGTTGAATCCTTTGTATCACGGTGAGGTAAAATGACCAGTTGCTACATTCCCGGTTGTTCTGCATCACCAGTTGTACGGTTTGTATACCGAGATACAATGGCCTCAAAATGCACCGAAGAGCGTTGCGTTCGCTGTGCACAAAAATTGAAAAGTAATCAATCACTCAATATAATTGAAGAAATCCCATTGTCTGATGAGTGGAAAACAAAGGAAACCAAACGACAGAAAATGGCCCGGAAACGTGGAACACGCCCGCAAGCAATCTGACCGTCACCACACCACCTCCCTTGTGTTGACAACAACACAAAATTCGTACTGATTTCCGTACTCATAAGTAGGCCTGTGACAGTATCGTAAATCACGAACCTACGTGTAACTCTGTGTGAGGCGTGGTCTAGGAGTGATTTCGACATGGCTACGACATCGAAAGGAAACTGGAACCCTGGTGCAAAGTACCAGACATATTTGGATAAGATCAGGCAAATCCTCGACAATGACGAGAAGAGAACAGTCCGGGATGTGTACTATGCGTTAGAAGCACGCGGATTCCCGGAAGAACTCGCCCGGCAGTCATACTATCACCAGGAGCAAAAACACGCTGATGACCCGGACTCTCACCCCCACCCCGATTCTTCACCAGAGAGTGAATGGCTGTGGGAGTTCGAATACCGGTTCGTAAAGCGCTGTGTGAAACGCGGCCGCCGGGCCGGGTACATTGACCCATCGCAAATCATCGACGCGTCACGCGCCGCTGAGACGCGCTCAAACGACGGGTGGGACTCAGCGGAAGCGTACCTTGACGAGCAAGTCGATGAGATTTGGGATCAGTACTGGGAGAACTTCTGGAAAGAACAAGACGTGTATCTTGAAGTCTGGTTGGAAAAACAGTCACTAGCATCCGTCTTCAGACCGGTTTGCAATGAATTCAATGTCCGATTAGAAGCAACGCGTGGCGACTGGTCAGACTCGAAAGTGTATCAAGCTGCCCAACGTCTTATTCCATACTTGAACGAGGGACGGGATGTTAGGATCTTGTACTTTGGTGACTACAATCCATCCGGATTCCATGCCCCAGTCTCGATTCTGGACACCATGGGCTATTACGGGATTAACTTAGCACGCGACTTCCCCGGATCTGATGACCGTCGGTATTATGATGTTGAGCACAGACTCCCGGCGTATTTTGAGTCGGAAGCAGACGACATGGCGAGTTTTTCTGTCGAACGATTAGCATTGACAACTCATCAAATCGAGCAATTCGATTTACCGGAGAATCCGGTCCCGTCTTCGACTGATAAGGACACTACAATTAAACAACAGTTCCAACGGTACGTCTCGAATGGGCGCGATGTTAATGTTGAATTGAATGCATTGAAAGAGTATCACCGTGATTTCTTGGAAGAGCTCATTAGAAACGGTATCACGAACCACATTGACATGGATGCGAAACAACGAGTTGAAAAACGGATACAGAACCGACGTGACGTGTTAGATAAATGCATTACGATCGACCGAGAACCGCTCACAGAAGTGAGTGGTGCCACGAAATCCACAACCAACAATGGTGATGAGTAAATGACTAGTGACACAACACAATGCAGTGAGCGTGAATCAATTTCTGAGAGTGACGAGACTGGTAACGAGGAAGGGAATGAGGACTGGATTAATTTAACTCAACCAGCCGCGTTTGTGATCGTTATTTCACGGCTGTTGTATAGTACGATCGCAACGATCACGGTCGCATATGTTATCGGTGTGTATCTCCTTGGTCTCCCAGGCCCTGCTGGAGTGTTTCTTGGATCTGAAGCAACTACCGTAACTGATTGGTTGACACAAACCCATGCCGTTTGGGCAGGGTTATTTTTTGCCTCTGCAACCATTGTCATGTTTGTTGGCTTCCAGGCCTGGATGATGCTGTCGTGGCTGACAGCATATGCGTTGTGTCCATCAGTCCGTGAGCTGTTTGCTGAGGCCGACCGGAGAGGGCTAAACCTAATTGGCGACGACCACACTTCCCCCGAAGAAGCACAAGAGTCATCTACCCGCGAATGAATTCGTGGGCTTCAGCGTGGGACTTGTCGTGGAGCGGTGCAGGGAATAATTCACCAACTCCGCTACCGCTGTGACGAGAGAAGTACAAGACACTCGTTTTTGTTCGATATGCGATTTATTATGTGAGTTCAGTTAGAATATATTAACCGTATGAGTAGCATAGTACGGTTTACACCATTGCAACCGATTGATGGTGATGAGTACGTCTACACAGAACGAAATTCGCATGGTGCTGGTGTTAAAATAACTGATTTTGAGGGGTTGAAAGAGGAACTTTCGAGTAGCCTTGTCGGACAGATGGATACGCGGAAAGTGGTTGAAAGAGATGAGTATCCTGGGAAGGAATGGGTTGTGTTACTGGGTTTCACAACATACGGTGATAACGGTGATGGGAAGCCCGGGACCGGCGCTGATTACCATAACGTGAGTAATACCGATGCGAAAGACTTGGCAGAGTTGTGGGAGACAATTTCAGAGTTCACAGAACCATTTGTGGTGTACCAGACCAATTTTGAAGGGTCGTGGCCGCATGCTGCATCTCTGTTGAATACACCTGGTGAATTGTACCGGGTTGAAGCTAGAGGCGGTGAGGCAACGTTGGAGGAATTGACTGTCACTGTGACTGAACAAAAAGAAATCGAATTCTGACATGGTCGGATCGGAAGTCCATCCCGTTGAGGCGGATGGTGTCAAGTTACAGAATCTTCGAGTTGAAATCCCACGGCCTAACGATCGGGTTTGGTTATTTGTGTTGCCATTTCCTGATTTTTTCACTGCACTTTTCACCCAGTGGCGAAAGGATTGATAGTATAAAAGCTAGAAAAATCACAACACCAAATGCTCCGGCTAGACCAAAGCGGTTTTCAAGAGAAATGAAGGTGTTTGTTGTGCTTGCTGACACACCCATGACGGCTGTTTCATTCCCGTTGCGGTCTTGTTGCACTAGATCGTAATCACCTGCTTCTTCCAGGTGAACTGTTACGGCCTCTCCATGGGTGGCCTGTGGACTGTATCGCTTCACTCGGTCGTCTGTTGAATCAATCACATCAATTGTACTAGTCGTCGTGTTTGGAGTGAATGTGATAGTATTACCGTCAAAGACTGTGTCTGCGAATTCATTTGTATTGTCGCCGGTGGAAACACTTAATTGGTCAGCTGGTGTTGTAGTAATAACTTGAACCATGCTGAAAAAGAGAACCATCAAGACGATAAATAAAATAATGACACCGATTAGCGTAGCTATCTGCAGAGCCCGCCATGCGTAAGCCATTACGGTAGATAGTGAGTTTTTCTCGTTAGTCGTTGTGTTGTTATCACTCACTGCATGTCACCTTAATTGAGTGTTCTTCAACAATTATATCGTCACGGTCGCGGAGACGGAAGAGGACGTATGTTGGGTCGTCTTCTTCAGGCGGGATTGAGAGAGGGATACGAATTGATTTTGATCCACTTCCGATCGATGCTTCACCACGTAATTCACCCTTCTCATCGTAGACCTCTCCGGTGAATGATCGCGGTGCTTCATCCCACAAATTAACTGTTACTGCTTCTTGTCCGCCTGTTACTGATGCAACAAGATAGTCATTTGCGTCTGTATCTTCGTTCATTCTCCCGTCACATTCTTTTTTTGGATCGGCAGCTGCACAACCAGCACCACCGACCACCGCCCCTGTAATCATTCCGGTAAGTAATTCTCGCCGACTGAATTTGCGGCTACTCATTTACAATTCAATGAAAAACAGATGGGTTTAAATATGTTTTTGATGCTGGTTTCGGCAACAGATTGGTGAAAACAGAGTGAAAGTAGGGTTTGAACGACGTGCAATAGGCAGATTATTCACTTTGTTCTGGTTACATTTCAGAATCGTCTTCTTGGTATCCGCCTGTCTCACCCGTTTGACGGGCACGACTTACACTCGCTGATGTTGCTTGATAGGCTTTCCGTGCACCTTCGCCCGTGTGTTGAATATCAAGAGAATTCGCTGCGTCCATGCCGATGCCTTCAGCGGTGAGAGCAGCGTCTTGGTTTGCACCGATGAACAGGAATTCCCACTCGTTTTCATCTTGCTTGGTTTCAACACGCTCTTGGACTGTTTCGCCAGGAGTTTCAGATGCGTTTTCTTTGCCGTCGGTTAGCACAACCACGATAACGTTATCTGGATCTTCGATTTCACCGCCAGTGATGAGTTTTTCTGTACC
>LKMJ01002703.1_pt1 | contig 16390 bp, 5 predicted proteins | sample 643391 | NCBI WGS metagenome assembly LKMJ01 (sample SAMN04112250, study PRJNA286221) | soda lake metagenome | biome: soda lake; feature: Kulunda Steppe; material: water; isolation source: sample PL-Br10 brine of Picturesque Lake | place: Russia: Kulunda steppe | collected 2010-07
CAACTTGGCCTTGGAATACAAGAGCTGGGTTGTCTTCGTCTGTCTGGTCACTCACGTCAACGTCAAAGTCAGGTGAGTCTTCAACGCCGTTGTCGTCACCGTTCTCGTCGCCGTTGTCGTCACCGTTGTCATCAGCTTCAGCGACTGAAAGCGAAGCACCGTTCATTTCGATGACATCGTACTGTACGGTGTCGAGATCAGTGACACGTGCACCATCGTCGATGTCAACAGAGACGCTATCCCCATCTGCAGCATCTGATGCTGCTTCAACATCGAAGGAAGCGATTGTCACTTCGTCATCTGCATCGTATGTGTTGTCACCGAGGCCTGCCTCGAGTACGAGTGTTTCGCCATCATCAACGATCTCAGAGCTGTCAAACTGTGGGTCGTTGACTTGCTCAAAGTCGGTGATCGTGGCTAAATCACTATCGTCAAGTGAGATCGATAGATCGTAAGCGTTGATGCCGTTATCGGCACCTTCGACTACCACATTATATGTTACTTGTTCGCCTGGCTCTACTTCTGCGTCTGATGGTTCGATCGAGATATCAATCTCGCCGTCGTCTTGAGCGGAAACAGGTGCCGCTGCGACGAATCCCATCGCAAAGATGGAGAGAACCATCAACGTCGAAAGAAACACTGAGAGTGTCTTTTGACGTGTAGTTGTATTACTTGTCATGGTTAGTTACTAATGTGCTGACACACCCTAGTGATCTACTACCTGGGGGTGCCGCATGCATCCGGAAAATGTGGCAAAAGCGGTATAAGCTTTGTGTATTAAGGTAAGGTGGTGTTTCGAATCAAACGACTCAACCATCGGTAGAACGTCGAGTAGAGCCACTGATGTATGCATTTACATACTCTCCTTGAGATACGGTATGTAGAGATTACTTGGAAAAATCAACAATGAAAAAACATATATTCAACACGAAGGCTCAGGCTTGTATACTTATATTTATTCTTTTTGCGTTAGTTTGGACGCCAGTTGCTGCATTCGATAGCGAAGTTACAAATGAAGATACAGTGGAACTTGCAGTTGATCAAGCACCAATAAGCGAGTTGCAACGAACAACATCTAACGATAGCGAGTTACTATCTCGTTCGAATCAATCCAATTTCGGAGCGGACAAAACCATAACGTGGATTGTACGAATTGATGACCCTAAATTCAGAACACAAGAGGAGACAGTAATTACGACAGATACACTCAAATCACGCGCAATCCAATCCCAGCAGCCGGTCATTGAACAGATTGCTGCACAGCAAGATATTGAAGTAATAAACCAACTCTGGATTACGAACGCAATTGTCGTTGAAGCCGATCCAACAGCAGTTTCCAAACAAGATCTAACAGACATAGATCAAGTCTCACGTGTACACAAGGATTACATATTTAATATTACGACGGCGGCTGTAGATACGCAATCGCATTCACAAATAAGCATCAACAGTCATTTACACCCAAATACAACCGGATCCCAGACCACTTACGGATTGGATCTTATTGAAGCCCCTGCAGTGTGGGATACATTCGGAGCTCGTGGGTCTGGTGTTGGCGTTGCAGTTTTGGATAGTGGCGTGGATGTAGATCATAATTCGATTACTCTCTCAGGATGGGCTGAATTTGATAATCGAGGTATCCAAGTAACACCCTCATCACCATATGATAACGATGGACATGGAACTCACGTGGCAGGGACTGTTGCGGGCAGTAATGCCAGTGGAGTCAGTATTGGTGTTGCTCCTGATGTCGCACTCTATGGAGTAAAAGTAACTGATGATGAGGGACAAGGAACATTTTCTCAGATTAGCAGTGGAATGGAATGGGCAGCAGAAAATGATGATGTCGACATCTTACAAATAAGTCTTGGAGCTGACGGATATATTGATGCGTTTATTGATCCAGTACAAAACGCCAGATTGACTGGAAAAAATGTTGTTGTCTCTGCTGGTAACAGCGGAAACGAAACATCAGCGTCGCCTGGTAACGTATATGATTCGTTTGCCGTCGGTGCAATAAATAGTGACCGTACTGTTGCTGGATTTTCTTCGGGAGAAATTATTGAGACAAGCACAGCATGGAGTACAGCACCATCTCAGTGGCCAAAAACATATATTGTTCCAGACATTTCTGCACCTGGTGTTCAAGTTGAAAGTGCGGCAACAGGGACAACAGATTCTCTCTCAACAAAAAGTGGGACGAGTATGTCAGCACCACATGTCAGTGGCACGATTGCATTGCTCCGATCGATGGATGGAGTAACAATCACAGATGACGAAATTCGGGGAATTCTTCGTAATACCGCTAGCCAACCGGCACAGCAGTCTGGCCCTGACCAGCGATACGGATACGGGATTATAAATGCGTACAATGCAGCGTCTTCGATATTTGACTCACAGCCGACTCGTGCTAATTTCACGGTGGGTGATCTCGAAAGTGATGAGACTGTATCGCGAGGAGATACGGTTACTACCCGTACTTCAGTCACCAACACGGGCGATGCAACTGGTACTCAAGATATTACGCTTCGGATCGCAAAGGATGGCACACATTTAGATGATAATTCGATTAAATCAACCAAGGAAGCAGTCAGGCTTGAAGGAGGAGAATCACAACTGATTGAGTTGACACACAATACAAGTGACCTCCCTCCAGGGACATACCAGCATGGCATATTCACCAACAATGATTCTGTAACAGGTACTATCAAAATCACATCCGGCCCAGAAACAGTTATTAATTCCACTTCAGTAACGATTACGCCCGATATAGCGAATCAAACCGCAATATATCAAACTGAGTTTGAATATGAATCTATTGGTAAACAAACAGCCCAGTACATCTCTCTCAGCTTCGGTACGGATGATGTTGACTTTGGATCTGTGGTCGGTAATCAAGATGCAATAACTGTTGTCGGGCCAGAGGAGGATATCCCAATAACAGAAGTATATCAATTGAATGAATCAACATTGCTTATTGAGTTGGCGGAGGACGGTATTACTGAACCGACAAGTGGTGATACGATCGCAATTGAGGCCCGTGATATAAATAATCCGTCAGCAGAGACATATGAACTGGAAACGTCGCTCCACGAGACAGGAGATGCGATACTAGACATTGCAGCGGACGCATTCGCAAGTGACACTATCGCGTACACGGTGACACCAGAACCTGATCCTGATCATTTCGAAGTTACATCGCTTGAACCGAAAAATACATCTGTAGCACAAGGGTCAAAACTGAATATTACCGCAATTGTTACAAACATCGGCGGCACCAACGGAACACAAAATAGTAGCCTTAAATTCGGTCCTACTATTGAAAACGTGACGACGGTTACGACGAGTGAGAACATCACACTTACGACGGGTGAAAGTACAACAGTTGAATTTGTTCTCGATACCGCTTCGATCGGACCTGGAAGCTATACATATGGTGTTTTCACATTGAATGACAATATGACTACAGACCTGAGCATTACCCCGCCGATCGGTGAGGTGTCTATAAATAATCAAACACAAATCTATGAGAATGGAAATACCGTTGCCACAGTCGAATACGTAACAGCAACTGAGCAGTTTGCGGTCGCGATCGTTGATACCGAAGGAAATACTGTCGGAACGACGGCCGTATTTGAACCACATACTGTACGTGAGAATTATACCGTCGAATTAGACCCCGAAATGACCAGACGGCAACAAATAACTGCAAGATTATACCATGCTAGTGAGGATGGGGAAATTGATTTCAATAAGCCATATGAAACTGAATCGGGGATTATTGAGTCACAGGCACTGCTTACAATTAACGGTCCAATTGTGGTGGGCAACTCACGGGCACAAGATCTTGAAGGAGACGGGCTATTTGATGATGTCAATGGGGACGGAACGCTGGATATATTTGATATACAGAGCTTCTTCAGTCGATTAGCAACCCAATCAGTCCAAAATAATTCAATACTGTTTGATTTTTCAGAGAGTGATCCACAGCGTGCCAATATCTTTGACGTTCAAAAACTCTTTGAGATCCAACGGTCCCGGTGAGTAGTTATTTTTTTATAAACAACCGAGGTGAGAGCCTCCGAGGGTGTCCCTAAGACACTTCACTATGTTACTCTGTCATTTGGAACAGTGTTTGGACGTCGAAAATGTCTACTCTATCTGGTGTTTGACCAGAAAAGTTGAAGAACTCAGCATTGTCTTGAACGGTATCGGAATCGATATTCGTATGGAGTGCTTGAACATCGAAAATATCAAACTGTCCATCGCCGTTAATATCTTCAAAGAGGCCATCACCGGAGAGATCTTGTGGCGGAGTAGAACCAATAATTGGCTCAGGCCCCTCAACGATAGTTAAGTTAGCTGTTCGCGTCTCATCTGGCGTTTCGATTTTATACGTGTATGTACCAGGTTCGGTTGGCGTTTCAACATCTGTAAATGAAACGGTTGTTGATTCATTTACATCAAGCTCAACAGAACTCGTTGCCAACAGTTCGTCATCAATATACAATTTAACATCCTCCGTACCAGCGTCGTCACCGACATTGCTGATTTCCGTCTCAATTGTGACACCATCTGCCTGTGACGTCGTAAATTGGAGGTCAGACAATGGCGTGATTTCGAACAGCGACACTGTTTCGGTAACAGCTAATTGAGCGCTCTCTGTTCCCAGAATTTCATAGCCGACCACATCACGATCGGAAACAGCCGGGTCATCAATATCAACGTTTACTGTGCCGGTACCAACTGCATCAACGGTTAGGTGAGCGATGACAACGTCGCCTGGATCATGGACATTGTCTCCCATTCCGGCTACCAATGTTGCCGAGGTCTCTGTATTAATCTGTGAGTTATCGAATAATGGATTGTTTGTTGGTTCAAGACTACTGATTGTTGCTATATTTGAATCGGAAAGCGAGATGTTCATATCATACGCACCGATACCAGAACCAGCATTTCGTACGACGATGTCACCGGTTACAGACGTTTGTTCTGATACCTCTTCGGTTGGGAACACAACCTCAACTGTTATCCCTCGATCGGCCGAGCCAACAGAAATCAAACCGTTGGTAACCGATCGCGGCTCGTACTCTATCCCAGCGTCATCAACAAGTGTTATTGATGAGATTGTAATATTTGATTCACCAACAGCAACACCAGACAGTTCGAGAAGACCAAGTGTTGCGGATTGATCAGTGATTTCATCATCAAATGTTGCATCAACAACAATATCTCCACCAGAAATGGTAGTGTCTGTGTCAGACGCTTCAGGAATAGACACATCTCCAGGCTCTACGACGTCTTCATCAACAGAGATTGTGTATGAGACGGAAGAAAGACCAGACACCAAGTCCGCTGCTTCAACTGTAACTTCAGTAGACTCGTCCACATCTGTTTCTGCCTCAGTAGGTTCAATACCCACAGTTGGATCCGTTATTTCACCAGTAACCGTTACTGAATCGGCTCTTGTGGACTCAATCGTATACATATTATCATCAGAATCAGCTATCTGTATGTCAGAGTCAAATGCAAAATCGGCTGTTCCTTCGCTCACACCGTCAATCGTGACGGTTGCGATGGTAATCTCGCTAGCTCCTGTGTGAGTATCTGCACCCATACCGGCAGAGACTGTTGCAACCGAGCCATCGGATGAGACGCTACTATCTGGGAACTGCGGATTATTGGTAAGTTCAATTGATGAGAACTCCGCGATTTCGCTGTCCTCTGTACTAATATTCAGATCATAGGCGCTAATTCCATCGCGTGCGTTGACAACTACGACGTCCCCTGTGAGAGAGTCTCCCGCAGTGACCTCACTCTCTTCAGTCCGGAATTCAACTTCAACATCGTCTTCGGCAAAGACTTGAATCGTTCCACTCGATACTTCACGTGGTGTGTACTCATTTCCGTTCTCATCAATAAGTTCAATTGATTCAAGCGTTACATCGGATTCTCCGACATCAACTCCGGAAAATGATAACAAACCAATTTCGGTCTGGTCGCTTGTCAGTGGTTCGTCATACGTTGCGTCTACGATGATTTCACCATTGTCGCCTGAGACGCTGACATCAGTAGCGTCAGGGACAGAAACCTCATCGAGATCAACAACTGTTTCATCAACCGAAACCGTGTATGAGACGGTTGAGAGGCCACTAACAAGGTCTGATGCAGCCACAGCTAATTCAGTTGTTTCGCCGATGGTGATGTCTGTCGTTGACGGTGTCACTTCGACGACTGGGTCGGTGATCTCACCGCTGACCGAAAGGCTGTCCCCGCTGGTGCGATCGATATCGTATTCAATGTCATCTAGATCCTGAATTACTCCATCAGCAGCAATGTCAAGGTCCGTTTCACCTTCACTAACACCCGAAATTGTAACCGTTGCGATCGTTATTTCGCTTGCCGGACTGTGAACATTGTCACCCATTCCAGCGTTGATCTCCGCAGAGCTGCCATCAGCAGCGACACTGCTGTCTGGAAATTGAGGGTTCCCTTTCAGTTCGACGTCAGTAATTTCTGCGACATCAGCATCTGCACTTGTAAGTTGCAGATCGTATGCGCTGATACCATTCGTTGCACCGGTAACGACAAGATCTCCTGTTACATCGTCTCCAGCATCAACCGTTGAGCGATCAAGACGGAAATCAATGCCTGTATCTGAATCTACTGGGAGTACTGTGATGTCAGCAGTTGTGATTGATCGTGGTTGATACTCCGATCCATCAGTATCAGTGATTGTTACTGACTCAATATCAACCGTGCTTTCGCCTTCTGCAATGCCTTGGAACTCCAATATAACGAGTTCAGCTGCCTCGATCGACTCTTGGCTATCTGCGGTGGCGTCAATCGTTATTTCACCATCGGCAACAGATATATCGGCATCTGAAGCGATTGGAGTCTGAATATCGCTTTCTGAAAGTGAAACAACGTTTTCATCAAATGAGGCGGTAATTGTGTATTCAGAGACACCATTTGATATCACATCCGCACCAATTGTGAGGGCTGCGTCCTCTTCAACGTCAATTTCGCTGTTTTCTGGTGTGATCTCAATTGCAGGATCTGTGATTGTTCCTTCAACCGAAATAGTTGCACCGGAGACGTCCGTCACCGGATAGCTTGATCCGTCACCATCGGAGACACTCACACCATCTGTACCGTCAACGATGCTAATGTTTGCATCCCCCTCAGTATTCCCTTCAACGATCAGGGTTCCAACAGTGAATTCACCTGATCCATCAAATGGCTCCAATCCAGAGCCAACTGACACCTCAAGCTCACTATCGGACACCGTTATGTCCTCAAATTCAGGATCGACCGCCAAATCAAACGATTCAAAATTAGCAACGTCTGTATCAGACAGCTCAAGTGCAAATTCAAGTGCAGTAATTTCGTCTGCACCTGTGAGTATTATGTCATATGCTTGGCTCTCTCCTGCATCTATCGTTTCATCTGTTGGTTCTATTGTGAGTTCGATTCCGTCTGTTGTCTCAACAGAGGTTGTAGCGGCACCTACTGTCGAAACAGCGGTCCCGAATAATAATAGCGTGGTTATTATGACAAGTAATTTTTTCGATACGTCATTCATGTATATAGTCATAGAACGAGAACAGTTGTAAAAAGTACTGCGGCAGGTTAACTCAAATAGCTGTTCGATCGAGACCGAACAGTTAAGAACTACTCAATTTGGTTGAATAATGCCTGTACGTCAAAGACAGTCACGTCTTCTGGGTCGTCATCACCCGAGAAATTGAATGCCTCTGGGTTCTCTTGGACTGCCTCGCTGTCTAGGTTGCTAAAGAGCGCTTGGACATCGAAGACGGTGAGTTCACCATCGCCGGTAATGTCTTCGTATAATCCATCACCATTCAAGTCCTGTGGGAGATCATCGCCAGAAACAGGCTCGCTTGGGCCTTCAGGCTCCTCTATGACATCAATGACTGCTCCACGTGTTTCCCCCACATCATACTGAGCGTTATCAACATCTGCGACCGCTGATTCACCTACCTCGACGTTGATAGAGCCAACATCATCTGCATCAATTGTTGCACTTGCAATAACGATTTCACCAGCCGGATCGTAGACGTTTGCACCCATTCCTGCTTCGAGATTTAGCAGTGTGCCATCGTTTTGAATCTCATTCGCATCAAAATCAGGACTTTGTGTAGTCTCAAAGTCAGTGAACTGTCCTTGACCATCGACTCCGACATCAATATCGTACGCTGAAATCCCCTCGTCTGCACCCGAAACTACGATGTCAACTTCAATCTCTTCTCCCGTAACTACGGTCTCGTCAGCAGGCTGAACAGAAATATCAATTCCTTCTGGGTCTTCTGCGTCACCAACCGTTAGATCATCTGCGAGGCGTGCAGTATGGAACTCGGTGTCTGGGTCGAGCACTGAAATACTTGCCCGGTATGCGTCGTCTGGGACTTCGTCACGATCAAACGTTGCTGTAAATCGGTGTGCTTCTTCATCGTACGAAACCTCGTGGGAACGAACCCAATTATCACCGATCTGACTAGATAGTGATGCCCTTATTTCTCCATCTGTCGGAAGCTCTCCTGCATTGAAGCTATACTCAACATACTCATCCGTGACGGTGGAGTCAAACTGTTTCTCATGGCCAATCGTTAGTATATGTTCGGACGTTGAGTCTACCACCTCATCGTCTTGCAGAAGTGTTATCTGATATGTATCTTGGGAATTCTGGCTAAAGGTCGTCATATCACCTGTGACGTTAACGCCAATTTCAGCATGCTCTCCATCAGATGTCCCTACGGCCAACTGGTGATGGCCACGGACTTCACCGTCAACATCGTAGATGCCAATAAACATAACATCGTGGCCAACGACCTCATCTTCTTCTTCAGATAGTGATATCGTAACTGCATCTCCTGTGTTTGTATTTTCAATTTCGATCGCTGTTTCGTGGTCTATTTCGACAGCATCACTAAGCGATAGTGCCGGAAGGACTGTCGTATGCGTCTCATTAGATGTGGTTGATGAGCTGTTTGTCCCAAACTCAATTTCAGTATCTGTGTTTTGTAGTGTGTCCGTCGCAGTATCGTTAGCCGCAGCCGCACTGCCAACAGCTCCGATCGCTACAACAGACAAGATCATAACAACAGACAGGAACACTGCCCGTGTTGTGATTGTATTGTTCATTGATATGTCGTTTTAGCATTTGTTCAGAATGATATAAAAATTCTGTTGTACGACAATTCAGTTGGCTCAATTGTTGTATACAGAATTTATGTCAAAAGAAATATGCAAATTAAATAAAAACGAATGTTGCCTGAGAGTATTACAGCCGGCTAAACAATGCCTGCACGTCAAAGATAGAAACACTATCCGGGTTTTCTTGCCCGGAAAAGTTGAACGCTTCAGGATTGTTCTGTACTACGTCACTGTCCAAATTGCTGAACAATGCCTGAACGTCGAAGACAGAGAAATCACCGCTTCCAAGAATGTCTTCGTACAATCCATCACCATTCAAGTCCTGTGGAAGGCTATCCCCGGCGACCGGCTCCGATGGGCCAGTCGGTGTTTCGACGACTGAGATTGTTGTATTGGTTGGACTTCCGATTTCATACTGTTCGCTCCCGATAGATGAAATCTGTATATCTGAAACGGCAAGATCGATCGATCCGATATCGGTTGTATTGACTGTGAGCGTTGCCAGTACAATCTCATCAGCGGCATCATATGTATTGTCTCCCATTCCTGCCTGTAGATCTACCATCATCTGATCTTCCGAGATACCGGACAGATCGAACTGTGGGTTCTGTGGGGTATCAATTGCTGTAAACTCTCCAACACCGTCAAGTGAGACGTTCATGTTGTACGCTGAAACACCACTATCTGCACCCGAAACAACGATATCGACCGTCGTTTGTGAGCCTTCAATAACCTCATCCGCTGCAGGCACAACCGCGACAGTTACGCCATCGTCAGGTTGCGTCTCACTTTCTCCAACTGTTGCATTCTCAGACAAATAAAGCGTATACGGTCCAGAGCTTGAGACACGGACACCAAGCGAGACCCTAGTGTCACCATCTGGGACTTCCGATCGGTCAAATGTTGCGACGAATTCGTTCGTCTCTGCATCGTACTCTGTACCTTCCGTTAGTCTCTCACTGTTGTCATCACTCGGTCTGAGAGCAACAAATGCGCTGCTCTCATCACCGATCTCACCAGCATTGAATCGCATCGTGATCTCATCATCATCGACGGTATATTGGAACTGCCGCTCATGTTCGATCGTGATCGGATGTGCACCTGTTTCTGCAACAGGGGTATCATCTTTCAGTAGTGTAATGCGATAGCTGTCTCTATCTGGCGTGTTGAATACATCGTCACTGCCAACAACCGTTGCATTTCTGATGACTCTCTCACCATCTACGTTCGTCACAAGCCTTGGAGTATCTCTCAGTGTCCCATTCATGTGGTACAGTTGGAAACTCGATCTGTCTCCAACTGAAAACGTATCTTCAGAATCTGCTAGCGAAACTGTCAAACTTTCACCTGTGTCGACATTTTCTATTTCGAACGTGGTCTCTTGTGTGATTGTAATTGATTCATTAAAATCAATTACTGGTGACATCGTGGTGTGTGTGTCGTTGCTCTGACCTGAAGTGCCCACTGTTGAATGTTCAATCTCAACATCAACTTCAGTATGTGAATCTGCACTCACTGCCCCAACAGCACCGACTGTCAGTACTGTCAATATCGTGATAAGTATGATACTCTTTGTGTATATGTTATTCATCGGATATGATCAATTAATTATTGATTCAATGTGATATAACCATTTCGCCCAGCTGATTGTTTTGGACCGAATTTTTAATACAGAAAACGCATCAGGCGATCTGTAATCCGATCTTAAACATCACCCTATGATAATAATTCGGTGCCGATTGAGATTTTTGTGTTCAAATTAACACCTCCTGTTCGCTGCCCGGTGATCGGTACTCCATTTCAAATTCTGTTATACACTCTAGCGATGAGCAGTTTCTCGCCCTAGTGGGCAATCTATGACCGTTCAACCTGGAATTGTGAGTCTCTGTAGATCTGGCTACCACTGTCGCTAGTCGATGTGAGCGCCTTCAAAAAATAAAATCGCAGTTGAAAGACAACTATCGGTTAGTTGTCTTACTCTTCTTGAAGCTGACCGAACAGTGCTTGGACGTCGAAGATGTCGACGTTACCATCTTGTGCGAAGTCGAAGAGTTCAACGTTCTCTTGGACTGCGTCACTGTCTCGGTTCTCGAAGAAGGCCTGGACATCGAAGATGGTGAATTCGCCATCACCGTCAATGTCGTTGAGAAGTCCGTCGCCAGTGGTGTCAGTTGCTGGACTGTCTCCAACAACAACAACCTCTTCTGGGTCGTCTTCATCTGCTTCTTCGATTGTGATTGCTGCAGTTTCGCTGTCATCGTCGGTGAAGACACCGTGGACGTATTCACCTGCGTCAACATCCGATGTGTCAACGGTGAAGGTGACGGCCTCGGTTTCTCCGCCTTCGAGTGTGACGTTCTCTTCAGTGAGGAGGACATCGAGTTCGCTCTCGTTTGCTCCGAACTGGAAGGTTACGTCTTGGGTGGCCTCAAGGTCACCAGTGTTGGTGACGTTTGCGGTCACTTCGATCTCGTCACCTTGCGTTGCGTTTGCAGGTGCGTCAAGATCGCTCACGTTGAAGAACGCATCATCTTGTTCTTCTTCACCGATTGTGACAGTTCCACTGTCTACAACTGGTGTGAATTCTTCACTTTCGGAATCGAATTGAACCAGTGCGTCCGTGCTGAGTGGTTCACTGCTCTCGCCGAGGTGGACCATTGCGACAAAGTCGTCGGTCTCGTTGATATCCTCAGTGAGCGTGATTCCAACATCGTTTAGACCAACATCAGTTGGGAGGTTTCGGGTCTGTCCGACTGCCTCGTCACCGATGATGTCGCCTTCGGCATCAGTTGGGTGAAGATCGACCGTAAAGTCATCAACACCGTTGTTACCACCGTCAAGTCGGACGGAGGCAACACGGACGTCGCGGTCACCTGCTTCGAGAGCCTCATCGAACTGCTGGTCCTCGAATGTAAGTGAGACATCGTATACGACTGCGGTCTCTTGGGTTGTTACATTGTCTGCAGTGTCGTTAGAGATGACACCATCATCTGCGCTCTCGTTAGAGACATTAGAGACAACGTGTGCTGTGTGTTCGCCCGGTTCAGAGTCAACAACGACTGAGACGGTTTCGCCCTCAAGGGCTTCATCTGATTCGTACAGACCAACGATCTCATCGTTGTCGTTCGTGACCACAAATGTCGAGTTCTCGTTCATGAAGACATCAGTTGCAGCGACGAGTGCGTTGCCGTCCTCATCGGTGCTTAGTGCTTGGTCTTCGAATGTGAGTCGCTCAACATCGATGGTAATTGTCGCGCTATCTGTAACGGTGTTCTGTCCATCAGCGGTGACGATCTGGTATGCAGGGTCGTCTGCAGGCTCGTCACCAATGTGGAGCATTGCTACAAGATCTTCAGGATCGGTGATTTCCCGATCGAGTTCGACTGTAACATCTTCTTCTTCACCGTTTAGTACGGTGGAGTTACCAATGATGTCGCCAACTTCTCCGTCGTCATCAACTTCGTGAATCTGGACAGAGTAGTCAGGAGCGTCATCAACTTCTCCATCACCAGTATCTTCGAAGAGGACTGTCGAGCTGACATTCACCTCATCAGTCTCATCGTCGAATGTCTGGTCATCGAATGCAACGCTTGTGTTGCTGAGTGTTACGTCAGCATTTTCGTCAACCGGATCGTAGTGTTCGTTAGCGAAGATACTAATCGGTTCTTCGGTTGCGCTTCCATCATCATCGACGCCGTGGATCTGAGCAGTCAGCTCCTCGGTTGCGTCGTAATCCTCAAGTTCAATGAGGAAGTCTTCAGGTGCTTCGCCTGCATCGTAGGCGTCAGAGGTTCCGATGATGTCACCGGACTCGTTCTCGATCCCAACAATGAAGTCATCGGATGAGAGCGTGACGTTGTCTACGAGGACGTTGCTACCGTCTGTGTTCTGTTCGCTGAAGTTCAGGCCAACGTCTGGGGCACCGAAGTCAGCATTTCGGGTCGTGGTTGAGCCAGCTGCGATCGTGAAGCCAGTTCGTACGTCACCCTCGAAGGAGAAAGTCCCATCCTCGAGACCAGTAATGGTCCCTTCGATGTTCTCGTACTCTCCTTGTGGGATCTGTGAGACCGCGTAACTAGCATCGTCACCGATGCTGGAAGTCCTATCGAGATCGTCAACGTCAACACCATCTGCAGTGATGGTGATTTCTGCTCCTTCTAGCTCGCCACCTGGGTCATCTCCATCGACTTCGATGTCACCTGAAAGAGTGCCAGTGGTTTGTGAAGCGAGCGTGAAGTTGAGGTTCTCTGTTACCTCGTCAGGTGAGATTTCTACATCTTCGATCGTTGTTGGATCGAAGTCAGGATGGTTCGCTTCGATGTCGTAGGTACCTTGGACAACTTTGTTGTCCTCCGTCTCGTAGCTACCATCACCACTGTCAGCTGTGAATCCGTCGTCATCAATGAATTGGACTATTTCACCATCTTGGCTGAGTGTGAAGGTAACGTTGTCAAGATCATCATTATCAAGTCGGTTTTCGACGTTATCTCTGACAATACCAGAGAAGCTGCCGTTACCGGTGTTTAGTTTGAAGTCGAATGAGTAAACATCTTGATCGCTTGATTCGACCTCGATCGACTGTTCGTCAGACGCAATCTGGCTGTCGTCTTCTGGTGCGTCAACTACGACGTCATCTTCCTCGAAGATACCTTCGACGAGGATAACGTACTGTCCGTCAGTGTCGGCCGTGTTGAATGTTCCAACAACGTCATCGGATTCATTCAAGCGAACTTCAAGTTCCCCTTCGAAAGCAGGATCCTCGAAGGTGTCAACTGAGCCTGCAAAGGCGTTCACGAGCGTTGGGTCGTCATCTCGTGGCGCATCGAGCCATGGTGCGAGACGGACACTATTGTCTTCGAAGTTCGATCCAGTTCCAATATGAACGTCGTCACCGAGACCGAACTTTTGATTTCCATCGTTGACGTTGGCACCAGTGGAGTCGTTCCACCAGTTACGTGTAACATCAACCGTTTCAGTCGTCACCGCGTCGTCTGCAACTGCAAGTGCATCATTTTCGGTGTTAACGAAGTTGTTTCGTCGGATTTCGATCTCTGCAGCATCGGCCACCTCGACGAGGTTGATGCCTGCATCGTTGCCGTCGAAGTCAGAGCGGTTGATGAAGAGCGAACCATCAAAGCCATCGTCGTCGATTGCGACTGCCGTACCAGACTCGGTGATTTCGGAATCAGTCAGTCCAACGAATTCTCCACCGGCTTCGACATTAACACCAGTGGTAGTTCCATTGATTGCGATTTCATCAATGTCGATCGAACCTTCCGCAGCAATGTCAGTGACGTGGACACCGGTTGCAGCGCCATCAATCGAAACGTCTGTGTTCACATTGAGGTTCTCAACGCCGGCACTGTTGACATTGACTGCGGTTCCAGTAACATCTTCGAAGACAGTCGACTGGACTGTCACTGTTTCTGGACCCTTCGTAATATCAACCGCGTCACCATCGATCTCGGTGAATGACGATCCTGTTATGTTGAGGTAACTTGCGGAGCTGTCCCCGAAGTTAACACCAGTCGTAGAGTCGTTGACTGAGACTCCATCAATGTCGATCGAGTCAGAAACATCAGCAACATTGATCGCAGTAACTGCACCATCCACGACGATGTTGTTGATTTCAAAGTCAGTATCCGCTGAATCCAAGCTCACAGCATCCCCGCCGATGTTCGTCAAAACAACATCCGAGCCGTCAAGCGTGAACTCCTCAGCGTCAGCGTCGCTTGTGTAGTCGATACCTGTCTGTGTATCATTTACGGACAATTCAGAGATTGTAACGTTCGTTGTAACTGAATCTCCAAACTCAAGACCAGTGTCAGCTCCTTCTACGCTATTACCGTCTAGCGCAAGGTCTGTATCCTCTGCAAAGTCGGACACTACAATTCCATCACCGTCGTCGGTGTAAATGTCGTTTTGTTGAATTTGAGTGGTGTTTAGATCCGCTCCCCCACTAACAGAGATTGCACCGGTGCCATCTCCGCTGAAGTAGTTCTCATTAACGAACGATTCTGTAACATCACCCAGGCTGCCAGTAAGGTCTAGATCAACGGTAGTTGCGTCTGAGTAGTTCAGGAACTCATTGTTGGTTACAGAGACATTCTCCAGAGAACCATCAAAATTAGCAACTGCATTGTTTTCAGAGTCCTCACCTTCGAACGTGAGTCCATCAACTGTAACGCCTTCAGCATCAATTTCGAGCGTGTTAGTACCTTCAATTGCGAGTGTACCATCACCCTGTAGTGTGAGGCCGTTTTTGTCGACTACGATCGTGTCTCCGCGCTCGCGGAATTCACCTTCGCCGATGTCAACCGTGTAGCCTTCCTCTGCTGCGTCGATCGCATCAGAGATCAGAGTGAATGATTCACCAGTTGCCTCTCCGTCTTCATCGTAGAGCGCGACTGGGCCAGGCAGTGAGAGTGGCAGTCCGATCCGATCGGATGCCTCTTCATCTGTGAAATCATCGTCAGATGTGAAGACCTGCGTACTAACGTTGTACACACCGTCTTCATCAGCATTTGTTACGTCGTCCTTGAGAACAATGCTAACATCTGTTGGGTTCGACAGGTCAACACTATCATCGAGGTTAGATTCATTAGTGACGTTAAGACTTTGACCGTCAGATGCAACATTAACTTCTACGGTATCAACCTCGGTGCCGTTCACGCGAAGTTCAGCATCAGCTTCAGCAATGCCACCGACATCAAACGAATCGTCTTCGTATGAGATGTTAACTCTCAAATCAGGAGCATCGCTGTGACTATGGTTAAGATCTGTCTGCGTGGTCAGATTCAGAACGTGAGTTGAGTTCTCACCAGGTGTTGCATTGTTGGCAGCGATGCTTGCTCCAGACTCTCCGAAGATCGTTTGATCTCCAAGTTCATCGAGATCGTTTGGATCTTCTGATGGAGCCTGCAGGGCCGCGACGCTCATTGGAATCGCGACCATCGAAAGCACCATAATAGCAGCCAAAAAGACTGCTTGCACTTTCATACGCTGGCCTGTCATGCTGTCACCTCCGTATACTTATATGTCGATACAACGCGCGCTGTGGCGCGAGAAACCATCCGCATATTATAATTCCTTGTCATGTTTTCTACAGTCCCATGATTGGACTGACAGTCTCAAAAACTGACGCCACATACAAATACCTTGTCCAATTCAATCCAACAAGTAGGCTGTTCGTACCCACAAAGTATTTATTGAC
>LKMJ01002705.1_pt1 | contig 16386 bp, 11 predicted proteins | sample 643391 | NCBI WGS metagenome assembly LKMJ01 (sample SAMN04112250, study PRJNA286221) | soda lake metagenome | biome: soda lake; feature: Kulunda Steppe; material: water; isolation source: sample PL-Br10 brine of Picturesque Lake | place: Russia: Kulunda steppe | collected 2010-07
ATGCTCATTTTTACAATCAATTCCTAAGTAGGTTCAAAGGAAGAAGTGGATAAACTTGTGAAAATGAGCATGATTGATGGATTTACGGTGAGATGGGACAGACTGGAAGAACATCTGACAAAGCTTCAATAAAAAAGACCTGACAGGTTTTTGAAACCGGCCAGGTCTGTAGCTATTACATCCGTAATCAGCAGGATACATTTGGATTGAAAGGCGTAAATATCCCGTTTGGGTTTTCTTTATACAACCAGACATGAAGGCTCCAGTGCGGAACACCTTGCGCCATCAATGGTGGAACACCTTCAATATCAAATGGATAATCACCAAAATGAGGGCGTTCTTGGCCTACATCAATAACAATGTATTCAACACCTACAAGCTTTAAATTACCGTTATTATCCGGTTCGTAAAGCAGGGCCTCAGGATTCGCTGGATCAAATACCGGATCAATTAAATCCATATTCACCCAGTGGTAGCCCATACCTCCCAGTTCGGGATGCGCAGCGCAATGCTCATCCCCAAGATAACCGGCCCGAATAGCCTGGTTTGTGGAATTATACCGCGCCGTTGATCTTCGCACTAACTTTACCAATTCTGCATCAGCTTCCTCAAACATTTTCCCTACAGAAGAATTTAATGCCTGAATTTCTCCTTTTGTGTTGATATCTGCTAAAGAACTTGTCGATTGATTTCCATCACACCCGGTTAGAAATATCACCAAAACGGCAATCATACTCAGACGGCTGATTACAGATATTTTACCCAATGTTTTTTTTGATTTTAGAAATTTATACTCACTCATACATATCTCCTTTTTATTTTATGTTTAGTTGTTTGTTTTTTTGAGCTGAAATAAGCAATACCAAGCTCCCTTGCATTTTCAGATCGTTAAGTTTTTTTACCTGGTTGTTATTGTGCAGGACTAAAAATGGTTATCCTGTTTTCTACCGGTTCTATCGTACGCAGGTATTCATAAATAGCTCCCAGATCTTCTTCTTTCATATCAGCGTACATCAGCCAGGGCATAATCGTCTGGAACTGTCCCGGTTCAACCGCTCCCGGAACATGCAAACTGTCGGCAAATACTTTAAAACGAGCTATAAATTGTTCTTTTGTCCAGTTTCCAATACCTGTTTCGTGGGGAGTGAGATTCGCTGAACGAACGATCGATCCCCCCGGCATCGGGTATTCATTGCCGCCGGCATAGGGTTCTCCCACAAACTGACCTCGCTCTATTTTTGTGTGGCAATCTGAACAGGCAGCGGCCGTGACAAGATATCTGCCATAATCTGCCACATCATTTTTATCGGGCCTGGGCTGCAAGTTTGCTTTTACCGGCATGGTATTAATCAAAAGATTAACAGGAAAATCATATTCCGATGGCGGCCGCTCATACTCTACAGGCTCAAGTGAACGCAGATAAGCGATTACGGCATGAATATCATCCTCTGCCAGTTGTGAGTAGTTGGGATACGGCATAATCGGGAAAAGGGCTGAACCATCTTTTGATACCCCGGATGTGATAGCCCTGAAAATCTCCCCATCGGTCCAGTCTCCCAAAGCGGCAGGGGTTAAGTTGGGTGCAACAAAACTTCCAGGAACTCCCACATTATCCCTGTCAAATACTTCTCCACCCGCCCCTTTAGTACCCGGTTTCAGCGGGCCGGCAAATTTGCTGAAATCCCGAACTGCATGGCAATCCATACAGAGCATTACATGATTTGCCAGGTATCTACCATGCTCTATTTTTTCATCTGTTATCTCTATTTGAATATCAGGTGCCGGCCCCACATTTGGCAGGAAAAAATTTATGTATCCAATTAAAAAAATGATGATAACGGGAATAATCCCCATCGTATAAAGAGAATAACGGATTGGCTTTTTCATCATTTGCAAGGGTCAGGGTGCAGGGTTCAGGGCGTTATCCAGGTCTCTGTTAAATTTAATTACAGAAAAAAACCATAACCCGGCTCATCTTTCTTTATATTTTTTTTATTAATTTCTGTTTCGCATGCTTTAACAGGTAAATTGTATAACTACCTGAAGCAGATTTGGAATCAACAATCTTGAACTCTGAACCCTGCCCCTTGAACCCTGAAACCCATACACCAACCAGACTGATACAGGAATTTTCAGATGGAAGTAATGCTGCGCTTAATCAGCTTTTCGAGTTGATTTATGATGAACTGCATACCATAGCAAGAAGACAAAGAAACCGGTGGAATGGTGTGGATACACTAAATACCGTTGCACTTATTCACGAAACATATCTTAAACTCTGGAAGCATCAACCCGATAAAATTGAAAATCGCCGGCATTTTTTGGCAATTGCTTCAAAAGCCATGCGGCAGATATTAATTAACTACGCCGAAAAAAAATCGGCTCATAAAAGAGGCGGTGATGCCATTCAGGTCTCTGCCGATGATATTGACCTGGTTGCAGATAAACAGGCCGCTGATGATCTGCTTGCGATGGATGAAACTCTGAGCCGGCTTTCAAAAGTGAACGAACGTCAGGCAGAAGTTTTTGAATGCCGTTTTTTTGGCGGGATGACGGTAGAAGACACTGCTTTTGCTCTGGATATTTCTCCTGCCACTGTAAAACGGGACTGGCAGGCAGCATGCAACTGGATCTACAAAGAGCTGAATAAATGAGCTTTACTGCTTTGATTTACTGTATATAGATATAGTTTCGATATTTAATTCCAATACCTTTAAAATTATAATCCTGAAAAATGGATGAAATAAACACTTCGGAGCTGGCTGAAAAACTTCTGGATTATCCGGAATCGGAATGGAACCGGATTGTTTCCAAATGGTGTAAAAATGATGAAGAAAAACAGCAGGAAGTTATCCGCAATGCTCATGTAAACCGCAACGCCCGCAATTTTGTAGAGGATTTTCAACGGCGTATTTATACGTTAACAAAATCTTCTTTAATCTATGGTGATAGTGATCCGGAGCAAATTGCAGGTTATAAGGTTTTAAAAAAGCTTGGATCGGGTTCGAGTTCAAGTGTATATCTTGTTGAAAACGAAGAGGGAGAAAAGGCGGCTTTAAAACTGCTTAAAGGGATTCCTGATGATTCATATTCCCGGCAACGTTTTGAATCGGAACAGCATATACTGGCTTCTCTTAATCATCCAAATATAGCCCGGTTTGCTGAAGGCGGTATTTCAGAAAGCGGGGTACCCTATGTTGTCGTTGAATTTGTTGATGGCCTACCCATAGATGAATGGTGCGACCGGAACAAGCTAAGTATCAACGATCGCATCCGTCTATTTCAAACCGTTTGTCGTGCTGTTCATTACGCGCACCAGAACCTGGTGGTACACCGCGATATTAAGCCCGATCATGTTCTGGTTACAAATAACGGAAATATTAAGCTGATTGATTTCGGTATTGCTAAATTACTGGAATCACCTCTGCCCGGAGTTGTAGAATTAAGAACCCGAACCGGAATGCGGTTTATGACACCCGAATATGCCAGCCCTGAGCAGGTTCGGGGTGAACCTGTTACAACTGCATCTGATATTTATTCACTTGGAGTTCTCCTCTATCAGATCATAACCGGCAGAAGGCCCTATACTTTTAAAACCACATCCATGCTTGAAATAGAGCGTGTGGTTTGCGACCAGGAGCCACCTAAGCCGAGTGACACCGTATCAAAACGACTTCTACGCGGATCAACATCACTTTCCGAGGTTGAAAATTATAATCCCACTGAAGCTGCCCACCTCAGACAACTGGATCATTCTCGTTTTCGCAAACTGCTTTCAGGCGATCTGGACCGAATCGTACTAATGGCAATGCGAAAAGAAACTTCACAAAGATATTCATCAGCTTTATCACTGGCTGATGATCTTGAAAATTTCCTTCGCGGAGATCCTGTGATGGCAAGGCCCCCTACACTCAGATACCGTGCCCGAAAATTTCTGTATCGCCATAAATGGGCAATTTCGGTAGCGGCAATTGCACTTCTTATACTTATGGGCGGGCTTATCGGTACTCTATGGCAAAATCAACAGGTGCAGCTACATGCCCAAAGAGCAGAAACACAGGCTCAAATAGCAGAACAGGTTACTGATTTTTTAGTAAATCTTTTCGAGTCCGGTGATCCGACTGTAACCCGGGGTAATGAAATCACCATCGAAGAATTGCTTGAACGCGGTGTTGAGCAAGCCCTTGACCCTTCTCATGAAACATCTATTCAGCTAAATCTGCTATCTGCTTTGGGCAGAGTGTATCATAACATGGGAGTGCACGATAAAAGTGCGGAACTTTATAAAACTGCACTGGAAAAGGCTGAGCATCAAAATCCACCTGATCCGCTGCTTATTTCAAATCTGCAAACCGGGGCGGGACTGAATATGCGTCTGATGGGAAATTTGGCCCAGGCAGATTCTCTTTACAAGCTGGCTCTTGATAACCGAAGAACTGTTTTAGGTGAAAACGACCCGCTCACCATACAAAGTTTAGACGAATGGGCCGGTATTCATGCATATCGCACACGTGATTCAGACCTGGCTGATTCCTTGTTCCAGGATGTTGTTGACAGACGAAAAGCCATGCTTGATCCTTTTGATAAAGATCTTGCTGAATCTCTTAATAACCTCGCTTATATCAAAATGACAAAAAGAGATTATCACAAGGCGTTACAACTCTACGAGGAGGCGGACGAAATATACAGAATTGCACTCGGCGATAACCATCCCGAAAGACTTCGTACCCTTTCAAGTCTTGCCGTTGCTTACCACCGAACCGGAAACATTGGGCGGTCTGAACAAATGTATAATTCATTAATTGAAAAACGTGAAAAAGTATTGGGAAAGAATCACCCCCAGGTTGCGGTTTCTTATTACCACCTCTCTGAATTATTGAAAGATACCGGACGATTTGAACAGGCTGTTTCATCGATTGAGAAAGCCGAATTAATCATGCAAAATCTTGATGCCCCTCACCAATTTCACCCCGATATTCTATTATCCAAAGCGATGCTTTACGCACAAACAGGTCAAACAGAATTAGCAGCTGAAACCTATCGCAAAACTGGAAGAAAATGTTCTGAAATTCGAGGAGAAGATTCCCCGGGATGCCTTAAAATTTATCAAACTATGGGTGAATTTTTCCTTGGGCATCAAGCTGTGGATGAAGCCCGAATCTACCTTCAACTGGCATTTGACGGATACAGCAAACGATTAGATCCGGAAAGCGAACAGCTAAAAAGTCTGACACTTATGCTCGGAGATGCGCAATAAAGTTATTTGTTCACTGAGAGAAAATACATCTGATTTTAATGCAATTTCAATCCATAAGAGGAATTAAAGCATAGTAATCAAACAGCAAGAAAACCCCATACCTATTTGACAAATAGCTATAAAAACCTTCATTAAAGGAGAGACTCTGAATCGTTTGGTCTGTAATAGACACTACATAGGCCAAAGCGAAACTGTATCGATTGGTTTTATATCCTTCTAGGGCAATTTTGAACCTATTTACTTATCCATACTTCGTGCAGATGCAGCCATTGTATTTTGCCATCCACCCTTTTTTCGAACAATGCTGAGCTAAGGCGGCCTTTCCGGGTTGTATCCTTTCTTTCTCCCTGCCATTCCTCGTAAACCATCAGACACAAATTATCTGAATTGTAGCGGCAGCGCATATTTTTTATCCAGATCTCTTCCCCGCTCCAACTTCCGTGCGCTTTCATCAGGTTTTTGTTCAGTGTAATTTTGTCAGCCTCATTGCCGTTCGGACTGATCATCAAAAAACGGTCTGAAAGTGCCTCATCAACACGCAAAAGAGTCTCTTGATTTTTTTCAATTCGTCCACTCAGCCAGTTTTCAAAAAATTCATGAATGGAATGAATCTCTTTTTCACATTTTGTATTCATACAGCAGATTATTAAAATTTAGACGTCCAGATTAACATCCATGCTCTGATTTCAGACATTTCATAAATCCGGCCCGCAACTTTATTATCCCTAATTACCACTGAAATAATCAATCAAATCCAATGGACTTTATCAAACCAATATTTTTTTTGATCCTCTTTTTGATATCTGCAGTCGCTTGTGAGCCCGACCCCGGTGCAGATATTATACTAACAAATGCCACTATATGGACGGTGGATGACGACAATCCCGAAGCGGAAGCCGTGGCCATAGCTCGTAATGGAATTATAGCTGTAGGAGATAATGCCGATATCCTGGAATTGGCAACGGAAGAGACTCAAGTTATCGATCTTGACGGTGCATTTGTTCTGCCCGGATTTAACGACAACCACGTTCATTTTGCCAGTGCCGCCCGGTTCCTGGAATTCAATATCATGCGCACATCAACCCAAGATGAGTTTGTGGAGCGGATCGAAAACGTGGTATCCCGTCTGGATGAAGGCGAGTGGATTCTCGGCGGATTCTGGGGTGCCTATGATGACTGGGAATTCGGAAGCCCCGGTGCCGGTGGTGGTGAGCGGTTCACCCCGCAGATGTCTCTCATTGAAGAGATCACCGAAAATCATCCCATATTTATACAACGGTTCGACCGTTCGGAATACGCCGTGAACCGAAGAGCGTTGACGGAGGCCGGGCTCGATCCCGATAATCCCGAAGCAGACGGAGTCGAGTTTGAACAAGACGACGATGGAAACCCAACCGGAATTGTGAAGGGCGATCGAGTCGCAGAATTTTTCGGTGAGTTTACACCTGGCGATTTCTCCTTTGAAAGACGAGTGCAGCAGACAATAAACGCACTGGCTGAAATTCGAAAATATGGGGTAACCAATGTCAGCGATATGTCAGACGATACGCAGGTTGAGATTTATGAAATGCTCCGTGACGAAGGAGAGCTGACCAGCCGCATTCACTATCGCTACCATCTTGAACGGTGGGAAGAGCTGGCCGAACGCGGTATTGAAATTGGCTCGGGAGATGAATGGATTCGTTTTGGATCCCTGAAGGGGCACATCGACGGAATTATGGGGAACAGCACCGCACGTTTTTTCGAACCGTACGATCACATGCCGGATGAGCGCGGGAGTTGGCGACGGCTGATGGTAGATGAGGCCGGCGAGTACGATCCGGAGCGATTTTACAGCTACATGCAGCAGGCTGATGAAGCCGGACTTCAACTCACCATCCACGCAATTGGAGATGAAGCCAACCACCTGCTATTGAATATGCTGGAGCGGCTGATTGAAGAGAATGGCAAAAAAGACCGCCGCTTCCGCTTGGTACACGCCCAGGTGATGCAGGATGAAGATATTGAACGCCTCAGTGAACTCGATGTAATTGCAGAAGTTCAGCCGATCCACGCCAGTGACGATATGCGATGGATGGAAGAGCGCATCGGCAGTGAGCGATCTGAAGGTGCATACGCTTTTAACAGTATTCTTGAAAGTGGAGCGATGCTCAGTTTTGGAACGGACTGGCCGGGGACTGCAGCCGCTGAATACCACATCAGCCCCATGTACGGCCTCTACGCCGCCATCACCCGTAAAACGATGACGGGTGAACCCGAAGGTGGCTGGTTCCCTGAGGAGCGGATCTCGATGGAAGAAGCAATCCGTGCATATACGCTAAATACCGCCTACGCTAATTTTGAGGATGATATTAAGGGAAGCATCACACCGGGAAAACTGGCTGATATTACCGTACTGGACCAAAACCTGTTTGAGGTTGACCCGATGGAATTACCCAATGTGGAGGTTTTATATACGATCGTTGATGGTGAGATTGTTTACAGTAAACCCTAAAAGCACTCTAAATCCTGTTAATTCAATCGGAGAACTGAAAGCTTAATATATAATTTTATTCTGTCTCTTTATTGGCTGAATCGTCGGCTCCCTGTGGTTCGGTTTTGCTGGCTGTATCAACATTTTCTTCACCTTCATATCTTTTTTCAACGTAATTCTCAAAGAGCTTTTCGGTATCGTCTTCTTCGAGATCCATCTGTCTTTCCATCAGCAGGCGCCGGTGTTCGGCCATATCATCATCTTTCAGAATTTCATCAATTTCGCGTGGTTTTGGCAGTTCGTCCACAGAGTTAATGCCAAAATGTTTTAAGAAATGCGAAGTGGTTTTATACAGCAGCGGTTTGCCCGGTGAATCGGCCCGGCCGGAAACTTTTACAAGCATTTTTTCCAGCAACTGGCGCAAAATATAACCCGAATCCACACCGCGAATTTTATCTACTTCCGGTTTCGTTATCGGCTGCCTGTAAGCTACAATTGCCAGCGATTCAATAGCTGATTGGGAAAGTTTTCGGTAGGCATTTTCGTGCTGAAAAATACTAAGCCAGGGATGAAATTTTGGCTGTGTGACAAAAGTATAACCACCGCCAATCTCTTCAATCCGAAATGAAAGATCATTTTCATCAAATCGCTGATTTAACTGGTCAACGATTGTCTTGATCACAGTTTCATCAAGATCAAGCTCCTCTTCACTTTCTTTGATAATCGAAGCAAGCTTCTCCCACGAAATCGGGTCGGGACTGGTAAAAATCAGGGCTTCAATAACAGAAGTTAACCGAGTACCATCAACAAATCGATAATCTAACATACCAGTTAATTAAATACGGGTTTTTTTAACGCACATCAAGATAGAGCCAAATACGGAAAGGTGAAAATAACGGATCGAAACTAAGCAAAAAATTACGGCAGGTTACCTTTTATGACAAATCAGGGTGTGTTCATCTTTTTCTGTAACCCTGTAGCCAAATAAGTGGAAGATATCTTTCACTAGGAACCGTGCAATATTCAGATCAACTTCGTAACTGCCCGTTCCGGTTTCTGTTACTCCCGGTAAATATTTAAGGTATTCATGTATATAGCTTTTTCGCAGATAACCCGATAATTTTAACCAAAATTCCGGCACTTCCCGAATAATTAAAAAGCCGTCGTGCCCTTTTTTTTGATATAGCGGCATAAAAATGCGACCATATGTTGGTGCTTCTATCAGCTCATCATTTTCGTGGGCAAGCGGATCCCCTTTTTCAATATTGTCGAAATTTTGAAAGCCTGCTATCATATCGAACTTTAGCGGATCATCAACAATTTTATGATGTTTTACTTCATAATAAGTGTCCGGAACTCCGGGATGTGCGTCCAGCTCTTTTTCCCAAAATGCTGATTTTTGTGGATCTAATTTATAAATACCAATCCTGTCGAGAAGTAACCACAAAAATGCTTCACTTCTCTTAATAGATGCCTCATCATTATGGGCTCCTGCTTCAAACCCCACAGCTTTGTAGCCAAGATTGTTAATGTAACTCAACAATGTTCCGTGGATATTTTCTTCAATACCTAAAATCTGGGGAACAGGAAATTTCCTCGCCAGTTCTCTGTTTGCAATACTATCATTTAAAATAATGAAAGCGCAACTTTGCGACGATGTGGTGTGGAGGTCAGCAAATACAAATTCACTGGCTTCGCCCGAATGTTTTTCAATTATTTGATGAATGGCCTGTTTGATTTCGATACTCTCTTTATACTCTGCCGGTGCGGATTTTCCATTCATGGCAGAAAAATCTCTGCTTGTCCCAAAGAGTTCCCAAAGCCTGTTCAAATCTGTATCAAGATATCGAACCCCAAGTCTGAGCGCTTCAATATTACCTGTTATACCATATACGGTGCCCTTAAAATTACTCGTATTATCATCTAATTTTTCCTTCAATCGGTCTAATGCACGAAGTCCGGCTGGTTCATTTCCATGAATTCCAACAAAAAGTACAAGTACAGGACCGTGCTGATTTCCTTCTTTTGACCAATATATACGCTCTATTTGTTCTTCGGTTTTATTTTCAGTATCAGTTTTTTGCATCCGTGTTTTTCTTGATCTTATCCCAGACCTCTTTTGTATCTTTATTCGTTATAATTCCAATTAACTCATTTTTTTCCACTACCGGCAGGCAGCTAATCCCTTTATCCAGCATCAACAACATTGCATATTTAATATCATCATTCGGGCCAATTGTTACCGGGTCGGTGAACATTACATCGGCTGCCACTGCCAGCTTTTTACTCTCAGGGTCTTCAAAATACTCAACAAGTCTGTTCTTTGTTATAATTCCTTTTAATTCACCCCGGCTATCTTCAACAGGCAGATGCCGAATGTTTCTCCATTCCATAATTTTAAGCAGGAGTTCGGCAATATCATTCTCAGAAACCGTAACAAGATCGGTTGTCATAATATTGCTTACCACATCATACTGCATTTCAAAGTTCTGAGCCTCATTGCGTTCAGCCTTTTTCCATTCATGTACCGGTTTTCCAGTTCGCCGTCGTTCATCAATAATAGCAGTAAGGGCTACCGTTGACTCCTCCCGGCCAAGATCCTTTTTCAGCGTTCGATAACTGTTCACAATCCATCTTGAACCGGTAGCATAGTTTTCGGCCCTTGATTGTATAATCCCCAGGTATTGGTCAATGTCATCCCGATTTATATTCTTACTTTCGAGACCTTCTTTGGCCATCGGCAACAGGATATTCAGGATCAGGTCTCTGGCAGACATAAACTTTCCGTCCCAAACCATACCGCTTTGGATTCCCCACATAGCGGCTTTATAAAAATTCTCTTTAGCCTCTTCAAATTCAATGTTTGCCCAGTTATTCCTGTATGCATCCGGCATATTACTCATCAAACCAGACCAAAATACCATATTTGCAATCTCATCTTTAACAGTAGGGCCTGAAGGTAAATACCTGTTTTCAATTCTGAGGTGCGGAACTCCGTTATGTACCCCGTAACACGGCCTGTTCCATTTATATACGGTTCCATTATGAAGTTGAAGGGCTTCAAGCGTAGGTACCTCACCTTTTTCAAGAGTTTCGAGAGAGTCTTCTTTAATATCTGTTAAAAACAGTAATGTATGACGGGCAATATCATTTTTGTACACATCGCCCACACTCTTAATCCACCTGTTTCCAAATGTTACGCGCTGTTCGCGTTCTCTTAAGTGATAGCCTTTTCCGCGTGTATCAATACTTTGCTGAAATAGAGGAATCCGGGTTTCAGCCCATAATTGCTTTCCTATCAACAGAGGTGAATTTGCAGCAATTGAGAGCACCGGCCCCGAAAGCATTTGAGCCCAGTTATACATATTTGCAAAATCATCCGGTTCAACCTGGTAATGACACTGAAAACTGGTGTTACAAGCTTCAAATAGTATGTTATTGTGAGTCAGAATTAACTCATCAACCCCGGTAATATTCAGCTCAAAATCTTCACCCCGAAGTTCAGATATAATATTTGCCAGTGCATCATACCGTTTCATCGGTGTCATATATTCCATCTGAACAGCGCGAAAATCAATGGATGGCAAAATTCCCGTAAGAATTATTCGCTCATTGAAAGTGCCTGCAGCATCTTCAGCTTTGTTTAATAGTTCCAACAGTTGATTTTTCATTTTCCCGAAACAATCACCGCTCAGATCAAACGGATCGAGGTTAATTTCCAGGTTGTACCGAGCAAGTTCGGGTGTAAAATGAGGATCTTCCACTTTTTGGAGAACCTCCAAAGCGTGTGTTGACGGTTTATAATATTTGTCAACCAAGCAAAATTCCTGCTCGGCTCCAATACGTGTTTTTCCCGTCTCAAATTTTCCCTCTTCCAGCATCTGTTCAATGGCTTCCACATCGTGCAGCAGGTGCTTAAGAAAATGTTTTCTCGATTCAGGATCTTTGGCAATCGAAAGTTTTTGTTCACCCATAGCCGGTTAAAATCTCATTTATTATTCACTCTTATCATTGTCGGTATGCAATCTTCTTAGCAACCGAGATGTAATAGTCATGTAGTTTTTTTCGGTAATAATTCCAACAAGCCTGTTATTTTTTACAACGGGCAAACATCCAATCTGTTGGCTGTCCATAATATCAATTGCTTCGAGAATAGAGGCCTCCGGATGAATTGTAATTGGATTTTTAATCATAATTTCTTCCATTGAAGTACTCGCCCTGCTATTATTATGGATAATATTATTAAACTCCCTGAACACCATTCTCATCGTAATTAAGCCTACCAGATGTTTACTGTCATCTTCAACAGGCACATACCGAATGCGCCTCCACTCAAAAAGGTTGGCCACGAGCTCAACAATATCATCTTTTTGAACCGTAAACAGGTCTGTGGTCATAAACTCTTCAACTAATAGTGTAGAAGGCTCCCATTTTTCGAGATCATCTATTTTGGCAAGTCCCCATTTGTGAGCCGGTTCACCCTTGCGCTGATTTTTAATCATAGCGTTGGTTATAGCCGTGAGCGCCTGTTCTTTACTTACCTCCTTCGTCAGCGAATTGTACGATTTAATAGTCCAGTAGCTGCCGGTCTGAGCCGCTTCAGTTCTCTCTTCAATGATATCCAGATAGCTGGTAATATCCCCTTTATCAACATTAGCTTTTTCGAGACCGATTTTTGCCAGGGGCAGTAATTCTTTTTGTATCAGGTCAACCGCCGAATAGCGCTTATCCCCCACCCATTTGAACTTCGTATCCAGGCCAAGTTTTGAAGCCGCAAAAAAGTTCATTTTTGCGTCATCAAAATCAAGATGCTGCGTAATATCTTTGTACTCTTCATCCATTCCGTTTAAAAGTCCGAGCCAGAACGATGCATTTGCAATTTCGTCGGTAACTGTCGGTCCGGACGGAAATACCCTGTTTTCAATTCTCAGATGAGGCTTACCATTACTGATTCCATAACACGGGCGGTTCCAGCGATATACCGTTCCGTTGTGAACCTGAAGCGCCATTAATTGCGGAATTTCACCATTATCCAGTTTTTCATTTACATCTTCTGAAACGTTTGAGCTAAGCATTACCCGGTAGCGAGCAATATCTTCTTTGTAAATTTCCAAAATACTGTCTTTGAGCCATTCATTGCCAAACGTCACCCTGGGGCTGCTGTCCCGCAGATGATCACCCACTTTTCGTGTATCCACAGACTGATGAAAAAGAGCTATTCGGGTTTCTGACCACAATCTTTTACCAAACAACAAAGGCGAGTTCACCGCACTTGCCAGAACCGGTCCTGTTATAGCTTGAGCCAGGTTATATTTATGAACAAAATCATCCGGATCTACCTGCAGATGAACCTGGAAGCCGGTATTACAAGCCTCCAGCAGTGGAGTATCAAAACGCATCAAAAGTTCATCCATACCCTGAATCCGCAGGTCATACTCATCTCCGCGAAGTTTGTTGATGGCTTGACATAGTGCTTTGTAGCGAGGAAGCGGCGTGAGATTTTCAATATCCAGGTCAGATTTTCGTATTGTAGGTAAAACTCCGGTTAATACAATATCCCCCTCAAATTTACGAATTGTTTGGCGCGCTTTTTCAAGCTGATTCAAAATATTATACTCCAACTCCGAAAGGCAACGGCCCTTAAATTCTAGCGGCTTTAGATTTGTTTCAAGGTTAAACTTTGCCAGCTCAGTCGTAAACATATCATCATCAAGAGCTTCCAGAAGTTCCATAGATATCGGAGCCGGTTTACCAAATTTATCCACAAGGCAGAGTTCCTGCTCAGCACCAATCCTTATGGTCCCTGTTTCAAACAAACCCTCATCAAGCATCCGGTCCATAGCCCGTATATCTTTCAAAAGATGCTTGATAAATTCCTGCGTTTGCTCTCGGTTTTCGGCAAGTTTTACGGTTTCTACACCCATGTGAAATGATTTATTTCAGTTCAATCAGTAATAATTGAATAATTCCATCCTTAAGCAAGTAAAAAAGATTCTTTTACATAGAAAGTTTAGAAGTGATATTGAGGCTAAAATCCGTTTTACTCAACGGCATCCACATCCACATTTATTCTGACAGAGCTGGCGCCTTTCGGTTTAATAGAGTCGTATTTTTCAAAAATGTCATTCAGCAGCTTTTCAACAGCATGAGCATTAAATTTTCTGTTCAGTTTGATATTAGCTTCCCACTGATATTTGCCATTCATCCACTCAATTACCGATGGCGAGGGGCCCATAACCACATCATCGCCGGTTACCATTCGCATGGCGTCGCAAAATTTATCTGCTACCATCTGCACTTTACTCCAGGATGGCGATTTAAACTGAAATACCACCATTCTTGAATAGGGAGGGAACATTAGCATCTGCCTGTCAGAAAGTTCATTTTTCGCAAATGTTTTAAAATCATGGGTCTTAGCACAGGTAATAGCAGGGTGATCCGGTTTCCAGGTCTGCACATAAACCACTCCCGGTTTTTCTGCCCTGCCGGCGCGTCCGGCCACCTGGCTCAGTAACTGATACATTCTCTCACCCGCCCTGAATGACGGAAATGCCAGTTCGGTATCGGCATTAATCACGCCCACAACCGTTACATTCGGAAAATCGAGGCCTTTAGCAACGAGCTGTGTCCCGATCAGTATATCCGCACCGCCGCTCAGAAACTTCTCATAAATCTCGCGATGGCCGTGCTTGCCCGATGTGGTATCCCGGTCCATTCGTAAAAGTCTTGCATCAGGAAAAAGCTGTTCTACTTCCTCTTCTACCTGCTGAGTACCGCTGCCCTTCGTTTTCAGATTCTCCGATCCACACATTTCACACCGCTTATCCGCCCTGCGGGAGTAGCCACTGTAGTGGCACAGCAAAATATTTTTTTTCTTGTGATAGGTTAGGCTTGTAGAACTTTCAGGGCTTTGAGGAATATGGCCGCAATCTTCGCACTGTAAAAACGATGCATACCCCCGACGGTTGTAGAGCAAAATTACCTGCTCATCACGCTCCAGTACCTTCTTAATTTCCAGGTACAACTCAGCCGTCAGCGGACCCTTCATGGCGCTTTTATATTCTATTAAATTCAGAATAATCACTTCAGGCATAGTACCCGTTGGGCGCTGAGGCAGATGCAACAACGTATGCTTATCCTCTTTTACGGCCTGAACCGAAACCATTCCCGGAGTTGCTGAACCCAGTACCACAACCGCATTTTCAATATTTGCCCGCATAATCGCCACATCTCTTGCGTGATACCGGGGTGATGGATCGTACTGTTTATAGGACGAATCGTGTTCCTCATCTACCACAATCAACCCTATATTCTGTACCGGTGCAAAAACCGCCGAGCGCGGGCCGATGGCAATTCTCTTTTCACCCGACTTGAGGCTCTGCCAGGCCTCATAACGTTCGCGCTCACTCAGTCGGCTGTGCAGTACTGCAATCTGATCACCAAATATCTGGTAAAATCTCTGAACGGTTTGGGGAGTCAGTGCTATTTCGGGAACCAGCACCAATCCTCCCCTGCCCTGTTCAAGAGCATCTTTTAGTGCGTGAATATAAACTTCTGTTTTTCCTGAACCGGTTACCCCAAACAACAAAAAACTTTTAAACTGCTCCGCATCCAGTGCGGCCTTAATTTCCCGGTAAGCATCTTCCTGCTGATCAGATAGGGTTTTGATCTCTTCAGGCTGAAACTCTCCGTGATTAATTGTTTCATTCTTTACTGAAAGATCAACAGATTTAATCCATCCCTCTTCTTCAATCCGGTTCAGCGTATAGGTTGTAAAAAGTTTTCCTTTAAGCAACTCCCGGTGTGGAATCGGCAGATCCATATCTGCCAGCTTTTCATAGGCCTGAACCCATTTATTTGAACGATCATTTTCTCCGAGACCGGCAATGGCTTGCTCCGGATCAATACCTTCAGCCAATTTCCAGTGTTTTATTTTTTTATAGTCCACTTTTTGGCGGGGCATTTCCCAAACCTCAACCCAATTCTGCTTCATCGCCTTTTTCAGAAGTTTTTTCCCTTCTCCATCTCTCCATCGTTTCTCCCCCTGATTCAGCGTGTACGAATTAGTCTCAATATCGTCTAAAAACTCTCTTTCCTTATCCGTGAGCTCGCCTTTATATCCCTTTTTTACCTTCAGCATTTTTTGCGATGCAAAGTTCAATCCAACCGGTAATGCCGTCTGAACAGCCTCTCCCCAGCTGCAGTAATAAAACCGGTGAATCCACTCTGTCAACTGAAGCATGGGGTTGTTCATAATCGGTTTTTCATCCAGCACCTGCTCAATCGGCCTGGTTTCAAATTCGGGCCTTTTTTGGTGAACCTGAACAACCATTCCAATTGCATATTCTTTTCTCAAGGGCACCCAAACCCGCATACCGGGCTTCACCTCTGTTTTATCAGAAGTGTGATAGGTAAAGAGTCTTCTTACAGCGGTTGCAAATGCGATATCAACGTACTTTTTTGCCATGACTCAAAGCTATGCAATCTTTCATCAAAATTGGAATCGGTATCTGAATTTGAGTGCATTCAAATATTTACGCTTTCAATTTTATCCTTTCATCTGCAAGAAAGTAAAGACCGACACATTTAAACTCGATTTTTATATATTCAGGACATGCGAAATTCCATTCCTACAGATAATGGTGATATTTCTGAA
>LKMJ01002706.1_pt1 | contig 16385 bp, 20 predicted proteins | sample 643391 | NCBI WGS metagenome assembly LKMJ01 (sample SAMN04112250, study PRJNA286221) | soda lake metagenome | biome: soda lake; feature: Kulunda Steppe; material: water; isolation source: sample PL-Br10 brine of Picturesque Lake | place: Russia: Kulunda steppe | collected 2010-07
GGGGGGGGGGGGGGGGCGCGCGCACGCACGCGTGTGTGAATGTGTGTTTTTGGTGTATTCCCTTGCACATGGGCAGGCTAGAGCCATGGGGGTGGATTCATCAGTTTCCTTTCAGGAAGCTATGTGCGCACGCCAGCTCGTCCATGCTGCGCCCCCGCTTTCACGTCCACCCTCTGGCAGGAGTCGCGTGACGAGACAATCCAGTGCTTCCGCTTTGGCGTCACCCCCATCATGGTTGCCACCGGCATTGCTGCGCGTGGCCTTGACGTGCCCGACATCACGCACGTCATCAACTTTGACATGCCCGACGACATCCTGGAGTACGTGTACAGGTGGGCATGCGCTGCTGCCCCGTGCATACAAGTGGGCAGCCCTGCAGCCTGCTTGTGTGGAAAAGGGGCCACACATAATCATGAGCAAGGAGCCCACAACCCTGCGTCCCTGGTTCCCCACTCCTGGCCACATGGCCCTTTGAATTGCCCTGCGCATGCATGCGCATGCACACACGCACACACGCGTATTCACATACACACACAGCCACGCACACACACACACACACACACACACACACACACACACACACAGCGCCACGCACACGCACACACACAGCGCCACGCACACGCACACAAGCGCATTCACGTACACACGCAGCCACGCACACACAGCCACACATTGACACACATGCACACAGCCACACACACAGCCACACAGGCACACAAAAACACACACACGCACACACACGTGCACACGCACACACACACGCGCGCACGCACACACACACACACGCACATTCACATACACACACAGCCATGCATTTACACACACACACACACACACACACACACGCGCGCGTGCGCACACACACGCGCACACGTGCATTCACATACACACACAGCCACGCACACGCGCACACATGCATTCACATATACACACAGCCACGCACACACTGCCACGCGTTCACACACACAGCCATGCTTTTGCACACATATACACACAGCCACGCACACGCACACACGCGCATTCACATACACACATACACAGCCACGCATTCACACACACATACGCACACACCTTGGGCTGTGCCACCCACCTCTCCGTGTGCGCGCAGGATCGGGCGCACAGGGCGCGCTGGCAGGGCAGGCATCGCCACCACGCTGCTCACGCTACCAATGGACGGCTGGGCCGCGCCAGAGCTGGTCAGCCTTGTGCAGGGCGTGCAGCAGGTCCCCCCGCCCTGGCTGCTACGCCTCGCAGAGGAGGAGCGACAGCAGGGGGGGGCCAACAGCGGGGCGCCGCAGGCCAGGAGGCCGAGCGCGCCGGGCGTGGCCAGCAGCCGCGGCTGGCCGTCCCTCCAAGGGGGATGGCGTGCAGGCGAACGGCTGGCGGCGGATCTGGATCTGGATCGAGGGGGGGCGGACCTGAAGGGCGGTAGCCACGTGCAGGGCTGTGCATCAGGGGTGCAGCCGCCCGCCCGGCCGACGGGCTCAGCGCTCGTGATGAGCAGTGGAGACTGGTGCGACGCCGCGTTCGATGCAGGCAGCAGCGGCGGCGATGGCGGGTTGGCAGCCCACGAGCATGTGGGGGTGGAAGGTGCTAGCAGCAGCGACACGGAGGATGCCGGGAAGGCTGGTGGAGGTGGCGCACAGAGGGACTGGCTGGCTGCGGTGGAGGCGCGGCAGCAGCGCAAGGCCGATGCGTTCAACCGGTATGTGAGCACTTGGTGGGGGGCGGGGCAGAGGCTGGCATCCGTGCTGGGCCCCAGCCAGCAGCAGCTGCTACAACGCCAGCTGCAGCGCCGCCAGCAGCGGCAGCAGCGGTGGCAGCAGCAGGCGGAGGGCGAGGCAGGTGATGAGGGTGGCAGCGCTGGGGCAGCGGCAGGCGGCGGGGCGGATGTGAGTGACGAGCAGCTTGTGCATCAGTGGTACGAGATCGTCAAGAAGGGCCTGGCGAGGTAAGGGCGCGTGTGATCCCGCATGCGTGAGCAGGAGCGTGTGTAAGCAGGAACATGCGTCAGCGGGCAGTGCATGCTCTGCTGCAGCAGCTCCTCTAAAAGAGCCGCTTGCGGATGTGTGATGGGGAGTGTGGTGAGCCACTGTGCTTGGCCAGTCTCAAGGCCTTCGGGGCTCTTGGCCCTCCGCCTGCTGAAGGCTCAAGCTGACAGAGCTCTGACCCTTCACCAGTCCCACGCTGTTATGGGCTGCACAGAGGCATTGGTTACCTCCTTGCGCGCCGCAGCACCCAGCCCAGCACACCTGTGCACGGCAGTTGCACATAGGGGGGTGCGCGCGCACAAGCGCGTGCTGCCCAAGCACGCACCATGCGTGGAATCCTGCAACGAGTGCAATACGCTGAGGGGAGCATAGCGCCTGGAGAACACCCGTGATTGCCGTGGGTCGATCACTCTTTTGGCAAGGCCTCTGCCCGTCTGTTGCGGGACTTGGGAGTCGGCTTGGCCCAGCATCTGAACGCAGGAACATGCGCACGCATTATGCTCCTCAGGGAGCAGTCTCCACAAGCAGATGTTTTGGATCTGGCACCCCTCGCACTCATGCGCATACACCTACACACACCACAAGAGTGAGAGAGAAACATCTCCTCCTCCGCTATTGCTCCTGCCATCCCTCCAGGCTTCCCAGCGGCAACGTGCGCAGGCAGCTGGTGAAGCGGGGCGCATCCAAGACACCAGCAAAAGCCGCGCAACCAGGTGCAAGGCAGGCGCAAGGCAGGCCCCAGGCAGGCTCCATGCTGAATGGCGTGCCTGGGGGATTAGGCGGCTCGCCTGGTCCAGGCCGCTCCGACACGAGCGGAGGAGGCAGAGGCGCAGGATTCGCAGCACGGGCACGCTCCACAGCCAGGGCTGGGGTCCATGCAAGCAAGGGACGCACCGAACAGGCAGGCCGAGGGTGAACGGGGAGCGCCCACGTGCAGGGTGGGCATGGTTTGGCTGATAAGCTGGTGGGCAGGTCTTGGGCGACTGCAGGGAGTCTACTGGGAGCAGAGGTCTTGTGCTTGCTGTGTCGCTCTGCCATGTGTTGGTGCGCTGCACGCTCGTGGGCATCCTCTCTGCCATCAAGGTGTGTTCCGGCCACGTATGATGTGCTTGGGCCACGTATGATGTGTTTGGGCCACATATGATGTGTTCGGGCCACGTATGATGTGTTTGGGCCGTGCGTGTGGGCAAGCCTGCCGCTGCCGCTACATTAGCACCTGTGCCTGCTCACCTGCAAGGGTCTGGCTTGTTGGTATCATGGCCGCTATGCAAGACTGAGAGGGAAGCCCACCAGGCCAACCTGTCTGCATAACCTTATTTCCAAATTAGCGATGACGCCTGGCTGGATTGCATAATAGATGTAGGTGTTGGCCAACAGGTTTACTCCTGCAAGTGTAGTCTATCCTTGTTTTATGTGATTCATGAGCATTTTGCGCGCAATTTCAAATTGAGCCAGGAATTTTCTGACAGACTCAACTAATCCCCTGACTACAATGCTGCATAAATCTTGCAATGCACTTATCTGGTGTGATAGTGCCAACAGGGGATAGCCCCGCTGATGCAGTCTTTCCTTTCAACTATCTTTTTTTAGAGCTCTCACCACCAGTGGTGTACCTCTCCCTCGTCGAAGTGTGGGGGTTTGCCTGGTGCTGGCACCAGCTGTGCCACAAAGTTCAGTGAACTTCACAAGTAAGGTTTAACTGCCAGCCTGGTTGATAGGCTGATTGCTTTGTTGCTGGTCTTCGCCAGCCAAATGTAGTCCTTAGTGTCCGAGATGGAACGGCAGAGTTTGTTTTGCCATTGAGAAAGGAAATCAAAGACAGTTTGACTGGGCAAGGCATGCAAAATATTATATTCTATTATCAGCATAATTTCTGAGAAAGCACACTGGTTTTGATATAGAAAAAGAACATGTAACCTCATTTTGCACAGCAGCACAAGAGCACTTGCCTCAGTGGCCGTTTCCCCCGCATCAGATGGAGGATTGCTCTCGCGGGGGAATCCTCCATTCGATGGAGACGCAGAGTCTGATGCGGGGGAAACCTGCTCACATTCCTCATTACATGCTTAGGGAGGTCAGGGTACAGATAGCAAGGTGGCATCAGGGGGCACCCCAATTCCGTACAGTATCTAGGATGCAAGCAGAATCGGAGAAACAGGTAGAAACCCAACCACATTCCTCCCACGAGTGAGGCCCAAGGTGGCGTAAAGGCTGAACAACAAACCTGCTTTTCAGCTGGCTGTCACACCAGATAAGTGCAATGCCAGATTAATGCTGCAATGTGACCCGGTCGTCGGTTGAGCCAGTTGGCGGAGTATTTGATCTTGTTGTCAGTTCAGCCATGGCTGTATTGAGCACGTCAAAGACAAACTCGCATTTATACCCTGTTTGCTCCTAGCGACCTTGTAAGATGCACGCCAGGGAAAAGATCCCCCTAGCCCTAGGGGAGCAACAGGCGTGGCAGCGCCATCTTGTCAAGTCCAGTCCATCCGTCCAGAGTGAGTACGCCCGACAGCAGCTGCATGCAGCGCTGACCTTAAGGTCCGCAAGCTGAACAGAGAAAGAAGGTGTAGGGAAGGATATGGGTATCAGAGACTCCGAAGTATCTTCGTGGGCAACCTGTTGTCTGCTTTGCTTACACTGTTGCTGTCTGCAGCCAGTCAACACACCCCATTATTTAGTTATGGTCATGTCACGAGTCTATTAGGTGTGCAGCAATCTCTCAGCGTGACATGGCTGCTTGGTTCAAGTCTACTCAACATTGCGGGGGACCCTGAGTAGTTTGTTTGCTGTGCTAGTGAGCCTTCATTACTGCTGGCCAAGGACTACCAGAGAAGCTTCAATTGGGAACCCAACCCCTCATTGGGGGCGATCAGACATCATGTGCCGCGAAGGAGTTGAGCAAATAAAGCAACATGCCACCAGGAGCTACTCCCGGCTCCAGTTGAGCTGCCCGGCTTGTGTGCGCTCTGATCGGATCATGAGCTCGTGTGTTTTAAATGGTGCATTGAGCCCTCCAAAGGACCCTTGCCTGTTATGGCAATCCTCCTGGCAAAACGTAGGGGGGATATTGCACGTCCAGTTGACCGGATAGCCCGTACTAGGGGCGCACGAATTATACAAGCGCAAGCTAATATACGTTTTAAAAAATACCCTCAGTTGTACCCCAGCTTTCAAGTCTGAGGGAACTCAAAGCACCAGACCCTCCGACTCTTCCGGTACTCCAACCGCGTATCTTCGCCATTTCTTCCTGCTGTGCCTGGTCACAAAGCCCGAGGCTCGCGTATGGTGATTCGAGCGCCCTTCGGGAGCTCTCAGCTTGAAAGGATCGATGTGCGGAGCTCCCAGCAACAGCCGGCCAGCACAACAGGCAGGCTTGTCGGCAAACGGGGGGCCGTTGTGAAGCCCAGCAAGGCGGTGTGGAGCGTGCAGCCTGGGCGGAAGGAGCCAGCAGGGGAAGGACCCGAGTCAGGTGACTTGACCTCGAGGGACAGGGGTCCCCGCCATAACATCTCCTATGGCAGCCCATACCATGACCCTCAGCAGATCGCGTCCAGGAAGGAGGATCATCACAGGGCCGGACCCCTTCATGGAGCCTGGCAGTCTGTGCAACGAGGCCTGTCAAGCATACACGGGCTGCAGGTGAGCCAGGCTGCTTCACGATGCGGTCCAAACCTGCCCAACGGTCCACTATGCGGTTTGCATTGCTGGCTTCACCATTGAGTTTGGGATTTGGTAAGTCTTTTGCACACGCACGCACTCATGCATGCACCTACTCATGCACGCCTACATGTACACACACTCAGGCAGGCGCTCCTTCCCCCAATGCACGCATGCACGCAACCAACTCACCCGCAAAATGACCCCCCCTTTAACACGCACTGGCGCACTGCAGGCTGGTGTAAGAAAGAGGAACACAACCATCAGGGAACTCAAGGCACAGGTGAGCAACCACCCCCCCATAGCGAGGAGAGCCGTTTCAGCACCGTGGTTTCACACATGTATGTCATGAATTGTTAGCAATGGTGTTTGCTGCTGATGGAAAAGGGTGGGCTCACTCAATAAAATGAAGGATGCAGGAGGGCAGCCAACTGTGAGCAGATAGGCCTGTGTCTCAGGTTTTGACAGGGTGTCACAAGGGCAGGCTCATGGATAGTGTGCACCGACTCTGCTCCCTTGCCACTCATAGGCCACAAAGTCTTTGCAAGCGCGCTGCTTGCATGAATACCTGAAATCTCGTCGACCTCCTCAACATGCACAACGCCCCAGGCCTGGCTTGCTTTAGGCATCACGCCCGCTGCCTTCGTGCCCACTTCCCACCCCCTTCACCATCCACTCCTCTGCCGCTTCCGCAAACATCCTGGAAAGACAAAGCCGCATTCCCACTCCACCCCCCTTCCTACATTGCAATCTCAATGAGATGACATCAACCTGCCAAACCTGCTGCCACCACACACGCAACTCCTGACAGGTGGCTGAACTGGAGGCACAGAAGGCTGAGCTGGAGGAGGCCCTCACTAAGCACAAGCGCCGTAGCAGCCTGGCGTCCCACAAGCTGGCCTCGCTGCAGGTGAGCTGTTCAGGCTGCCCAGCCTAACCAGCCTCTGCTGCGGTGGGGCAGCAGCTGTGAAAATTTGTATTTGAAAGGACACGACAGTAGCTGTATGAATGCGTGTTCGTGACAGGACACAACAGTAGCTGTATGAATGCGTGTACATGACAGGACACGACAGTAGCTGTGTAAGTGCTTGTACATGACAGGATACAACCTTGTTCAGTGGCCCAAGGGGTATGCATGCCTCCAAGCGTGTTGCGATAGACTTTGGGTGTTGCGTGCGATAGACACTGGGTGTTGCATGCGATAGACTTCGGGTGTTGCATGCTGTCCAGCATGCTGTGCAATTGTTACGTAGGTTGCTTGCAACACGTGCGCACGTGTTGTTGCAGGAGCAAGTGGACGCGCGGCGGGGCCTGCTGGCGGTGGATGGCGCGATGCAGGCCTTCCGCCGGCATACCACAGGCTGCCCTGTGGAGCTGGACCTGTCGCTTTTCTTTGAGGAGGACTGCGAGCTGCTGGGCCGCGGTGGCGCAGCCAAGGTGTGTGGGCGTTAACTGGTTTGATTTGGGGCGACGCAGCCATGGTGAACTTAGCCTTCCTTTGGCCAGCTAGGCCGCGCCAGCGTGGCACAGGCGGGGGCTTGCCCTGTTGTCGGGGAGCTCAGGCTCAGGTTGGTTTGGACTGTTTATGTGGGGGGCAGGGCGCGTGTGCTTGCAGCTGCTCTGTCCTAGGGAGGGGCGTGGAGGTAGAGGTGGGCGCAGGTCGTTTTGGAGAGGGGTTAGAGAGGAGGGGGGGGGGGCGCCCAGCTTCTATGAACTTGCAGGGGAAGAGTGGGCGTGGCAGAGGTGGGCGCTGGGGGCTTTTTCGGCAGTTTGAGGGGACGAGCACGAGGGAGGGGAGGCCCCTCGCTGTGGCCACACCCTCATGCTACATCTGCATGGGGGCCAGCGGCGCTGGCTGAAGGCACATGGCCTGGGCAGGTGCACTGCTAGAGCTGTCTGGCTGCGCACAGCATACAGCCCGAGCGCGTGTGCGTGGGCAAGAAGGGGGCCCTTCAGGCCCCAGTAGACTAGATGCGGTGCGTCACAAGCACAGGTTAGCAGCAGGTCAGCAACGCCGAACGGTTGGCGTGCGGGCGCGCTGAATTGCTGCTGCCTGGGTTGCTGTGCGCGGCAGCCCGTGTGCGTTGCCCCAAAACAGGACCAGGGGGGCGTGTGCGCTGTGTGTGCACACGCGGTGTGACAGCATGATGACGCTGCGCGTGCGTACGTGTGCGCGTGCGTGTGCACCAGGTCGCATGGGTGCAGGCGCGCTCATCCCATGCGCTCCTCCCTCCGGGCGCACAGGTGTTTGCCTGGAAGCAGGGTGGCCACGAGTGGGCGGTGAAGTGCGACTCGGTCAGCTTTGCGTACGCATACGGGGGCAGCTTCCAGGTGGAGCGGTGTGGCGACTTGCTGCCCGTCATGCTGCCGCCGCACGCCAACGTGCAGGCTCCTGGTGCGTGGTCACGAGGGGGGGAGGGGCGCTCTGTGTGGCCTGTTGCTCCATGTGGCCTGTTGGCAGGCGCCAGGCCCTTAGGATGTGCAGCCTGGTGTGCCTGGTTTGTAGGCCTGAGTAGTGTGGTATGCAGACCTTGGCAATGGTGTGCAAAAGGCTTCTCAGTGGCTTGCTGAGAGTGGGCCTGGGACAGACCAGACGCGCGGGCTGCTGGCACTGGCTACCGGTTTGCAAATGTGTGGGGCAGGTCTGGAGTGTGGAGGGTGGCGGTGAGTGCGAGGTGTAGGGGTTAAATGGGTCCACTAGCCATGTGCTCCCTGCGCCCTGTCCCAGCATGCCTGCACACAATTACGTGCCAAGCATCCACCATGCGTGCGATGATGGCTCCCTTTCAAGCACGCCACCCTTCAGACACCCCTCTGACTCCTGCAGATCAGCGCACCCTGTAGCGCACTGGTGCACCGGCACATGCACCGCAGCTGTTGCCTCCTTGCAGTTGCCCTGTTCACTCTGTACCATGTGTGTATGTACACGTGTGTGTCTGTGTGCTTTGCGTGGCCACACAACCTGCTGCCTGCATTCCATGGGGATCCCTGCAGTGGCATGGAAGGTGGGTGCCCCCATCGCCAGCGCCAGCCGCGCGCCCTCCCCTGAACGGAGCAGCAGCAGCAGTAGCAGCAGCAGCAGCAGCACTAGCAGCAGCTCCTCCCTGTCAGGAACCGACCTCCAGCCCCGCACGTTTCAACTGGTCACGGTGTATGAGCGGCTGCAGGTGAGGAGGGGCTCAGCAAGAGCTGGCCGAGGGGGCGCGTGCGTGCGTGCGTGGCTATGTGTGTGTGCGCGTCTGTGTCTGCGTGTGCATGTGTGTGCGAATGTGTGTGCGTGTACGTTTGCGTCTGCGTGCGCGTGTGTGTGCAGACAAGTGCCCGCTGCTCTCTCCGACCAGGCTGTTCCCCCTTTGTGTGTGCGCAGTGCAACCTGGCAGAGCTCATGGCCGGCACCCGCCACAAAGGCATCAGCAGGAGCAGCGGCAGCGGCAGCAGCAGCAGCAGCGGGAACATGAGCAGCAGCGGCACGGCGCATACCCACGGCTTGGAGGAGCGCAGCCTGCTGGTGGTGGTGCATGACGTCGCGGCCGCGCTGGAGCACCTGGCGGCGCATGGCGTGCAGCACTGCGACGTGAAGCCCGAGAATGTGATGCTGCACCTGGATGCGGTGGGCACCGGGGCAGCGCTGGGGCGGGCACATGACGGGCGTGCAGAGTCTGCAGGTCGGCGGCGCGCGGGCGGCGGGAGCAGCAGGGACATGCGGCTGTACAGGTCGGCAGATGAGGCGCATGCCGCGCAGAACGGCGGCGGCTGGAGCAGCAGCTGGGAGAGGGGGGGCAGCAGGGGCGCTGGGAGCAGCAGGGGCGGCAGCAGCACCGACAGCAGCTGCGGCAGCCTCAGCAGCATGGACGGCGAGCGCACAGCAGGCGCGCTTACGCAGGAGGCCAGGGCGATGGGCGGCGCTGCCTCTCCCACGGAGGGTGGTGGCGTGAACAGTGAGCTGGGAGGTGTGCAGAGGGAGGCCCCTCCTGGAGTGACCCGAGCGGTTCTCATTGACTTCGGGCTGGCACGTCTGTTGGCCCCAGGGGTGGAGCGCCTGGACGCACGGTGCGTGCGCGTGCATGCGGTGGTGCACGTTGGACGCCGTCCGTGCATGCACGCACACTTTGTGCCGACGGGCCTCCCTCTTCCCTGTACATGCAAGGCCCCTGCATGCTCCACACGCTTCCGGGGCTGCTCTGCTTTCCAGGCAGTGCAGCGTGTTTTCATGAGCTTGTATGGGTGTCCCAAAAGAGTGGAAGCAGGTCAAAGGTCCGGAGTGGGGGCGTGTGCAGGCATGCAAATCAAGTGCAGGTACTGCAAGATTCGCTTCATCAGCATGTGGGCACAGAGTAAGGGTGCTGCAAGGTTCGCTTCATCAGCATGTGGGCACAGAGTGTGGTGCTGCAAGGCTCTTGCTATCGCATGTTATGTTGTCACTCGAGCGCTATGACTGTGCGCACAGCATGCATGCCAAGGGGCACACAGGAGGCGTGTGTTTGAGCGGTTCAGGAATACAACCCAGCGGCCAGGGAGCTGAACACCGCTGAACTGAAGGTTGTCATTCCTGCTCATGCATTTGGCACCCAACAAGCAAACACGTGCGCACTTGTAGGGGAGGCAGCTGGCTGTTCAAGGCCCCTGAGCAGCTGGCCCTGTCTGACAATCATCCGCAGCTGTCTGCCAGCCGCCTGCCCAGCGTGCGGTGAGTGTGTGGCAGGCGTTCGAGTGTGCAGTGTACGTTGAGGGCACGGAAGGCGTTGGGTGTGTAGCTTGCGCTGAGGGCACGGAAGGCGCTGGGTGCGCAGCGTGCGCTGAGGGCACGGAAGGCGTTGGGTGCGCAGCATGTGTGCAAGGTGGAAGCGCCAGCTCTGATGTGCTGTTTGGAAATGCAGGCGTGTGTGCGTGCATGTGTTGCATTGCATGCAGTGTACAGTGCTTGCATGCGTGCAGGGGGGGGTTGTGGGCAGGGGGGGGCAAAGAGCTGCGCCTGTGCACGGCCGCTGATCACCCACACCGCGCTCTGCAGCACCAGAGCCCGCTGTGCTGCGTGGCACCAGAGCCTGCTGTGGGGCACACAGTCCTCATGAGAGATGCCGCAGTGGCAACAGCACTGACCTGCTGCACGGCGCACCGACCTGCCGAAGGTTGTGCGCAGCAGCAGCGCTGACCTGCTGCGGGACGCACCGACCTGCTCAGGATGGTGCCGGTAGCAGCGCTGACCAGCTGACCACCTGACGTGAACCAATCTGCTTAAGGTGCTCAGATCTGCCGCTCACACGCAGGCGCGGCACTGACACATGGGCCCTGGGGGCCCTGATCTGCTACATGGTACACGGCGGCTGCTTGCCGTACGAGCTGGGCGAGCCGCCCAGCCACTTGCTGCCAAACCAGGTGCGCATGCAGGGGCGGGCAGGCACGCGCGTGCGCCTGCGCCTTGGTGCGTCGCTGCTCGCTGGTGACAGTGTGCACACGCACATCGTGTGCTTGCACATGTGCATGAGGGTGTGGGCAGGTGAGTGCGAGCAAGTTCTGGTGCGTGGGTGTGTTAGGCACATATGGGCAGAGTACCGTGCAGGGCGCGTGTGCCAGGGCCGTTGCCAGGCCCGTCTGTGGCTTCGCTGTACATAGGGGCTGCAAGCATGCACACGTGTGGATGTGGGCTGGTGATTGAGGGCAGGTTCTGGTGCATAGTTATGGCAGGGCGGCTGTGCTGAGCGCGTGCGCAAGGCCCGCAGGGTCTGGATATAGTCTGTGGATGGTCTGTGCGTGTGCTGCACATGGGGGCTGCAAGCATGTGGCGCTAGCTAGCAAGGCCAGTGCGAGTGCTTGATCAGGGGGCAGCTACTGCACTGAGAGGGACTAAGTGCTTCCCCTCCCAAGATCTGTCCATGTCTTCGCCCCGCCCTAGATCATTTGGGTTGACTGCCGCTTTTGCTCTGATACTGCGGCTACTGCTGCTGATGATGAACTGCTGCTGATGATGTTGATGCTGATGATGCTGATGCTGATGATGTTGGTGATGAGGATGGGGAGGAGGCGTGGACTGCATGAGTTAAGGTGGCGAGGATGGTACGGCAGTGAGGCGCGGACTGAGCATGAGCTGTTGTGGTGAGCTACGGTGGTAAGAATGGGGATGAGGATTGGACTGTGCATGAGCTACGGTGGCGAGCTGCGGTGGTGGGGATGGGGGTGAGGATTGGGCTGTGCATGAGCTACAGTCCTCAGGCTCCCACCAGCGCTGCCGTGCAGATCCTCAAATTCGGCCTGCGCCCCAGCCGGGCCGGCGGCCAAGAGCCATTCTACATACTGCGCGACGCCGCGCTGCCCCCCCTGCATGCCGATGGCCATGCCCCCCATGAAAGCGACAGCAGCAGCAGCAGCAGCAGCGGCCCGGCTGCACCTGCTGAGAGCGCTGCCAGCGCGCTGGCCGCCCAGCCAGCCCTTGCGGGCCGCATTGATGGCGGCCCCCACAGCCGCCGCCGCCGCAGCCACCGCGCAGGGGGGTCTGGGCCGCCGGTGCCGCCGCAGCTGAGCCCCAACTTGGTGCTGCTGCTGCGCTACCTGGCCAGCGGCTGCATGCACCCAGACCCCGCTCAGCGCATGGCACCGGAGCAGGTGAGCGCGTGCGCGCACGTGTGTGTCTGTGTCTGTGTGTTTGGTTGTGTATGTGTGTTTGTTTGGTTGTGTGTGTGCATAGTTGTGTGGGCATGTGTGTATGCGTGTAAGTGTGCGTGTGTGTGTGTGTGCGCACGTGCACATGTCCTGATATAATCCACCGTGGGTGCGAGCGGTCAAAGCAAGCAGTGTCGCTCTCTGCATGTGTGGAAGGTAGGCCCTCCCAGGAGGGGGGGGGGTAAGCAGCTGTGTGGCAGGTGGTGGTGAGCACAGAGCACCAACCTCTGGCGAATATGGGTATGGGCCAGTAACAGGCGATGCACAGGCTGGCAAGCTTGCAGACGGATGCCAGCACATGCGTGGGCACATGCGTGGGGGTGCAGGCGACTGGGAGGGATGTGGGGACCACCACGTGCACTTAAGAGCGGCAGGCTGGCACGCTGTGTGTGTGCACCTGCGTGCTTTTGCGCCTGTGCCGCAGGTGAAGCAGGCTGCCGCGACTGCGCTGCATGCCCTGGATCACAACCTGCCTGTCCGGCTGCCCTTCCTCTTGGACCAAGCGCTCGAGCGGCGGTGGCAACCTGGTCAGCCGCAGCATGCCAGGACGCTTGTCTGAAGTCATGATGACATGTGCAGCAGCAGCAGCAGCAGGTGCAGCTGCAGCAACACAGCTTACGCTTTGTACCATTAGGTTAGGGCTGTTGGAGGGATGCGCAGGTGATTATTCATGCCCCAGCCTCAGGCACCTAGTACATAGAGTGTGATAGACACCCATCATGGGTGTACACCCAACAAGTACGCACAAGTAGATGCTCCTGTTGATAAACATGACATGACTCATGATTTGATTCTGAACTGACACAGGCCTGAGAGAGCATGAGTAGATGATGAACCTTCAAGTAGTTTACCCCACCGCTTACTTGCGGCCTGATAGTCATTGTCCAGTAGCCTCAAGTGTGCAGTGTGCTGGTGTGCATGTGACACATGCCAGTGCCTGATGAATGTTTGTTCTGTGCCCTGTGATAAAGCTAAAGACAAGATGGGTCGCAATCAATGTACATACCTAGTGTGACGAAAGAAAGTGTCTTGAAACCCTCATCTCTTTTCTACCCGATTGACTATTTTTTATTGCAACTATCCTTCCCATTTCTTTTTTGCATGGCCACGTATGTCTGTGTTGTAGAAGCGTTGTGCCAGCTATGCCGCTGTGCAGCAGTTGGGTAGGCTGAGTTGCATAAACTTGTCCAGGAGGTTTTCCATGCATGATCTGTGGTAACCTATTGACCACATGTTTAAAAAACCTACTGCATTTGCCTAGACTGAACGGCCCTGATGATTCCAGGAGAGCGAGCTTCTCGTCAGGTATGAAAGCAGTGGCAGTGAACGCCAGCCTCAACAGAGAACGCTGTAGAGCTTCAACCTCACCATGGGCTCAAGCCTCGTTTTCTTTCGCCTATTGGGGTCAAGGTTGGGTTAGGTTAAGTTAGGTTACAAAGCTGTACCTGTTGAACAAGGGCTGCAACCTGAAAACAACAAAAAGGCAGGCAAGATTGTGATATGAAATCTAGGCACAGCATTCTAAGCACTCATAAACAAACAAGGCCAGGCCTTTGGTGTCTGCTTGGCTCATGAAGTCTCTTAGCCTGTTTGAGCTACCAGGGGGGAAGCGGAGGAGTTGGTGGTGCTTGACCCACAAGTCAGCACTTAGGCAATCTAAGAGCACATGCTCTTCATCGTGCACACAGTGCCAGTTGCGTTTAGTGCAGATTCTGAGCTCATCATCCCTATGATAGGGAACTCTGTGCTGTTGTTGTCGGAGCTGCCCGATATTCAAGCGATGACCAGAGAGTCTTCGTCTGGAGAGAGCACGTGACAAATGATTTGGGATATTGTGTCGTAGGTATGAAGGCAAAGTTGGTTTGGTTGCGCGTTTCTGATCACCCCAAAAGCCAATCTGACACTCTATGGGTACTCCAAAATGGGTGTGATAAGTCCTCATGACTCTGCTCGAAACATGTGCATCATGTCGGTGTATCTGGTCCAGATCTTTCCATTCTTGGATCGTATGCTCACACAACAACAGTTCAAAGTCACTCATGTTGATTTTGGAACGGCTCGTGATAGCAAAGGCGTGCACATCTGTCCCTGGTATTTCGTGAAGAGCAGATAAAACTTCAAACGTCCAACTTCTTTTTCTGCGAGCCAGCCTTGAATCAGCTTCATTGATCTTGCTTAGTAAGGCGTTGTGCTTGTCAAAAGGCTTTTCCAGAAGCGAGCTACATGGCGGAACCAGTAGAAGTATAGGGGCAGCTGACCTGTCTCTCTTAGTAGGCAATGTGTGTTTGTGCTTCGTTTCACATCCAACAACATCTTAAGAAAGGAAACGTGGTGGAAGTGGGCTTTGGTTATAGCAGATAAATGTGAGAGTCTTTGTAGCCCAAACTTGACATACACATAGGTCGGTGAAGAGTGCAAAGACTCGAAAAATCCAGAGCATGGCATGCTTCCTGTTCTTGATACCCAACTCTTAGCAAATCCCCCACACTCTGGCTATGGCACCAGCAAAGTTGCGGGCCATCTGGTTTGAGGTATTTGTCATCCCTCCACTGTGGCTGTGGGTCGTGCCCAAGTATTTAAATTCTTGCACACTGTCATGGCATTCTCAAGCGGAGTGCCACTGTTTTGAGATATTGGTGGGGAGCAAAAAAAGGCCATGGTTTTGATCTTGTGCACATTCAGTATCAGCCCTTTCAAAGCCGTGTAGGTATGGAATCGGTCGAGTTGGAGCTGGAGGTGGTGGGCAGTGTTGGTAGTAAGTGCAATGTCATCTGCGTACTACGCATTCGTGAGTAGTACTCACAATGGGAAACTTTGGTAGTTTGCAAGGCTGTCATTGCCCAATGATCCGACGTATTCAAAAGGTTGGGCTCATCAACCCCAGTCTCAAAATCCTGGATACACTCAAGGAGGCTGGGCAACGCGTCCTCAATTGATGTACAGAGAAGTTTCGCAGCCTACCATGCTTTGTGCATAGTAAGCGTGGTTTTCTTTTCTTAGAATGAGCTTATATCCAAATCAAATACGGCCCTTCTCATTACTGCGCTGCCACCTTGTTCAGGCAATCTCTTCAAAGAGGCGTGCATGTGCGCATTTACTGCACTCATTCTGCTGCAAGCCATATTTATCCACTTTGTTGCATGCCGATCCTGCTCACTTGCTGCATGTCCACGGCATGAAGAATGCCCATCCTATCCAGTATGCTCATGCCTTTCACAAGCATAATCATTTTCATCTTACATCATTCAGAATATAGCTGGAGATTACTTTTGTTCATTACTACTTCATAAACTTGTGATTCACAAGAAGCTGTACACACTTGAGTACTCGTTGTTTCAAAGACAAAGAAATGCAGCCACGCACCTTAAACTTGTTCAACAGAGCGAACACAGAAGCTATGCAGTATGCACAATCAGATCATAGAATGATGCAGATCATTCATAAACTTGTGATTCACAAGAAGCTGTACACACTTGAGTACTCGTTGTTTCAATGACAAAGAAATGCAGCCACGCACCTTAAACTTGTTCAACAGAGCGTACACAGAAGCTATGCAGTATGCACAATCAGATCATAGAATGATGCAGATCATAGTATGATGCACAATCAGATCACAGAATGATACCATTCATACTTGTTCAACAGAGCGTACACAGAAGCAATGCAGTATGCACAATCAGATCATAGAATGATGCCATTCATCCTGCCAACTAAGCCCACGAAAATATGCACACACACAAACACGCACACACCATGGTGGAGCCAAGGACCCAGCTCATAGGTACACACTTCTTATGACACACATCGCTTAGAAATCTAAGGCTGGGTTCCATTGTGCCAACCCTAAAAACACATGCTGCCTAAGTTTGCTCCCTCTAGCGCCTGAAGCACGGCCTCTCATGACTTGTGCACAGGGTGGGTGCCCTCATACCTCTAATGCAGACTTGTGCACAGGGTGGGTGTGCACATAATGCAGACTTGTGCACAGGGTGGGTGTGCACATAATGCAGACTTGTGCACAGGGTGGGTGTGCACATAATGCAGACTTGTGCACAGGGTGGGTGTGCACATAATGCA
>LKMJ01002708.1_pt1:0-15000 | contig 16382 bp, 26 predicted proteins | sample 643391 | NCBI WGS metagenome assembly LKMJ01 (sample SAMN04112250, study PRJNA286221) | soda lake metagenome | biome: soda lake; feature: Kulunda Steppe; material: water; isolation source: sample PL-Br10 brine of Picturesque Lake | place: Russia: Kulunda steppe | collected 2010-07
AGCTGAGGGTCATGCAGGGCCTCACCTCGTAGCTGAGGGTCATGCAGGGCCTCACCTCGTAGCTGAGGGTCATGCAGCGCCTCACCTCGTAGCTGAGGGTCATGCAGGGCCTCACCTCGTAGCTGAGGGTTATGCAGGGCCTCACCTTGTAGCTGAGGGTTATGCAGGGCCTCACCTCGTAGCTGAGGGTCATGCAGGGCCTCACCTCGTAGCTGAGGGTCATGCAGGGCCTCACCTCGTAGTTGTACACCTCCTGCTGGCCCTCCTCAAAGGCGGCCAGCACCTGGCGCTGGCTGCCGGGCTCCTGGTCCAGGAATCCTGCGTTAGGGTCGTCCAACGACTCTGGCCTGCAGGCATGGGGAGCACATCATATGGCAGGGAAAGGTGTGCGTAGAGCGTCCAAGCCCCCCCCCTCCCTCTCTTGCTTGGTGCAGCTGAGCATCACAACGCCCTAGGCTGGTTGGGACTTGCTGCCCCATGGCTGTGCACGGGCAAGGAGGGGTCTGATTGCTCTCATTCAGAGGACTCATCATTGGAATGATGATAAGGGTAATGTTGGCTAAGTGCGCCCTGCTGTGCCCCTCTGTGGCAGTCTGTATCCCTTTGGGCCACTCTGCATGCCGCTGCACCCTCGAACTTCAAGCCCAGCCGACCTTAAGAGCCTCTGTCCCCCACTCTATACCCGTAGGTGCTTTTGGGTTGCCCTTGTCTGCCTGGATTCTTCTGTGTGCTCAACTTTGTGTATCCACAGTGGTGGTCCAAGTCATGGTGAAATCGCCCCTGCTGACTGACTATTGAGCCTCTGCTCATCCATCTACAAGTGAATGTAATCAACCATCAACCTGGTACAACAAATCCACAGGCACGAAAAAGGAACTCCAAGCCTGGTTCTACAGCTTCAGTTCATTGACAGTCATATGCTGACACTCATGTCATATGCTGACACTCATGTCATGCTGACACTCGCAAGGTGTGCAAGGACTGCTCAAGAGCATGTGTAGGCCGTGTGCATCAGAGCTCAAATACACAAGTTGTGCGCTCTCTGCCCTTTACCTGATGATGACAGCACTGTTAAACGCCTCCTGCAAAGGATGAGACCTCCCATCAAGGATGGGCTTGATGCTGTATGTGTAAGTCTGCGTACGGGCATAGGAACAGCAGGAGGCAAAAGGAAATCATGTAGCGCAAGCTATGCACGCGCTCTTCGCGGCGCCGGCATCCATCAGCCAGAGCGAGGACCCATGGGCTTTAAGGCTCAGGCGCTTTGCAGAGGGAGCAGAGTGAGGGCCCGCACACCCACAGACTTTGATGCCTATGCTGCGTGTGCATGCAAGGTTGCATAGGACTGACTGCCCACAGAAGCGAGGGACGTGTCTTGTACTGTGGCGTATTTAAGCGGTATGTCAGAACCGAATTGGACATGCCACTGCCAATGGTGAGTGCCAATGGTGAGTGCCAATGGTGAGTGCCAATGGTGAGTGTCAATGGTGAGTGCCAATGGTGAGTGCTTGGTGTGCAGGGCTGCTTTGCCTGCATGCACCCTCACTGGACCACATTTTGCTCCCCTGGAACACACGCACCCTCACTGGACCACATTTTGCTCCCCTGGAGCACACGCACTCTCTACTGCACGAGGCACACACCCTGAAAAAGTGGAGGCACGTCCCTGAGGTCATGGCCAAAATGCACACCCCCGATGGTGCGAACAGGTTGTGATGCGCTGCACTCTAGAACACATGCCTGCCTGCACACAGACACGTGAGGGCTCGATTTGGTACATACCTGGACAACATTGGGGTGCGCTAGACTGGAGCTGATTGCAGCTTCCATAATGGCCATTTTCTCGCGCTTTTCTTGACTGCTCATGTTGGCAGGAAGCTGCATGCAGAGTGCAGAAACAAACAGATCATCCCTAGCAGGTGTCCATGGCCAGAGGCACCTTGTTGCATGCTCTTCACGCTGAACTCGTGACATCAGGTTGGTGATGATGTATCAAAGCACCAGGATGGGGATATAGGCACATGTTCAGGACCAATCATATCCTGTGCTCATATGTCTTGATGCTCCACGCTGTGCACAGAGCGACCACCATCACGCAGATTGCGCATGCGATCCTCACGTGAAGAGGGTACGCATGCAGTGATCCAGGAGCAGGCATGCAAGTCACAGACAAATGGGCAGTGCACAGGCAGCAGAGCTAGGAACTGGGCAGGCATAGCAAGCGCGGCCGCACGAGCATGTGTGTGTGTGTGTGCAGCAACTGTGTGGCAGGAAGACCATCCCTCTCAAGAGAGCCGTTCTAAACTAACTGCTTGCTTAATGCTCTGCTTTCAACACTTCATTCTGACAAGACGCATACTAAGAACAGCTTCTGGACAGGAAGATGCATGGGCACAGCCATGCAAGTACCATGCGCATGGACATGCAGGTAAAACTCAGGTGAAGCTTCGCACCGTGCGCATGGACACGCAGGCAAAACTCAGGTAAATCTTTGCACCGTGCGCATGGACACGCAGGTAAAACTCAGGTAAAACTTTGCAAGCGCATGCTGGAGGGACAACGCAACAGGACCCTGTCCCGCTAAAGGCAATGTGGCAGTCTATAAAGTACATGGTACAGCGCCACGATCGTACGTTTGATCTCAAATGCTCACCACCATTGTCTTGATAGCAACCACGGTGCCACGCCACAGGCCCTTGTGCACTTTACCATACTGCATCGTGCAATGCATGGGCATGTTTTAATAGCAGACGCCCTGAAGATATACTTTGGCACCTTGGCTGATTCTGGCAGCACAGACGCAAAAAAGCAGCTTGTAGAAGGGTCCTTAAAATACAAGCAAGGGCAGGAGGGCTGAGCGCAAGACTCATGATACGCAGGAGTCAGAGCAATGGAATCTATAGGAGGGGTTCCCCTCGGCCAACAATTGAAGTGCGTGACTCATGTGCAAAGCTCATGAGCACATGCACCCTCAGAACCTGGCCCCGTAAACAGCCATCTGGCCCACGTTCAGGAGGTGCACCATTCAGAATTGCTTTTACGCAACCTTCTTATGTTTTGCACAAGCTGGCAGCTGTGTGCAGGGCCCTGTATCAAGGAGACCATCCACAGCACGCTGCCGGCACACGCACCGTGCCTTCCCCGAGCAGGTCCAAAACCTCCAACTCCTGGCTGAGCCCATGGGCTGTGTTGTTCTCGTTGATGGCCATGCGTATGTTGGCGATGCGGGCTGCAGGGTTTGCAGCGTGTGAGTGCAAAGCAGTATTGAGTGAAGGCGCGATGGGTGCAAAGTGGAAAGGGCCGGGCAGCTGTGGCTCAAGGACCACAGGCATGCTGCTTGACAAAAGCTGCGGATAGACACAGATAGGACGACACCACCTTCTCACATCATTGATATCACAACCTAATCACAGGCAGTCATTGATATCACAACCCAACCCTAAATCACAGGCAGTCAGGCGGTACGCAAATGCAAGGCACTGCCCATCGTGCTTGCACACAGTTAGGCTTTGCCTGTGCTTGCGTTCGGTGCCTGCGAGACTGCAACACATGACAGCGACCCTGGACACACATGATGCGCTGCCTCACGCACCCATTGCAGATGCCCCTGACACCATGTCGTTGCAGCTGTTTGTGTTGTTGCTTTCTTTTTGGTGCTCAAAGCAGGCAATAAGATCAAACTGCACGTGAGAAGGACAGAGCAGTACAAAGGTCAGCCGGCATGGGCTCATGCCGTGCAACATGGGCTCATGCCGTGCAACATGGGCTCATGCCGTGCAACAAGCCGCGCGTCCAGCTTCCACATGAGGAAGACATACAAAGGCCTAGAAAGCCATAACAACTGGTCTATAAGTGACAGTCTATATTGGCCTAGTCGCAGTCTGTGTGCTCACATGCACCAACTGATCTCGCAAGCACAATTATGATAGCAATACAATGCGCATAGTGCCCATGTCGGCTCCCATATCTAACAGAATTCCTGATATGCAGAAATAGCACAGAAAGGAAAGTCTCCCTGTTGCAAAGCACTGACACGTTGCCAGCATAGCGTGAGCGCCATGTGCCATTTGCGCACTTCACGCATGATGTGCTGCACTCACAGGCGAGTGCTGTTTGCATGGATGCTTGCACATTCAGTGCACGCTGTGTGCCCCTTAGTGCTCCAATGCATGCTGTGTGCGCCTCAGTGCTCCACTGCACGCTGTTTGCGCCTCAGTGCTCCAATGCGCCCACCAAAATAGGGCCACGTAGGCTCTATGTCACATTCCTTTAAAGGTAGAGCTTATCAGCCACAGGCTGCAGTTACAACCCTAAGGCGTGCAAGCATGACAAAGCTCATTTGCGTGCTCATGAAGGCCGCCAAAAGGCGCTCACTTGGCGGCTCAGCAGCGCCTCCCTCTGCATTTTCTCCTCCTCCAGCGAGGCCTTTGCCTGCTCCAGCCACTGGTTGGTGCACTGCAAAGGAAAAGGCAAGCGGGTGCAGGGCAGCACGTCAAGCAAAAGGCTGCTAGCTGTGTGTCTGTTGGCTGTGCCTTGCACTGGTCGGTGGACCTCACCCAGCATCGAATGACACATGGAGCAAGGCCCCCAACCCTCTCCTGACTGTCCTCAGGATTCCAATTAGGGCACCTTGCTGATGGGTGAAGGCCTGGCCTCGCCTCAGCAATTTCCAAGCTAGCCTTTCGTCACATTTTATCAAAGCTGCTCAGGCCCAGCAGGTGCAGGTGCGTTCACAGGGCTTGGGACCTCCCCCCATCGCGCGCAGCTCTGACCATGTGGTCTTGCAACAGCAGCAGCAGCTCTCACCATGTGGTCTTGCAGCAGCAGTGACGCCCGCTTGATGTTCGCCATCAACATCAGGACCAGCACTGCACGCCAGCACATCAACAGGTGTAGCATGCTCACAAACTGGCGCTTGCCTGTGGCTTGCCTGGATTTGCTGAGCTGGTGTGCGTAGTGGGCAAGGCACAACTGCTGCGGCTGCTGCAAGGCAGCTGCTGCTGTCAGGTGAGCCTGCCTGGGCCATGTCAGTGGACAACACCAGACATGCAAGCGCAGCACCCACCCACCCACCTGCACCACACGGATACATGGTGCAGCCCACCACGGTAACCCTTGTGCCCACACACAACCTCATTCCTACCACCAACACACGAGCAAGCAGTCCTGGACGTGCAACAAAGCATGTACCCCTTGGTCCTTTAGGCGGACGCTTCCCACACCTGGCAGCAAAGCAAAAGATGCTTCAGCACCCATCAGGCAGAATAAACGTGGACCCTCCAGTACATCCACAGGCTTGAATCAAAAGTTGGATATTTCAGCATAGCCGTGTGGAAATTTCAGTACACCCGCGTGGATGCTCCAGCACATCCACGTGGATAATTCAGTACGCCCACCTGCCAAAATGAACGCGCCCACAACCACCAGGGCTACCAGGCCCTCCTTGTAGCCAGGCTCCCAACCCCCCTCCAACCACAGGCTCAGCTCCCAGGAGGAGCAAACAGACACGCAGGGCATGCCCACCGACACCGTCACCACGTCCTGCGGCCATACACACACACGCACAGTGTCGCGCAGGGCACACCCCCTGACACCACGTCCTGCGGCCATACACACACACACGCACAGTGTCGCGCAGGGCACACCCCCTGACACCACGTCCTGCGGCCATACACACACACGCACAGTGTCACGCAGGGCACACCCCCTGACACCACGTCCTGCGGCCATACTTGCACACACGCAGACAGTCGCGCAGGGTAGGGCATGTCCACTGACTCTTTCACTGCATCTTGAGGTCATGCACACATGCTTATCGCGCAGAAGGCATGTGGAATGGCAACACCATGACATTGCCCTGTGGTTGCACAAATACACTGGGTACATGGGGCATGTGCATGTTCTTGCAGCAGCTACCCATGCAACCATCCACTCAGGATTGAAAGCGGTTGCCCAGCCACGGCTCAAACAGCCGCTGTTGCCTAGCAGGGTTTGTCTGCCTGTTGAGCCAGCAGCCTGAACTGGACGGCATATCAGGCCAGGCGACAGCTTAAGAGGCCATAATGAGCAAGCAAAAGGGTAAGGCAGCTGGGCAGACACCTCTATGCTTTTCCATTTCTTGCTTTGCCTGCTCCGCGCCTTTACATCTGTGCCCTGCAAGATCAACCCTCCACGACCTATACGGCTACCTGTCCGTCAGTGGGCTTGGGAGAAGTTGCAATTATGGTATGCTGTCCATTGTCAGCCTTGGTCAGCCTGCAACAAAGAGGCAGCAGGAGGCTTGATCAGAGACCCTTGTTAGGGACATAAGAGCCTTGGTTAGCCTACAGTATATTAAACAGGAGAACTTGCTAGGTGGCGTGAGGTGGAAAGAGCTGAAGCGGCCAAGACACGATGAATAAGAAATAAATACATGTAATTTGATGGTTCAGACCACAAAGCAAAAGACTTTAACTAGTCTTTATTATAGGGTGTCTTTTCTTCAAAGATTTCTTGGGCTTATTGGCTTCACTTCTCCAAGGCGTACCACTTCATTGCTCATCAAGCTACTGAACATGAAAAGTCTAACAGTAAGAGCCATGTCTCTGGGGCAGAAAATACGCTGGACTACATGGCATGCAATAAGAAGGAGCGTAAAGAGGTGGCCGATTTCGCATTTGCACCATCGTGGACACCCATGCAGACATCACCAAATTTGCAAGAAAACATATCCGGCTCAGTAAGGGTCTATTTTTGGCCCCCTCTGCCTCAACAAACATCTCCCACCCACTGCATCTTCCCGTCCCAACAACCATTTGCGCTTTTTGAATCATGTGCAAATTCAAAATTAACAAATCATTCACCGTACTGTAAAACATCAATTCACGGATTTAAAGACCCTCCCCAAATTTGGGATCTGTGATGCACCAGCTTTGCTCCCTTTTTCTTGCTTTTTTAGAGTAGCCCCACTTTACCTAGTCTAAGACATTATGGTTAAATGTATATGGGATCAGGGGATGGGTGGGGGGGAGGGGGAAGGGTCAGTTGCCGCCTGCTAATGCCTCCCCCTCCTCGCCCTTCTCTCGAAGCTCACAGGCAAAGGTTCGATCTAATCAATTATATTTCAAACTTTACCAAGTCACCTGCGCACAACAAATCCAAAACAGGCAAATGACCCAACCCTGCCTGAAAGTGCATTTCCAGTAGAACAAAAGCACTTAAAAAGAAGATATGAATCAAGTTGGTGCTGTGAGCTTCATCAGGATGTTCCTTATATTCCTTGCCAAATCTAAGCCTCAGCGGCTTTCCCTTGCAATTCGCAAGATATAGAGTCCAAGGCTCCATAAGGATGTGCCCAGCATCCTGAAGATCAATGCAAAATGGCTCCCTTGATGTTCCTGATGCGCCCAAATGTGCACACCCTGAGCTCTCCCAGAACTCATAGTGACCCATTTAAGACGAAGAGGCACCGTGGTCTCTCATCAAGCTGGTGCCTTGGGGTGGAAGGCCATCTTGCGCAAGGGAAAGCACAGAGGACGACCAAATGACGTGTGGGAAGCACACACAGGAGCACACAGCAGGAGCAGCACGCAGCAGGGTTGCACAAAGCAGGGGAGCAGAGGATTGTAACGGAATCTGAACCAAAATACTGATTCTGCTCTGGTGCGGACCGCTCTGACGCGGACTCCGCTACAAGCACTTCCAGAGTACATATATATATGTTACAAGGATTTGAGTGAAGCGCAGGGTAGCACACAGAAAGATCACCTGGAGCTTGGGACAGTGCACATTCACACAGCACGTAAGCACACCCACCGCAAAGGGGCTTATGTGTGGGGCTGCAGGCCACATTGCAGTGTGTGAGGGTGCATGGGCAAGGGGCTGGTGCACAAGGCAGCAACCCTGCTGGCATATGGGGTGGCAAAGCACAGAGAATGCAAAGAGAAAGTGGCATGGTCTGGTCCTGGTTGGTCAGCGCACTTTGGAGCGGCTGGCTTGGACATGCACACACTGGATGCACTGTGCCATGTCACTTGTCAGACGATGGTGCCTGAGGCTTCCACACCCTCACACAGCAAGATGACCCACGCAGTGCCTGGAGCAGCAGGGAAGGTTGCAGAGCAGGCTCATGGAGCTTCAAGAGCAAGTCAGAGTCTTTCACGCGTATCTGGCGTGTGTTGCTCCCCTTCCATACGCCACTTGGCACCTGCAGTACCAGCACCAGAAGCAGAGCCCTACCTGTACCGGTAGCCACTCTCAACAAGCCCTCAATAAGCCCTCGACAAGCCCTACCTGTACCGGTAGCCGCTCTCAACAAGCCTTCTGAGCCTGTCATCAGTGCTGTTTGTCAAGGATGTGGCTGAGAACAGCGCGTCTGTGAAGCCCCAGAACCTTCACGTCAACATGGGGCATGCGCTCGGCAGTGAGGGTGGGTGCTTTTGTGCGCATGAATGTGTGAGGGTAAGTGCTCAAGGTGCATGTGCCCCATGAACAAGCCCAGAGGCATCTGCATGAGCATCATTGAAATGTTTCCCCCCATGCAGCATGCATGCTCCCTCATATAAAGAATGGACTTTTTGGAAAAATCTAAGCCTGAGACATAGTAAGTGCTACCAAGCCTTGGCTGCTGAGCCCCACATGAGCCCACACACAGCTGGACCCACCTCCATCAGACCACAATACCAACAGCCAAGCACTTGTAAAACAAGTCGCAAAGATCCGAAGCTCATCAGGAGCACGGCATGGCTTTGGCAATACACATGCACACACATGCCTGGTCACCCTCACAAGCTTGTTGCAATGCAGTACAGAGGCACACCTCAGAGCATGGGACCTCTCCCACAAGTTTGGAAACGAAGACGCATGTTGCTAGGGGTCAGCCAGCTGGGGTTCACAAAAGCCTCACTTTTCTCTCGTAGTGGCGTTATAGCACACCCCAGGCGGACAGCCAGTAGGACGCGTCTGATTGTTTGGGTTGTTCCAATCTTCCTCCTCGTCCACATCTTGGATGAACACCGGATACCTAGACAGGAATGGGTAAGGGTTAGGGTTCAGGGTTTAGGGAAGCGCATGTATAGGGCATGCATGGGTTGCAGCGCGGCCTCACAGGAAAGGAAGCACCTTCCGCGAAGTGTGCACGCTCACTGAGTTTGCTGTGCTCATGAGCGGAAGGGGTCCTGCGGGTATTGCCCACCCATGGGATGAATGACTTAACTAGTGCATCAGCACCAAAGGAAAACTGGTCGAGGGAACAGCGCCCCGTTTGGGTAGAAGGTTTGCAACTGGTAAGCTGCCCCATGTGCATACTTGTTACGTGTGGCCCAAGGTAATGTTGCCAGTAGCATGCGTTTGCGATCAAATTGCTCATTGGACATTAATTTAATATTTGCATTCTTAGACAAAAATCTGGTTCAGCAACAATGCTCTGTGCAAGGAAGTCAAGCAACAGCCAGGGTCAGCATGTGGGGCAAGAAGGAAAGGAAGCCTTAGCTGTGACTACATTAGCAGCGGGGCAGCGCAACCCCAGACAATGGCTCGAGCACGCTTAGCTTTAATGTGCACATAAAAGACACGCAGCGCAAAGCACGTGCTTGCAAGTGTGAAATCAATTTAGTCAGGTGCTGAGCAAAGGGAGGGTCATGACTGGCATGCTGAAGTGATGAGGGACCAGGATGCAGAGAGCTACATCCACACATTTTTCCAGGATGCAGCAGACATCATCCACACATTTTGCCAGGATGCAGCAGACATCATCCACACACATTGCCAGGAGCAGCAATTTGGCACACACAAGGAAATCCCACACTAGACACTGTTGATAAGGGCAGCATAACCAAGAATGTAGGCGCCCATGATGACGCCTGCACTTATACCCCTGCCACAGCGATGGGTATGCTGCATAGTGTACCGCAGCACATGAAGTGAGCTGCATTACATACAGCGCACCACATCGCATGCAGTGCACCACAATGCATGCAGTGCACCACATAACATGTAGTGCACCACATTCCATGCAGTGCACCACATTGGGCCTGATCCACACAGTAATTGGAAGCTCTCAGCAGGATTTTTGTGGGCCCCTCAGGAGCAGGCCCTGGTACCCTTGATAACTCGTAAACCCCTGTGAGTCTTTGTGAGCTCTGGAGCCCTGGCAAGCCCTTGTCCCTTCTTTTACGCACTTGCTGCCTCCTGTACCTAAACCTTCGTCCCCACGAGCACGCCTTGCCCCTCACGCGCCCTGCTGGGCCATCAGTCTTTCAGTTTTAGTCAAACAGGCTTGCATCTTCTGCAAGCAAAACATGAGCCAGGCTTGCTGCCAGTGAGCCCCGTGAAGCTGGACATTGGTTGTGTAATCTGGCGCACGCACAACACATGGACCCTTTGGTACATGCGCAACACATGGACCCTTAGGCGCACACCTGGCCACCAGGCACATCTCTTGCGAGTCCGTCATCATCCTGAAGGGCCCAATGATCCTCATTGATCTCTCCCGCACTGAGCGGATTGCTCTATCTTGCTCATCTCCCACGAAAAGGTCTCTGACCCCTGCAGCTAGCACAAAGAAAAGGAGACCATGAGAAGCCTGGCTGGTCATGATGCGTGTGTGCAATTCAAACAATCCATGAGCAATGCAGACATTGTCATGACGTGCAGACATCGTCATGACGTGCGCGTGCAATGCATGACGTGTGTGCAATGCATACAAGCCGTGAGCTCTTCCGTTTGGGATGCCCAACCGAACAATGTCAGCAACGTGAAAGGGTGAAGCGCAAGCGCATGCAACGTGCAGACTACGCTGTGCACCTTTCTGACAAAGCTCCCCTGCACTGGCTGCTTAAGCTGCTTGTCAATGACTGCCTCGATCACGTATGACAATGCCTGCCTGTCAATGCCTGTCTGTCAATGACTGCATCTACCACAGGACAGCAACATGTCAAATCAGGACTGCTGCTTGCCATTGCTAGGTAATAGGCGCCGACCATCAACAAGGTCAAGCAAGCCTTCTTTTTTTGCAGTATTTTCAAGATCGTGCACACCGGTTAGCCCATGCACTTTTAAGATCAGGCACACCAGGTTGGCCCATGCACTTTTAAAATCAGGCACACCAGGTTAGTCCATGCACTTTTAAGATCAGGCACACCAGGTTGGCCCATGCACTTTTAAGATCAGGCACACCAGGTTAGCCCATGCACTTTTAAGTTTAGGCACACCAGGTTAGCCCATGCACTTTTAAGTTTAGGCACACCAGGTTAGCCCATGCACTTGGCGCACCATGGCCCATTGGCGTGGACGAATACTCTGCAGACAAGCGGCCAAACCTGCAAACAGATATTTATCACAAAATTCATAATACAATTCTTGCTGGCTTGAGCTGTTGCTGAGCGTATGTGCGAAGCTCTGGAGCAGCGTTCTACACTGATTCATGAGAATCACAAGTGGAGCCCCAAAGCCAGAGGCAGACTGCAATGCCTTCCGGGTAAATTGTGCAAAGAGGGTGATCCTGGGTGGAAGACACCCTACGGCAATGTTGCGGCACCAGCACTGACCTTGCTCTTTCAGAGTGAGCCGGCGCATGTGATCTACATAGGCTCTCTTATAAGCTGAAGACCCAGCGCAAGCACCATATGGAGGCATCAGAATTCTCTGCACACGACTAGGGGGTGAGCATGAAATGCACAAACTCCAATTTCAGACACAGAATGAGCACGCATGCACTTATTGCGCATGTGCCGTGCCCAGGCTAACGTGGCCCTTCCGACTCACACTCCCAGGCACATTGGGGGTTCCCAAGCATGCATGCGTGCATGCACTGGCTCCAGCACCCCATTGCACTCACGGTAGCAGGGCAAGCTCCCCCAGCGCGTATTGAGCTCTGCCAAATCTCTTATTCTGATCGAACACATCCTTGGCAATTGCATAGAACGCTGGCTCGAGCTGGTTCCAGTCTGGTGAGCGCACCACGTGGGTCGCCTGCAGGTGCACACATCCAAACATAGACCAGGCGATAGCACTAAGATGGAGAAGTGCGTGTGCGAGTGCGCTTGTGCGTGTGTGTGTGTGTACGTGTGTGCGCGTGCGTGTGTGTGCGCAAGGCACACAACCTGTGTGTATGCACTTGTGTGTGTGCGTGCATGTGTGTGCTCAAGGTTCACAAGCTGTGTGTATGCACTTGTGTGTATGTGTGTGTGTGCGTGCATGTGTGTGCGCAAGGCACACAACCTGTGTGTGTACGTATGTGTGTGCGTGTGTGCGCGCAAGGCACACAACCTGCGCCCCTTAGCTGTGGCGGCCCCTCTCGCAAAAGCCCCGCGTGCTCCTTGGGCAGTCCTCCAAACGGTGCATTTTTTCGACCCCACAAGGATTCACGTGGCAGAGATCCTACACGCACTATTGCTGTGGTCTGAGCGCATGCAGCTATGCCTTAAAGCAGGCAACTAATACAAAAGGCCTGTACTGTACAAGACGCGTGCCTGCCAAGCTGCACGTGTTCGAGTCTATCCGGGAGTACAAGGACAAGCAAGGACGGCCCATGCCGCTGATGCCTGCTGCAGGCTTGATCAGCGGCCAACGAAAGAAGGCGAGCGCACGCACCAGCATGAGCGCAGTGTCCGAGAGCTTGACCAGCTGGAGGGTCAGCTCGTCTGCCGTCTCCTGCCCCGACCGCTGCGCCAGCTCCTTCTGCACAGCCGCCTCCTTGCGCACGGTGTGCAGCACACCTGCATGTGTGCACACACCACCCCCAGCCAACGCAGCATGATGAGGCGTGCCTGCTCCGCGCTGGAGACGCGGGGGCAAAGTCCCCACGTGCACATGGGCTTGGCAAATCTTGCAGCAAGTGCCCGCACTGACGGCATGCAGTAAGTGTGCTAAGAGCAAACTTACTGTCAGTACCAAACACCTGCGGACCCCAACGGGTAGCACAGGCTCGCACAGAAGTCATGCGGGATGGTGACTGGGTGCTGCTGAGCACGCTAGGAGCAGAACTAGGGGATACAGAGCCATGGAGCTGGGTGTTGTGGGAAGTTGCAAAGAGGTGGCTGTGGGGCGTTGCGGGAAGTTGTAAGAGGTGGCTGAGGAGTGTTGCGGGAAGTTGCAAGGGGTGGCTGAGGAGTGTTGCGGGAAGTTGCAAAAAGCTGGCCGTGGGGCGTTGTGAGAAGTTGCAAGAGGTGGCTGTGGGGCGTTGTGGGAAGTTGCAAGAGGTGGCTGTGGGGAGCTGTGGGAAGTTGCAAGAGGTGGCTGAGGAGTGTTTCGGGAAGTTGCAAAAAGGTGGCTGTGGGGCGTTGTGGGGAGTTACAAGAGGCGGCTGAGGGGCGTTGCGGGGAGTTGCAAGAAGGTGGCCGTGGGGCAACTCCTGCAGAACACGGGACACATCTGACAGATGCTGAACGTGAGGCTACAAAGGGTCACTGTGCTGCATGCACTGTGCTGCATGCACATCTGACAGATGCTGAACGTGAGGCTACTAGGGTCAATGTGCTGCATGCACATCTGACAGATGCTGAATGTGAGGCTACTAAGGGTCACTGTGCTGCATGCACTGTGCTGCATGCACATCTCACAGATGCTGAACGTGAGGCTACTAGGGTCACTATGCTGCATGCACTGCATTCGCATGCTGCGCGTGGATCCCTTCCCCTTGTGCTCGCTGCTTGCTGCCTTCTTCCTGCACTAGGCGCTCCAGCACGCAAGTGCGCGCCCAGCACTGTGGTGCACACCTCAGGCCATACTGGCTGCACAGGTGCAATGCTCCCTGTGGGAGCCTGGCCAAGCATTGCAGACCAGCAGCAGATTTGCACAGCCTCCAGTGTGCTCATGTCTGGCACACCACCAGCCCTTCGGAAGAGGGGGGCGGGAGAACACAGGCAAGTGGAGGCCTAGCATTTTGTGTGAAAAGGTCGCTGCTTCCATACAGCACACTAGCCAGCTACACATGCAGGGCAGCTGAGGTTGAGGGTCACCAAAGCGTGCTGAATGAGTGTGTGCTCTGCTAGATCCCTGAATGCTTGTGACGCTCGCCTGTAGAATAGAGGGCGCACAAGCTTATCTAGCAGGGTTTGTTGCAGGGCAGGCTAGAGTTCAGGATGAGGCACCTGTGTGAGGCTCGCAAGCCTGTGCACCTTAGTAAGGCCCAGGCCTATTTGCCTCGGAAGGGGGAGGGCTTGAGCCCGGCCCGTCTCACGCTAGGGAATAGCAGAGCGTAGCCAGCCGCACATGCGCAAGCCCTGGGGCACGAGCTTGGGACGTGGAGTGTATGACTGCAGGATCTTGCCTGTGCTGCTGGATCATTGTGGCATTGCAGCACATGAGCTTGGGAGGTGGAGTGCATGACTGCAGCTTCTTGCCTGTGCTGCTAGATCATCGTGGCATTGCAGCACATGGGAATGGGGACTGCCAAGGAATCAAAAGGGGGAGGTCCGAAGCGAGCGCAAAGAAAATAGGGCCAATGGGCAGTGCAGGTTACAACTCGCCCTGCCCTGCAGCATCTGGTTTGACACTGAGATTCGTTGTTAATAGGGATCGGCATATGGCGCTATATGAGGCAATCCTATAGCGCTATATTTTGCTATATTCCAGCTGCTGTATCTGCCAGACCTCCACCTAGCACTTCAAATTTCGGCATCAGAAACGGAAGGGAGGTTCAGCACCCTGTATAATGCCCATACACAAAGTTGGAAGCGTAACATTAATTCTGCTGGGGCTTGGGGCTTCTAGCAACCAGATATAGCGCTATATCTGGCATTAGGGTTTCACTCCTACACATGTGCCTAAGTACCCCTGGGCACATGCCTTAGTACCCCTGGGCCCCTCATTCCTCAATTCCCTTAACGCTTATGACAGCTCTATATGTCCACTTGAAATGCTGCCTGAAAAATTTAATATTCACAGGTTGGTCCTTCAGATCAGGTGCATCGTGATGTGAAGAACATGCTTGTGTTCCAAGGCACTCCCTGCCTTTCCACTCTCAATTGCTGATTGCTGCCCAACGCTGATTGCTCTCTTCTACTGTCTGCTCTTCAAAAT
>LKMJ01002709.1_pt1 | contig 16381 bp, 20 predicted proteins | sample 643391 | NCBI WGS metagenome assembly LKMJ01 (sample SAMN04112250, study PRJNA286221) | soda lake metagenome | biome: soda lake; feature: Kulunda Steppe; material: water; isolation source: sample PL-Br10 brine of Picturesque Lake | place: Russia: Kulunda steppe | collected 2010-07
CGAGGCGTTCGATGTTGCCCGGATAGACGTGCATCGAGTAGACGGCGGGTTCACCGTCATCGAGCCAGAGTGTTGCGTGGTCGCTGGCTGGTGGCTTGTGAGGCGGTCCCTGCGGGTCATCATCGGCTTTCAGTGGTGAGTGGGGGCATTCATCCTCGCCTGTGATGAGGCGGCGAATACAGGCCGTCTCAGCCGCCTCATCGAGGTCAAAGGCTTCGAGGAACGCATCTCGCTGGTATTCGCCCATGATCGCACCAAGTGCTCGCCAAATGTTGGAGTACACCGGATCGTCCGGTTCGTGATCGAGGTAGTCCTCGACAGCCTTCTCCAATTGCTCGTACTCTTCCCACGGGATTGTCGGTGGGTTCGGGCCAGGATTTGGGTAGCCAGTATTATTCATTTGTTGAGTCCTCATTTCCCCCGCCAGTGAACAACTTTGGAATATTTTTCTTGTAGACTTCTGAAATCCAGTCGTTTTCTTGCCAGTCGTGAGTATAAATATCAATCACACCATTTTCGCTATCACCTCTTAATCCACCGATGTAACCGTCAGCATGACCAATTGGAATCTCTTCGTTTGACACGTTCTCTCGCAACTTTGTTGTGAACCAATGGCGACACCAGTGAGGAGTAATATCGTAATCCGATTCTTCACCCTTTAGCCCGCGATTCTTCGCCCACTCAGTGAAATGTTTATAAATATTGTCGTATGTGAATTGTTTCCCTATATAAGCCGCATAATTTGTCAACAGAGGTTCAGCATCAGTTCTTGACGGTGGCCTCATCGCAATCCACCAAATGAGAGTGTCTTTTGTTTCTTTGTCGAGCGGGATTACCCTCGTAGAATTCGGCTTATTTCCTGCGACCCTCTCTCTACCATTAACCACATCACCTTCCGATATTGTAGAGTCGATGAATATCGCATCGGGGCTGTCTTCAATCTCCTTTCGTGGATCTGGCATCCACTCTTTGGCTACGCTGTGGTCGATGTGAATATCGTTCAGATCTAAATTATACAACTCAGCTCGTCTGATACCTGTCTTAAGTAGCAATACAACAATCACTAAATTAATGGGTACTTTTGTTTCTGAAATAGATCGTCGAAGAATGTTGATAGGGATTTTTCCTTTGTTTGGGTGCTTGTGGGTTGAGAAGTTGAATTCTTCCAATGCCATTTCGACTGGATTGTATGCAAAGTAACCCCTGGTATGATAGTAATTGACCATCCGTTTGATGTCATGTGCATACATACTCGCAGTAAAACCACACAGGTCATCATGGTCATCCAAGTACCGTAAAAATTCGAGACACTCTCGCTCCCCCATTTCCTCTATTTCGTAGCCATTTTCTGATGCGAAATTCTCTAATTTGTTAACTGCGTTTTTGGCAGATTGTACCGTATTTGGTTGCTTATGACTTGATAGCCAATCCAAATAGTGGCTAGTCACCGATTCATTTTCCCCTATGTCAACCAACCTATCTGGCTTCTGTTTCATAGATAGACCTCAAAACCATCCCTTTTAATCTCATCATCCTCATCCACAATATCTATTAAGGCGTCCTCGATTAATTTGGGCAATTCATCGCGGAGATCTACGCTATTCTCTTCACCTTTTGGAATTAGCTCTTTGATCGGGTTCGATTCAGAGGCTCGATCAGGATCGGTTCGTGGATCATTTACGATCGTGGACCTACGGCCTATCTCAATCCAGTGGCGAATCGCAGCTGATCTTGGTAATCCGAGTTCTTCAGCAGCCTCTTTCAACTCTTCTTTGTGGTGTTCTGCGGTAGTGAATACATGGTTATTGTCACCTCTTGTGTCGAACTCGACCCTGACCGTGTCCCGTGACTCGTGTATATTGTAATCATACTCTTGACCGCTTTTGTCTTGACTCATCTTACCCCATCTTACTTATGCATGAACATAAAGCCACGTTTTTCTACATATGAGTCCCGATGCGTAGTTCGATCAACGCACCCCACAACATTTCCCTGCTATTTTTATTGTCAGTAATGGAATATGGCAGAGGGCGAAGGGGTGAATAACACTACATTTCACAATACTCTCGATGATGTAGTGGTGGATGTGTGGGTTCCGTAACATCCAAGAAGACCAAATCTTACCCGATAAGACTATGTAAGCGGAGACTTTTGGTTTTTATATGAGTGAAGATGAGCCTGCCGAATCAACGAGTGTGACTATTGAGATCGGGCCACCGAAATATCAAACCACGATCGATAAACGAGCTAGGAAGGCGCTCGGGATAGAAGGTAAAAAAGCGATTCTCCAAGCAGACCTCACAGTTAAGCGAACCGAAGATGACGGGGGTGAGGAGTAGAGCTGACGCTGAGTACGGTGAGAGACTGGGGTCGTTGGCGCGACCCCAAAACCGGACTCGCTTGTTGGGAACGGGCGTGTCCGGCTGTTTCTTCACCGCCGGACACATTAGACGTTTCGACTGTCGATGTGAATCGGGCGCGGTTTGATTTCCGGGGGTTTGAGCCGTGAGCGTCGAGAACCTCGACGGCGACGGCTACGCAGACCAGCCATCCATCATTTACGCCTTCGACGGTGGCGATGAAATCCGCGAAATCTCACGGAGCGGATACGGACAACCTGGCCCATCTCCGGGCGAGGTTATCGAGCGCAACAGTACTCGATCCAACCCAACAGAGCAACTCCCTGAGCTCGAACTTCCCGGTCGCCGTGGGCTGAAAGAGGATGACTGTGGTGAAGATATTCCAGTTTTTGCATGCAAAGACTGTGGTCACCCAGTCTACGTCGGTCGAACCTGCGCCTCACCTGTCTGTGAACGTGACTGGCCCGCAGCCGTCAAGGACAAAACAATCCGGTTAGCAGGCAAACTCGAAGGAATGCGCCGGATGCTGTACGTCCGGTACAATGAAAGAAAGAACATCGATTTCAACCACGTGATCGCTTCTCTCCCTGATTTCTTGGTCGATTCACAGCAACCCGTGGATCGAGCTCTCCTCATCCTCAAAACTCTCCTAGAGAAACAATGGGGTATCGACGGCTTCGCTGCGATCTACCACCCCTATCGGATCAAGAAAGAGTACCGGGCAGACCAGTACGAACACGGCGGGGAAGAAGGCGAAGGCGACATGACCTGGAAAGATGTGCTGACCAGCGACGATCCTGAACAGTATATCAAATTCGAACCACACTTCCACCTCTTCTTCCCAGCTATCCGGGCGTCATTCGACTACCTGACTGCTGAGGCTGTTGAAGATCAGACCGGATGGCTGTTCCACCGCATCACCAAAGGTGACGAAAGCAACGTCTCGGTCGAGGACCTGGACGATCTCGTGCACCAGGTAACGTACTGCTTCAGCCACGCTGGGGTAAACGAGTGGAATGCGAACCGTGCCGAGCTTACGAGCCGGATGAAAGGTGAACTCCACAACTGTTACATTCCTGATGGGGTTGAGGACGAGTGCCTGGCGATCTTCTGTGACGCTGCACCGAAACTCCTGGGTGCCCGATTCACGAACGTCGCGGAAGCAACCTGCGACGCCGAGGTGTCCGATGACGGCCTCGACGATGCCGATGAAGAGCAGGATTGCAGCTGTACCGATTGTACACCGACGCACTCTGAAGACAGTGATGACGAGCACGACCACCCAATTACTGATGTTTGGCCTCAAGATGACAGCAGGCCTGGGGGACCTCGAACCGGTGGTGCGCCGGACTTCTCTGATTCGAGCTTCGGTGTCGGTAGTGGGTCCTCGTCTGCGTGGGACCGCGACGAGTGGGCTTCGTTCAATAATCCATCGGCTTCCCCATCGCCCGGCGGTTCTGTGAGCCGCACATCGCTATCAGGGGCTGCTGAAGATGATGGTGGCGATAGTGGTGGTGCTGGATCAGAAGCGTCAGAGACGCCTGTAGCGGATGATAGAGTGCCGTGTGGTGGTGGCCTCGTCCCGATCCACGAGGCTGAAGAACTCCTCGATGACGAGGATTGGTGCCGGTCGGCAGCGTACGTTTCCGGACTTCGGGATGCTGTTGATGAATGGCGTCGCCGGACTGGGGGTGAGGAAGAACTCCCATGGATCGACGATGACGATCTCGACAGTGGTGGTGATACTACTGTGGTTCGGGGTGACCTGTGAGAGGCATCACTGTCCAGTTCTGCTCTTTGTTAGCACTATGTACTAACATAAATAATTATACATAAAATCATTTGTAACGCTGTTTGGACACCCCGTAATCGAAATGATATACGGTCAAAATACTGGGTTTGATGGCTTGTATACCATATTCTGTGTTTGAGTAGAAGCTAATCCGATGAATTGTAAATATGATTACCTTTCTCGCCTCATACGAAATTCGATAACTCCACAACGGGGGGTGTCCGCAATTCTAAACCGTCCAGAAACCCGGTGACAGCGGGCGGATGCTATTCTTTGATAAGGGATTCTCGCAAGTATATTCATACTCTACTACCACACCACCGTATTCCTCAGTGTGAACGTTGCACTACTGCCAAATCGGGATCGGCTGCGAGCGGCCTTTCGAGTAGGGGGTTTTCGCAAGTATGTTTATACTCTACTACCACACCACCACCGCAATTTTTTGCTAGCAGCTGCGGTGCGGTCGCGGGGCGGACTTATTCTTATCCTGCCTCTCGGCGCGGCTGCGGTAGGGGGCTGTCTGCTGAGGTGGATGTTTTCCCCGGGTAGGTGGGTTCTCTGGGTGGTTCACAGTGATGAAGTGAGGTGTGCGGTTGGCTGTAATGATGCGAGGAGTGTATTACTGAGGGTGATGAAACGAGGTGCGTGATCGCTTCGGCAATCGCTTGTTGTTACACGTTTTGTGTATGTTTATGTGGCTGGGCGAGATTCGATACACATAACGTGTAATGGTGCCTGAAGTAACACTCCACAGCCAGTACGATAGTGGATCGGTATACGAATTCCGAGGCCGCGCAGTATTCGTTCCATCTGGCTTATCCGATCAGGTCGGCGTCGATGTCGAAACTGACGAAGACGCTGTTCGAGCAGCTGACTCTCCTCATCAACCAATCCCACCTGGTGTTGCTGTATTCGAAGATAACGACCGGGATGCTCCTACCCGCGCTTGTCTGTGGGCGTCTGTCCAGGACCGGATCGATCTCGAATCACCACTGGAATGGAGTGAAGCAGCTCCTGATGATTGTCGAAGGGTTCGGGCTCCTGTGGTCGTGGCAGCTGAGGGGAATGCAGTCTTGGCAGCGTATTTAGCATCCTATGGGTTTCCAAACGACGAGATCGCAAATGCACTGGGGGTCGGGTCACGAACAGTTTCCCAGTACCTCTCTGACTTCAGAAAGGGTGAGCGGTAGTGACTCTTAGAATTGTTAACATAGTTGCGTCTGGGACACTTGGTCGAGAACTTGATGTGTATACGGTCGCTGAGGATATTGATGCTCCTGTAGTCAAATATTTTAATACAGGTACGGAGTGGACTACGAAATTCGTCGGTATCTCGAACGAGTAGCTGACGATCTGGTGCACGGTGAGATTGTCGGGTTCTACATCATGGACCGCAGGTAATCCTGTAACGATTCGAGGCGGTGTTCCCAAAACACATCGATGTCATCTCCTGCGAGTGTCTCAATTTGGCTTTCAGGAATCCATCCAGCGACTGCAGCACCAACCCGTGCATTTGGGAATCCGTTGCGCCAGTCTGACTCTTTGTTTCGAATCTCTTTGATCCGTTTGTAAGAGTCAATCTTCACACCAACTGCTTTCGCCTCAAGAAACAGAATCTCATTTTTTGCGGGACGAGCAACGAAATCTGCCTTTTGATCGTCTCCGGGACAGGCGACCTTAGTTTCACTCACAAATGTCCCTGCTGGGAGATCATCCATATCTGAAATAGTACTACTGCGAGACACCCGTCTGAGTCCGACATCCTTCATTGCCTCTGCAACTTTGTCTTCTTGTACGTCTTTCCGCCAATTCCGGTAACGTGTTTTAGCTTCGCTTTGAGCAATAATATCGCATGTCCAGTCACGTGACACATCAATCCACTCCTCAACATCTACATCTCGGTAAAGCCAGGGAACTTTTCGCTGGTCCATATTTTGTTCCATGAAATCTGCCATTTCTTCTGCAGTCGCTTTCGCAGGACTTGACGGGTTTTCTTTTTCGTAGTTACTTGTACTCCCGACACCGTTGAACTGTCCAAATTTCATCTGACTTATCGGGGGCTTCACCAAGTATCGGAGAATCTTCACGACATTTGGCTCTTCCCGGATAATGTCTGCATCGAAGTTTCGGAAGTTGTCGGTGTATCTGGCAACAAAATCGTAGAGTTCCTTATTCTTCTCTAACTCGTCAGCATAGAATTCCCGTATCTGGCTGAGAAATATTTCTTCTTCGAGTTGTTGACTTTCCTTAACAACGTCCTCAAGAGTTTCCCCTGGCCCTAACTCCATACCGTGTTCGAGATTCCATCCTTATGAAAAGATTTATTACACTTTGTGTTCTTAGCGCCTCTAGAATATGATGCACACCCAGAACACTTCGTGTGCTATCGGCACTACGGGAGAGGAAGATACATTGTGTGCCCCTTCTGAATTAGGCATTAACGCACAGATGCCAGATTACAAAAACATCAAGATTCACGAAGATACGCACGAACGGCTCAAGAGTCATGGAAATATGGGTGAGTCTTTTGATGACCTCATCAACCGCATCCTTGACGATTGGGAAGACGAAGATACTAACAAATGAATGTGTCCACTACTATTGACACCGCTGCTGATTCAATTCAAGAGCTATTAAAAAGTGATCAACCTCAAGTTCTTTCTAACGGTGTAGATGAGTGGTGTGAACAACATGGGCTTGATCGGCTTGACGATCCTTTGCTTATTGTAGCGCGTCAGGCCGCGTTCAACATCTTACTGAAAGGGACGTTGTATGAGCACTACCACCAACGAGGAATTCTTCCTACACTCTCGTCAGATGTGCGTGACGCGTTTCGAAACGCTCACGAAACAACTGGTGATGCAGCGTTCGATGAGTACATTCTCGATGAAGTTGCGTGGCTCGTCGATCAAGATAATCTTGCAGAACTCGTTGAAGCCCGTCACCAATTGATCTCTTCGGAGAACCCTACTGATGAAATCGGGTACGTCTTTGAAAAACTCACACCACAAGAATCCAGACGGAAGTTAGGACAGTTTCGAACCCCGACGACGATTGCTGAGCTGATGGCCGAATGGCTCATCACCGATGGTTCTGAGACTGTTCTTGACCCCGGAATGGGTGCCTGTGCGTTGTCTGCCGCAGTCTACCAAAAAAAGCAACAAGAAATCAAGGAACCACCACTCTCTGATATTTATGGCGTTGATCTGAGTGAATTAGCACTAGTTATGGGTGCGACTTCACTGAACCTCTTAGACCATGGACATCCACACAAGCTACAGATCGGTGATTTCCTTGACTTCGATTCAACAAACACAGATGGGATGGTCGACGCGGTGATCTCAAACCCACCGTATTCTCGTCATCATGAACTTTCCAAAGTATACAAATCACGGGTGAATTCACAGGCCGAGCGCGAGGTCGAACATGATGTGAGTGCGTTATCACCAATGTACGCCTATTTCTACTACCATGCTGAGAAATTTCTCAAACCGGGTGGCCGGTTGTCGTTTATTACTCCATCAGAGTTCCTTGAAACCAGCTATGGTGAGTCTCTAAAGCAGTTTCTCTTAGATGAATTTGAAATCAACGCATTAGTCTTATTCGACCGCGACGGTGACTCGAAGTTCGATGAAGCGATGACAACTAGCCTCGTCAGCTTTCTCAGAAAATCAAACGAGACTACTGATGATATGCTGTCGAGGTTCGTACGTGTTGATGGAAATCCAAGCGAACAAGAGTTACTCGCTGCAGTATCTGGCGATGTTGAAGGCGAGACGGACTGGGGATTCGTCAACACTGTCCGTCAGACCGAAATTGAAGCAGAGGAGAAGTGGACCGGGTTTTTTGATCCGGTCGACATCGACACCAGCGAGTTGACACCGCTATCGGAACTTGGAACGGTGAACCGGGGGATCGCAACCGGGAAAAACAGTTACTTTTGTCTCACTCAAAACGAAGTTGATGAGTGGGAAATCGACGAGCAGTATCTCTCGAAAATCATTCGCAACTCTCGAAGTGTTCCAGGATACGATTATACTAACGAGGATTGGCAGGAAGAGCGTAATGCTGGCCGCGAAGTCCGGTTACTGTACCATCTAACCGAACTCGATCCTGAAATCGTGAAACAAGTTGTTCCAGATGATACAGCAGGAACGACAACGCTAACTGCATACTCTGGTGTCGCATCTGAAGACAAAAAAGAAACACCCGGGATAGTTAATTATCTCAAACATGGGATCTCTGATGAGATAGGGGCACACAGCGGATATCTTGCACGAAATAGGAATCCTTGGTTTGTCGTTGATCGGCGTGACCCACCCCCGATTGTCCTCACTTATATGAGCCGTAGTGGAACTCGGTTCATCCGAAACGAGACCACCGCGAGAAACCTGTCCAATTTGCACGGTATGTATATTGATGTTGAAATGGATGAAACGCAAATCAAGGCATTACTAGCGTACCTGAACAGCGACTTCGCCAGTGAAGTTGTCCGGAGATCCGGTCGGACATACTCGTCGGGTATGGACAAAATCGAACCAAACGAGATGGAAGGGGTACCGGTATTGGACCCACGCGACCTCGATGACCAGACAGTCCATACGCTCGCAGAACTGTTTGACGAGTTACGAGCAACTGCACGAGATGATTCAATGAGTGTGACCGAAGTCGTTTCAACAATTGATGATGTTCTTCAGCAGGTGCTGAATAAATGACTGGCGTATTGCAAGGGTCCATCACACGGAATGAAATAGATGGATCGGATGATACGCTTGGTGCGTTGTTCCCAACCCAACCAAATGGGGTCGAATTTCTCCAAGAGAACAACGCATGGGGTTTCGTGACAATAACACGGGAACCTGAGTTCGTTGCAATATACGTATCCGGATCAGAAAAAGCGGTTCAGTACTTTGCTAAAGTAAACGAAATCGTGGATGCAGAAGATGCAGAGTTGGCGCACCCTGTAGAAGAGCACCCACGATTTGAATCTGGAAAAAAAGTTGTCGTGTTCGAGCCCCAGAGTCTGTATATGCTTGAAGACCCTATTCCATACCGGGATCGTACTCCATACTCACTGCGCTATATCACTCTCGATGATTTCCGTACTGCAACCGGAACTGATGAACTCTTCTAAAACAACTACTGATTCGGAGTCAAGTCACCGTGTCGAAACCACGTACTGACTTCTTTGTTGCCTATTTTAATTCGGTAACTGTAGGAGTCCAGCTCACGCCCTGTCTTCTCGTCAAGATTGTCCTGTAAGATCTCCACAACAGTCCCTGTTTTCCCATGGTGTGCGATGTCTACATCGTTTGGAGCCAAGTAGATCTTCACGCTATCGCCAACCTCATAGGGCTCGTCTGCTGGTTGTGGGATACTCTCTTTCTCTTTCACGTTTTGATCAACCTCGATTATTTTATTTCTGTAAATATATGATCTGTAGAAAGAGTTCCACCTGCAAAGAATGCAGAATCGCTGTCGGCATCCATTTGGCCTGAACGAGTCCAGCTGTAATCACACTCCTCGATTCCGTCTGGTGTCTTGTGGACAACAGATGGGTACTCCTCAAATGTGCCAAGCAACTTGGCGTATGGGAAGTTTTCTACTTTCGCTTGTAGTCCGTCTTTCCAGATGACTGGAATCGTATCATGTTTGAATCCAGGGACTGACGCGGAACCAGTTCGGGCTTCTTCGGCGTGTTTTTTGTAGGCAGCAAACGGGATTATATACGCCCTATCAAAAAAAAGCTGGCAGACGAATATCGGGACTCCGTAGTTATTTCGCCACGACTGTAGTCGAGGATAGTCCTCATCTTTCACATACGCGGAGAGTGAGCTGTTGTATTGCCGTTTGCCGATGTGAAACTTGCTGGATTCAGCTTCCAAAGCCATTTTTGCGGCATTGATTGCTTTTGATTGCTCTAACTCAGGGAGAAGTGATCTTCTTTGGTCGGGATCTGCGGCAACATAGCTTTTTACAAGCTTACGTGTATCTTCAGCAAGTTTCTGAAAATCCTCTTTCTCGTAAACAAGAATGTCTGGGCGCTTCATTTGCTCAACATTCGGCTCTTTCACCTGATCCAGTTCGTCTTTCGTGTCAAGCGCGTCGCCTCGGGAGATCCCATATGGGAAGGCAAACAACCTGTCTTGGCGTTCTATTGTCTCTAATAGTACGGTTTCAGCCCATTCACCACGGGTAAACTTATTGGTGAAATCTTCACCTCGGGGTATATCTCCGATGTCCATACTGTCTATATATTGTTGTGTGGTATCAGACTTCTGCCAATCGCTTCACTTCCTTTACTGCGGTAAAGAACCGGTTGGTGAATGAGACGAAAGCTCATACGTTAGAACTTAGTACTAACCAATGTGGTAAACGAGATCAAGCACTCTGGCGCGGACGGTTTCGCACTCCAGGTGACGAAGCCTGCTCGATTAGCTGGGCTCGTCGAGGAGAACTCGGATGGAGAGGCGACTTCGTTAGCTGATGTCCGTGTCTACGCATTCGACCACTTGCTATTCGTGATCGATCTCGGGGCTGTAGCGACAGAGGATGTAACGGAGTTAGTGATTGCTGCTGCGAGGGATACGAAGAGTATCCATCGAGCGATGGATGCGACCGTGCAGATTGCCGGGCACGGGTACCAGGTGCAACTCCCACCGGCGACGGACGCAGGCTTCACCGAAGGTGATCGAGCGCCATGCCACCCTGCGCCAGGAATTCTCGTTATCTCGAAAGATGACGGTACGTCTACTGGAGCTGACGCAGTTCGTCTTGCTCAGGATATTGTGACCATTCGGGACGAACAGGTCTACTGAGATCTTTCGTAACTGAGGCTACGGAAAATCTAATATTTAAAACCTCGTCTACCACCCGTTCGAATTGAGTCATTTTCCTACTCAATCACACCCGAGGTAGGCAAAATTTCAAGAATCAACCCACGAGACCGTCATCCAGAATCAATGACTCACATCACGTGGCGACGGCGGTCGAATGCACCAACACCTGAGGAAGAATACGGGGATGAACCGCTTTTCCGTAAAAAAGCGGTTGAAGCTACACTTCGAGACGCAGGTATCGATCCAGATACGTACGAGTACGTAGACCCCCCACGACTACTAAGCGGGACAACAGGCGCGTTCTTCACGGTTTGTGAGTTGGTTATTGAGAGCCCTGAATGGGCGGCTTTCGTGTACTGGTATCTGAACCAGAACGATGACAATGAGGTTGGGGTTGATGAGGAGATCGAGGAATTGGCTGAAGAACAGCTTGAACAGAAGTTGGATGAATTGGGGATTGAACCCGACTGAAACCACTGGACCCTAGTTAGTACTGTGTACTAACGTCACTCTTGCTCAATCCCGAGTCGCTTTGCCAGCTCATCTTCGTGTTCAACAGCGAACTCCACCAACGTCACCATGAAATCAGCGTGTTTTTCGATTCCACCGTCTCCTGCGACTTTTGACTGCCCATCGAGGCGTTCATAGAGTTTGTTGAGCTCGTCGGCCTTCGCGTCCGGCAAATACATCGGCACTTGTCGCCGGTGACGTGTTGCGGATTCATCTCGATCCGGGCCAGGCTTATTACCTGCATCACTCGTATTACCCGTGTTATTCGAGACACTCGTGTTATCTGTGTCTCTTGGCTGGTCTGTCCCTTCGTCTCTTTCTGTGTCTGCTCGTCTTTCGTTAAATCGTGCGCCGAGCTCGTCTTTCGGATCAGTCATGATAGGGTCTCCACGTGTACTGCAATCTCATTGTACTTTTCACGGAGCGCCTCTGCTTTCTCCGCATCCCATGAGTAGCCTGCATCGTCTGGGTCATACGCAAAGATCGATGTACGGTACTCGATGCTATGTTCGATCACTGCCCAGTCCGGTATTTGAAACACATATTTTTCACCGAATGTGTCTACAAACCAGTCCTGCATCTCGCTGCTGACACCGTCTCGACCAACCTCGTTCAACACAGCTGCAACAGTCGAAATGTTCACATCGTCGAATTTGTCTTCCAGGGTGTCAATCTCGTCAAAAAGAATTTCGAGAGACTCTTTCGCAATCGTGTTTGCGTGACTCGGGAAGAGGACGTTCTCAGCGGCCAGCAGCGCACCGTCAGCGAGCGGCCCAAGGTTCGGCGGGGAATCGATCACAACGTAGTCGTAGTCCGCTGTGAGCCGGTCAAGAGCGAGCTTCAACGCCTCGACCCCACGGGCTTCGGAGTACAGGTGTTTCTCCAGTCTGAAGTTCCGTATATGGGATGGGACTATATCGAATTCTTCACCGTGGACAATCAGTTCGTCGAGATCGTCGAGGGAGAGTTGCCCCATCTCTGAGAGAACATCGTACAGTGCGTATTCGCCTTCGCGGTATTGGTCACGGTGCCCGAGCTTGAGTGTGAGGCCGCCTTGCGGGTCTGCATCAACTGTGAGCACATCGTGGCCCCGGTTGGCGAGCGCTCCAGCGAGGTTGATACTCGTTGTTGTCTTTCCGACGCCGCCTTTCTGCATCCCTACATCGATCCTCATCTGTTCCTCACCTGCCGTGTATCTCGTATAATACGGGTTTCACGAGCCATTCGGGTAATACAGGTGTCTCGGATGGCATAAGTCTACGTCAGACACCGGGTTCGAGTTGAGCTACGAGCGGAAGCGTTCTGGTGGGTAGAAGATGACGTGAACGGTGCTCCCGAGATTGTACCACGACTTCGGGAGAATCGACACCTCTAGCCCCCACTCAGCCGCGAACTCAAAGAGATCGAACCACAAGTTGTAGGGTGGCTCACGAGCATCAAGCCGTTCGATGTTGCCCGGATAGACGTGCATCGAGTACACAGCTGGTTCACCGTCATCGAGCCAGAGTGTTGCGTGGTCGCTGGCTGGTGGCTTGTGAGGTGGCCCCTGCGGGTCATCATCGGCTTTCAGTGGTGAGTGAGGGCATTCGTCCTCGCCTGTAATGAGGCGGCGAATACAGGCCGTCTCAGCCGCCTCATCGAGATCGAAGGCTTCGAGGAATGCATCCCGTTGGTATTCGCCCATGATCGCTCCGAGTGCTTGCCAGATGTCGTTCCAGGCTGGATCATCTGGTTCGTGATCAAGGTAGTCGTGGATCGCCTCACGGAGTTGTTGATACTCTCTCCAAGACGGTACGGGCTCGTTCGGTCCTGGTGTTGGCTGAGAGATGTCCCGATCTTCAGTCATAGATTCCAAATTGGTAGATGTTCTGTAGGTATGGTTCCCGGATTTGATTCCCCCAATCGTGAGTATAGGTTGTGTGAAGGTTACTACTACCACCGCCATTTCCGTCGTTTCCTTGTGCTTTTTGCCCGCCTATATCACCGCGAAGAATCTGGACCATGTGCCAAGATAGATCTGCATCGTGTGTCCCTTGCCCTTCCTGCATATTCGTCGTGAAAAAGTGCCTGAAGTAGTGAATATCCATGTTCTTCTCCGGATCTTCAATATATTCGACTGCGAACCCGTACTCCTTCATCAGATCCTTGTTTATTTTATAATTCCACCTGGGTCCTTTTGGACGATCTCCGTACTTCCCAACCCAGAGAGGATAGGGGTATCCAGTATTTTCACGAATTGCAAGATAGTCTAGTATTGCATGTTTGGTTTCGTAATCAACTGGCAGGAGCTTTCCACCCTTTTTATTTGGATCACCTTTGTTTCCTGTATCTCTTATTTCACCACGGAACTCTTTCCCAGTCGTTGGCTCGGTGGGGATGAATACACTGTCTGGGTAGTCTACTACATCCTCGTGAAGCTCAATCCCACGTTCATTCAAGTACTCAATATACGCCGGGTGGTCTAAGTGAAGGAAAGGCAGGTCAATATTGATCGCTTCCCCTTTTCGCAGTCCCCACTTAGCGAGTACCGTACAGGCCGCACGGTAGTACGGATCTGGTATCCATTTAATGAATGCACCAAGCTCAGCGACTGTCTTTTCCGGGTATTCTTTTTTAGACTCCGCGTTGTCGATATTATCTAATACATACGCTGCTGGGTTCGCATCAACAATCCCTCGCTTCATGCATTCCCCAAGGAATTCTGCTACAATCCTTAGTGAATCCTGTGCATACACTTTCCCGACCTTTTTCCGCATTTGGTTATAGAAATCTTCACCATGTCTGGCGGTTAGATTCTTTTCAGTGTTGGACGGATCACCGCATTCGATCCAGTCGTTGTGCAACTCATCCCATGCTTTCCATTCCACTCCCTCTGGTGTTTCCTTCAGCACACGACGAATATGCCGAATCCGAGGTTCTGTGAGGGGTTCTTTATCATTAAGAGATGGGTTTCTTTTTTCTTCTATGAAGTCCTCGATTGGGTCTGTCCACTTTCTGTGGTCATCAAGGCCGAGATTCCCGTAATTGCGACTCATCGTTTCACCTTCCAGCCGCCTTTCGAGACACTCCCATCCAACTTCCCTTCTGCTTCTAGCTGTTCTGCTGTTTCTGCAATATCTTGCTTTATTAGCTCAACTAGATCATCGACACCGAGGTATTCTTCTGTAGAGAGATTCCTGAGTATAAATTCGCGCACAACGTCTGTGTCTGCTTTTTTTGAGTCTTCTTCTAATTTGAGGCTCTTGACATCGCGGGGGACCTCTTCTGCCTCGTAGTCATAGCCCATTTGCCGTCGGCCTGCACGGGTCATCCTTCGAACGTATTCACTGTAGGTCACACCCATCTCATCGGCTGCTTCAGCCCATTCGTCGGGCATCTCGAATGAACAATGTGCCATTGATTCGTGTTTGTGTATTCAGGACCCTATTGTGATAAGTGCTTGTATAGTTACCAGTCGCTCCATCTTATTACGATGCACAAGATTAGTGTCTAAGAAGATATATATTTAAACAAATACGCAGACTGCGGCGGGGTAGATATTAGAAAGAATCAGAACGGTATTTGCATCGTAATACAATAAACCGAACTCCGTCTAATGAGGACATGTTACCCGAACCTTACCTATTTAACGTACCACGTCCATAATTGTGAATAAGATGAGTACAGAAGATGCACCAGAAATCAGTTTCAGCAAGAAGGTCGATGAAAAAGGCCGACTGGTGATCCCGAAAGAACACCGACAGGCTCTGACGATTGATGGCCGGCAAGCCCTCGTCGAATTTGAAGCAAAGAAGATCACCTACCTAGACGATGACAAGGAAGGGGGTGACTCCTAGAGCTGACGCTGGCTGCGGCGAAGGTAAGGGGCCGTGCCTGCGGCCCCAAAACCGGGTGTGGACTCGTTGGTCGCGCGTCCACCTGGTTCTTCGTCACCGAGCGTTTTAGGTATTTCGTCACTACCCGACGCGACTCGGACGGTATCCGTTATTTCGCAGGTGCTGAGCCGTGAGCGTCGAGAACCTCGATGGTGACGGTTACGCAGACCAACCATCCATCATCTATGCCTTCGACGGTGGGAATGAAATCCGTGAAGTTTCACGGAGTGGATACGGTCAACCCGGCCCATCACCAGGCGAGGTTATCGAACGCGACACCACTCGATCTAATCCTACAGAACGACTCCCCGAGCTCGAACTCCCTGGTCGCCGCGGATTGAAACAGGATGACTGTGGTGAAGACATCCCAGCGTTTGCATGCAAAGACTGTGGTAACCCGGTCTACGTCGGTCGTACTTGTGCGTCACCCGTTTGTGAACGAGACTGGCCCGCAGCGGTCAAAGACAAAACGATCCGGTTAGCAGGCAAAATCGAAGGAATGCGCCGGATGCTGTACGCCCGGTACAACGGGAACCGAAACATCGATTTCAACCACGTCGTTGCAAGTCTCCCGGACTTCCTCGTCGATTCACAGCAACCTCTTGACCGAGCACTCCTTATCCTCAAAACTCTCCTAGAGAAACAATGGGGTATCGACGGGTTCGCCGCGATCTACCACCCCTTCCGAATCAAGAAAGAGTACCGAGCAGACCAGTACGAACACGGTGGCGAAGAAGGCGAGGGCGACATGACCTGGAAGGATGTGCTGACCAGCGATGATCCTGAACAGTACATCAAGTTCGAACCACACTTCCATCTCTTCTTCCCGGCTATCCGGGCGTCATTCGACTACCTGACCTCTGAGGCAGTTTATGAACAGTCTGGTTGGGTGTTCCACCGCATCACCAAATGCAGCTGCAACCCTGGTGAGGACTGTCAGAAGGAAGGCTGTAATGTTTCCGTTGAGGACTTGGACGATCTCGTTCACCAGATAACGTACTGCTA
>LKMJ01002710.1_pt1 | contig 16379 bp, 15 predicted proteins | sample 643391 | NCBI WGS metagenome assembly LKMJ01 (sample SAMN04112250, study PRJNA286221) | soda lake metagenome | biome: soda lake; feature: Kulunda Steppe; material: water; isolation source: sample PL-Br10 brine of Picturesque Lake | place: Russia: Kulunda steppe | collected 2010-07
CACACCCGCCCCTGCACCGCGCACACCTGCCTATGGATTGCCCACCACTTGCCCCTGCACCACACACAGGCGCCCCTGCCCCGCGCACACCTGCCCATGCACTGCGCGCACCCGTCCATGCCCACGTGTACCTACCCATGCACTTCCCACCACTTGCCCATTCACCACACGAACTCGCCCCAGCCCTGCGCAAACCCGCCCCTGCCCTGCGCACACCCGCCCCTGCCCTGCGTATACCTACCTGCCCATGGACCGCATCTGCTGCAGACTCCAGCCGTGCGTCAGCCTTGGCCTGATGCCAAGTGCAGAGCAAGGGGGGTCGAGCAGGACGGCATCAAAGCTCTCCGCCTCAAAGGGACCCGCTCCCAGCCCTGCATGCCCTCCCCTGCTATCGCAGCTGCTCCTGCCTCCCCTGCCATTGCTGAGGCCCCCTGAGCTGCGCTCCAAAGCGTCATGGAGCACGCCGCCGCTTGCAAGCTTGCGAGGCGTGCGCTGCGTGTGCTGCGTCCCTGCAAAACCTTTGATCGGTCCTGCGCTGGCGGCCACAGGGTTGCACGCGTGACTCGGGCTGCGGTGTGAGTTGGCTTGTGTGAAGCGTGACATGGCCTGTGTGCGGTGTGCCTTGGCTTGTGGTGTGACTCGGCCGGGTCTGCCTGCGGCGGTTTGGGATGGCCGCGCATGCCTGGAGTTGCTTGCATGCATTAGACACCGTCTGCACCAGACCTTCACGGGTCCGTCTGCGGCGGTTTGGGATGGCCGCGCATGCCTGGAGTTGCTTGCATGCATTAGACACCGTCTGCACCAGACCTTCACAGGTCTGCCTGCGGCGGTTTGGGATGGCCGCGCATGCCTGGAGCTGCTTGCATGCATTAGACACCGTCTGCACCAGACCTTCACGGGTCTGCCTGCGGCGGTTTGGGATGGCCGCGCATGCCTGGAGCTGCTTGCATGCATTAGACACCGTCTGCACCAGACCTTCACAGGTCTGCCTGCGGCGGTTTGGGATGGCCGCGCATGCCTGGAGTTGCTTGCATGCATTAGACACCGTCTGCACCAGACCTTCACGGGCCAGCCTCCATTTCAGGAGCAGCAAGGCAAACCACGCCTGGCTGCATGACAATCTGCCTGCAGACTCAGCGCATGCCACAGGCAGGCCTGGCTGCATGGCAGGGGGCTCACAAGAGCGCATCTGGCTGCATGGCAGGGGGCTCACAATACTGCATCTGGCTGCATGGCAGGGGGCTCACAAGAGCGCATCTGGCTGCATGGCAGGGGGCTCACAATACTGCATCTGGCTGCATGGCAGGGGGCTCACAAGAGTGCATCTGGCTGCACGACTGGGGGCTCATTAAACTGTGGATGTGGCTGCAGATGCTGCAAACGGAATAGGCGGACGATTTTGGCTGGATTTTCTGGCTGATGCGTCTTTGGCATAGACACAAATATTACAGAAGCCCAGTGCAGCAGCAATGCCTTTTGCAATACATTGTAGAGGGTTAAACAGTGGATGCAGGATGGATTGCAGAAGCTGCAGGAGTTGAGGTGATGCACAGCCTGCAATGATGCACAGCCTGCAGTGATGCAAAGCCTGCAGTGATGCACAGCCTGGTATGATGGACAGCCTGCAGTGATGCACAGTCTGCAAGGCACAAAGGGGTTTGCAGGGCTTCAGAGGGCACTTGACCAACTAGGAAGACACACACTCGTGCGCACGCACACACGCACACACCGCACTAGGTGTAGTGGCTGCAGGATGGAGCATTTCCTTTCCTCAGCAGCCTGCTGCTATGAATCATAGGCTATGGTTCAATTGTGGGAAGCCACTTATGCAAGAAGTCCTGATTGCACTCTTGCAAATGCATTTCCTTCCTGGCACAGTGTTATCAAAGTTGCACAGAACTTGCAGCAGACCCGGTAGAATTGATGTCCTTATCAAGGTGCAAGCACTGAATGGCTTGTGCTCTTGTGCCTCAAGCATGACCAAGGTCCACACCAATGCAATGCGGCGACGCAATGTGGGGCGTATGTAATGTGGGAATCCTTTGCATATGAGCCCAAAAGTGGCATGCTGGCACAGAGGCCGATGCAAAGAAGAAGCGCATTACCGCAAAGCACCACTGGAGCCACAATCGCCACTGGAGTCACAATCACCACTGGAGTCACAATCACCGCAAGCACCACTGGAGTCACAATCAGCCCCCTTTTTTCTGCACACCCTTGCAAAGCCAACTGCCAGGCACACACGCAGGTAGCTGTAGATGGATGGCCTCTATTTCACAAACCAGAAGAGGTGCAGTACAGGCGCAGACAAAAAAGTGCACACATGCTCCGTGCTGGGATCCTGTCAGTCTGCAGCAGCGGCAGCATGCGCTCCCAGACAGTGTGCTTCCCCATGCACTCAGCATACTTCCAACATGCAGTGCGCTTAAACCACTGCCCGTGGTATCAGATGCTGCTGTATATGAGCACACAGCAGCCCTGCCATTACCTGCAGCTGTCGTCGCATCCATGCACAAGGCGTGCACACAGCCACTGAGGCCCAGATCAGCGGCCAGCGACTGAATCCTCTCAACCTGCGGGCAATAAGATCAGACATCATCACACAGCCACTGAAGCCCACATTAGCAGCCAGGAACTGGATCCTCTCCTACTATGGGCAAGCACACCTGCAGCCCACATCAGCAGCCAGCAGCTGGACCCTTGCAAATAGGGGTTCAAGCCCGGCAATAACAATTAAAACTTTGTGTGAGCCTGAATTGAGTGCCCAAATCCTTCCAGGATATAGGCAGTATGCACACATCTACTAAGGCCCAGGCCAGCAACCAGTGACTGCTCTCCTTGAGGATCTCTGCCACGGAGCTGAGCCTGGTGATAGCAGAGAGCGCTTTGTCACACAGACTTTGCGTGGGCTCAGCTGTGCGCCTCCCAGGCGTGCAGAGGCGCGAATACATACTGCAATTATGGCCAAGATCAGCAGCCAGCGACCGAATATATTCAACCAGGGAAGTTAGCCTGGTGACTGTGCCTTGAGGATTTATTTGTGTACCTCCCATTGATATTGATGTGCGAGCGGGTGGGTTTAGGAGCGCTCAAGGCATCACAGAGAGATTGTTTTTATTCAGGGCCCTTGTTCAAACAAATGGTGGCCAACCAGAGCAGCTGCTTGAAGCGTGATGCATGGCTTTGATGACAACTTTGGGTGCGGCTTTACACACACAAGCGTGTCACAGATGGTGGTGGTGGTGTACCTTGGGCAGAGTGCGATCCAGCGCCATGACTGTGCCTGTGCCTCTCATCATCTCAGCTAGCATGGTAGTCTTCCCGCCCGGCGCAGCGCACATGTCCAGCACACGCATGCCTGATTGCGGAATGCAAGGGCAAACCACAGCAAAAACGTAGGAAGAGGCGTTGGCAGGCTTAGGGACCTGGCACTGCGTTAGGTGGATGAAGGCAGGCGTCTGATCTGCAGCAGGTCAACAGTCTACAGTCAACAGTCAACAGTCAAAAGTCTACACCAGCCACACTTCAGCAGCATGCAGTTATGGAAGGTAAACTTGCGCAGCGCTCAAGCATGCTAGGGCCCCGCCACAAAATGGTTTAAGCCTTGGACCTGCAAACTCATATTATACTCTACAGGCAGGCTCTGCAGATGTCAACAAGCATGGTTGGGAATGCACAGAGGAACTTCAGAGATGTACTCTTGTGTATTACAAAATGCGGGTGCTTGGCAAGATAGGCTGGCTTTCAGTGTTTGTGCAGTTGTCTGTGCCGCCATGCATTTTGCTGCTTGAATTCTTTGCACTTCAGCTGCAGTGCCCAATCGAGCAGAGGACTCCTGCCTCGTTAAACATGTGACCTTCAGCTTGAGTGACCCATAGGTGCAGTGACCATAATGGAGTCTCTATCTCCCACCCAGAGCCTCCGTCCATAATGGAGTCTCTTTCTCCCACACAGAGCCTCCGTCCATTCCATGCCCCACGGCCTCCCTGGGTTGCATCAACCTGGGTTGTCATACAAAGCATCCCTTCATCACCCACGGCACCCCCTGTGTTGCTTCAACCTCACCTGGCTGAGGACTCACAGCAGCTGCGGCCACAATGCTGGGCAGGGCTTGGAGCATGACCTCCCCGCGCATGACGCCTGTAAATTTGTGCAAATGATGTGGGCACCACGCAGGACACCTGCAAGGCTGAGCCCAGAGCATGACCTCAGAGCTATGGTGCGAGGCCTGGCGAGGAGCATGACCTAAGATCTGTGCAAGGCCTGCAGCATGACCTCACTGCGCGTCATGCCTGTGATGCAGTGCAAGGCCGGGTGGATGTTGTGGTTCACCCCTAAGGTTGAACCTCTGCCCCGACGCCTTTGCTTTGCGCTTACAGTGTGGAGCCTGCAATTATCTATCAGGCCTGCGCTGGCCTCTTAAGCTTTGTACTCTTGCTTGTGTGCACAAGCACACAAGCTGGGCTGCACCTTTAGCCGGCTGCTCAGGATGAGAGCTTTTTGACAGGCTTTAACACCCTTATGCACCCACGCATGCACCCACGCGCGCACACAGTCATGCGTGCGCACACACACGCGCACACACAGACACACAGGCATGCAGCAGTGGGCACGCACAGGCTGCACATCAAGCACCCCCTGTAGACAACACACTGGCCCACATCAAGCACACCCTACAGGCAACACACTGGCCCACATCAAGCACACCCTATAGGCAACACACTAACCCACATCAAGCACACCCTACAGGCAGCATATTTTCCAAGGAGGGCGCGATCAAAAGTTGCAGGTAGGCGTTTTTCATTGGCGCTCCCCCCCAATGACGCACCGTTGCAGGCGGGCATGTCAAAGATGCGGTGCTCCATCTTCAAGGCCAGACCCTGCTGCGCCCTGTGGACCAAACAGCCATTGCAGCAGAGCACATGTGCTTAGGCATATGCTTGAGGTGGCTGTTTCAGATCGCACCAGGGTATCCCAACTTGGTGCTCTGAAACGGGGCTTGCTTCTTAGCACATATCATGCCTGTGCTGGAGGTATGGACACAGAAGCGAGAGGCTTTGGGCAATGTCACATCACCAACGCTCCAGCACATATCATGCCTGTGCTGCTGTTCAAAATGAGGTGCATGTTCTTTTCCACAGTCAAGACTTGTTTGTGTGCTCTCAGAAGAAAGTACTCTTTCCTTTCCTTTTCTTCCCTTTCTGCCAATCCTTTTCCATGGAGGCCCCTTATATTCCACATGCCTTGCCTAGTCAGACTGTCCTTGATTTTCTTTCTCAACGGCACAATAGACTCTGCCATTTTATTTCGGACAGTATGGACCATTTTTTGCTGGCAAAGACCAGCAACAAACCAATCAGCCTAACGACCTGGCTGGCGGTTAACCCTTTAAACTTTAAACTTTAAACTTCCCAACGCTCCAGGCACAGATTGCACAGATCACCACCATGAACACGCACTAGCCTGAGCTCCAAGCCACTTTGACCCCTTATCACCCTTCAGAAGCGCGTGAGGGGCACAAAGGGCAGGCACTATAGAGTGTGCGCAAGGCCTGGCATCACCAGGCTCCATATGCTTTGCGCAGGCCACTCTGCTCTTTTAAAAAGGGCCTTTTGCGCAGGCCACTGCTCTTTTAAACAGGGCCTTTTGCGCAGCCCTTGCCTGGAGCCCATCAACATCATGATCACGCGAAGCCCTTCTGTGGTGAATGTCTTTGAACCCTTCAGGATGCGTTGAGCAAATGGGATCAAGCTGTAAGGGGGGAGGGGCCAGGGACGTACCTAAACATCTCCTTTCTGCCCATCATCACACGCCCAATTCCCAAGTACAGGTCGCTCCTGTCCCTCGGAGCAGGCGCCGGGCCCTTCCTCCTACGCTTGTGCAAGCTCCGCTTAGTCCTTGGATCACTAGCTCTGGCAGGGTTGAGGCCAGCAGAGGGCAACGGGGGCTGCAAGACCTGCCCACGGTTGATGCCCGTCCAGGAGCTGCACAGGTGCAACCGCATGCATCGGACGGAATGGATATGTAAGGGCTTCACTGAAGTCACTTCAGTGACCCTACAGGGCAGCTCACAGAATGGATGTAAGGGCTTCACTGGAGTCACTTCAGTGACCCTACAGGGCTGCTCACAGAATGGATGTAAGGGCTTCTCTGAAGTCACTTCAGTGACCCTACAGGGCAGCTCACAGAATGGATGTATGGGCTTCACTGAAGTCACTTCAGTGACCCTACAGGGCAGCTCACAGAAAGGATGTTTCAAAGGTCCACCTCTGACGGACGCAGCTGCAGCAGCCGCACTTCAGGAACTGAGGCAGCAAAAAGAGGGCAGGGAGGCGAGCAGCAGGACAGAGTGGTGCAGGCACAGTGACTCTGGTGGTATACAGGTGGGCATCGTGGGACGTATGTGGTGGTATACGGGTGGGCATCGTGGGACGTATGTGGTGGTATACGGGTGGGCATCGTGGGACGTACGTGGCAGCACCATATGACCCCGGCCATCAGCATGAGCATGGCTTGGATCTGGACAACGACCACAGCCATATCCAAGGTCAGGACCAAGATCACACACAGCGCCATGCAGCACCCCACTGGGGCTCTGTGATAGGAGCCATTGATTTGAGGTCTGCGCGCCCCGAGGTGCATGTGCGCCAAACCCCCTCATTCACCTTCCTGGTAGTTCCAAGGCGCAGCTGACTGCGCAGAGGTCACCCGCTGCCAATCCGGCAGAAGCAGCAAGCAGCCCTGAGACCAAGGAAATGACCAGAGTGTGCTCATTCTATGCTGGCGAGAATACCCTTCAGAGGGCTATGGACTTTCAGCAGCTTAGCTTGAGGGCAATCGGCTACCACCCTGCTCTGTGTGGTGCTTGAGAACAACTCCCCACTTGTACGCACACAAATCTTCTAAAGCGCCTGTGTATCCTAACCCTCCCTGCTCACTTCCCCACACAATGCAGCCCAGCGCGCAGGCAACTTTTTTCTTGCAGAGGGCGGTGACAAAAGAGAGTGCCTGATCAGGCAACAGGGCCATGTGAGACCAAAGAGGGCTCCACGGAGCATTCAAAGAAGGTCAAGGCAACACTGGAAGAAGGTGGCTGTGTACCCCATGCAATTGCTTCGATTTATCAGCAGGACCTGCTTCTCTGAACAGGGCCTGCTGCAAGGCTGCATGACGTGCCTATATTATTGAGGTAAAAAGGGGGTCGAGGGTTTGCTTGCAAGGGACTGCACATCATCACAAGCGACACGAGCTTGCCTTGGTATGCACCGCGTACCTCACTAGGTGTTCATGTGCTAGCACATAGCATTCCAGGCACAATTTTGCAGCATTGCGCACATGCTCACTCTATCTCAGTGATGCACAAGGCTCCCAAATAAGACTCTTGTGGCTGGCACAGCTGTTTGTTTGCACTGGGGTGGCAGCCACTGTGCAGACCCTACCCAAACACATTATCGGGCACATGCTTATCAGCACCCATCTTGCATTCATCAGTCCCCTCATCAGTGTAATTGAGTCTACAAGGTTATCTTCGGCGCCCCTACGCCTACCTGGCACGTACACATCAGCACCTTTTAAGACTGCTTCGCCCGCAAACCTGTTCACAACAACCTCCCTTGTACCTGCAAAGCCAGTCCAAGCAGCAATGAGGGTGCAGCGCTTGCTGTTGGGGTCTACTCACTGAAAAGCGCGAGAACTGCCCTTGCACAGCTCAACATTCCTGTAGGTAGGTAGAATTTGAGCAAAACCATTGGATGTCACATTTTAGGTCGCGCCAGAGCACTACCTGGAGGACCACAGAGCGCGTCATAGTCGACACTGATTGGACCTGCCCCTGATATTTGAAGGCATGGGAGCGCATCAGAAGGGACATGTGGGGGATGCCGAAGCTTTAGCTCCTGCTGCAACCTCTTTGCTGCCTCATCACGTGAGATCCTCGTCGTGTTGACTCTCAGCGCTAGCCTCTTGGGAGGAAGCGCCAAGCTCTACGAGCACAAAAGTGACGCTGCTAAAGGGTTTTGGTCACAATTCAATCCCTGGATGACGGTGGCAGAGGCCCATTGGCAGCGCAAAGCACGGGGTACCAAAGATTGGCAGCACCTTGGCCATGCGAGCGAGGCATGCCTTCCCGAATGATGCCTCAAAATAAGCCTCCACTTGAGGCTGCTGCCACTCTGTGGATGGATTGAATGTCCTGTAGCCTTGCATGCACCTGAAAATCTTCAAAATCAGGAGTGATTAGACAATGGGGTTACATACTGTGCCCCAGTCATTTTCATTCAGGGTTGGCCATTCAGTTGCCAAGTCTAAGGACCTAAGTTTGCATGACACTCATTCTTACTTCTAAAATTAACAAATATTGGATTTCAGCCTGGTGAGGCAGGTGGACCTATCATACCGCACACGCTCGTCGAACGCTATGCTCCGGCAAGTCGCTTCTGAAATTATTCAGATTTCGAATTGTCATGTCATGAAGTTTCATCACCCCGCCCTCTTGTCAATAAGCTAGCACGCCCTGCACTAGCGGGTGCAACGCAGTTGAGTAAGCCAAATGAGGCATTTGCTAAACTTTCTGTGTTTGGCTCACATAGCCTTTGCTTGCACGGTGCTCCGGGATGCTCCAGGTGTCCACATGATAAGCCAGATGCAAGCACACTTGGCTATCCTCACTGACTCACCTGGCCTGGGCGTGAATGCCCAGTTGTATCAAGCTGAGAGACAAGCCAGCCCTATGCAGCAACTTGATGAGCTGGAAAGGCTGCAGCAGGGCCTGCAGGAGATACAGTTCAAGGAGGAGATCATGAACAGGATTGAGGATGCACACCAAGCAGAACTAGATCAGGAAGCACAGGTCTTACAGCAGCAATTCAAGGCAGAGATTGAGGGCAGAAAGTTTGACATAGGACAGCTCAAGGATCCTCTCAAGGGTTCACAAGAGGAGCAGGAGCAGGTCGCTGCCAGCCGCCGCCTGCTGATCGACTCTGGGAAACCGGCCACCACTGCTATGTGCGTGCTTAAAAATCATGCACATCATGAATAACTTTTCACTTGTGGCCTTAAGGTTTCCTTCTTTGCGGTCTCATCATGAAATCATGGACTGATTCTTGACAAGGCACTCTGTCACAGATCCGGAGTCGCAACTGGGGTGCACTGCTTTCCTTTTGAAGGTACCCATACCTGGCAATGGTGACAAGGCCAGACACGGGCAAGTATCTGTGCGGAGGGACTTTGGTACATCCGAGGTGAGTATGGTCGAGCACGCACGCGCTGGTGCAAGAGCATACACTGGGGGCATGAGGCCAAGACTGTCGGTCGATAACGGTTGCCTCACGCCCATGGGGCAAGCAAGCAAGAGGTTTCTGGACCTCCCTTTGCAGGAACTTACTGACAGCGGCTCATTGTGTGATCACGGTTGCCTCACGCCCATAGGGCAAGCAAGCAAAAGGTTGCTCCTTTGCAGGGTCGTACTGACGGCAGCTCATTGTGTGATCAAGGAGCTGGATGGCTCCGTAGACCCTGGCGTGGACATTCGGTAGGTTGGATGGGCTCTGGCCCTTGAGTATAGGTCATGTTTAGTGATGGGTAAATAGGGTCTGATCAAAATGCCAAAGACACTCTTTAGAGGCTCAAATAGGCTTACAAGTAGCTCTATTTACCTTTACAAACCCTATTTACCCATCCCTAGTCATTTTCTGTGCTGGTGCCATGCGTGGGATGTATCTGTTGACCCATCAGACCCATCATGGATACGCAGCAGGTGTGCGTGCGTTGTTGGATGGATCTTGGGCCTGGAGGTCCCTTTCATCGTGTGCTGGTGCCGGATGCAGTTCACTCTGGGTGCTCTTGCTTCATGCACCTAAATCAATGCAGACTAAGAAGATTCAAGGATACACCAGCCCAAAAATCCGCAGTGATGCCTGCCATTTGATTCCTTTGTCTTGCAACATGCGCACCTGCGGGTTGTGCATGCCTCCATTTCCGAGTCATGTGGCCCCTGAAGCGCTTTCAAATGATGAGTGCAGGAGGGATGGGAGGGCTCAAAGGAGCGGCTTTCAAAGTATAAGGACAAGGTAAGCAATTTTGAGTCCAACACACAGCAGTAGAATGGGCATCTTTGACTGGGTGCCGCTGGGCCCAATCCCAAGATATTTGTGCATCAAGAAGAGCTGACCAGTCTCATAGCCATGTTTCAACCCAGGGCAGGGCTCATGGGTCTTTACCGCGTAAAAAGGTCCACATTCGAGCCATGGTCCTAGACCAAGATCCATCTGGTGCATATCTGCATGGATGTGGCTGTTCTTGAAGTGTCATGACTCATGGCTCATGAGCCACCTTCCCTTACTGTCCCCACCTTTGCAGGTCCATTCCGCACCCCAAGTTCCAGCCAGGCTCCTTTGACTACGATGTTGCAGCCCTGATTTTGGAGGAACCAGCAAAGACAGATCCGGTGACGTGAGTTTTCAGACAACTTGAGATGCATTTGACTTTTGTTGGGATGTACTAGACTCACTGTGGAGCACTAGACTCACTGTGGTGCACTAGACTCTGTGGTGCACTAGACTCACTGTGGAGCGCTTAAATTTTAGGGATGTACTTGAGTTGTGTAGGGATGCGCTTGACTTATGCAGGGATGCACTCGACCAGTAGGGATGCACATGACTTTTAGGGAAGAACTTGAATTGTAAGGATATCTCAGACTCACTGCAATGCACTGGACTCTCGGGATATGCAGCGCTTCAGGTTCCAGGCACCTTCGAGGAGCAACTCCCAAGAAGGCTTGTGAGCAGCATTGCATGTTGGGGGTCCTTTTCCCAGGTCAACCGAGTTCAACTTCCTCCTTCCCCATTGTCAATTACCTCATTTCTTAGGGTCAATTATCTACACTTACACATTGAACAGCTGCCCAGGCGTCTGACAGCAGGCAAATGCAAAAGCTGTTGCCCGTCATGCTGGTGCTCAGCACAGGAAAGGGAGGCCACTCACAGCCTGCTGCTGCCATCCGGTACATAACACAGGTTGGTAGCCAAGGGTGAAACCCTCGGCAAAAAGAGCCAGCGCAGCTCAGACAGCAAGCTTATTACGCTCGGATGGGGAGCAACAGAGCGTAATGAGCTAGCACAGTGGCTGCTCTTTGCAGAGGTGCGTGGATCATATCTGTGTACTTCAGCCAGCAAGGCTGGTGGCTAAAGATGCTGCATGCTGTGGTGACCCAGCCACGTCAAGAATGCACATGCAAGAGGTAAGGCTGCTTTTTCATCACTGTGTAAACACACACACTCTCTCTCTCAATCACTTCCTGACCTCACTTAAGAGATTTGTGAGCAAATGCGCTGGAGGTGCTTTGCCTCTGTGCACATGCCTCAAACTGAAGTACAAGGTCCAATGCCGCTTTTAGAGACAACCCAGTGTGAGGAATAGACTTGCTGCGTGAAGTGCTGGTATGATACTATGCAAAAAGTAGGAAAACACCTTGAGCAGGCCGGAAACTTGGTGGACGGTCTGTTTATGAGCAAATGTGGGTGGATGCACATGTGAGTGTGCTGCACAAGCATACACAGGTGAGCCCTGTGGACCATGGTGACTGCCAGGAGCTGTTCAAGCAGTTCGGGAGTGAGGTGACAGAGCGCATGACCTGCGTGACGGGTAAGCACGGTGCGGGGGCCATTGGGACGGATGGCACGCAGGGCAATTGAGTGCAACCAAGAGGGTGTGGGAGAGGACGGTCTGCGTGATTGACGCACATGGAGACATACTGAGCATCATCTTGATGGGGTTTGTTTTGGAGGCAAGAAACCGCTGCCATGCCTCTGTACAAATGCAGAGTGCAAAAGGCTCGCTGAAGGGCTTGCAAGACTTGTCATCGCATCCACTCTGTCGCTGAAGGCCTTGCAAATTTCCTGTTCACGTCCCCCCTGTTGCTGAAGGGCTTGCAATGGTCCTCTTTATGTCCCTAGAGCTATAAATGTATGGTAGCTCCGGGGACAACATTGTCAGGCGCGGCTCCATGCTCTGCCGTGCACGTACGAGATTTGCAAATGTTGCAATTGACAGATTTTGCCAGTAAGGGCACAACATTGGCTCTGAAGGATGAGGTGGCTCTTACTTTCTGGTCAGACCAGCAAATATCATTGCACAACTCTCAACACTCATATCTTAACATGTACTGTCCCCCTCACCAGGCTGCTGCACATGCTCCTTATGGCAGAGAAGGGGCAACAAGGATCTGCTTAAGCATAGCCCATCATGAATACAACTTGAGAGCCAGGGCTGTTACACTTTCCTTATTGATCATGAGGGTGAGACTGCTGGTGCCACAGTTTAATACGAACCCACTGACGCCAAGGCCTTGTACTTCCTTTCTGCTGCTGTAGGCCGCACTTGCGCCGGAGACTCAGGCGGGCCGCTGTTCCTGCTTCCCAACGGCAAACCCCCTGGCAGCAGCAGCATCAAGGCCCCTGTGCTGCAAAGCAGGATCAGTCCCATTGGCCTGCCCGGGGCGTCCAATGTGGACCCAGCTGAGGATGCGATTCTGGTGCGCAGCAGCTTCTGAGCCCCCCATTGTACCAGGGCATTGGCCTTGTGCACTGCAAGCTGTGGCATCGAACGCGCCATCTTCAACATGTTTGCTGCTAGATGTAGCATCTCTTATTGTATCCTGCACGCAGTCCCCCTGCTTGCAGATTTGACACTCTGGCCTGGTTCAATTGCTTGCTGCATCAAAGGCTGGAGCGGACATGCTTTGTTTTATTGAATTGTGCAAGTTGCAGCGGCAAGCTGAGGACTCAAACTGCTGCACATGTTTTATCATGGCACAAATAATGCAAATGCCATTGTGGCATTGCGCTTTCACACTCTCATGGGCAGTGCAGTGATGGAATGCAGTTCTGGTCAGACGCAACCCATAGCGCATAAGATGCATCCATACGGCCATTCTCCCAAGTCATATCTTTGAAACAAGGCCTTCTTCTAGATAGCTGTGGGGCCTTAGGTGTTTTCCTAGCTGAGTTACTTGACCTTTCACAGCACACCCTGCTCAAAGTATTGTTGGTGAGACTTCAAGCCACAAACTGAGGAATGGTAGGCCATGAGCCTGCATTACTCGCAACTAGTTGCAGATGAAAAGGCATGCAGCTAGGCGGTCTAAAGCAGCCCTCACGACACACAGGGAGGTTTGCAGTCAAATTCCAGAGCACTTTGAGCTTCGAGTATCTCTGAGCTGAGCTACTGTGGCATGCAGGTTGGACAGGTGTCCTTTGGCTTTCCCAGAGGGGACGGTATGGGCTGTCCTGAACCAAACCCGGCCACAGTGTTCACCGACCTAGCATCACCAGAGTACGTGGCTTGGCTATGCTGCACACCATACGTTCACCTGAATCAATGAGAGTGAGCCTTTCTGCACTGTTGAATCAGATACAATTTAATTAACACAGCAACATGAACAGTGATGTTTTAATCAACAACATAAATCCACAAAACATGAATCCACATGACATAAATCATTCCTTTGTTGATTTGTAACAAAGCAAAACTACCTTTATTGCCAGCTTGCTAGCTTCCTCAACTGTACTGCTGCTGTTCGTGCACGTGCTGTTAATTGTTGCTGCTGCCTGTGCACATACATACTTTAGAGTTATTTGCCTGCAGTGGGGGCTTCAAGCTTTACCTGCCTTGTGATGGGGCTGCAGACTTAAATTTCCAGGCCCAAATAGCACTAGATGTGGGCCGCACTTACAGTGCAGCTGAAAGCCAAAAAAAACTGTCAGGTATCTGTGTATGGAGGAATTATAACAATGATTAAGAATTTATCTGTAAAGCATGCGCCTCATTCAATGCTCCTGGGTTACGGACGAAGAGTTGAAAGGCATCAACACAGTGCTAAGCACCAAGATCTGCCAAATGGCCCGGTTCAATCACGTTCAGGCTCCAGGAGTGGCTACTTGAGGAAATAATTGGCATAGCTTTGAAGGAAGGCCCCGAGAGAGCAACCCAAAACAAACATGACTGGTCGGACACATCCCTGCCTCCTGCATTTCAGCATCAGGTGAGCCTGCTGGATAGAGGCTGCAGAAATGAGGTAGTGCGCGCCTGTAGAATTTCCATATCCTTGTGTTCATCCTTTATGTGCATATGAACGAAACATACTTTTTATCTTTGTATGCATCCTTCCTGTGCACAGATCAACTCTGGAGGTTTTGGTGCCGGGGGAGATGAAACAGCCATAGGTGATTTTGTGAAGGGCAGGCAACCGGGAGAAGGCTTGTGGGATGTCTTATGGGATGTGGGACCATACAGAAGAAGGGTGTTTCCCGGATAGAAACGAACACAAAAGGACAAGGAAAAATAAAACAAAAATGCAAGGAAGATGCATGGAGGGGGGGGGGGACCTGTGTGCCTTGCTTAGCTTATATGCAGCAGCACTTGAGCATGGTGAGATCATCTTGCAACCCACATGCAAGGAGCGTGATCTACTTTGGGACCCTCATTCTGTTGAATGCAAATGTTCCCAAATTCAAATCAAATTCAAGATCTGAGAGAAGCACACAACGCCTGGATGAAGGAAGAATTCGCTAGTTGATAGGCTTTCTAGGACCCCCTGCTCACACCGTACGTGGCATGTTTTAGCCTTGGATGCACAGGTGCTAGGTGTGTGAGGTCAGACGTTTGTAAATTTGTTCTATACCTGCCACAGTCTTAAAAACAAAATAGAAACAGAAGAATAAGGCCATGCCAGACTGCTCCCACTTAAAATGCTCCCTGGTAGGGATGCTTAAAATGCTCCCTGGTAGGGATGAGGAGAGATTAAATTTGCAAAAGACGCAAGCACCAGGCAAACGCCTGGCAGCTCCCATAGATTTAATTTGTATTGATTTTGTTTTGATTTCCAATTGTATCTCTAGTGAGTCTTAGGTGTCAATTCTGAAGGGGACTCGTTAATTCATAAACCAGAAAGTCCTAAACCAGCTTGTTGTCACACTAGATAAGTGGAGCGCTAGATGCATGCTGCATTATAACTAAGAAATTGGTTGAGTCAGTTGGTGGAGTTTATGATCCCGAGGTTAGCTCAGAGATAGGCCTAGCCGACAAACCTCTAGTAGTACCTGGTCATCTTAAGTGGCCTTGTACAAGATGTACCTCAAGGAGATAGCCCTCCTAGCCCTTCAGGGGCAACAGGTATGACAGCGCCCAAGTCCAGCCCATCCTGGGTCCGTATCCAGTCCACAACCACATCAGTCTTGGTTATGCCATGAGGCTGTTTTGTGTGCAACTGTCACCAAATGTGACATCGTAACTGCATGTTGCCCTCCTCTTCAAGCGTTCAACCAGGATCACCTCTCTCCAAATGTGACATCGTAACTGCATGTTGCCCTTCTCTTCAAACGATCATCCCAGGTTGGTTGTCTACAAGCATACCATCTTTATCTACAGATGACATCATTGGTGCCTTCTTTCCTAACGCTACAGCAAATGAGGAACCAAAGTTTGTGCATGTGCATCCGGTACTACCACACTAGTAGTGTGCTCTTGGAGCACATACATATGCTTGCAGTAACCTTGCCCTGCTTGACCAAATGAAATAAATGTTAAGTCTATGCTAACCAAATTATTGGTAATGTATTCTTCAGGAAAGATCCACAAGTGCAGCCAACAGGCTACCTAGAGCCCCTGCACTTTAGACACAGGCCTGGGCCTAGGCAATGATGATAGCGCCTACTATGTACACATGTAGGCAAGCATAATCTGCTAGGTGGAGGATAAAGACAGGGCCAGTGGCAAATTGAAAGCCAGCATTGTGCAGTGCCTTCTGATTAAGTTCAAGAATCGGCTTAAAAGAGCAGACCACTTTCCTGAGATACATGTAAAAAGCGCACAGTCCGTTTCCATAGCGCAAATGGCTTAGCATCCTGCCCCCTGTGTGGTGCAGACGACAGTGGTGCCCATATAAGCCTTATCTACACCCAACCTGTCTCACAAGGAATGATGGTGACCATCCTGCAATGCGCCAATGTGTCAAGGCCATCGTAAGGTCCAGTTTGGGACCACCACGTACATGAGTGCCTAGAATGCTGTGCCTAGATCTCAGAACACTACCTAGCTTGTCTTAATTGGTTTCGGTTGCAGGCCCGTTTGGCTTCAGCTAAGCTGCCCTCGTTCCTTCCAAGGCGCGGGAACGGAGCGCAGCGGAGGGGTGCCCGCGCCGGCCCCTAGCAGCGCGGGGGTACTACAAATCTGTACCCCCCTGTTTTGAAGCTATGCAGGGACTTTTCAACTACTGATGAGCCAGCCTGCACCCTTCTTAAGCTCACAGCAAAACTGTAACGCACAGCACGGTCACACTCTCACTTTGCAGCGCAGCACGCGGGCGCCCTGCAAGGAGCGCGCAA
>LKMJ01002712.1_pt1 | contig 16378 bp, 21 predicted proteins | sample 643391 | NCBI WGS metagenome assembly LKMJ01 (sample SAMN04112250, study PRJNA286221) | soda lake metagenome | biome: soda lake; feature: Kulunda Steppe; material: water; isolation source: sample PL-Br10 brine of Picturesque Lake | place: Russia: Kulunda steppe | collected 2010-07
AGGCATGCATGTAAGGACCTTACCTCCCTGAAGTTAAGGTTCTCCTTGAGCAGCTGGTTGGAGTTAAATGCATCAAGCTCAACCATCTTGCGGAAGCGCACCACCTCTTTCCTGCTTGCAAATGCAGTAAACAGTGCTTTAAGACATGCATGTACCTGGACGTTGCAATTCTAGTTGCAAGGCAGACTTAGCAGCGGCAAACAAGTAAAAAAGTGTTCAAGGCACATCTGGAATGATTCACCCAGTCAAACTCAAAGTTAAAGCTGTTTGATACAATACCGTGATGCCCCCAGCTCCTCATTCTGGGCATTGTTGCATGCAACAACAGCGTGTGCAGGGTAATGCAAAGCCTCAGCACAGTCTTTGTACTGACCTCAAGAACTCAATACCATCGATGTGGTTCTTCAGCTCAGCAACCTCCTTGCTCAGCTGCACACACCGCAAGCCAGGCATGCTCATCAAGAGTTAGTGCTCGCATGCACTCCAGATTGGAGTGCGCTTTAATCCCATGTCCTTCAGCACACACTTTTAAGGGCAAGAGCAAGTTAGGTGAATCACATGTACATTTTTTTAACAATTATCAAGACCACAAGGATGGCACAGTCGAGAACAAGGACATGTGCACACTCAAATACCCGTGTCACATGGACGTTGAGGCTTCGCAACAGTCATCCACGTGCAGCGCCACCACACGCAGCGGAGCAAAGAGGCCTCATTCAGTGCTAATGACACGAGTGGTTCCTACCTGGTTGTTCTCAAGCAAGAGCCTGTCGTTCTCCTTGTGGATGCGCCACATGGTGTCCTCGTGTGTTGATAGGTATGCATTCCATGTGTACGCCAGCACGCGCCCCCGCTCTCCACACTGGATCTCCACCTTGGAGGCACATGCAGGCAGACCAATTGTTTAAAATAAAAAGTGTGTTAACGCATGACACCTTCGGCACTTCATCAGTACACCTGAAATTTCACCCTGATAACCAATCTGAAAACAGGAGGGATAAGGTGCCTCATCCCTTGGCTGTCTTCATCCTCCTAACAAAGCTGGGCACACAAGGCCGTAGGCGGTTCATCGTAAATCAGCCTTTGGCTACTTCAAACCGTTGCAACAATACTGGAGACAGGAGGCCAAAGGCGCTGCTGACATGGCTCAAGCGCAGCACCTGGCTCGCAAGCCCTCCCTTAGTCACGCAATCCCTCCTCGGTACCTGGCGAATGATGTCTGCCATGCAGATGCTGGTGGCAACGGCCATACTTAGAGTAGCCACGACCCGCTGGTGGGATGGCAGCTGCTGTGCGCCCACCTGCGTAGAATGAGAGAGACAACTGAAGCAAATGGGGCAGTCCTGGACCTTTCTTTGCGCATGAGCGCAGCAAGGTCACAGCTTTGAGGTACTTGCATGTGTGTGCATCATCAAAGCGTGCAGAGGCGGACGCGAGGGCGGTGCAGGAATGAGTCAACAAAAGCGATGGGCTCTTTTTATTTGCGCATGTGCGCAGCCAAATGGGGCCCCGCGCACTCTTCTCCATGATACAGGATGATGCCTGCCAAAGCACGAACAGGATGTTAAGCACGCATACACAAATACACACAAACACACACCTTTTCCGAGTACTTTGTGCTCTCTTTGGATGCTCTATGCTGCTCTGGCTTCCTTGGTGAGGCAGCCGACGGCTGCTGTTGCTTCTGATGCTCTAGCTGCTGCTGTTCAGCTTGTGCCAGCCGAGCATTGGCAGCGTCTGCGCTTGCCTTGCTAGCCTCTCCTGCAGATTACAGGGCATGTCAGGTAGATGCACCTGGGCCTTAGAACAAGGTGCACACCTGGGTCTTAGAACAGGGAGCACACCTGAGCCACCTGGGAGCACGTCTGCCCCTTGGTACCAGGAGCATGCCAACCAACTCCAGGGTTTACAGACAAGGGCCTTCAAGCCTTTTGAGCATGATGCATGCAAGAAAGGATACCTAGCCAGCTTTTGCATCCAATTCTCGCCTTTGGCTGCATAAAGGCAGGAGAAATGATGCAGGGCATTGTGTGCGTTCACGCATGAACTCCAATCCATCGCATGCAACAAATCACCAGACCATGTGCTTAAAGGGTCACCCCCCTGTGACAACCAATGGTGCAAGAAATGTCTGCGTTCAAACCAGGCACGTCATAAAATTGCAGCGGAGTATGGCTGCCTACTTATCCAAGACCTCTGGCACTCTGGGCCATCTGCTGATGGCCCGAAAAGGCACCCACCCACCCAGGTGCTCTGCATAGTATCCCCCTTTTTGGCAGGGGTTGTGGTGCCTGACTGACAGCCCGAAAAGGTACCCACCCACCCAGGAGCTCTGCATAACATCCCCCTTTTTGGCAGGGGCTGTGGTGCCTGACTTACAACCCGGAAAGGCATCCACCCACCCAAGAGCTCAGCAACGTTGGTTGTGCCCATCTCCTGCCCAAGCAGGCTGGGCGTGAGCGCAGTCCTCCCGATGGCATTGACCACCCACGCTTGTTTCGCCATGCTCTGGCGCAGCTGCGGCCCGTAGATTCCCTTGCGGACAGCAGCCATTGCGTCTGAGCACATTGTGCTAAGGATGTGGGCGCGCCAGAGGGTGGCCCTGCGCACACAAGGTAGGGGCGTGGTGCTGAGGATGTGGGCGCGCCAGAGGGTGGCTGTGCACACAAGGCAGGGGCGCGGTGCTGAGGATGTGGGCGCGCCAGAGGGTGGCCCTGCGTACACAAGGCAGGGGCGCAGTGCTGAGGATGTGGGCACGCCAGAGGGTGGCCCTGCGCACACAAGGCAGGGGCAAGGTGCTGAGGATGTGGGCACGCCAGAGGGTGGCCCTGCGCACACAAGGCAGGGGCGCGGTGCTGAGGATGTGGGCAAGCCAGAGGGTGGCCCTGCGTACACAAGGCAGGGGCACAGTGCTGAGGATGTGGGCAAGCCAGAGGGTGGCCCTGCGTACACAAGCCAGGGGCGCAGTGCTGAGGATGTGGGCGCGCCAGAGTGTGGCCCTGCGCACACAAGGCAGGGGAGGGGCAGGATGGTGCTGGGCCTGCAAGAGGCGTGGGGCAGCGTGGCTTCTACTGGTGCCACTCCCAGTTGTGCCGCTCCTGGGCAGTGCAGCGGTAAGATGGGGCGTATGCAGCAGTGCAGCTTTTAAACGAGGCGTATGCAGCAGGGCAGCTATCAGACAGGGCGTGTGCAGCAGTGCAGCTATCAGGCGGGGTGTGTGCAGCAGTGCAGCTGTCAAACAGTGTGTGTGCTCCTGCACCGTCTGTTGCCACAGCTCCTGAGCAATCAGGACTGCTTCCTGGCACCATTCCTGATGCAGCAAATGGCAATGAGATAGGATGGTTCATGGGTGCAGAGGACTGTCCTGGGCTGGAGGTCCCGCGATGTGGACCTAGATTAGAGGTCCCGCGATGTGAATTTGAGTGCGTTTGTTGCTGAGTGGCAGGAGCTCTATCCAAGCAGGTGTGCATCCTGTGACAAGTTGTGCTCAAGAATGCAAACCTGGTCTGCCGGGATCCTTTATTGCTCCCTGTTGTCAAGCCTGCTTGCATATCTGATCCACTTTCGAAGGAGTGGATGGTCACCATATTGCAGGCATGCTACACAAGAATACCCACAGGTCTCTAGAAGGGTGTGCAGCAGTGGATGCATCCCAGGGGTGGTTGCAGGATGCAGGTGGAGAGCACAGGATATATGTGAGGAGCACTGTCAAAGAAACTAGCAAGGGGAGTCGAGAAACACACAACCACCGGCGAGTGGTGCGAGCAAGGCCCTCGGGCTTTTAAGCGCAGCCACAGGCAGGTGGGTGCAGAGAGTGAGCGCGTGGCACGGAGGAGGAAGGTGCAAGCAAGGCGCGAGCGACTGCTTTATACTCATGCCTTGCTGGCGTTCTCTGACACCCTGCGGGACCTCTTAGTTCATTCTGGGGGCAATTGACGCAAGTCGTCACTGGTGACTCATAGTGGCATATGGCATCAAGGGACACAGCACCCACTTGTAGGCAGCCTGCATGGGCTCCCGCAGGAACTCCCTCAGTAGACCCTCCACGGCCAGCGCCTCCCCCTGTCAAAAAATACCAGGTGCAGAGAAGGAAGGGGGTTGAAAATCGAAGAGCATCTGCAATGTTGCGGCCAATAAGAGCAGGATGGAGGGCCCACAGTTGGAGCCCGCAGACCAATAAGACCAATAAGACCAATTAGAGCAGGATGGAGGGCCCACAGCTGGAGATCCCACAGGCCAATAAGACCAATGAGAGCATGGTAAAGGGCCCACAGTTGGAGAGCCCACAGGCCAACAGGATTGGAGATGCCAGCGAGCACAAGGATGCAATGACCCGTCCAGTAGCTCCAATGCATCGGCATCAGAAGTTCAAGCAGAGTGAACAAAAGAGGCCTGCGTGTACGTGTACCAGGGTTGCAATGACAAAGAGTACGTGGGAACTCAGTGCACGCATGGAGCCAACAGAACCAGGATGGCAACACTTCCTTAAGTGTGGGCTGGCCTTTGGGACATGAGTTCTGGTCAGCTCACCCGCACAGGCGGCTTGTTGGAGGGCAGGACGACAAGGCAGGCATGCCCAGATCTGTCCTCCACAAGTGCTGGGATGTCTAGCTTCAACGCCTCGTCCACGACAGGAATCTGGGTGCCAAACAAGATGGGTCGGCTCACTTGAAGGGCATGTTTGGCTCATTATGTTGACTGAGGCAAATATTGATGGGCTGTAATGTGAGCAAAGTCTGGGCGCCAAGCCCAGGACAGGAAGCTGTTGCAGTTGGGCACATCTTGGGCACATCAGGAGGAGTAAGCTTGTGCAGAGGATAGGCCCTGCTTGCGAGCCATGACAGCAGTGAGCCATGACTGCAGTGAGCCATGGCAGCAGTGAGCCATGACAGCAGTGAGTCATGGCAGCAGTGAGCCGGCGCCAGAACAAAACTGAGCATCACAGGACCTTTGCAGTAAAGTCTGGCGGCGGGTTGGCACGCAAACCAGGTTGCACGAACTAAAAGGCTGCACCCTGAGAGCTTCACGGGCGGGCGTCAGGACACAGCGGCAGCAGCAGTGGCAACGGCATTGGCAGCGGCAGCAGCAGCAGCAGCAGCAGCAGCAGCAGCAGCAGCAGAGCTCACCTTGAGAAGCAGAGCCTTGCGGGTTATGACATGGGGCATGCCCGACGGAAGGCCAGCGCCGCGGCCATCAACTTGACGTAGCCCATCCACGATGGGGTCGTACTGCGTGTGGCGCACAGGGGCACACAAATATGAGAAGTGTCGCCCGAGCCGATTCCTTGCCGAATATGCAGCAGGCAGGCCAGCGCATGCTTGTGCATGGGACAAGACGGGGTGGCGCGCCGCATGCGAGCTGCTGCGCTCGCGTATCATGCACTAGGGATTGCTGTAACACAAACATACACGTATGTACCCACCACACGCTTGCGTACACACACGCATGCACATGTGGGCGCCCATGCAAACATGCCACAGGCTGCAAACGTGCTACAGCTTGTAAACGTGCCAGAGGCTGCAAGCGTGCCATGGGCTGCAAACGTGCCACAGGCTGCAAACGTGCTACAGCTTGTAAACGTGCCAGAGGCTGCAAGCGTGCCATGGGCTGCAAACGTGCCACAGGCTGCAAACCTGCCACAGAGGCTGAAACGTGCCACAGAGGCTGCAGATGTGCCACAGGCTGCAAGCGTGCCACAGAGGCTGCAAGCGTGCCACAGAGGCTGCAAACGTGCCACAGAGGCTGCAAACGTGCCACAGAGGCTGCAAACATGCCACAGGCTGCAAGCGCGCGCACCAGGTGGCCGGCGATGCTCTCAAACACGGCAGCAAGAGAATCAGCCCTGCCCAGCCCCGGTGACTCCCCCTCCCAGATCCCCGTGCCTGGCAGGCTCATCCCATCAAAGGCCTGGCTGAATACGGGGCTGGGGGAGCTCACATGCATGGTAGGCTCTCCTGCATGTGACAAACAAGGCACATGCAGGAAATGAAGTGCATGTGGTGAACCAGGCGCACGCGGGGGGAGGGTGAAGGGAGGAGGGAAAGGGGTGCGCAACCTTCTCTCGATGTGCAAGTACGGTGCATTGCCGGACCATGTGCTTGCATATGCACCTTGATCACGCCCTCGCCCGCCAGCACCGCTGCCCAACCCCAACCCCCTCTCCACACCATTGCTGACAAGGATACCTGTTGCATGCAATGCAGGGCGCACTGTGCCGTGGGGGCTGATTGCGCGGAGGTGCGGACGGGCCATAGGTACACACACTGTGTACACCATGCATGCACGCGTTGGAACACCATGCCTGCCCCTCTCACCCTGCCCCTCTCACCCTGCCCCTGTCACCCAAATACCACTGCAGACAAACCATTCGGTTCCCACAAGGCCTCAGTACAAAAGACGTGCATCAGCCCATGGGTTTTGGTGGATGGAGTAGCTAGGCCAGCCCCGTATTGAAGGCTTGAGTTTCCGTGACACCGCAACAACATGGAACCTGGAGGGGGACCACCAACGAGGACAGGGATCAGGGACCATGCAGCAAGGACAAGGATGTGGAGAGGTGATTTGCTCGATGCAGAGGGCCAGAATCTCAATGTTGATATTGGCATGCCTCAAGATTAGACCCCCACCCAAGCAATGGACGGCACCGCGTGGCTTCAGCCTCAACCCACAACACCACGGGCACCCTCCCCCCACATATGGGCATGAGCAGCTCACTGTGCAAAGCCCCAGTGCTGCCCAGCCCCCAGCATCGGTACACCCGCGGGGCCAACGTTGCGGCCGCGGACCTGGGCGGTCCTTGCGCAACTCACTGTTGTCTGGGCTGAGCCGCGTGCCCCTAAAAAGCTCCTGCTCCTGCGGCTGTGGCGCGAGCTTGTGGGCTTGCGGGGTCAGCCCCGTGACCCACGGGGCATGGAGGGGCGTGGGGGACTGGTTCGGGGGGCGGGCCAAGCCACGCTGCAATGCCAGCATCTGAGTCTCGTCCAGGGCTCCTGTGCGATGAAGGGCCTGCACAGCGGGGCACAACACGCTGTGAGTGTGCAAGCGCGTGCGTGTGTGCGCGTGTGCATGTGCGGGCATGAGCATGAGCATGCACACGCGCTTGCATGTGCTTGCATGCACAACAGCTTCGCTCACACATCAGTGCAGGAGGCAGGCATTCATGTGGCCAAGAGCACCTGCAAGTGCACACACAAGCGAGAGCGGCCATGCGCTCAGTCTCAGGCGCACAGCGTCATTCTCTCCTGCTTTTGAGCCCAACCCACTGAGAAGAAAGCAATTGCGGTCCCTGTGCGGGGCACATACGGCCCCGCAGATTGTCACACTTCTTCGGGGGGGGAAATGTAGAAAACACTTCAGGGGGTCACCCTCATGCTTATGGGGTGAACAATCAAAAATTATTGCTTAGTCCATGTGCTTGTCTGTGCCTATCATGCACCCGCCCTACCCTGCAGCTGCGTCACACAGGGCCATGTGTTATGTGCTTGAGTCGCACCCAGGGACAGCTCTCGCCCTGAGCGCTTGCGTTACTGCACTCATGGGTAGCACACCACACTGACCTGCAGCTGTGTCATGTCCAAGGACAGCTCTCGCCCTGAGAGCTTGTGTAGCTGCACTCACGGGCAGCACACCACACTAACCTGCAGCTGTGTCATGTCCAAAGACAGCTTGCCCTTGCTGAGCTCCAGGGCCCGCAGGTTGCTCAGCTGCGCCGCTTCCACCGCTTTGTAGCCCGAAGCAAAGCTTGCAGCGGCTGCGGCTGCAGGGTTGCTCCCCTCATATTGCTGTGCACGCAAGGGGGCACGCGGGTGGAGTGACACAGCGAACACGTGATCGCGCTTTGGAAGGCAATGCTTAGGAAGGGTGCCCAGTGAAACAGTGCAGATACACTAGTGTGGGACATCTGGATCCACATGATTTGTACTGAAGCTTCTCGAAAAGCTTTGGGCGCCTCCCCCACCTTGGTTACCCGATGAGATCAGCAAATGGCTGTGCTTTCTGGTCCCTGCTGCCTTGCAAACAACACGGCCCCTTTTTGGTGGCAGCATCAAAGGCAGGTGGGGTTAAGTAAGAGCCCTCAGATTTGGGTCCCGTGCAGGGGTTGAGCTGCAGATCCAACTTCCTCGAAAATGAAAGGGCCCATGACAACCCCCACAAGCTTGACCGCTTGTTGCCTCCCAACTAAACATCACAAAATGTTCTCATGCACCTGACATTTACACCCCAATTCCAAACCTGGGCAAGACGGGAGGTCTCTGAACTTGCAAACTCTCCTTGCAGTAGACTGCCCCCCAGCTGCTGCTGCTGCTGCTGCTGCTGCTGCTGCTGCTGTGCAGCAAACCTGGGCGACGGCCGGCGAGGGGGGGGCAAGCCTCCGCCCTCCAGACTGCATGCAGTATTGAAGAGCCCAGCTGCAGATGCCACCGGGCTGTTTTCATCTATGCTGCTGCGAGGAGGCTTGCCAGGGACATCCAGGCGAGGAAGGGCAAAATCGGAGGAGCGCACACTCGAATGGGGTAGAGAGGGCTGGACAGTGGGAAGGGGCAGTTTCCTATACGACCAGGGACCTGCCGGGACAAGGAGTTAGAAGACATAGGTGTTCAGTCTCACAAGGCACCTACAACCCTGTGCCTTCGTCTAGGCTTTCTTCCAAATGTGGGTCAGGCTGCGGTCTGCGGTCATTTATAGAGATCAAAACCAATGGGTGATCTATCTTTTTAGAGGCGCTGCTTTACTTCTACACTGGAAAATGTTCACATGCTCAAGAGGATGCCTGGATGCGTTAGGTAAGCCTCTAGGGCGTATTCATGGCGCGGTAGTCAAGATCTAAGGCCAATCTTAGTGGCCTTCTTCTTGAAAACGATGGCGATTTGCTTGCAAAAGCAGGGAAACTTTTTAACCTGAGTTCGGCTCGCATTTTCAGGGCCGAAAGTACCTTCTGTTTGGTTTGTCAGGGAGGGTGCCCGTGGGACATCTGTGGGGCTCTGTTGTGGTGCTAGGAATAAGGGAAGGGCCTCCTGGGAGCTGAGATTCGATCTCTGCACAGAGATAAGGTGGACAAGCAAGACAGAAGGCTTCTGTGGCCTGGACACTTGTGACATGCACTCTGGGCGTAAATCAATTCCTTTAGAGTGTGCAATTCAGTCTGGCTTACCTGCAGGCCCCCTTGAGGAATATCAGATGCAGCAAAAAGCCTCTTCTTTTTCTTGCCAGCATTGCCTTTGTCCCCAGGCTTTGTAGTTCGCTCCTCCAGTGGAACCAAGCTCAGGTCTGCAGGGGAATAAATGTTTGGAGGCATTCAAACCATACATACTGACCTTAGAGATATGGCATAAGAGGCACTGGCCTCCCTAGCTTCACAAATAACAGGGCCTGGAACACACAACTTCGAGTGGCTAGCTAATTTTTTTGAATTTCCATGCTGTAAAAACATAAGATTTTTTTAAAACAGTGCGCTTCTCAGACTTGATGCACATGGCAGGGGCGTAGACAGGATACTGCTCCGCATGATCAGCTTGGGACGTCATGCCTTGCACCTAACTCAGTGCAGCAAAGCATCATTGCCAAGACTTGCTTGTCTTGTCAATGTCCAGCATGTCAAGGCAAGTCGGCCTGTCTCGTTCTCACGAGTAACCTGGGCTGGAGCTTCAGCAGCTACCTCTGCAGGAGATGGTTCCAGTACCATCACATCCAATCCCAAAGATGTTCCCACACCGCTGAGCATGAGGCCACCTGCATTTGAAGCCCCAGTGACTGCAGGTGACTAGCTTTCCACCGAGCGAACACCCCATTCCACCTTACATTCCAACAATCCATCCATAGATTGCTTCCACACAGACCTCAGCAACATGGATCGCTGGGGGCATGGACCAATTTGACCTGATCGAGTGGGCATGAGCTGAAGGGCAGACTGCATCACATCATGTCATCTCCGTACTGAACAAAAATTTCCTAGCCGAGTCGCTGACAAGCCCAACACACATGCAGTTCTATCTTGGTACGAAGCCATGGCTGCTCGCGTGGATGAGATCGGGGACAAATTTGAACAGCAAGATTTAGGGCCTTCAGGCTCTGAACTCATGGTGCGCTCTTTTGCACTTTGAAATCAAGAAGCTGCAGCAGATCTACATCCTCTGCTTGTTTCCAGTTGTCCATACCTGCACTGTATTTTGATTGTTTGCTGTTGCAGAGCAACTCTGAACAGACAAGTCCGGAACACTGTCCCCATTGTCCAATTACCTGTTTGATATTCGCAGAGAGAGCTGGGATGGGTGCTCGATGATACCATTGTGGTGAGTCATGGCAAGCTGGAGGCATAATTCGTGGAGTGCACTAACCCGTTATCCAAATTAAATGGACTGGTACCCACCCCCTGCTGCCAAGCAGCTTGTGTTGTTTCCTTGTTGATTCCACAGCTCTCGTTCTGAATGACATAGTGTTCACAGCAAGAAAGTGTGAGGGTGCAATTGCGCTCACCTTGAATTGCTGGCATGCATTCATACCCACAGCTGCTCTGTGAGGCTCCTGCTCGTAATAAGCCTGCCATGTTGACTGTTGGGTTGCCCTTGTCTGGAACCTACACCCATGTGTTGCTGAGCCTTTTTTGTGGTGAAATTTGTGAAATGTTTTGTGGCGGACAGCAAGGCACATCATCCTTAAACCTTCACCTGAATTTGAAGGAACAGAGACCGTCCAGCCATACCTTGTCAGGCACATGTAGACACAGCATGGGAGAGATTGCAGGCAGCAAGTAAGAGCACGCGTCCATGTGCGTGCTGTGCAGCAGCATGCACAAGCAGGTGTCCATCTGAGTGCTGTGCATGCGCTCTTGACCTGCTTGGTGCAGGCAATCAGGTATCAGCCCGACGACCCTTGGGTGCCATGCACGTGGAGGTACCTGGAATTGGAAGTGGGAGCAGCTGTGCGAAGCGGCCGCGATATGAAACCTTGGGCACTTCAGACAAGGGCAAGCGTGGACCAGCTGTACGAGTGGTGGCGGCTGCGTTTAGAGGTGATAGGCAGTGAGACAGGTGTCCCAAGCTGTATGCTTTGCTGCACGATAACACTCTCGATAACGAGCAAGGGGAATGCCAGGGGACCGTTTTGGTGGTAGTAGTGGTGGTGGTGGTGGTGGTGGTGGTGGTGGTGATTTTGTTGATGATGTTGTTGTTCTTATTGTTGATGTTGTTGATGCGTTGATGATGTTGTTGTTGTTGTTCGAGAGACAGCTATCCTGAGCGGCGCTTTGCCACCCATGATGTACGAATGCTACCAGGCACTGGATTGTCCCTCTTGCAAGCCCTGCTGTGTGGAGAGCAGGGTCCATACGCTGCATGATTTCCAACATGGTAAATTCACTGCCGCACTTGCACTCACATTTTGTCTCTCCAAAGGGGCCCGCTTCCCCTCTCAACGATGACAGAGGAAAGTTGCCAATTTGCACGCAACATTTACCCATGCGTGCAAGCTGTTCTTATGTTCTTCTGCCTCCGTGCAGGAGCGCATGCCCTTCCAGTACCTCATTGCCAGCGCACATTGGCGCCAGCATGTGCTGTCAGTGGGGCCCGGGGTCCTCATTCCACGGCCAGAGACTGAGATCTTTGCTGGTGCGCCTCTCGAGGCAGTCTTCTGGCTCAGGTTGTGTTTAGCCAGACCGCATGGGCTGCGACGCGGGCCTGGGCTCCTTGTTACATGACCTCAGTCTGGCATCTTGCCAGTGGGTCTCCATGGCGGCCTGCAAGCAAGGGGAATGGTGAACCCAAGCCTCCTGATTGTGGTTGGTGCAGCAAGACTATGTTCAGCCCTGCGCGGGTGGCTTCTTCTGACGGGCCTGAGCATGCATATGTCAGCTTGCTGTGTCCTTGGCCTTGGCCACGCATGAGCCGCCACGCACTCATTGCTGTCAGCCCAATACCCGACATGCCTGCACCATGCATTTATGCACACCAAGCTTCTGGGCTTGAAGACAGGTGCAGACCTCACAAGTGCTGCCTGCTTTCCGTGCGCTGGCGGACACCCACTTGAAAACCCGTTGGTCGGTGGAGTTAATTGGTTGGGGCGGTTGAGTTGAGCTGGGCACTGCCCCCACCCCTTGCACCTGACCAACCGCAGATCTTGTGAGCAACGCTCTGAGTCTGCGCCCTGGCCTGGCGCGCCTACCCTGGGTGGATTTGGGCACAGGCAGCGGCGCCATCGCCATCACAGCAGCTGAGGCACTACGTAAATACAACAAGGTGTGCTGGTGTGGCTGACAGGGTGCGCTGCTGAAGGTGTGCAGCTGCAAATTGCGATCCATGCACGGCCGCTGACAGCATCAGTGGCCGAGAGGTAGGGAGGTGTGTTTGGCTTTGTGGGTGACATGCTCCTGCGCGGCTGCTCAAGCCTGCGTGCAGTCAATTGAGAAAAGCCCTCCTTGCTGCTCCTCTCCCAAGCCTGCTCCTGGTCCGTCAGCTTCAAGGTATGTTGGTGCCGGCGCCTTCATATGACGGGGGTGGGCAAAGCTGCAAGCTCCCTTACCCACTCCCCCTGACCAGCCCGTGCTGCATTCATGGGGCCCTGCATGCACGGTGCATGGTCCACACTGCTCCTGAGCTGCTGTGTGCCAAGTGGTAGCACGCGCTCATGTTCTCGCATGCCAAGCAGCTGCTCCTTGGGCTGCAGCAAGCATGCTCAGGCCTTGCAGTGCCTGAACTCCAACAGGTAGCCAACGCAGGCTGCCCTTGCTGTGCTGGTTAGCATAGGCTTCACGGCCCCCGCTGTGCGTGACCAACAGCTGGCCTGCATGCGCTTGAACACTGACAAGCAGCAGGGTCAGGCCACCCCAGCTGCACAGGGTAGAGCAAAAGCAGGGCTCGCCCTCAAAACCTGTCTTCCGAGGCACAACACGTTTTGGAAGCGCTCTAAGCATATGCTCCCACTCTGCAGCAACCCCTCTCAGTCCTAGCTGCGCACGGCGGCCCTGCGTGCAGTTGAGCCAACATGCCCCGTCCTCCCACCTGCCACCTCCTTCCCACCTCCTTGCCTCCGCCGTTCCCCCATCCTGTGCATGCACGCAGGACGCCCGTGTGCTGGCGGTTGACCTCAGCCCCGTGGCAGCGGCCTATGCCGCCGCGAATGTGCGTGCCACTGGGCTTAGTGCCCACGTGGACGTCCTACAGGGCTCCTGGTTTCAGCCTGTGGCGGCGGCCATACTGGGGCTGCAGCAGGGCGGCGGCGAGCACGGGGGGGCGGATGGTGGGTTGGCAAGTGATGCAGATGGGTCGGCAGAGGGAGCGAAGCGGGCGCTGCTGGCAATGCGGCGCCGCTGGGGGATTGATTGAGGTCAGCATGCCTACCGGACTTAGAGGGGATGTGGCACGATGAGTTGGCGGCAGTGAGCGCTCACTTGCCTGTGGCATGCTGTGGTGTGCCCCAGGTCCTTGGCAGGGGGCCTGGGCCGGCTGCAGGCTCATATGCAAGGTGCACATGGGAGAGCACACGCTGAGTGCAGGCGGCCCGGGCCGGCTGCAGGCTCATATGCAAGGTGCACATGGGAGAGCACACGCTGAGTGCAGGCGGCCCGGGCTGACTGCAGGCTCATATGCAAGGTGCACATGGGAGAGCACACGCTGAGTGTAGGCGGCCCGGGCTGACTGCAGGCTCATATGCAAGGTGCACATGGGAGAGCACACGCTGAGTGTAGGCGGCCCGGGCTGACTGCAGGCTCATGTGCAAGGTGCACATGGGAGAGCACACGCTGAGTGTAGGCGGCCCGGGCTGACTGCAGGCTCATATGCAAGGTGTATATGGGAGAGCACACGCTGAGTGCTAGCGGCCCGGGCCGGCTGCAGGCTCATATGCAAGGTGCACATGGGAGAGCACACGCTGAGTGCAGGCGGCCCGGGCTGACTGCAGGCTCATATGCAAGGTGCACATGGGAGAGCACGCGCTGAGTACAGGCGGCCCGGGATGACTGCAGTCTCATATCATATGCATATGAGTCATATGCAACGTGCACATGGGAGCGGAGCAGGGCAAAGGCTGAGATAGGGTGAGCATGTGGCTGGTGCGCATGTGGGTGCAGGGGCCCTCTGTGCTGGGCCTGCATCACACACGCCTCTTGACTTGCTGAAGCGCAAGGAGGGTGCTGCCATGCACCAGAGAGCACGTGTGACCTACCACAGGGGGCTCTGCCATGCACTCCACGGAGCTTTGCACTGTCAAGCTCCACCAGCACCGTGCCACCGCCGCCCTCGGCTCCCATCAGGCGCCGCTTGGGCAAGCCACGGCGTGACACAGCAGCAGCAGCAGCAGCAGCAGCAGCAGCAGCAGCAGCAGCAAAAGCAGCAGCAGCGGCGGCACAATCCCTACACTGCATCCCATCTGGGGCCTGCATACAGTGCCCACCACACCAGCGCCACCATGTGCATGCAGCAGAAGGGAGGAGCGCCAGCGCCACCTGTGGGCATGCACCTCATGCCACACCTTCACCATCTCCGCTTGTGGGCGTCTGCATGCCTGCTACACAGCAGCACCTGCTCATGGTGGTCTGCAAGAAACCGAACCATAACTCAGCAGCCACCCTGCCCCTGCACTATCTGGACCCCTGCACTGCTCGTGGGAACATGGACCCTGCGCCTGCAGGCCTCAGGCGTTATTTTGGCCAAAGATGATCAGCCACAAACCAATCAGCCTGACGGCGAGGCTGGTGGTCCACTCTTAACTTTTGTGACCTTTGTCATGGGCAGGTGTACCCAGTCCTGCACCCTCTCTCCCTGCCCAGCATCAGCCGGCAGCCTGCCTGGGCGGCGTCCTCAGCAACCCACCCTACATTCCTTCGTCCACTATGGCAGCAGGGCTGCAAGCTGAGGTGGGGACTTAGTTTAAATGGCTCAATGGCCTCCACATTCAACAATTTTGACGGCCAGTCAATGATCATCCTTAGAAAGCGCTGCTTCCTGTCTGCCTGCCTGCCTTTCCTGCCTGCCTAATAGGTTGCACATGTTTGCTCCATACATCTTTCATGCCTGAGGAGGTAGCCTGCAGCTGCCTACGAGCACGCGCGGCGCGAAACTCTTGTCTGCTGATGTGGTTATGGGTGGTGTGATGGGTGGACTCTGCATGTGCAACCTAGCAGCGCTGGTGACGAGGCGGGTGCTGCTCATTGCTCCTGCCGTGTGCCTCATGCGCCACCTCACTGTGTTCAATTCAGGTCGGCACGTATGAGCCTTGGGACGCGTTGGACGGGGGGAAGGGAGAGGGATTGGACAGCCTCCAGGTGCCCTAATACAGAGGGCGCAAGTCTACAATCCAGTATAGTAGCTGCGCTTGCTAAGAGCAGGACCCCCTCTGTGCATAGGCACTGAAGGAGGCTGCCCGCACTTCTGGGCCAGCCATTGTTCACCTCCTTGGTTTCTCGCATTTGAAATGAGGAGAGTGTGCTCTGTTCTAGCCTCATACTTTGCAGCAACCCCATTTGAATTACGTGCTGTAGGCCCTTGAGCATGTCAAACACAGCTGGATTTACCTAGATTAAAGCTTGGCGGTTGAGGCACTGTGATTACTATTCATTGAATAGCAACTATTCACCAGCCAACTGCAGCTGCATACATTCCACCATCCAAACAGCCCAAGCATGGTTTCATGAACTCATTGCCTTTTTGCTGACCCACCTTACTCCTGGCAATCAGGTCATCTGCAGCGAATCTGTGAAGATGCTGGCAGCAGGTGGCTTTGTTGGCTTGGAGGTAGGCTAGTGTTGGTCACATGTGATACTTCTCAAGCCAATTGCTTCCGGCAATCTGACTGGACACCTCTGTTCTCCAGCATTACCGGATAATTGTCTGAAATCCTTGTATTTACGCATCTACGTCAATTTCTCTCATGGGCTGGCTGTGCATTTGATTGCCATTGAGATGTTCCAAGAATTGGTCTTTGAAACTGGCACAATCTCAGATTCTACTGCATTAGGCCTGCTCTATTGCTGTGTATTGCTTTCGGTAGGCCGCTGCATGCATGAGAGCGACTAGACCTTGCTGTTCACGTGCTGCAACCGACTGTTCCTACTAAGCACGTCCTGGTTATCCTCCTCCATTGATCAAATTTTGAATGCTCCCACTTCTATCGTGCAGACCGCAGGCAGCAATCAAGCGCATCTGGTAGCCAGCTTGCTGGAAAGTTTTCAGTCCCCAGAAAGTGGGGCTACAGCTTTCGTTGACATACGTGTTGTTGATGACTGCTTTGGCATACCACGCTTTGTGACAGCGAGTAGGAGCACAGCTTGAGTGTGCACCTTGTCACATACACACACAGAGGGAGTAAGAAGGAGAGAGAGAGAGAGAGAGAGAGAGAGAGAGAGAGAGAGAGAGAGAGAGAGAGAGAGAGAGAGAGAGAGAGAGAGAGA